>Ga0079224_100002160_pt1 | contig 23576 bp, 21 predicted proteins | sample Stecom2015_FD_80414 | JGI IMG/M metagenome (GOLD analysis project Ga0079224, IMG submission 80414) | Agricultural soil microbial communities from Utah to study Nitrogen management - Steer compost 2015 | ecosystem: Environmental > Terrestrial > Soil > Agricultural land | place: USA: Utah... | reverse complement strand
CTCCCTCTTTCGTATCATGCTCACGGGGCAAATGGCCAAGAGGGTTTCGCGTCAAGGGTAAAGTTTTCAAGGGCAGTGTTGCATGCCTCCCCTCTAGGCAATCTGACGCTGGTTCTGCCGGTTGCTGACGAGATCGGCCACCACCGACGGATCGGCCAGCGTCGACGTGTCGCCCAGGTTGGTGAAATCGTCTTCGGCGATCTTGCGCAGGATCCTGCGCATGATCTTGCCCGAGCGCGTCTTCGGCAGTCCAGGCGCGAACTGGATCACGTCCGGCGACGCTATCGGCCCGATCTCCTTGCGGACCCAGTCGCGAAGCTCCTTGATGAGCGCCTCGCTGCCGCGCTCGCCGGCCATCAGCGTCACGTAGCAGTAGATCCCCTGGCCCTTGATCGAATGCGGGTAGCCGACCACGGCGGCCTCGGAGACCTTCGGGTGGGCCACCAGCGCCGACTCCACCTCCGCCGTCCCCATCCGGTGGCCGGAGACATTGATCACGTCGTCCACGCGACCGGTAATCCAGTAGTAGCCGTCCTCGTCGCGTCGACAGCCGTCGCCGGTGAAGTACATGCCCTTGTAGGTCGAGAAGTATGTCTCGACGAAGCGCTGGTGGTCACCGTAGACGGTCCGCATCTGGCCCGGCCACGAGTCGAGCATGACCAGGTTGCCGCTGGCCGGCCCTTCCAGCAGGTTGCCGTCGTTGTCGACCAGGCCCGGCCTGACGCCGAAGTACGGCAGCGTGGCCGACCCCGGCTTCAGGTCCATGGCACCGGGCAACGGGCTGATCATGATGCCGCCCGTCTCGGTCTGCCACCAGGTGTCGACGACCGGCGATCGGCCTTCGCCGACCACGTTGAAATACCATTCCCATGCTTCGGGATTGATGGGCTCGCCGACGCTGCCCAGCAGCCTGATCGACTTGCGGTTTGTCTTCTTCACATACTCGTCGCCGGCGCCCATCAGGGCCCGAATGGCCGTCGGCGCAGTATAGAAGATGTTGACGTTGTGCTTGTCGCAAACCTGCCAGAACCGCGACGCGTCGGGATAGTTCGGCACGCCCTCGAACATGAGCGTCGTCGCCCCGTTGGCGAGCGGCCCGTAGACGATGTAGCTGTGCCCCGTCACCCAGCCGACGTCAGCCGTGCACCAATAGATGTCGCCGTCGTGATAGTCGAAGACGTGCTCGTGCGTCATGGCGACGAACAGGAGGTAGCCGCCCGACGTGTGCAGGACGCCCTTCGGCTGACCCGTCGACCCCGACGTATACAGGATGAACAGCGGATCCTCGGCGCCCATCTCCACCGGCGGACAATCGGCATCGACCTTCGCCAGCTCGTCGTGGAGCCACATGTCGCGACCCTCGGTCCACGGGACGTCGCCGCCGGTGCGACGCACGACCAGCACCTTGTGGTCGCCCGGGCACTTGGCCAGCGCCTCGTCGGTGTTGGCCTTGAGGGGGATGGTGCGGCCGCCGCGGACGCCCTGGTCGGCCGTGATGACGAAGCTGGAATGACAGTCGTTGATGCGGCCAGCCAGCGAATCTGGCGAGAAACCACCGAACACCACCGAATGGATTGCGCCGATGCGGGCACAGGCGAGCATGGCGACGGCGGCCTCGGGAATCATCGGCAGATAGATCGTCACCCGGTCGCCCTTGCCGACCCCGTTGGCCTTCAGGACGTTGGCGAAGCGGCATACGCGGTCGTGCAACTCCCGGTAGGTGATTTTGGCATCGTCCTTCGGGTCGTCGCCTTCCCAGATGATGGCGACCTGGTCGCCACGCGTGGCGAGATGGCGGTCGAGGCAGTTGGCGGAGACGTTGAGCGTTCCGTCCTCGAACCATTTGATGGACACGTTGTCGTAGGCGAACGAGGTGTTCTTCACCCTGGTAAACGGCTTGATCCAGTCCAGACGCCTGGCCTGTTCTCTCCAGAACCCGTCCGGATCCTCGATCGAGGCCCGGTACATCTCCTCGTATTTAGCCCTGTCGATGTGAGCATTCTGCGTCCAGTGTTCTTGAAGCGAGTATACCTTTTCATCGGACATCGCGGACTTCCTCCGGGCATGGTCACCGTGCTTGGTGTATTATGGGGGATAAGCGGGATTGCGGGCAACCGCGTGCGGATCGGACTTTCGTAGAGGTCGTCCGCTATACCTTCCGTTCGACCATCATCCGCTTGATCTCGGCAATGGCCTTGGCGGGGTTCAGGCCCTTGGGGCAGACCCTGGTGCAGTTGAAGATCGTGTGGCAGCGGTACAGCCGGAACGTGTCTTCCAGGAAGTCCAGGCGTTCGCCCTTCGCCTCGTCGCGGCTGTCAGCCAGCCACCGGTAGGCCTGGAGCAGGATCGCCGGCCCGAGGTAGCGGTCGGAGTTCCACCAGTAGCTGGGGCAGGCGGTCGAGCAGCAGGCACAAAGGATGCACTCGTAGAGACCGTCGAGCTTCTCGCGGTCATCGTGCGATTGCGGCCACTCCTTCTCCGGTTCCGGCGTCGTCGTCTTGAGCCACGGCTCGATGGCCCGATACTGGGCGTAGAAGTTGGTAAGGTCCGGGACCAGGTCCTTGACGACCGGCTGGTGCGGCAGCGGATAGATCTTCACCGGGCCCGCGATGTCGTCGATGGCGCGGGTGCAGGCCAGCGTGTTGAGCCCGTCGATGTTCATGGCACACGAGCCGCAGATGCCCTCGCGGCATGACCGGCGGAAGGTAAGGGTGGAGTCGATCTCGTTCTTGATCTTGATCAGCGCGTCGAGAACCATCGGGCCGCAGTCGTCGAGATCGAGCGTGTAGGTATCCATCCGCGGGTTCTCTCCCGCCTCCGGATCCCAGCGATAGACGCGGAACTCGCGCGGCCGCCTGGCGCCGGCGGGCTTCGGCCAAGTCTTTCCGGGCTTGATCTTCGAGTTCCTGGGGAGAGTGAGCTGGACCATCTTGTGCGCGTGCTCTGACGATGCGCGGGGGCTGCTAGTACACCCGTGCGCGGGGCTCGATGTAGGGGACGTCGTTGGATAGGGTGTAGGTGTGCACTGGGCGGTAGTCGAGCCGGACGGCGCGGGTTGCCGGATCGGCCCACGCGAGCGTGTGCTTCATCCAGTTCCGGTCGTCTCGCTCCGGAAAATCCTCGCGGGCATGCGCACCGCGGCTTTCGGTCCGGTTGGCGGCACCGTTCACGGTAACCGCCGCCTGCATGATCATGTTGTCCAGTTCGAGCGTCTCGACGAGATCGGTATTCCAGATCAGCGACCGGTCGCTCACCCGGACGTCCTCGCAGGCCGACCACACCTGATCGACGAGGCGGACGCCCTCGTCCAGTACCTCCTGGGTCCGGAACACGGCGCAGTTCGACTGCATCGCCTTCTGCATGCGCAGCCTGAGTTCGGCCGTCGGTGTGCTCCCCGATGCGTAGCGGAACCGATCGAGCCTGGCGACGGCTTCCTCACCGGCGCCGCTGGGCAGCTCGGCGTGGCTGTCGCCGGGTTTCACCGTCGCGGCACATCTCAGTGCGGCGGCCCGACCGAACACCACAAGATCGATCAGCGAGTTCGACCCGAGCCTGTTGGCACCGTGAACGGAGACCGAAGCCGCCTCGCCGACGGCCATCAGTCCCGGCACCGTCGCGTCGGGATCGCCGTTGCGCGGCGCCAGCGCCTCGCCGTGATAGTTCGTCGGGATCCCGCCCATGTTGTAGTGCACCGTCGGCAGCACCGGGATCGGCTCGCGGGTCACGTCGACGCCGGCAAAAATGCGTGCCGATTCGGAGATGCCGGGCAGCCGCTCGTGGATGATTGCCGGATCCAGGTGGTCGAGATGCAGGTAGATGTGATCCTTCTCCGGGCCGACGCCGCGCCCCTCGCGTATCTCGATGGTCATCGAGCGCGAGACGACGTCGCGCGAGGCGAGATCCTTGGCGTGCGGCGCGTACCGCTCCATGAAGCGCTCGCCTTCGGAGTTCACCAGGTATCCACCCTCGCCACGGACGCCCTCGGTGATGAGGACGCCGGCACCGTACACCCCGGTCGGATGGAACTGGACGAACTCCATGTCCTGCAGCGGCAGGCCTGCCCGGAGCACCATCCCGTTGCCGTCGCCGGTGCAAGTGTGGGCACCGGTGCATGAAAAGTAGATGCGCCCGTAGCCGCCGGTGGCGAGGATCGTCTTGTGGGCGCGAAACCGGTGCACGGTCCCGTCTTCCAGGCACAGCGCGACGACGCCACGGCAGCGCCCGTCCTCCATGATGAGATCGAGGGCGAAATACTCGACGAAGAACTCGGCCGAGTACCGGAGCGACTGGCCATACAGCGTGTGCAGCATCGCGTGGCCGGTGCGGTCGGCCGCGGCGCAGGTGCGCTGGGCGGGTGGTCCTTCGCCGAATTCGGTGGTCATGCCGCCGAACGGACGCTGGTAGATGCGGCCGTCCTCGGTGCGGGAGAACGGCACCCCGTAGTGCTCGAGCTCGTATACCGCCTCAGGCGCGTTGCGGCACAGGTATTCGATCGCGTCCTGATCGCCCAGCCAGTCCGAGCCCTTGACCGTGTCGTACATGTGCCAGCGCCAGTCGTCGGGGCCCATGTTGCCCAGCGCCGCCGCGACGCCACCCTGTGCGGCGACGGTGTGGCTGCGGGTCGGGAACACCTTGCTGATGCATGCGGTCCGGAGGCCCGCCTGCGAACAGCCAAGCGTCGCGCGCAGGCCGGCGCCGCCGGCTCCGACCACCACCACGTCGAACGTGTGGTCGGTGAACGGATAGGCGCGACCGTTGATCGCAAACGCGCGTGCCTGACCGGAGCCGTTGGCTGCCATGATGCGAGTCAGTTCCCGAAAGCGATACTCAGGAGGGCGAACAGACAGACCGCGGCGACCGCCACGGCATAGAAGGTATTGAGGACGATGCTCACGAACTTTGGTCCGGGAGCATGCACGTAATCGACGATGATCTCTTCCATCCCAAGCCGCATGTGCACCGCGTACACCACGATCGTCAGGGCGAGCGTGACGGCCACCAGCGGATGCGCCAGGAACGCCGCCGCGGAGTCATGATCGCTGCCGGCGAGATAGAGGCTGGCGAAGATCAGGAACAGCGTCAGCGGTATTGCCGCGACCGAGGTCACGCGCTGGCGCCAGAATGCCTCGGTACCGGTGCCGGCGGCGCCGAGACCCAGGACCCGGCTGAGCGGAGTGACCATGCGCATCACAATACCCCGATCCCCCAGGCGCCGAGCCAGATCAGCGCGGTAAGCCCGATCGAGCCGACGAGCGTCGCCCGTGCCATCCATTGGGCGGACCGGATCTCGAAACCGTAGCCGACATCCCATACGAGATGGCGGATGCCGCCCAGCATGTGATGCATGAGCGCCCACGTGAACCCGAACAGGACGACGCGGCCAGGCAACGATGCGAAAACCCGGTTGATCGCATCGTACCACTCCGCCCCGGACGCCGCTCCGACGAGCCAGACGGCGGGGATGAGCATGCCGAAATAGAGTGCCCCGCCGGTGATGCGATGGGCGATGGACATCACCATCGTCAGGATCGGGCGGAAGATCTGCAGGTGTGGCGACAGCGGCCGTGCCACACGCGGATCGGAGGGGATCATCGGCCTTGGCGATCGGGATCGTGACACATGATCCTACTTCATATCGCGTTGCAGCATCAGCGGCAATGGCGCGTGACGCCGCAACCGGGCCGGGCCCGGCGACGCCTGCGAGGCGGAGCCCGGAACCGGGCCCGCTATTCGATCACTCCGCAGGCGATGCGATCGCCCGCGTGCCCGGCGGGATCGGATTCATAGTCGTCTTCGCCGGCATGGATCACGATCGCCGATCCGTCGTCATCGAACAGGCTGGCCGGATCGCCCTCGACCAGCGTGACCAGGGTGTTGAACACCTCGAACGTGAGAGCGCCGCTGTCCGGGACGTGAATGTTGGGCATGTCGCCGGCGTGCGGTCCCTCATCGCTGAAGAAGCCGTGGGCCGTGCCGTCAGGGTTGAAGTGTCCGCCAGCCGATTCGAATGGCGGCTCGCATTGTCCCGTCTCGTGAATGTGGAACGCGTGGACGCCGGGCGGCACCGCTTCGAGCGTGACCCTCAGAAGGACACCCGTCGGTGTCTCCTCGAGTTCGACCGTTCCCACGGTCTTGCCTTCCTGATCGCGCAGAGTGGCGGTGGCGGTTTCCCACTCCTCCTCCTGCATCTGATCCTCGGCATCGTCGTTCGCCGCGTCCTGGTCCTGCGCCTGGACGACGCTGCCGTGCAGGGCAAGGAGCGCCGCGGCGCCCAGGGCGACAAGTATCTTGCGCATGTTCCTTCTCCATTTCCGCCGTGCGGGGACGGACGTCGTTTCCCGCAGACCACGCCTGTCCTGTCGACTTCGAGACCCGGAGCAACAACGCAGGTCCGGTCGAAGCGTTCACCTCGGCATCGCGACCCAGTAATCGAGCTCGAGGACCACGCCCTCCTCGTAGGTATCGCCCGCGCGCCCGGGAAAGGTATCACAGGGACGGTCCCGGGTCGCATACGTCATGATGCGCAAGGCGCCGATGTCCGACCGATTGCCGATTTCCGCCTTGTCGACCACCTCGCTCCAGGCGAATACGGTATCGCCCGCGAAACACGGCGCCACGTGCCTGCCGCTGTTGATGGCGGCGATGTGGAAGGCGTTCTCGAGGCCGTTGAAGCTCAGCGCCCGCGCAACGCTCATGACGTGGCCACCGTACACGATCCGCCGCCCGTGGCGGCCTTGCGCCTGACGATAGCGGTCGAAGTGCACCCGTGCGGTATTCTGATAGAGGCGCGTCGCCATCATGTGCTCGGCCGCCTCGATCGTCACGCCGTCGACATGGTCGATGCGTTCGCCTGGCTCGTAGTCACCCCACATCCGGCTGCTGCCGGCGAGTTTCATGTCCCACCCGAACAGCTTGAGCGGCGGCACCGCACCGCCGAGGTCTTCTGCCGCGACCGTGTCGGCGAGGTTCGGCACCACCGGATCGGGGGCAGGGCTCTGCTCGTCGGCCTTTTCCACCATCACCCAGCGGACGTACTCGAGCACGTCCTCGCCGTTCTGGTTGATGCCGCGCGAGCGCACGTAGACGATGCCGCTCCGGCCGTTGCTGTTCTGGCGCAGGCCGATCACGTCGGAGACCGCGCACAGGGTATCGCCGGCAAACACCGGCCGCAGGAACCGGCACTCGGCATAGCCCAAGTTGGCGACTGCGTTTGCAGATATGTCCGGCACCGTGCGGCCGAAAACGACGTGGAACACCAGCAGGTCGTCCAGCGGCGCCGCCTGATAGCCGATCTGCCGGGCGAATGCCGACGACGACTGGACTGCCGACCGGGGGCCGTACAATGCCATGTAGATCGCCGTATCGCCCTCGGTCAGGGTGCGCGGGGTCGCGTGCTCCAGCACCTGACCGACCGCGAAATCCTCGAAGTATCGTGCTCTACTCGTACCGTTCATCCGCCCCCGCAATCCGATTGGCTGGTTCGTTTATCCTGCGGGCGTTGGCCCCGGCTGGCAAGTGCCAGGGCGCGCGTTGCCATCGGACAGTGGACAAGTCGCCTTCGATCCCGATCGTTTTCGTTGGTCAACGGCGCCGGGCGACCGGAGGGAAACGCCAGGTCAGCGGCGGCGCGTGCGCGCGCGTCGGCCGGCCATGAGACCGAGCGCGAATGCGGCCGCCGGCAGCCCGAGGATGCCGCCCGCCGGCTGGCCGGAACGCTCGCCAGGGCGACCTGCCGCGGCGGGCCTTTCCCGTGACAGCGGGCCGGGCACGCGACGGCCGGCATCGCGCCGCGCGACGAGGACCGCGACACCGGCGACCGCTACCAGCCCGGCGCCGACAATCGCGGCGGCAACGGCGGCGCCGTACGCCGTCATCAGCTGGATGTAGATCGCGGCGACGAGGAAGCCGAGCCCGACGGATGCGCAGAGGCCGGCGGCAAGATACACCACCACCCGCCGAAGCAGGCGGCGGGTCAGCGTTCGAACTTCCAGGAGGGCGGACTGCCCCAGGACCGGGCCGAACATTGGCCGGTCACTTTCGGGTCAGGATGCCGACGAGGTAGCCGAGCCCGGCGGCGACGAGAACGGCCGTCAACGGCCGTTCGGCAATGAACCGCTCGAGTGCCTCACCGCTCTCCTCCGCCCTTCTGGCGGCATCGCGGGCATACCGTTCGCCCGTCTTTCGAACATCGGCGACCCGGTCGGCAGCACTGTCGCGGAATTCCTCAACCTGGTCCTGGGCGACCTGAGCGAGCGTTGCGCCGAGTTGTGAGAGATCCTCGCGCAACTGCGCGATCTGCCTCGACAGTTCGTCCACAGATTGCCGGGATGCGCCCTCATCGATCCGTTCCGCCATGTCGGCCTCCCATCGGTACCACCCGTTGCCGAACGCGGCAGACGGGGTAACCGTTCCAGCGACGGGAACGCGGCAGCGAATCCGGACGTTCTGCATCGGGAACAACCGCGGGACGTGCCGGCATGCTGAATCATTCGGGCAACCACGCCGGGCCGGCGACCTCGGAGCGGCAGCACCGGCAACCGTTCGCGGTGCGCATGGAACTCGCCAGCCGCTTTGCCATCATTGCATTGACCGTCATCGCCGTGTTCGCGACGCTGTGGCAGGGTCGGTATTTCTTCGCGCCGACGGTCGCCGGCCTGGTGGTCGGCATCATGCTGACCCCGATCCTGCTGCGGCTGGAGCGGCGCGGCTGGCCGGCGCCGGTCGCCTCGGCCGCGATCACCCTGATGTCGCTTATCCTGTTCGCCACGTTGCTGGCCGGCCTGGTGGCTCCGATTGCGCTATGGGCTGATCGCCTGCCGCAGCTGTGGTTCGAGATCAGAAGCCTTCTCGTCTCCATCCGCGAACCGCTGAAGACGATTGCCGGCATGCGCGAGCAGTTGCGCGCGGCTACCGGTGACGGCGAGGACGGCGCCGCGATTGCCGTGACCCAGGAATCGGAGACGCTCGGCGAACTGCTCGAGCTTGCCCCCGGGTTCGTCGGCCAGCTGCTCATCTTCGTCGGCACGCTCTACTTCTACCTGGCCACGCGCACCGAACTGCGGCTCGCGATCATGTCGCTCTGCGTCGACTGGAGGCCCCGCTACCGTGCCGCGCGGATCTTCCGCGACGTCGAGCGCTACGTCTCCCGCTATGTCGCCGCCATCACCCTGATCAACATGGCGGTCGGTGTCCTGACGGCGCTGGCGATGGCGTTGCTCGGGATGCCGTCGCCGGCATTGTGGGGGGCGTTCGCCATGGTCCTGAACTACGTGCTCTACCTCGGCCCCACCGTGATGGTGCTGATCCTGCTGGCCGTCAGCCTGATCAACTTCGGCGGCACCCCGGCAGCACTCCTGCCGCCGCTCGCCTTCCTCTTCATCACCACCCTCGAGGGGCAGTTCGTGACGCCGGCCATCATCGGCCGGGCGATGACGCTCAATCCGTTTCTGGTCTTTGTCTCGCTCGCCTTCTGGCTGTGGCTGTGGGGGCCGATCGGCGCCCTGGTCGCGGTCCCGCTGCTGATTGTCGGCATGGTCGTCGTGTCCCACTTCGTGTCGCTGGCCCCGGCGCGGTCGGATGCGGTGCTGCCGCAACTGGTCGGCGCGGCGAAATTACGCCGAACCGCCGGCCTGCCGCCGGTGCTGCCGGCATACGGCACCGGCCGCCGCCTCACCCCCGGAACACGACCGCCCGGCCTGCGTTCCCTCGATGAAGATGATACGCTGCGGGACGCACGCCCGGGACCACGATCATGGTCTGATCCTGGTCCGTGAGGCGCCCTTGCCGGTGCCGCCGCACCGGCAGCCGGACATGGAGGGTTCGATGCAGGAACATGGCGAGGAGTTCGGTTCGTGGCTGCGGTCGTTCTGCCCCAACTGCGGCAGGGAACTCCGCGCCGGCGAGAGAATCTGCGACGGCTGCGGCGCCGACGTCCGCGGCGTCTGCCTGCCGGCGGCCTGGCACCTGCGTCGTCGCACGGTCAGGTCCGCACGGGAGGACGGACCCTCATCGACGGCCTGAGCGTCACCAGCGGCAACACGATGCGTACGCGGATCCCGCGCGTGTCGTAGTCGGTCTCGATGGTTCCGCTGAGCTGCTGGCGGACGATGCTGTCGATGATCTGGCCGCCCACCGCCTTCTTGCGCGGCCGCTTGACCGGCGGGCCGTCGCGCTCGATCCAGTCCATGACGAGCTCCAGGCCGCGGTCGCCGGTGCGCCTCGCCCAGGTCACGGAAACCCGCCCCTCCGGTGCGGCAAGCGCCCCGTGCGTCCGGGCGTTGGTCGCCAGCTCGTGGATCACCATGCTCAGCGCAAACGCATCGTCCGCCGGCAGGCGGGTGCGGTCGCCGCCGATCTCGATGTTGTCGCCGCTTTCGCCCATCAGGCGGTGCAGGAGCGATGCGACCGGCACCGTTCGCCAGCCGTTGTCGATGATCAGGGCATGGGCGCTGGCGACCGACATGAAGCGGGCGAAGAACTTGTCCCTGAAGTCCTTGAAGCTGCGCGCCTGCACCGCGGTACGGGTGAACAGCGACTGCACGATGGCCAGGAGGTTTCCCGAGCGGTGATACAGCTCGCGGATGAGCAGTTCCTGCTGTTCGCGCTGGTAGTGGGTGGTGATCGCGTTGGCGATGATGTTGGCGACCGACTGCAGGAACAGGATGTCCTGGCTGTCGAACCCCCGCGGCACGCTGCCGTAGGCGCCGAGAATGCCGTAGACGCCGCCGTCGGGGGCGGCAATGACGGTGGTGAGGCCGCTCTTGACGCCGTGTTCGACGAGGAGCGGCGGCGGCTCGAATCGCCGCTCCTTGGAAAAATCCTGGACCAGGACCGGCTTGCCGGCGAGCAGGGTGTAGCCGGATTGATATTTGGGATCCGTGGCGACGGTCGCGTGGCCGATCGTGCCCGGCGCCCACCCCACGCCCGCGGTGAGCAGCAACCGGTCGTCGTCGGCCGTCGACTGGAGGATCTTCACGAACTCGAGGGACAGTGCCGACGCCACCGTTTCGGCGGCATCGTTCAGCAGCACGTCAAGCCGCCGTTCCGACAGCGATCGCTGGCCCAGCGACGCCACCTGCTCCTGCAACCGCGCCCGCCGTTCATCCTCGATCTCGGCTCGCTTGCGGTGCGACACGTCCTGGCAGATCCCGATCATGCTGACCGGTCTGCCCGCCTCGTAGATGACGCTGCCGCGCGCCTCGATCCAGCGATCCTGCTGGCCCTTCACCGATGGCAGCCGGTACTCGATCGCGTAGCTGCCGCCGTTCTGGAGTGCCTTGTCGATGGCGCGCAGGACCTTGCCGCGGTCGGCCGGATGGATGTCGCGCCGGAAGCTTTCGAACGTGCCGTCCATGGTGCCCTTCGGCACCCGGTGGATCGCCTCGATATTTTCCGACCAGGTAACCCGGTCCGACCGCATGTCCCAGCACCAGACGCCGACGCCGCCGTGCAGCAGACCGGCGCGCACCTGCAGGTCGTCGATGACCGGGCTTCCCCGTCGGCGATTATTCGTGTTTCTGCCCGTGCTCATTCAGCCCGTCGCGTGCCGCCCCTTGTGCGGCGGGACTCTCCTGCAGCTCGAGCCGATCCTGTGCACCGCGGCCCGCCTCGCGGTCGAGAAATCCACTGTGGCGGCAGCCTGACCGCGATGTCGCCACAGGGTCCCAATCACCAGGTCGAAGACCCGCTGCGGACGCCTCTGCCTGCGCCCGTACCGGTTCTGAACGCCGGTTGCGACGCAGAATGCCTTTCACTCCGGACTGTTCCGGAACGTTCAGGATCATCGGTTGCCGTACGCGAGTGTGTGTACGCCCTCGCGCTCGCCCACCAACATGTACGAATTCAATTTCACCGGATGTCGCGGAAAATCAACCGCTCCTCCCGAACCACCCTGATTGAGCCGCAACGCGTCAGCCCACATTTGGTTCCCCAGCTGGCAGGCATCGGATGTTCCTCTGGAACGACGACTACATCCGTACGGTCCGGCCGCCCCGCGTGCAGCATCATACTCGGTGATTTCGCCTGATGCCATTGCGCGCCGCAGCCGCCCGGCGGCTGCGAGGAACCTTGACCGCCCTGGCGGAACGCCGTTGCGTCCCATTGATGCCATGAGCGAAGGCCAGCGCCGAAGCCGCGGCGATCATTATCACGATCAGAGTGGCAATGCTGCTTGTCATGGTTGAACTCCGGTCATGGCTTGCTCAGGCTCAAATCGGACAGGTAGCGCCCGCCCGTGAACTGGCCGGCCCGGAATATCCTCTCGGGCCGGCCATATGGTCTTGCTGGAGGCGGAATACTAGTTCATTCCGCCGCCTGCCGGTGCCTGCGCCGTCCCCGGCTGTCCGGTCTGTTGCTGGGCTGCCAGCCTCTCCTGTTCGGCTCGCTTGTCTTCCAGCGACACGAACTGGGGCGCGGCCTCCAGTTCTTCGCGCGATGCATTCATGACAAGCTGAACCTCGCCGGATTCGTCAACCGAGGACCGGATCGAATCGTACGATACTGCGACGTTCTTGGTACCGAGACCGAGGAAGCCGCCCATGCCGATGATCACGGCCGTCATCTGACCATCCTGATTGAACAGAACGTCGTTGATGTCTCCGAGATCCTCGCCTTCGGCATTCTCGACTGCCTGGCCGATCAGCGATTCATTCACCAGAATCTCGCCCTGTTGCTGGGCGCTGATGAAACGTTCGCCGCTTGCGGTGGCGACCGATGTGCCTTCACTGCTCGTCGCCGTGCCGCTCGCGTCCGCGGTCTGATCGGCATCGGTCATGTCGGCCGAGGGTTCGGCATCCGACTTGGCTTGCGACTGAACCTCGCCGGGGGTGCTGCCGGCTTCGGTCTTGGCGTGCTCCGAACCCGCTCCGGTCGTCGCCGTTGTCCCGGCGGTGTCTGCCGTACCACCCGTCGCGGTCGTACCGCCCGTCGCGGCCACGTCGCCGGTCTGTTCGGTTGACACACCGCTACCCATGGCGGCGCTGTCATCCGACTGTTCCGACTGCTGATCCGACAGGCTGGCAAAATCCGGAGCTGATTCGAGCTCCTCCCGGGTGGCGTTCAGCATGAGCTGCGGCTGACCGGAATCATCGGTTGTCGTCTGGATCTCGTTAAACGACAGGGCCACTTCCTTCTGTCCCATGCCGAGGAACCCGCCGACGCCGATAATCACGGCCTTCATCTTGCCGGACTCGTCCACCAGCACGTCCTTGACGTCGCCGAGCTTCTCGTCCTGCGGGTTCATCACCGACTTGCCGATCAGCGAACCGCGGGCGAGGATCTGCTCCTGCTCCTGTTCGGAAATGAAGGTTTCCTTGCTTTCGGTTGCTACGCTCGAAGTTGCCGAATCGGACGGCGACGCGGCGGTTTGATCACCTGCCTGGTCGCTCTCGACGGGCGCGGAAGCCGTATCCTCATCCGCGGATCCGGCGTCCGGGGTGGGAGCTCCGGTTGTCTGGTCCCGTGCCGTGTCTGCGGCACCGGTGTCGCTCGACCCGGATTGTGACGTCTCGGTGGTCCCCGTGTCCGCCGACGATGCGGAGTCGGAATCCGTGCGCGCAACGGTCTCGGCCGCGCTGTCTTCGGACGGTTGATCGGTGGTCACTTGTGGCTGGTCGGCGGCTCCCGAGGTTGCGCCGTCACCGCTTTGCATTTGCTGATCCTGCTGGGTCGGCATCTGTGCGGTCGTACCGGCATCGCCATCCTGGGCCATCAAGGCGGTCGGCGCGAATGCCAGCATTACCGACAGGGCACAGCCCGCCAGCAGCTTGGTGTTGAGTTGCATCGTGCAGTCTCCTTTGGTCTTCATTGATCCTCGGGAAATCTGTTTCCCCGCAATCATGGTGCTGATTTCGAACGCCCAAGGCGGACGGTTGGTTCCGTGCCGGGAGCCAATTCGTAGTGTCCGACAGCAAAACGCCCGAGGAAATGTGCGGGGCTGATGTATCTTGCAGATCTTTACCAAGCCGCCGGCGCAATATCCGGCAAGCGCGATGGTTCACGCGGGCAATATCGTGTATTTGACCGGTATCCGGTGCCAATCGATCCAAGTATCGCGTGCGGGTGCTGCCGACGATCTCGTGAAGCAACTCCGATGCAGGCGCCGGTTTCACGCGTTCCCGGTCGTCAACGTCGGTTGCCCGCGCTTGCAAGGATCGAGTCGGCCCCTTCGAGATCAGGCTCCCCCGCCTTTGAAAAAAAGAACCGCAGTGGAGTTTGAGCTCCACTGCGGAGTGAGGGGGGATACTGGCGTATCCTTAGAGGGGATGCAGCCCGACAACGCTTTGCCCGCCCGATGGTTCCACAAAAAACGTGGTCCTGACCGGACGGTGACCGGTGCCGTGAGATTTCCGCGCTTCACGCCGCCGTCCGGTATCGGTCTCGAATTCGTGACCGGCGGAATGTCGCACGATCAGAACGAAAGGAGGCTGCCACCGTTTCGACTGCACGAAACACACACAGATGCGAAGGAGGTTTCCAATGATGAAGCATCGGCTCCCGCTGTTGGCGGCCCTGGGAACGGCAATGATCCTGGGATCCGCACAGCTCGCCAATGCCGAACGCCCGATGATGGAGACGACCGGGCCCTACGCCAGTGGTTGGCAGTACGACGATACCTACCGGGATCGCTATGCCTATGGCTACGGCACCTACGATCCCGACATCGACGTCGGCGTGACGGTAGGCCCGCGCTACGGTTACTACGACTATCCCTACTACTACGATCCTTACTACCGCGACGGCGTTTCGGTAAGAACGCCGTTCTTCGGCTTCAGCATTGGCTGACGCTGGAGCGGAGTAACGCGCTTGCCGGCCACGGGAACTTCCTCTGGCCGGCAAGTGCGTTTAGCTCAGGAAATCAGAAGTGCGGCAGCAGACCGAGTATGCCCACGACAATGAGATATATTGCGACAACGTAGTTCAACGTCCTCGGGAAAATGAGAATCAGAATTCCTGCTGCGAGCGACAGAAGCGGGGCAAACAGCTCTGGGCTGATATACATCCAGTGTCTCCATTCAGTTCAACCTGGCGGTTGAGAACACCATCAATGACGCGGTCGGCGGGAGAGGTGGAACCTGTGACTTGTGCCGGCGTTGAGCCGGTGAGCAATTGGACTCCCGGGCGATCGGGAGGCGACAGGAGATACCGGAATGCCGAGCAAGTCGCAATTCCTGAGGAGGTGCCTGGTGGCAGTCTTCATCGTAGGGACTGCCATTTCATCAGCCCCCATCTACGCCGCCGTTCATGACGGCGCTGCAAGCGCGCACCACGAACAGGTGGTCAATCGCGAGACGAAGGGCGATCTTCTGCGCGTCGCGCACTACATGCAGACTAGCGAGTCAATGGCAGCAGATCGTACAGCGCGGTCCGACATTTCGCCATTCATCTGGGATTCTCGCGAACCGCTCGCAACGACCGGCACCATGCTCGCGACCGCCCGGACAGGCGCTGGGGTCTCGACAGGGTAATCCGCCGGTAAGGCCGGTGCCCTTGTTTTGCAGCAGTGAGGTGTTGCGCGCCGGCACCAGTCGCGCACGCCATCAACGCTGGTAAATCGCTTTCCATTTTCACTTTTTTCCGTGAACTGCTAGTCTTGCTCGAAGCGTGGGGCAGAAACGACACGTGAAAGAGCAGGGGCGATGCAGAGGTACGGGTGCCGATCCGGGGCGTTGTTATTCGCCGCCCTGATCGCAGTGGGGTCTTCTGTAGCCGCCTCGCGTGCGCCCGCAGCGGAAGCAACCGCAACGCCGACCCCCCAAGGCGTCACGGGTACGGTTCCCAACACTGCCTCCAAGGCCGATCGGGAGTCGCGTCGCGAGCAGCTGTTCCAGCAAATGCTGGACGATCCCGACAATCTGGACGTGGCATTTGAATATGCCGCGCTTTCCGCCGATGACGGGGATCTCGAGGCTGCGGTTGCCACGCTGGAACGCATGCTGATCTTCGCCCCCGGGCTGCCCAGGATCCAGCTTGAACTCGGCGTGCTCTATTACCGTCTGGCCGCCTATCCCACCGCCAGGGCGTACTTCGATGCGGCACTGTCCGCACCGGACGTGCCCGACGAGGTGCGGGAAAAGGTGGAGGTTTACCTGCGGGCCATGGAGCAGGCGGAACAGCCAAACCGTTTCGCCGGCGGCGTACTCACGGGCATCCGCTATCAGACCAATGCGAATGCCGGCGTGGATGCCCGCAACGTGCTGCTGAACGGCCTGCCGTTCCTGCTCGATGGTGACAGCACCAAAAAGGAGGATTTCAACGCCTTCCTCGCCGGAAGCTTTCACTATTCGCTGGATCTGCACAACCAGGGCGACCGGCTGCTGTTCGACGTGCTGACGTACAACGCCTGGTACTTCGACCGGACTGACCTCGACACCAATCTTGCCGAAGTGGTGGCTGGACCCTCTTTCAACATGGCCCGTTTCAACCTCGACAATACCTATCTCGACCTCTACGGGCTCGCCAACGGAGTCCTGATCGACGAGGACGTTCACTTTGCCACGCTCGGGGGCGGGGCACGCATCACGACCCGGCCGTTTGACCGTACCGCCTTTACCGGCCAGGCCGAGTACCGGTACCGAGACTTCGAGAACTCCCGGGAACGGCCCACCAACGACGATCGAACGGGCGACGAGATCCGCGGCATTGCCGGCGTGACTCACGTACTTAGCGCCAATGTCGTGATCCAGGCAGCGTTGCGTGTCACCCGCGAGGATGCCGATGCTGCCTATTTCGACAACTGGGAATACGGCGGTCACGGCGGTGCCACCATCTTTCTGCCCGACCTGGCGCGGGACCCGGTCAACCCGGTTGCTGTCAATCTGAACGCCGGGTACCTCACTCGCGACTACGACGATCCCGATCCGATCATCAACGCGCGCGAATCCCAGGAGGACGACGAGTACTGGGTCAACGCGTCGGTGATCATCCCTATCCTAGACTGGCTTTCGCTTGTCCCGCAGGCGGAGTACCGGAAGGTCGACTCGAACTACCCGACCCGGGAGTACGAGAACTTCTCGGTGGCGCTGGCGCTCTTCGGCAGACTGTGAGGTCACATGAGACGCTTTCTGCTCCCCCCGCTCCTGGTTCTGGCACTGGCCGCTCCGGCAATGCCCGCGGCGGGTCAGGTCGGCGTCACCTCGGCAGTCAATCCGCAGGCCCGGGGAACGCCGCCCGGCGCCCCCACGAGGACCCTCGTCCTCGGCAACGAGGTGATCTTCAAGGAACGTATCGAGACGTCGGCGGAGGGCCTGGTTCAGGTGCTGCTGCTGGACGGTTCGACATTCACCGTCGCCCAGAATTCCGACATCGTTATCGACGAGTTCGTCTACGATCCCGCTTCCGGCACCGGCAAGCTCACCGCCAGCGTCTCCAAGGGCATCTTCCGGTTCATCGGCGGCAAGCTGAGCAAGCAGCCGGATGCCGTGAACGTCAACACACCGGTCGGCACCATCGGCATCCGCGGTGCGATCGTCGACTGCCAGGTCCATCTCTCTGCCCCCGTCGACGAGTGCGAACTGGTGTTCGGAAATGAGGTTACCTTCACGTATACCGGCAGCAACCAGCGGCTACGCGTGTACGAGCAGGGATACGGGTTCACCACGGCGGACGACCTGGTTCGCAGGACTCCGCCTGGCAACGTTCAACTCGTTACACGGGCAGTGACCGGCACCCAGGGAAAGCACGGCGGCGCAGTCCAGAGCCCGACCGACGAACAGGTCGGCAAGAGCCAGGTTCCAGGATCCAATTCCGATCAGACCATTTTCACGATCGCGGCAAACACCGGCAACAAGCTGCCGCCACCGCAGACGAACGAAATAGAGACCGATGCGGATCTGGATGAAACCGGGGGGCCGGTGGTCGAACCGGGCACGCCTGTTGACCTGCGGGTACTGGCGTCGGGAAACCAGTTCGAAGCCTTCTCGGATGAAAACGGCTATGTCGTGAACGACCCGGGCGCTCAGGGCCTGGTCGGCGGCTCCCCCGAAACCGATCGGATCATCACCTTCAACGATGACGGCCAGACGCTTGCCGGCAACGTCGGGCAGGAGCAGGTCGTCCTGCCGGTAGTGACGACGCCCGGTACCACTGCGATCAATGATGCCAGCATTGGCGGTCAGCCGCTGGCCGGCAGCGTATTCGTAGGCGAGGACGGCGCGCTGACGTTCTATCAGCTGTTCGTGAACGGCAGCTCCGACAGACCGTTCTACGCTCTGGGTGGAACACCCACACCCGACAGCGGATTGTCGGGGGACGGCGGCCTCCGGTCCTACAGCCTCACCGCAGATCCTCAGCAGGGGATCGTCATCCCGTTTGCAAGGGCCGACGTCGTCGGCGAGGCCACCGGCGCCAGCGTATCCGACTTCCTGCTGCTGGAGCCCAGCGACGGCCGCATTGGCGATGGCAATCCCGGTTCCGGCGGCGTCTTCCTGCAGGGCGCACTCGAGATCAACGGCCAGGGCGCGGACCAGCGCTCGAGCGTGATGCTGGTTGCCGGGCCTGCCTCGAGCCTCCTGTCCGATGACGCAATCGCCCTGCGGCGCGGCGGCAGCCGCACCGCCGCCGATCAGCCGTCCATTGCCTCGTTCGGCAGGATTTCGACGATCAAGGGGCCGGAAGGCAACCGCCTGTTCGGCGAAGCCGGTGACCATTTCGTTCTCAGCAGCGCCTTCGACCGGAACGGGCAGGTGTTCGTCGATGCACCCCTCGACGGCGGCCCCGACGATCGAGCCGGGAACACGTTTTCGACCGTGCATGTGGCGACCCTTGCAGGCGAGACGCCGGCCAGCGAGCTGGACCGCACCACCCGCCGCCTGTCGGGCTACGCGGCGGGAATGCTGGAGTCGGCAACGCCGGTCGGGTTCCAGACCCCCTATCGCAGCCGCACCAATTCGCTGGACCTGCGGTTCAACGCCGAGACCAACACGGTCGGCGGCGAGTTCACCGTTTCCGACGTCGCGGGCATCGACAACCTGGTCGACACCTATCGCATCGCGTTCGGCCGCGGCATCAACGGCAATCAGCAGCCCGGTCAATCGGCGTTCATCGACGACGATCGCTACGGGGCGCTGAACAACCAGAATCCCGCCCGCACCACCGTCACCCTGGACAACGGGACGGTCATCAATCACGCGCAGGCGCTGCAGGCCCCGAAGACCTATTTCCTCGGCAGCGAACTCGTCCCCACCAGCGACTTCGTGCCCGAAGGCGTCGAGCTCTGCGCGTGCGAGTTCCTGGAATGGGGATACTGGGGTACGCGGACCGACTTCAACGATCCGGACAGCGGCCACGTGCGCGATCAGTTCCACCTCGGAACGTGGGCGGCCGGCGACGTCACCAACGAATTCGACATGCCGACCACCGGCAACGCCACCTTCCGCGGCCACGCCATCGGTAACGTTGCCCGCCAGGTCGACGGCCAGACACAGCAGTATGTCGCGGCCGGCAACCTGAAGCTCGGCTGGGATTTCGGCACTCGGCAGGGGCGGATGACCATATCGAAGTTCGATGGCGAGACCTTCCGCGGTACGATGTCGGCGGTCTCCAACAGCGGCCCCAACCGCTACAGCGGTGCCCTGGCGAATGCGACCAACACGATCCTGGGCGGTGCCGCGGGCTCGTTCGTCAACGGGCCGAAGGGGGCGGCACAGGGCACGATCGGCGCCTTTGACCTCGTCGGCCAGGATTTCAGCGCAGCGGGTACGTTCGTCGGCAGGCGCAAGTAGCCTGCTGCCGGGCGTCTACTTTTCCCGAGCCTCGAAGACGCCGTCCCACGCGGCGTCCGGAGGTGACTGTTCGAAGCCACGGATCCTCTCCCGGTACACGTCGTAGAAGCCCGACATGTCCACGTCCGTGCCGTCTGCGGGAAGAGAGGCTTGCGCGGCATCGACGAGGTTCAGGGCTTCGTGCCACCGGCGCGAGCGATAGGCCGCGAGGGCGGCGCCGTGGGCTTGCCGCCACGCGGCGAATTCGGGCGATCCGGCAAGCGCCGCATCACCGAGCAGGGCAAAGATTCGCGCGGGTTGAGCCTTGCCGACGACGCGGATGCGATCGATCTCCGCCAGCGCGAGCTCGCCGGCGAGATCGGCCGTGCGCTCCCCGATCAGGATCGGCAGCTTGTACTGCTTGGTCAGGCCTTCGATGCGCGACGCGAGGTTGACCGCGTCGCCCAGTGCCGAGTAGCTGAAACGCTGTTCCGAACCAAGGTTGCCGACGCAGCAGGTCCCGGTATTGATGCCGATCCCGATGCTGAGGGTGCGCGCCTTGTCCGCCGAAGCCTGCAAGCCGCCTGCCTGGTTCAGCACCTTCAGCCGGCGCAGCATCTCCAGAGCCGCCTCGACCCCGGTCCGCGCGTGGTCGTCGATCGTCAGCGGCGCGTTCCAGAATGCCATGATGGCATCGCCGATGTACTTGTCGATCGTTGCGCCGCGTCCGAGGAGCGTGTCGGTCATCGGGGTCAGGTAATTGTTGAGCAGGCGGGTAAGCTCCTGCGGTGAAAGCCCCTCCGATATCGAGGTGAAGCCGCGGATGTCGGAGAACAGGACGGTTATCTCCCGGTCCTCGCCGCCGAGCGTCAGCTGGTCCGGGCTGTCGGCGAGACGGTCGACCAGTTGCGGTGCGAGGTAGCGGCTGAACGCTTCGCGCACGAAGCGGCGCTCCCGCTCGACGGTAAGGAACAGGCTCCCGGTTACCCCGAGATAGACCAGGGCCGTCCCGAGAACCGGATAGACCGGGTCCAGGAGAAACCGGTGCGCGGCGAAGGCGTACCATGAGCCGCCGACGTTTGCGGCGATGAGGGTCGCGCCGATGACGGCACACCACGCGGCACCGATTTGCGGCAGCAACAGCACCAATACGGCACCGCTCACGATCATTGCCAGGAACTCCAGCCCCGATGCCCAGTCGGGCCGCCACAGATAGGTGCCGGAGAGAACCTGACCGACCGCCTCGGCGTGGACCAGGACACCTGGCGTCGAGCTGCCGAGCGGGGTCGCCACCAGGTCCCTCAATCCCGGCGCGCCGGTGCCGAGAAACACGATGTGGCCGTCGAACAGGGCGCGCATCCCCGCATCGTTCTCCGGCGCCTCCAGCACCTGCCAGGCCGGAACCATGCGTTGCCTCATCTGTCCGGAATAGTAGACCCAGAGTTCGCCCACGCCGTTGGTCGGGATTTCGAAGTGCCCGGTCTTCACCGCCGCCATGGCGCCGCCGTCGCCATATGCGGACTCGCCGCTCGCACCGGTACTCCTGACCAGTACGCTGGTCGCGCCCTGGGCGATGCGCAGGGCTTCGATCGACAGCGACGGATAGAGATTGTCGCCGGCCCGTGCGACGAGGGGCACCCGGCGGATGATCAGGTCATGGTCGGCCTGGAAGCTGAAGAAGCCAAGTCCCGGTGCCGCGGCATCGAGCAGCGGCAGGTTCGAGATCGCACCACCGAGTGCGGGCAGGTAGGTCAGCGGGCTGTCGCCACCATAGGCAAACCCCGGCTTGACCGGAGGCAGTACCGGTTTCTTCTGCGGCGTCAGGATCATCCCTGCCGCGATCGGCAGTTCCGCGAACGCCGCCGCGAGCACGTCGTCGTTGTCGGGCAGCGCCTCCGCCGACGGCAACCCGTCGGCAACGCCGAGCCGCCTGAGACTGGCGATTACCTCCCCGGGCGACGTGCGGTCGGGTTCCGCAAACACCACGTCGAGCGCGATCACCGCCGCGCCGTGACCGGCAATGCGATGGAGCAGTTCAGCGACTTTCGTGCGTGGCCACGGCCACTGTCCTATCCTTGTGAGCGACTCGTCGTCGATGTCGACGATGCGTATCGGCAGGTCGGCCTGTTCCCGGGGTTCGAACCGCTGGTAGGTGTCGAAGAGGGCAAGGCCGATATTGTCGATCAACGGCGGCGAGACAAGCCTGAGCAACACGACAACGGCCAGCACCGCCAGGCCGACGACGTATGCGAGCCGCTTGCGCCGTGAAGACAGCGATCTCATTGACGTCGTTGTTCCCCCCGGCTGACGTCCTGCCTCGGCAGGATGGTCACGCCGCCCTGTCCCCGATGACGCGCACCGGATGCCTCACCGTCCCTGATCGCTCAAGGGCTGGCAAGCCCGGAACCGTCCCGCCCCTCGCTCGTAGCAATTTACATGCGGTTGTGGAAGCGAGGAGCGGTCGTCAGATATTGTCAGTCAAGGCCTTCCAGGGCGAAGGAGATCTTTGCGTTGATGCGGTACCTGATGATCTTCCCGTTTTCGACCTCGGCATTGAACTCCTTGATGTAGATGGATCTTATGTTGTTCAGCGTCTCCGAGGCATTGGCCACTGCAATCTGCGCGGCATCCTCCCAGCTGCGTTCGGATTCGGCCAGAACCTCGATGACCTTCAGCATGGACATGTGAATTGCTCCCGATGGTCTGATGTCGACGACGGGAACAGAACGCAGGGATGCAGGCTCTGGTTGCTCGCCGGGACCGGCCATGCGATGCCGATGCGGCCGGTCGCTCAGCCGGTGTGGGATCTCCGGATGCGGATCACGCCTTCCTGGGCGACGGAGGCGACGAGCAGGCCCTCCCGGGTGAAGACGCTGCCGCGCGTAAATCCGCGCGCGCCGAAGGCGCTCGGGCTGTCCTGGGAATACAGCAGCCACTCGTCGGCTCGGAACGGGCGATGGAACCACAGCGCATGGTCGAGGCTGGCCAGCATGAGGTCCGGGTCGAAGGCCGACCGGCCATGGGCAATGAGCGCGGTGTCAAGCAGGGTGATGTCGGATGCATAGGCGAGGACGCACTGATGCAGGGACATGTCGTCCGGTATCGTCTCGGTCGCGCGGATCCACACATGCTGCACCGGCTTGGCCTTTTCGCGACCGAGGTAGTTGCGCCGGGCCACCGGCCGCAGTTCGATCGGCCGCTCGCGCTCGAAATACCGGCGGATGTGACCCGGCACCGAATCGGGGAGGCTGGCGATGATGTCTTCCTCGGTCGGCAGTTCCTCGGGCGGCGGCACGTCCGGCATGGCGGATTGATGATCGAACCCGGTCTCCGGTCGGTGGAACGAAGCGGCCATCGTGAAAATCGGGCGGCCGTGCTGAATGGCCACCACCCGTCTCGTCGAAAAGCTGCTGCCGTTGCGGTAGCGGTCTACTTCGTAGACGATCGGAACGCTGGGATCGCCCGGCCGCATGAAGTAGCCGTGCAACGAATGGGCCTGCCGGCCGTCGACCGTTCGCGTCGCCGCAACAAGTGCCTGTCCGATGACCTGCCCGCCGTAGACGCGCTGCCAGCCGACCTGTGGACTTTCGCCACGGAACAGGTTCATTTCAAGCGGTTCGAGATCGAGCGTCGCAAGCAGCGTCCTTACGGCAGAGCTCATCGATTTCCCCCGGCGCGCGCTGGTCTCGTCCTGTTTAGGTCAACTGGCGTCCCCGGTCCAAGCTTGAATTCGGGCGCCGGGATGCGGCGGACGCGGGCGGTCGGATGACGGTGAGATTGGACGGAGCGACGGGACGTGCCGGAAAGCACTGAAACCGAGGTCCTGGTGATCGGCGGCGGTCTCGCCGGCCAGGCGGTGGCGCTGGCGCTGGCAGGGGG
>Ga0079224_100002159_pt1 | contig 23580 bp, 25 predicted proteins | sample Stecom2015_FD_80414 | JGI IMG/M metagenome (GOLD analysis project Ga0079224, IMG submission 80414) | Agricultural soil microbial communities from Utah to study Nitrogen management - Steer compost 2015 | ecosystem: Environmental > Terrestrial > Soil > Agricultural land | place: USA: Utah... | reverse complement strand
GGGGGTCGCGGGGGCTCGGTGGAGGGCGGGCGCCCTCCGGGTCAGGCCCGGTGCCGGCCGCGCTCGGCGCCGCGGCGGACCAGGGAGTCGCGCACTTCGGCGAACCGGTCGCCCAGCCGGGCCAGCGGGCCGTTCTCGCCCTCGGCGGCGGCCGCGGCGTAGTCGACCGGGCGGCGGCGGGCGAGGAACAGGGTGATCAGGACCGCGGGGAGCAGCGCGAGGGTGAGCGCGCCGGCGGCCATCGGCAGCTCGGCGCCGGCCAGGTCGAAGCCGGACATGCTGTTCGCCGCGGTGGAGGCCTCGGAGCCGGTGGCGGACGAACCGCCCTGCCCGCCGCTTCCGGCGAGGGCCTGCTCCTCCTCCTTCTCCGCCTTCTCCTTCTTCTCCTCGGCGGCCTTCTGCTCCTGCTCCTTCTTCTCCGCCGCCTCCTTCTTCTCCTGTTCCTTCTTCTTCTCCGCCTGCTCCTTCTCCTTCTTCTCCGCCTTCTCCTTCTCGGATTCGGGCTTGAAGCGGTCCGGAACCGCGGAGACGGCGCTGTCGCAGGTGGTGGACTTGCTCATCGGGTGCGGGGCGCCCTCGGTGCCGGCCCCGTCGCCCCACTCGGTGATGACGTACTCGACGTCGATGTGGCCGTTGCCGCCGGAGACGGTGTAGGAGGAGTCGTTCCAGCTCTCACCGGTGAGCTCGGCGAAGGTCTTGCCGTCCAGGTCGAGCAGGACGTTGCAGTTCTCGGCGGGGTCGCCGGGGCCGCGGTCGCCGATGAAGAAGTCGGCCTTCTTGCCGTCGTAGACGACGTAGCCCTTGGTGCCCAGCGGCCAGCTGGGGCTGGCGGCCAGGCCCTTCTGCATGGGCTCGCCGCCGGCGGGGGCGCCGGTGTCGCCGTTGATGCCGGAACCGTCGTCCCAGAAGTAGGACGCCTTGACTTCGCCGTACTGGATCGGGCTGTCAGAACTCATGTGAAATCAACCAGGTCGGTGGCGGGGCGGTCGAGGCCGGGCGCGGCGGATCCGGGCATGACGGGATCAGGGCATGGCGGATTCGGGCATGCCGCCGGGGCGCACCTTCGGCGGGCTGTTCGGGAGTGTGCGGGTCCGGCGCCGTTCTCGGCGCCGCTCGGGGCGGTCCTCGCGGCTTCTGCCGCCGCACCCCGGCCCCCGCTGATCGTTGGGGCCTCGACTGGCCGGGCGCGGTCTGCGCCCGGGTGGGACACCGGCCCGCAACGTCCAGGTCACGAACCGATCACGAGGGACTGTAACCCACGAAAAAGTAAAATGCGAAGCGAAGGGAGACAAAGCAGCAGGTCAAGCCCGCCCCATCGGTTCGCCGCCGATCCGGCTCCCGGTGCCGCGCAGCGGGTTTCACCTTTGCCGAAGGTAAAAAAGCGGTGCTCGTCACACCAGGGCGCCGGCCCGGGCTCAACCCCCGGAACAGCCCGGAGAGACGACGGCGGCGGGGGCGGACCTGCCCGGTCCTCCCCCGCCGCGTGCTCCGGCCCCTCCGGCCGGCTCAGGTCACCTGTTCTCGCTCGGCGAAGCGCGGGTCCCGCCACTCCCCCGACTCGACCACCTCGACCAGCGCGGTCGCGGCGTCGAAGACCTCCTCGTAGCCGAGGTAGAGCGGGGTGAAGCCGAAGCGCAGCACGTCGGGCGCGCGGAAGTCGCCGACCACCCCGCGGGCGATGAGCGCCTGCACGATCGGGTAGCCGTCGGGGTGGGAGAGCGCGACCTGGCTGCCGCGCCGCTCCGGCTCGATCGGGGTGACCAGGCGCAGCCCGCCCGGTCCGGTGCCGCCGGGGGCGGTGATGCCGATGAACAGCTCGGTGAGGGCCAGGCTCTTCTCCCGCACCTGCGCCAGGTCGACCCGGTTCCACAGGTCCAGCGAGGCCTCCAGGGCCGCGTCGGCGACCAGCGGCTGCGACCCGCTGAGGAAGCGCGAGGCCCCCGCGGCGGGCTCGTAGTCGCCGGTGAAGTCGAACGGCCGGGCGTGCCCGTGCCAGCCGCTGATCGGCTGCCGGGCCGTCTCGTGGTGCCGGCGGGCGACGTAGCTGAAGGCCGGCGCCCCCGGTCCCCCGTTGAGGTACTTGTAGGTGCAACCCACCGCGAAGTCGGCGCCGCAGGCGGACAGCTCCACCGGCACCGCGCCGGCGCTGTGGCACAGGTCCCAGACGATCAGCGCGCCGTGCCGGTGCGCGAGCTCGGTGAGCGCGGCCATGTCGCGGAGCTCACCGGTGCGGTAGTCCACATGGCTGAGCAGCACGACCGCGACGTCCCCGGCGGCCAGCGCCTCCTCCAGGGCGGCGGGCTCGGCCGGCACCCGGCGCTCCTCGGTCCCGGTCAGCTCGGCCGCGCCCTGGGTGACGTAGAGGTCGGTGGGGAAGTTGCCCGCCTCGCCGAGCAGCACCCGGCGGCCGGGGTTGAGCCGCACCGCGGCGACCAGCGCCTTGAAGATGTTGGCCGAGGTCCCGTCGCCCACCACCACCTCGTCGGCGGCGGCGCCGACCAGCGGGGCGACCTTGGCGCCCAGCGTGCGCGGCTTGTCCCACCAGCCGGCCTTGTTCCAGCTGGCGATGAGGTCGCGGCCCCACTCCCGCTCGACCACGTCGGCCACCCGGCCGGGGGTGGCCCTGGGCAGCGCGCCCAGGGAGTTGCCGTCGAGGTAGACGATGCCCTCGGGGAGGAGGAACTCCTCGCGGAAGGGGGCCAGCGGATCGGCGGCGTCCAGCTTGCGGCAGGCCTCGCGGCTGATCTGGGTCACGGTTCTCCTCTTGTTCCTCGGGGTCGGGGCTCGTGTCCGCCGTCCTACCCCGGTGCGCTCACAGAGCCGCGCGCAGCGACCACAGCTCGGGGAAGACGTCGCGGGCGGCGTTTCCGGCCAGCCAGCGCACCCCGTCGGAGCCGCCGCTGCCCGGCTTGGCGCCCAGCGACCGCTTGACCGCGGACAGGTGCCGCCATCGCCACCGGGTCACCCGCTCGGCGGTGTCCAGCAGCGCCTCGGCCAGGATGAACAGCTCGTTGCCGGGGGTGTCGTCGGCGTACACCTCGGCCCAGGCGCGCTCCACGCCGGCGTCGGGCCGGTAGGGGCGGGTCCAGTCCCGCTGGACCGCCCCGGCGGGGACCGGCAGGCCCCGGCGGGCGAGCAGGCGCAGCGCCGCGTCGTACAGCCCCGGCTCGGCCAGGGCGCGCTCCAGTTCGGCGCGGGCGCGCGGGGCGTCCTGGTAGGGCCGGAGCATCGCCGCGGACTTGTTGCCGATCAGGAACTCCAGCCGGCGGTAGGTGTGCGACTGGAACCCGGAGGCCTCGCCGAAGGCCGGCCGGAACCGGGCGAACTCGGTGGGGGTCAGGTCGGCGAGCAGGTCCCAGGAGGAGACCAGCACGTCCTGCACCCGGGCGCCCTTGCGCAGCTCGGCGAGGGCGGCGGGGACGTCGTCGCGCTCCAGGGCGTCGCGGGCGCGCACCCAGTGCTCGGCGAGCAGGTCGAAGAGGAGCTCCATCACCTGGGTGGCGACGATGAAGTCGGTCTCGGCCGGCTCGTCGGTGCGCGGGCGCCGCAGGTCGAGCAGGACGTCGATCGCCGCGTACTCCGCGTAGGGGGTGCCGCCGTCGAAATCGAGCCTGGGGCGCCCGTCCTCCTGCGCGCCCCGGGGGCCGCCCGGTATTGCCGTGCTCTGGGACGCCATCGTGCCCACCTCTCTGTTCTCGCCGCTTCGACCTGGGCCTATAGCTTGCAGCAGATCGATCGGCGGGAGAATGGCCGGCGCCTTTCACACGCCATGTCCGACTTGGCGTTCATAATGGAGGCATCGCGGACGACCTCACGATCGGAAAGCCATGCTGGACGGAGTCGACCGGCGCATCCTCAGCGAGCTCCAGGCCGACGGCCGGCTCTCCTACAACGAGCTGGCGCGCCGGGTGGGCAGGTCCGCGCCGGCCGTCGCCGAGCGGGTGCGCCGGCTCTCCGAGCGCGGAGTGATCGCCGGCTACCACGCCCGGGTGGACCCGGCCGCGGCCGGGCTGCCGGTGACCGCACTGGTGCGCATGGAGTGCTTCGGCCCGCGCTGCCTGCTCCGCGACGAGGCCGCCATGGCCCGGCCGGAGATCCTCCAGCTGCACCGGGTCACCGGCGACACCTGCTGCGTGCTGTTCATCGCGGTCCGGTCGATGGCCCACTTCGAGGAGCTGATCGACCGGCTGGCCGAGCACGGCCGGCCGTCCAGCACGATGGTGCTGTCCAGCCCCATCCCGTGGCGGGCGGTGCAGGGGCCGGGCGGCTGACCCCGCGGGCGGGGCGGAGGCGCCCCCGCCCCGAGGGGCGCCGGCCCCGGAAACGGCGGAGCGCCCCCGCCGGAGGAACCGGCCGGGGGCGCTCGCACGGCACGCGGGGGGGAGGGGCTCAGCCCTCGGCCCCCTCGTCCCCGTTGTCCGGGTGGGCGCGCAGCCACAGCACCGCGGCGAGCAGCCCGCCCCAGAGCAGGACCATGGCCGAGCTCATCATCACGATGGACGAGGTGGACATCAGTTCTCCTCCTTGCCTTCGGCGGCCGCCGCGCCGGCGGTCCCGGTCGCCGCTGCCGCGCCCTCCCGGGCGAGGTCGTCCTCGACGGTGCCGACGTCCTTGTTCCGCAGCACCAGCGCGATGACGACGCCCACTGCGAGCGCGCCGCCCGCGACGCCCCATCCCGCGGCGTTCAGGAACCACTGCGGGTAGCCCTCGTAGCGCTCGGTCAGCTCGGCGTACAGGCTGTCGAACATCATCCAGCCCAGGATGACCGGGGTGATGAAGCCGAGGAACACGCTCCACCAGCCGCGCAGCGGGATCGAGGAGATCCGGTCGGAGTGCCGCCGCTGCTCGGGCAGCTTGCGCAGCACCCAGGCGACCACGACCAGCATGACCAGCGCGGCGAGCGCGATGCCGTAGTTGTTGATGAAGCGGTCGACCACGTCCAGGATGAACAGCCCCTGGTCGGTGGGGAAGAGCGCGATCGACACCAGGGCGGTGGCTCCGCCCACGGTCAGCGTCGCGGGGACCCGGCCCATGCCGGCCCGGTCCTGCACCGCCGAGACCAGCACCTGGACGATGCTGATCAGCGAGGTGATGCCGGCGATCAGCAGCGAGGTGAAGAAGAGCACCCCGAACAGCCCGCCGCCGAACGGCAGCGTCGAGATGATCTGCGGGAACGCCACGAACGCCAGGCCCGGCCCGGAGGCGACGACCTCGTCGATGGGCAGGCCGCTCTGCACCGCCATGAAGCCCAGGGCGGCGAACACGCCCATGCCCGCGAGCAGCTCGAAGGAGCAGTTGGAGAAGGCCACCACCATCACCGAACCGGTGAGGTCGAACTTGCGGCGCAGGTAGGAGGCGTAGGTGATCATGATGCCGAAGCCGATGGACAGCGAGAAGAAGATCTGCCCGTAGGCGGCGACCCACACCGAGCCGTCGGTGAGGGCCTCCCAGTCCGGGGTGAACAGGGCGTCCAGCCCGTCGGTCGCGCCGTCCAGGAAGAGCGCCCGGATCACCAGGGCGCCGAACAGGAGCAGCAGCATCGGCATGAAGATCCGGTTGGCCAGCTCGATGCCGCGCTTGACGCCCAGCGCGATCATGACCAGCACCGCGACCCACACCAGCACGAGCGGGATGAGCACGCCCGCGTTGTAGGAGGTGATCGCGCCCGGTCCGTCGGCGCTCTGCAGGAAGGCTCCGGAGAAGAAGCCGTCCGGGTCGTCGCCCCACTCCTCGGTGACGGAGAAGACGGCGTAGCGCAGCGCCCAGGCGAGGATGACCGCGTAGTAGATGGCGACCACGAAGCAGATCGCCACCTGCCACCAGCCGATCGCCTCGGCGGGCTTGGACAGCCGGCGCAGCGCCACCGGCGGCGAGGCGCGGAACCGGTGGCCGATCGTGTACTCCAGGATGAGCAGCGGGATCCCCGCCGTCAGGAGTGCGATGAGGTAGGGCAGGATGAACGCCCCGCCGCCGTTCTCATAGGTCACGTAGGGGAAGCGCCAGATGTTCCCCAGGCCGACGGCGGATCCGATCGCCGCCAGCAGGAAGCCCGTCCGGGAGCTCCATTGCTCGCGGTGTGCTTTTGGCATACCGGGACTCTTTCCGATGAAACTCAATGTGAAGTCTGCCTGACGGAGAGACGGTAGCACCGCTGAACCTTTTGGGATACTTCGTCACCGGTTGCCGCTGAGTACGCACTGCGCAGGCACGATGTCCGGGTCGCTCAGTCAAGCCCGGCTTCATCCTGCCCTGCTGCGGCCGCCCCGGCGACACCGCCCCGCCGCGACCGCTGTGAGGGCTTCGCGCCGGGGGCGGCGACGGGCGGCATGCCGGCGGATGCGGAGCCGACGGGCGGGCGGAGCGGGGCCGGTCGTGAGCGGTCCGGCCGCCCCGGCGGCCGGTCGCCGGACCCGCGGTGGCATAGTCGCCATCCGGCGCGGGCGGTCCGCGCCCGCGTACCGAGGAGATGATCGACACGAGCGGCAGCACCCCCGGCGGGCCGCGCCCCGGCCCGGCCCCCGGCCGGCTGGTGGCGGCCGTCATCCCCGGAACCCTGCTCAACGCGCTGAACTCGTCGATGATCGTGCTGGCCCTGGTGCCCATCGAACGGGACTACGGGGTGGGCCTGGCCGCCGCCTCCTGGCTGATCTCGGCGTTCTACCTGGCCGCGACGGTGTGCATGCCGCTGATGGGCCGGCTGGCCGACCGGTTCGGGGCGCGCCGGGTGTTCGTCTCCGGGCTGGCCCTGGTCTGCGCGACCTCCGCGCTCGCCCCGCTGGCCCCGAGCATCGGCTGGCTGATCGCGGCCCGGGTGCTGCTGGCCGTGGGCACCTCGGTCGCCTTCCCCGCCGCGATGGCGGTGTTCCGCACGGCGCTGCCCGGCGGCCCGCCGCAGGGCGCGATGGCGCTGGTGGGCACCGCCAACTCCTCGGCCGCCGCGTTCGGCCCGGTGCTGGGCGGCCTGCTGGTGCAGGCCTGGGGCTGGCAGGCGACCTGGCTGGTGAACGTGCCGGTGACGGTGGTGGGCATGGTGCTCGCCCTGGTGCTGCTGCCGCCGGTGCCGCCGCGCGCGCCGGCCTCGGCCCGCGGCGCCCTGGCCGACCTCGACCTGCCGGGGATCGCCGCCTACGCCGTGGCGGCCGGATCGCTGGTCGCCTTCCTGCTGGGGCTCTCCGACGGCCCGAGCTGGGCCCTGCTCGGCACCGCGGCGGCCGCCGGGGCGCTGCTGGTGCTCCGCGAGACGCGCACCGCAACGCCCTTCCTGGACCTGCGCGCGATGGCCGCCGACCGCCGGCTGCCGCTGGTCTTCGCGCAGAACACCGCGGTCGCCGTGGTGTTCTACCTGTCCTTCATCGGGATCCCGCAGTGGCTGCAGGGCGGCCGAGGGCTGGACCCGGCCAGCGCGGGCCTGGTGATGCTGCCGCTGACCGGGGTCAGCGCGCTGCTGCTGCCGCTGGTCGCCCGCGGGCTGCGCCGGTTCGGCGAGCGCCCGGTGCTGCTGACCGGGAGCGCGCTGCTGCTCTGCGGTTCCGGATGGCTGCTGCTGGTCGATGCGGACACCCCGGTCTGGGCGCTGGCCGCACTGGCCGCGCTGCTCGGCCTGCCCAACGCCTTCAACAACCTCGGCCTGCAGTCGGCGATGTACCGGGCGGCGCCCGACGACCGGATCGGCGTGGTCTCCGGGCTCTTCCAGACCTTCCGCTTCTTCGGTTCGATCACCGCAGCGGTGCTGGTCGGCGCGGTCTTCGCGGACGGCGCGGACGACGCGGGACTGCGCACCGCGGCGACGGTGATGGCCGCGGTCTCGGTGCTGCTGGTGCTGGCCGGGGCGGTGGGGCGCGGCGGGCCGTCCGGGCGTCGCCTACAGTCGGATCCGTGACCGTACTGATCGACCCGCCCGCCTGGCCCGGCCCGCGCGGGCTGCTCTTCTCCCACCTGGCCGGCGACGCCTCCCTGGAGGAGCTGCACGCCTTCGCGCGCGAGCTGGGCGTGCCCCCGCGCGCCTTCGAGCGGGACCACTACGACGTACCGGAGACGCTGTACGACCGGGCGGTGCGGCTGGGCGCGACGCCGGTGAGCAGCAGGGAGCTGGTCGCCCGGCTGGTCGCCTCAGGCCTGCGGCGGCGCAAGCGGGGGCGGTTCGCCGCCGAGCGCGGCGAGTTCGCCGGCCATGTTGCGCCGGGCGGCGGCCTCCCAGCGGGCCCGGCCCGCCGCGGTGCGGAACAGCGGGTCGGCGGCGAGTAGCCCGCGCAGCACGGCCGCCCGCCCCGCGCGGAAGTCGGCCTCGCCGACGTGCGCGTACTCCCGGCGCACCGCCGCTGCGTACTCCCGGTAGCCCTCCGGGTCCCGGCCGAGCACGGCCAGATCCGCATCGCAGAGCACCTCGGCGTCGGTGTCTCCGGGGGCCGGCCGGTGGCCGGCGGTGACCCGGACCAGCCGACCGACCTCGGCGGCGAACTCCGCGGAGCGGCCGCACTCCGGCACCAGCCGCTCGGCCAGGGCCGCGCTGCGCTCCTCGTCCCGGCCGGGGACCCCGTCGTACACCGCGTCGTGGAACCAGGCGGCGAAGCGGACCAGGTCGGCGTCGGCCGCCTCGCCGGCCAGCGCGTCCACCCCGGCCAGCACCGCGCGCAGGTGGTCCGGGCCGTGGTAGTGCCGGTCGGGCCCGGACCACCGGCCGAGCAGCTCGGCGCCGACGGCGCCGGCCCGCTCGCCGGTTCCGGCCAGGGCCCGCCAGGCGCGGCGGAGGTCTGCGTTCTCCATGCGCCAAGTCTGCCCGGATCCCCGCCGCGCCCGGCCGCCGGGGTCAGGCGTTGAGCCGGCGCATCGACCGGGCGCCCAGGGCCAGCGCGAGGGCGGCCACCGCGACGGCGACCCCGGTGCCCAGGCCGATCTCGGAGACGGCGAACCCGCCGTTGAACAGCGCGCGCTCGGCGTCGACCACGTGGCTGACCGGGTTGATCCGGGAGAGCGCGTACAGCCAGCCCGGCGCGAGGTCCATCGGCAGCATCACCCCGGACAGCAGGATGAGCGGCATGATGACGGCCTGCAGCGCGCCGGAGAACTTGAACGGCACCTTGAGCGCCATGGCGAGCAGGTAGGAGAGGGTGCCCAGGCCGACGCCGAGCACGGCCAGCAGGAGCAGGCCGGCCAGCGCGCCGGGGATCGACACCTGCACGCCGAAGGCCGCCGCCCCGGCGATCACGACCAGCGCCTGGGCGATCAGCACGAGCACGTCGCGCAGCACCCGGCCGAGCAGCAGGGCGACCCGGCTGACCGGGGCGGCCAGCAGCCGCTCGTGCACCCCCGCCTGCATCTCGGGGAGCAGGCCGAAACCGGCGAAGGCGGTGGCGAAGACGGCGAGCATGCAGAGCATGCCGGGGACGAACCACTGCATCGGGTCGGCGCCGAGCGGGCCGGGCATGCCGGACAGCAGCGGCCCGAACAGCACCAGGTAGAGCACCGGCTGCATCATGCCGAACACCAGGAAGAACAGCGGGTTGCGCAGGGTCGGCGCCATCTGCCGCTGGAACATGATGCCGGTGTCCCGGAGGACCTTCATGGAGAACTCCTTGCGTACGGGCGGGTGACGGGGGTGCGGACGGCCCGCGGTCGGGCGGGGACCGGCGGGCGGCGCCGGCGCGGGGAGGGGGCGGTTCCGGGCGGGCCGGGACCGCGGCTCCGAGCGGCCCGATGCGGCGGGCCGGCGCCGGCCGGCGGCTCGGCGCGGGCAGGCGCTGCGGGGCTCACCCCTCCCCCTCGCGCAGGCTGCGCCCGGTGAGGGTGAGGAAGACGTCGTCCAGGGTGGGGCGCTGGACCCGCACGGTGGTGAGCCGGACGCCGGCCTCGTCCAGGGCGCGGAGCAGCCCGGGCAGGGCCTCCTCGCCGCGGGAGACGCGCATCCGCAGTTCGGTGCCGTCGGTCTGCACCCCGCCGGCGTCGGCCAGCGGCCGGGCGGCGGCCGCGGCGCGCTCGGCCTCTCCGGGCTCGGCGACGCCGAAGGCGACCAGGTCTCCGGAGACCTTCCCCTTGAGGTCGTCGGCGGTGCCGTCGGCGATGATCCGGCCGTCGTCGATCACCATGACCCGCTCGGCCATCGCGTCGGCCTCGTCCAGGTAGTGGGTGGTCATGAAGACGGTGGTGCCCTGGTCGGCGCGGAGGCGCAGGATGTGCTCCCAGAGGTTGGCCCGGCTGTGCGGGTCCAGGCCGGTGCTGGGCTCGTCGAGGAAGAGCAGTCCGGGGCGGTGGATCAGGCCCATCGCGATGTCGAGGCGGCGCCGCTGGCCGCCGGAGAGCCGGTCGGCCTGGCGGTCGGCGGTGGCGTCCAGCTCCAGCATTTCGAGCAGCTCCCCGGCGCGGGTGCGCGCCTCGGCCTTGGTCAGGCCGCAGAAGCGGCCCTGGTTGACCAGCTCGTCGCGGACCCGCTGGTCGCCACCGGCGCCGTTGCCCTGGCCGACGTAGCCGATCGCGGCCCGCACCCCGTTCGGGTCGGCGACCACGTCGCGGCCGGCCACGGTGGCGCTGCCCGAGGTGGGGAGCAGCAGCGTGGTGAGCATGCGCAGGCTGGTGGACTTCCCGGCGCCGTTCGGCCCGAGGAAGGAGACCAGCTCCCCGGCTTCGACGTCGATGTCCAGGCCCTTGACCGCCTGGACGGTCTCTCCCTTGGTGTGGAACTCGCGGGTCAGGTTCCGGGTGTGGATCACGGTTCTTTCTTCCCGTCGGAAGGGCGGACGGTTCTTCGGACGGGTTCAGCCTGGCCCCACCACATCCCGGTAGTCAAATTTGAATACCCCACGTCGGGAAGGACCCGGCCGAACCTCGCCGGTACCGTCCCGCACTCGCCCGCTCGGCCCGCTCCCGGAATCCCCATCGGACCAGCGGCTCAGGACACTAGGTGTGCTGTTCGGCCCCCGCGGCCGGGGGTTCGCCGAACGCCTCCCCCGGCTCGTCCGCCATGGTGTAAGCGCCGCTGCGGACCCGCTCCAGCAGTTCGCGGTTGAACCGGACCGACGCCTCGGCCGAGCCGGCCCACCAGTGGAACAGCTCGGCCACGTGCGCGGGCTTGTGCCCCAGCACCTCCGGGGCGAGCAGGGACCGGCTGCTGCGCAGTTCACCTTCGAGCTCGTTGAGCCGGCGGTCCAGCAGCAGCACGACCTGGCCGCGCGGCAGGCAGGTCATGAAGACCAGTCCGGCGCCGAAGAACTCCGGTTTGACGCCCGCGTCGGAGAGCGCGCGGGAGACCAGCCTCCGGAACTCGACCTCGCCGTCCTCGGTGATCTCGAACATGGTCCGCTCCGGGCCCTCGCCGCTCTCCTCCACGCCCGCGGTGCGCAGCGCGCCGGTCTTCAGCAGCTGGCGCAGGGCGTGGTAGATCGACCCCGGCTTGACGCTGGCCCACTGCTCGACGCCCCAGGACAGCAGCTCGCGCCGGACCTGGTAGCCGTGGGCCCGGCCCCAGGACCGCACCACGCCCAGCACCAGCAACCGCGTCGCCGACATCGCCCGCCCCTCCTCGGTCCGGGGCGCCCGGACGGGCGCCCCTCACCCGAGGTTAGGACCGACCGGTCACGGCGCGGGAATCCGGTACTCCCGGGTCTCCACCAGGGCGGCGCGCCCGCCGACCTCGACCGTGCCGTCCGGGCCGGGCCGCACCTCGATCCGCGAGCCGGCCCCCTGGCGGATGCTCACCGGGCGGCGGAGCCGCTCGCCCAGGCGGACCGCGGCCGCGCCGGTCGCCTCGTCCTCGTCGATGCCCATCAGCCGGGGGAAGACCCGCACCCGGACCCGGCCGCGCTCCTCGTCCTCCCAGGCCCAGACGTGCAGGTTGGCGCCGGGGCGCCCGTCGGCCGCATCCACCTCGGCCGCCGAGCCCAGCTGCACGGTGGTGAACTCCGGGGCGGTCTTCGGGTCGGCGCGGATCCAGGTGAGGTCGCCCTCGGCCCAGGTGGGCACCGGGCCGGCCGGCGGCAGCAGCGCGGCGGGCCGCGCCCCGCGCCGCTCCAGCAGCCAGGAGGTTCCGACCAGCGGGTGCCCGGCGAACGGGAGCTCGACCTCGGGGGTGTGGATGTGCAGCCGCGCTGTGTCCGGGTCCTCCACGAAGACCGTCTCGGAGAAGCCGAGGTCGGCGGCGATCCTCTGGCGCAGCTCCGCACCGAGGCTGGGGGCGTCGAAGAAGACGCCGAGCAGGTTGCCGCCGGTGGGCGCGGACTCCTCGCCTCCCTGGAAGACGGTGGCGATGTGCAGGGGGGTGGTGTCGTCGCTCATGCGCATCACCCTGCCACCCGCCTCGGCGAAGCACAACTGAATATTTCTACATAAATATGTAAGTAGAACTTAGATTACATCGCGGACGCTCTCTCCACGCCTCGACAGAGGCACCGAAAGTAGTATCTTCGAGGTTGTCAGTCAGCTGACGATGGGATCTTTACCGACTTCTATCGTCAATCCCCGCGCCCGTCGCCCCACCTCTCCCCGGGGCGGCGAGAGCGGCACACGCGGCTCTTCCGCGTCGGCCGCCGCGCCCGTCAGCGCACCGGTCCGACGTTCCGAAGAGGAGCCCCATGTCCCCATTGGGAACCCTGCGCCGCATGCACGCGATCGCCGGAGCCCCGCAGCTGATCGTCTCCTTCCTGGCCCGCCTCCCGGTCTCCATGGTGCTCATCGGCACCCTCACCCTGGTCACCGTGGAGACCGGTAGCGTCGCCGCGGGCGGCCTGGTCTCCGGCGCGATCGCCCTCGGCGAGGCGCTCGGCGGCCCGGTCATCGCCCGGTTCGCCGACCGGATCGGCCAGCGCCCGGTGGTGCTGGCCACCTCGCTGCTGGACGCCGCGCTCATCGCCGCCCTGGTCGCGGCGGTCTACTCCGGTGCCCCGCTGCCGCTGCTGGTGCTCTCCGCCGCGGCGGCCGGGCTGTGCATGCCGCAGATCGGCCCGCTGGCCCGGTCCCGCTGGATCGCCCTGGCCGGGCGGCGCCCGCACGACCGGGAGCGGTCGGTGGCCGCCGCCCTGTCGGTGGAGGGCGTCCTGGACGAGACCGGCTTCGTGATCGGCCCCGCCCTGGTCGGGGTGCTCGCCGTGGTCGCCGACCCGGGCATCGCGGTGCTCGGCGCCGCCGCGCTGATCGGCGTCTTCGGCTCCGCGTTCGCGCTGCACCCCACCGCGCTCCCCGGCGCGCCCGCGGAGGCGGCGCAGGAGTCGCTGCTCCGGCTCGGCCTGCTGGTCCTCACCGTCCCGATGTTCTGCCAGGGGCTGTTCTTCGGCGCCACCTCCACCGGGGTCACCGCGTTCACCCAGGAGGCCGGGCACGGCGACCTCGCCGGCCTGATGTACGCGGTGATGGGCGTGAGCAGCGCGGTCTCCGGGCTGCTGATGGCCTCGGTGCCGGCCTCGGTCCCGCTCCCGCTCCGGCTGCGCGCGGCCGCACTGCTGCTGACGGTCTGCTCGGTCCCGCTGCTGCTCGCCCCCGGCCCGGTCACCCTGGCCCTGGCGATGCTCGCCCTGGGCTGCGGCATCGGCCCGCACATCGTCTCGCTGTTCGGACTGGCCGAGCGGGCCGCCCCGGCCGCCCGGCTGGGCCAGGCGATGACCGTCATCGTGAGCAGCCTGATCGTCGGCCAGTCCCTGGGGTCGATGGCGGCCGGGCGGCTGGCCGAGGAGTTCGGCTTCCACGGCGCCTTCCTGATGACCCTCGGCGCGTCGGCGACCGCGCTGGCCGTCGCCGTCGGGGTGGTCCGCTCCCGCTGGTACCGCCCGGCCGGGCGGGCGGCGCCGGCGACGGCCGGCGCGGCCTGATCCGCGGCCCCCGGGGCCGGCGGCGGAGTGTGTCCCACGTCGCCGCCCCGGGGGCGTTAAAGCGCCGTTAACAGGGACGAAGCCGGCGGAGAAGCGGCGTAGTGTCGTTCGACGTGCTTACGTTGTTCCCACCCCGGATGCGTCGGACGCCCCCGCGCCGAAGAGAGGTGCCCGTGCCCCAGGTGACCGGGATCGCGCACATCACCCTGTCGGTGCGCGACATCCGCGAGAGCCTCGACTTCTACCGGACCGTCCTCGGATTCAAGGCCGTCCGGACCAAGGACGGCAAGCGGATGCTGACCACCGAGTGCCGCAGCGCCTGCGGCATGGTCCTCTTCCTCACCCAGCACGAGGACCACTTCAACTCGCTGTTCGACCCGCGGCACGCCGGTGCCGACCACATCGCCTTCCAGGCCGCCTCCGTGGCCGAGCTGGAGCTGTGGGAGGAGCGGCTGACCGAGCTGGACGTGGATCACGCGCCGATCGTGCACGGCCCGGACGGCTCGGTGCTGGCCTTCACCGACCCCGACGGCATCCAGCTGGAGCTGTTCGCCCCCGCCGAGATCGGCGACGACGGCGACTGAGACCGCGGGGCGCCCGCGGCGCCCCGGCGGCCGCTACCGCTCCCCCGCGCTCACTCCGGCCGCACCAGCTGCAGCCGGACGTCCCTGCTGCGCATGTCCTCCACCGCCGACTGGGGCAGCCGGTCGTCGGTGATGATCGCGTCGAACTCCTCCAGCCGGGCCACCCGGAACGTACCGAACTTGCCGTACTTGGTGCTGTCCACGGTGAGCACGCTCTTGGAGGCGATCCGCAGCAGCTGCTGCTTGGCCACCACCTTGGCCTCCGAGGGCGTGGTGGAGCCGCGGTCGACGTCCCAGGAGCTGCTCGCGATGAACGCGAGGTCGACGTTGACCCGGCCGAGGAAGTCCGCGGTGAACTGGCCGACCGAGGAGTGGTCGGTGTGCGAGACCACGCCGCCGGTGTGGATCAGCTCGATGTTGGGGTACTCCATCAGGTGGCCGACGACGTTGAAGTCGTTGGTGATCACCGTCAGCCCCGCCTTGTCGGTGAGCATCGGCACCATCTGCAGGGTGGTGGTCCCCGCGTCCAGGAAGATGGTGAAGTTCTCCCGCACCAGGGCCGCGGCCGCCCGGCTGATGGCCCGCTTGGCGGGCACCTCCAGCTGCGCCTTGGCCAGGTAGGAGGGTTCGCTCTTCAGCCGCGCCGCCAGGCGCACACCGCCGGTGACCGACAGCACCTTGCCGTCGTTCTCCAGCGCCTGGATGTCCCGGCGCACCGTCATGTGCGAGACCGACAGCAGCGATGTGAGCTCGTTGATGCTCAGCACATGGCGTTCCTGCAGGAGCTTGAGGATGTGCTCGCGACGCTGGTCGGGGATCATCTTTCGCCTTTTCGCCTTCGTGGTCGTGCCCGGTGCGCGGACCGCGGCTGTGACGCCGGCCGGGACGGATGTGCACTGCTGTGATGAACGTTCGGGCTGCCCCACCAGTTTCCCAGCTCCCCGGCGATCGCAGCGATCCCCCGCGGGTGAATCGCCTCGCATCCGCCCGCGGGGCCGATGCCGGCCAGCGGGAACGCGTTCTTTTCGGCGTTTTTGCCGTCTTCCCCACATAGGGAGCCCCGGGGTGGCACCCTTGAACCCGAACCCCCCGGTAGTGAGGTCGTCGATCCGTCACGCAACGGAGAGGTTTCATGACGCTGGCGATCGCCCTCCGAGGCGACACATCCCGGTTCCGGGAGAACACCATCCCCGCGCTCAGATCCGCCATCGACAAGGGGGCCGACGCGATCGCCGTCGATCTCCGGCTCACCGCGGACGACCACGTGGTGCTCATCCGCGAGGAGGCCGCCGAGCACACCTGGGGCCTGCACCGCCCGGTGCGGGAGCTCACCCTGGCCGAGATCGCGGCGGTCACCAGCGAGGGCGGGCAGCGCATCCCCACCCTGATGGAGGCGCTCGCCGAGACCGCCCGGCCGCGCGTCGTGCCGCTGCTGGCCGACGTGGCCTCGGCGGAGGCGGCGCTGGCCGCCGACGCGGTGGCCGCCGAGCACTCCTTCACCGAGCACATGCTCTACAGCGGCCCGGTCGAGGCGCTGCAGGCGGTCGTCGCCCGGCGGCCCGGCGCCGGCGTCGTGCTCCCCGGGGAGCAGGAGGAGGCCCCGCCCGGCGAGCTCCGGCGCGGCCTGCGCCCCCGGTTCCTCGGCTACCGGGCCGACCTGCTCACCCGGGACCTGATCGCCGAGGCGCACCGGAACGGCTGCGGGGTGGGCGCCTGGACCGTCAACGACTTCGCGGAGATGGCCCGGTTCATCGGGATGGGCGTGGACGCGGTGGTCACCGAGGAGATCGCGGAGCTGGCCAAGCTCACCGCCGAGGGCGGCGGCCAGGCCGACCCGCCGCCGGTGGGGGTGCCCGTCGGCGCGGACCGGCCGCGCGGCCGGCACAGCGGCTGACCCCGCTCGGCCGCTCCTCCGCCCCGCCTCCGCGGCGGCCCCGGTCCCGCTGGAGCGCCGCCGGGGCGAGCGGCCGTCGCGGCACGCGGTCCGACGCCGGGAGAGCGACCCTCCCGCCGTCCGGTGGAGGGCCCTGCCCGGCGGTGGGCCCGGCCCGGAGCACCGCCCTCCGGGCGGCGGCCGCGCCGGAGCCCGCCCCGAAAGGGCCGCGGCGTCGGGATCATCGCGCCTCCGGGAAGGCGGGAACGGAGAAGACCGGGTTTTTCGCGGATTCCCCGGATTTCCGCGGCGCCGCGGGCTAGGGTGAGGGCGGCCCCGCGGCGGGGCCGTCCCCTCGAAACCCGCGCCGCCCCCGGGTCGGCGCACGTCGGTGAACCCCTCGATGACGGCAGAACTCTCTCCTCCACCCGAACGCCCTACCGAACGCCTCCCCGAGCCGGACGACCTCGGCCGCCTGCTCGCACTGCGCTCCGCACGCGCGCTGGCCGACGGCGCCGACGCCGAGGCCGGCGGCGGTGCGCCCGGCCCGCTGCCGCGCCGCGCCGACCTGGTGCTCGGCGCGATCGTCCGCCGGCACGTGCGGCACTGCGCCGAGCAGACCGCGCGGCGGCGGCCGCACGGCACCGCCGCGGCCCCGGCCCCGCGGCCCGGCGGCGACCGCGGCCGGGAACTCACCGCCGCCCTCGGCCGGTACCGGGAGCGGGTCCGCACGGTGATCGCCCAGGGCCTGGCCGAGGGCTCCCTCGGCGTGCCCGGCGCCCCCGCGGGGCTGCCCGCCCGGGCGGCCGCGGCCGGCGCCTCCCGCCGGGTGCTCGCGGTGCTGGACTCCGCCTGCAACTGGCTCGGCTCGCCCGGCGCGCCGCCCGAGCACGTGCTCGCCGAGGTCTACGTCGACCTGGTGGTGCGCCGGCTGCTCGCCCCGCCGGCCGGGCTCAGGCGGCCAGCGCCTTGACCGCCGCGGTGAGGTCGGCCAGCGCCTTCTTGGCGTCGCCGAGGAACATCCGGGTCCGCGGGTCGGTGTAGAGCTCGTTGTCGATGCCGGCGTAGCCGTGCCCCAGGGAGCGCTTGATCACGATCACCGTCTCCGCCTTGTCCACGTCCAGGATCGGCATCCCGGAGACGGCGTTGCCGGGGCGGCGGGCGGCCGGGTTGGTCACGTCGTTGGCCCCCACCACCAGCGCCACGTCGGCCCGGGCGAACTCCGGGTTGACCTCCTCCATCTCCTTCATCTGCGGGTAGGGGACCTTGGCCTCGGCCAGCAGCACGTTCATGTGGCCGGGCATCCGCCCGGCGACCGGGTGCACCGCGTAGTCCACCCGGACCCCGCCCGCCTCCAGCCGCTCGGCGAGCTCGCGCAGCTCGTGCTGGGCCTGCGCGGCGGCCAGCCCGTAGCCCGGCACCATGATCACCCGGGAGGCGTAGGCCAGCCGGATCGCCGCGTCGTCGGCGGTGATGGTGGCGGTGCCCTGCCGAGCGGGCCCGCCGCCCGCCCCCTCGTCCCCGGTGCCGTACCCGCCGACCAGGATGGCGCGGAGCGGCCGGTTCATCGCGTCGGCCATCAGCTTGGTCAGGATCGCCCCGGAGGCACCGACCAGCGCCCCCGCGATGACCATCATCGCGTTGCCGACCACGAAGCCGGCCATCGCCACGGCGATCCCGGTGCAGGCGTTGAGCAGCGACACCACCACCGGCATGTCGGCGCCGCCGATGGCGAGCACGCCGACCACGCCGAGCGCCAGCGCGGCGGCCACCGCGGCGGCCAGCGGCCAGCCGCCGCCGACCCCGGCGACCAGCGCCGCGCAGCCGCCCGCCGCGGCCAGCGCCAGCAGCGCGTCGAGGGCGCCCCGGCCGCGGAACACCACGGGGTGCCCGGCGACCAGCCCGTGCAGCTTGCCCGCGGCCACCAGCGACCCGGAGAAGGCGACCGCGCCGATCACCGCGTCCAGCGCGACCAGCCCGGTGACCGCCGCCCCGGGCCGCCCCTCCTCGGCCAGCCGGAGGTACTCGTAGCCGCCGATCAGCGCCGCCGCGCCGCCGCCGACCGCGTTGAACAGGCTGACCAGCTGCGGCATCGCGGTCATCTGCACGTTCAGCGCGGCGTACAGGCCGGCGCCGGCGCCCAGCGCCGTCCCCGCGGCGATCACCGCCCAGCCGGTCGGGGAGGCCGCGCCGGTGACCGCGGCGAGCAGCAGCGTGGCGGCGACCGCCGCGGCCATACCCGCGCCGGAGAGCGTGTTGCCCCGGCGCGCGGTGGCCGGGGCGTTCATCAGGTGCAGGCCGACCACGAAGCAGGCGGCCGCCGCGAGGTAGACCACCGCGACGGCGGTCTCCGCGGGGCTCACCGCCGCCCCGCCGGGGAGCGGAACATGTGCAGCATCCGGTCGGTGACCGCGTACCCGCCGACCACGTTCATCGCGGCGAACGCGCAGGCCAGGAAGGCCAGCGCGTAGCCGAACGGGGTGTGCGCGGTGGTGCCGATCGCGATGGCGCCGACCAGCACCACCCCGTGCACCGCGTTGGCCGCCGACATCAGCGGCGTGTGCAGGGTGGCCGGCACCCTGCTGATCACCTCGAAGCCCACCAGCAGGCTCAGGACGAATACGGTGAGGTCGCCGATCGCGTCGGGCGTCATGGGCACTCCCTGCGGCTGTGGATCTCGGCTGGGTCGGAAGGAGCGGGCGGGCCCGGCGCGCCGGGCCTACCGGACGGGTGAGGAGGCCGGGTCGGTTCCGGCCGCCGCGGCGACGTCGGGGCGGAGCAGCCGGCCGCCGTGCGCGACGAGCACGCCTGCGCGGATCTCGTCGCCGGGGGCGTCGTCCGGCCCGACCGCCAGTCGGCCGCCGTCCAGCAGGTGCGCCAGGAGCGCGGCGATGTTGCGCGAGTAGGCCTCGGAGGCGGCCCGCGGCACGGTGTCGGCCAGGTCGGCGGCGCCGATGACCAGCGCGCCGTTCGCGGTCTCCACGGTCTGGCCGGGCACGCTCAGCTCGGTGTTGCCGCCGGCCGGGCCGGCCGCCAGGTCGACCACCACCGCGCCGGGGCGCAGCCGCTCCAGAGCCTCGGTGCCGAGCAGCAGCGGCGGCCGGCCGGCGGGAACCTGGGCGGTGCACACCACGATGTCGAACCGGCCGACCGCGCCGGCCAGCGCGCCGCCCTGGGCGCGCTGCTCGTCGGCGGTGAGGGCGCGGGCGTAGCCGCCCTCGCCGGCCCCGCCGGGCGCGTCGGCCTCCAGCACGCTGGCGCCGACCGAGGCGATCTCCTCGCGCGCCTCGGGGCGGACGTCGTAGCCGGTGACGACCGCGCCGAGGCGGTGCGCGGTGGCGATGGCCTGGAGCCCGGCGACACCGGCCCCCAGCACCAGGACCTGCGCCGGGCGGGCCACCCCGGCCGCGGTCATCAGCAGCGGAAGGTAGCGGTCGTAGGCCGCGGCTGCGGTGATCACCGCCTTGTAGCCGGCCACGCTGGCCTGGGAGGTGAGCGCGTCCATCGGCTGGGCGCGGCTCAGTGTGCGGGGCAGGCCGTCCAGGCTGATCAGGGTCGCGCCGAGCCCGGCGATCTGGTGCATCAGGCCGGGGTCGGCCAGCGGGCGCAGCAGCCCGGCCACCGCCTGGCCGGAGCGCATGCCGCGCAGCACCTCGGCGTCCGGGCGGGTGAGGCAGAGCCACAGGTCGGCGGAGTCGCGCACCTGCTCGGCGGGGAGGACCCGCGCGCCGGCCGCGGTGTACTCCTCGTCGCGGAACCGGGCGCCCGCGCCGGCCCCGGCCTCGACCAGGACCTCCAGTCCCGCGTCGCGCAGCGCCCCGACGCCCGCCGGGACCACCGCGACGCGGCGCTGCCCCGGGGTGGAGAGGATCCCCGCCTTCAGCGCCGCCATGCCGCTCCCTCCGCCGATCCGGCCTCCGGGATAGGTACCCCGGCGCGGGCCCGGTCAGTCGGCGAGCCGGTAGCCCATGCCGCGCACGGTCTGGATCCGGCCGGCGCCGACCTTCTTGCGCAGCGCCCGGATGAACACGTCGACCACGTTGGAGCCCGGGTCGTAGTCGTACCCCCACACCTGGGAGAGCATCTGCTGGCGGGAGAGCACCTGGCCGCGGTGGCGCATCAGCAGCTCAAGCAGGGCGAACTCCCGGGCGGTGAGGTCGACGGTGCTCCGCCCGGCGGTGGCCCGCCGGGTGCGCAGGTCCAGGGAGAGGTCGCCGTGGGCCAGCACGGTGGCCTCACCGGTGCGCTCGCCGCGCATCCGGAGCCGGACCCGGGCCAGCAGCTCCTCGAACCGGAACGGCTTGGTCATGTAGTCGTCGGCGCCGATCTCCAGCCCGGTGACGGTGTCCCGCACCCCGTCGCGGGCGGTGAGCACCACGACCGGCAGCGGGGAGCCGCTGTCCCGGACCTTGCGCAGCACGGCGAACCCGTCGTCGTCGGGCAGCCCCAGGTCGAGCACCATCAGGTCGTAGTCGCCGGTCAGCGCGTACTCGACGGCCTCGCGGGCGGTGCCCACCACGGTGGTCGCGAAGCCGTTGGCGGTCAGCCCCTTGCGGACGAAGGAAGCGATGCGCTCCTCGTCCTCGGCGATGAGGATGCGGGTCACGGGCGGTCACTCCTCGCTCCGGTCGGAAAGGTCAGGGTGAACGAGGCGCCCTCGCCGGGCGCCGAGCGGAGCCGCACCGATCCGTGGTGCGCGTCCACGATGGCCCGGACGATCGCCAGGCCCAGGCCGGCCCCGGCTCGGTCGCCGCCGGCCGAGGCGCCCCGGGCGAACCGGCCGAAGATGCGGTCCTGCTCTTCAGGAGGGATGCCCGGCCCGGTGTCGCGCACCCAGAACGACGCCTGCTCGCCGTCGGTGGAGACCCGGGAGCCGATGGAGACCAGCGCGCCGGGCGGGGTGTGGCGGACCGCGTTCGCGGCGAGCTGCACCATGGCCTGGGTGACCCGCTGCGGGTCGGCCCGGATCGGCCCCTCGCCGATCTCCTCCAGCCGCCACTCCCGCTCGCCCAGCGCCCGCACCTTGGCGTCGATGTCGATGGTGAGCTCCTCCACCGAGACCCGCTCGTAGTGCAGGAAGTCCGGCCGCTCGGCCTTGGCCAGCAGCAGCAGGTCCTCCACGATCCGGGCCATCCGGTCCAGTTCGTCGGTGACCAGCCGGACCACCTCGCGGCGCTCCTCGGGGTCGTCGCCCATCAGCTCCAGGTGGCCGCGGACGATGGTGATCGGCGTGCGCAGCTCGTGCCCGGCGTCGTCGATGAACCGGCGCTGCACGTCGAAGGCGTCCTGCAGCCGGTCGAGCATGCCGTTGAACTGCTCGGCGAGCGCGGCGACGTCGTCGTTGCCGGGCACGTCGATGCGCCGGGTGAGGTCCTCCTCGGAGATCTCCGCGGCGGCCTGGCGGACCAGCCGGACCGGGGCGAGGATCCGCCCGGAGACCCACCAGGCGGCGGTGCCGGTGAACAGCAGGCCGACCGCGCCGACCAGCCCGACGGTGCGCGTGGTCGCGCCCAGCTCGGCCAGATCGGCGGCGGTGAAGTAGCCGACCACGAACCAGCCGTCCGGGTGGCCGCTGCCGTCCGGCGCCTTCACCCGCAGCTTCTCCCAGTGCATCTCCCCCTCGGGGGTGCGCACCGAGCCGCGGGCGGCGTCGTCGTCCAGGATCGCGCGGAGCAGCCCGTTGTCGGCCGAGGCGTCGTAGACCGGTTCCGGTCCCTGCCGCACCCGCCCGGTGGGCACCTGTGCGCCGGGGGCCTCGTCGACGTGGCCGAAGAGGATCTCGGAGTCGTCGGGCTGCTGGTGGGTGAGGTAGGCGCGCATCAGCGCCTCGGTGTGCGTGAAGCTCTGCCCGGTCTCGGGGTCGATGCCCATCCGGGCGTACTCCTCGAACTCCTCGATCTCCTGGCCGAGGGCGGCGTCCACCCGCCCGTCCAGGCCGCCGAGCAGCGACTGCCAGGTGACCAGTACGACGAGGAGGAGCACGCCGGCGGTGAGCGAGGCGACCCAGAGCATGATCCGGACCCGGGCCGGCAGCCGCAGCCGGGGCCGGGGGCCGGGGTCGGTGCCCTGCGGGTCAGTGGTGACCAGGTCCTCGGCGAGCGGCGCGGTGGGCGCGATCACCGAGCGGCGCCGTCCGCGGTCCGGGCCGTCAGTCGTCGTCATCGTCATCGTCGTCATCATCGTCGTCGTTGAGGTCGTCGTCGCCGGGCGGGGGTTCGGGCGGTGCGATCGTCCCCGGGGCCTCCCGGCCGCCCCCGTCCCCGTCGTCGGTGACCGCGGGCGGCGGGTCGACGACGCCCTCGTCGCCGCCCTTGCCGGTGGGGGAGCCCCCGGCGGAGGCGCCGGCGGAGGGCTCGGGCGACTCTCCGACGACGACCTCGCCGGGCGGGCGCGATTCCGGGTCGGCGCGGCCGGCGCCCCAGGCCACGGCTGCGGCCACCGCCAGAACGGCGCAGGCCGCCCCGATCAGGGCGAAGCGGTGCAGCGGTCTCATGGGACGAGCATCCCTGACCGGCCTCAAGCGAAGATGAAACGCCGATGAAGATATCTTCATCCGTGCCGCGGGGTTCGGGCCGCGGCCCGGACCGCCGCTCGTGAGAGGACCGGTCCCCCGTGGACGGTGCGGAGGACCGGCCCTCTCAGGAACGGCGCGCGGAAGGGCCCGCCGGGTGCCCGCTCAGCCCCGGGCCGCGGTCTCGAAGGAGGCCCACACGACCTTGCCCTGGCCGCGCAGCAGCCCCCATCCCCAGTCGGTGCTGAAGGCCTCGATGAGCGCCAGGCCGCGCCCGCCTTCGGCGCGCTCGTCCGGGTCGACCCGGACCGGCGCCTCGATGCTGGGGTCGAAGACCAGGCAGGCCAGCCGCGAATCGTGCCGGACCAGGCCGAACTGGATGGACCAGTCGGACAGCGCGCCCGCCCTGGGGACGGCGTGCCGGCAGGCGTTGGTGACCAGTTCGGAGACGACCAGCAGGGTGTCGGAGCAGAGCGGTTCCAGCCCCCATTCCCGGAGCACCCGGGTGGTGAAGTCCCGGGCGGCCTTGACCGAGGAGGCGTTGAAGGCGAGCCCCTGGACGGCGGTGGCCGTGTGCACGAAGAGGTCGCCGACCGGCAGTGGAGCCGCGGAGAGGCCGGTCCACTCCCACGGGGCCGGGGCGGGGTCGGCCCGGAGGAGCGCCCGCGGAGCGAAGGGGGCCGCGGACAGGTCGCCGGGGCCGGAGTGTGCGGGGTAGGCCGTCATGTCATCCCTCGTACCGCTGGGCTGCTGGATGGCTCGGTGTCGGCCGGCTCGCGCCGTCCGGCGGGTTTCCGCACGTCCACCGACCTCCGGCCGGAG
>Ga0079224_100002158_pt1 | contig 23583 bp, 13 predicted proteins | sample Stecom2015_FD_80414 | JGI IMG/M metagenome (GOLD analysis project Ga0079224, IMG submission 80414) | Agricultural soil microbial communities from Utah to study Nitrogen management - Steer compost 2015 | ecosystem: Environmental > Terrestrial > Soil > Agricultural land | place: USA: Utah... | reverse complement strand
CATCCGGACGGCGCAGCGTGAGCACACCGCCGAGCTTGCGCACGGCGAACGGCGGGCCGCCGACCGCGACGATCCGCTTCAACCTTCCGGCGGGGGTCGTCGCAAAGCCCGTGTTCTGGACCTCGGACATCACCTGGAGGAGCATGCGGCGCGACCGTGTCAACGGCTCGCCGTCGAGCGACACGAGGAGGAACGCGCCGTAGTCGAGTCGAGTCTCGAGCGAGGCGACCCCGAGGTCGATGGGGCCGACCCGACCCAGAAATCCGGCCGCGCCCTCGGCGCGAGGAGCCGTGAGCCGAAGGAGCCCGCGCCCGTAGTCCCAGGCGAGCTCCGAGGTCGCGCTGGTGACGACGCGCTCGCGACGATTCACGAAGCCCTCGAGCGAACGAAGCTGCGTTCGCGCCGCGGTCTCGGCGATGTGCACCTCGACGGGTCCGACCAGGAACGCGAGCGGGTCCAACGTGCCCTCGGCAGCGCGCGGAAGGAGAGCGCCCTTCGGCACGCCCTGCTTGCGGAGCTCGTCGAGGTTCTGAGGGGCTTGGAAGGGTCCGCCGCGCAGGGCGAAGAGGTCGGCGAGCGCGAGGCCGAACCTGGCGACGGGCCGCGAAGGCGAGAGATCGCCGCGGCGGTAGAGGAGCGCCGCAGCGGGAAACTGGCCCAGGATGGCGGGATCGTCGATGCCGAACTTGGTGACGATGCGTTGGCCGCCCGTGTCCATGAGGGCGAAGAACATGAGCGCGTCGGTGCCCTGCAGCGCGGCGTAGCTCGCCGCGATGAGCGGGAGCTCCGCCCGAAAGCGGTTCGGCGCGGCCCAACCGATTTCGGAGATGACGCTCGGCTTGCCGTTGTAGCGGACGTCTTGGATGGGCAAGGCGTAGCTCGGCTCCACTCGGTCGAGCGAGTCGGGATCGAAACGGAGCGCGCTCGCGTCTCGATAGCGATCCCCGGGCGCGATCATGTACGAGGCGCGCTCTCCGAGGTGCGGCCCCTGGTAGTACCCGTGCCGATCCATCGCGTCGCAGACCAGGTTCGCCCATTTGTCGAGCGGCCCGAGCACGCGCGCGTCCGCGGTCACCCAGTTCGAGCACACGATCGTGCCCGCGTAGCCCGTGCGCCGCAGGTGATCGCGCTGGCGCACGAAATACTCGCGCATCGTCCGGGTGAGGAACTCGGCGGCATCGCGGCCGCGCGTCGAGGGACGGTTCACCACGTCCCAGAGCCCGACGAAGCCGACGCGTCCCTCGGACGGGTGATCCCCGCGCACGGTGCTCCCGTAGCGGGCGAGCCCCCGCTCGATGTCCCCGTAGCGGCGCGCGACGAACTGGCCGAACCCCCGCTCCAAGCTCGCCATCTGCTCGGCCGGAATCGTCTCGTACGGTTTGAAGGTCCAAAAGAGGAGCGAGTCCTCGTTCAGGATTTCGACGAACGCGAGCGCCGGATCGCGAGCCAGAGGCAGCCCCGTGTGCGGGTTCTCGGGCGAGAGGATCGCGTCCCACCAGCCCTGCTGAATGCGCTCGAAGGCGTCGTTGAAGAAGGGCAGCGCGAACGGCTCTTGGTCACCGCGATAGCCGGCGAAGCCGTCCTCGGGGCGCAGCTTGCGCCAGAGCGGGAAATAGATCGAAAGCGCGAGGTAGATCCCGTTGTCTTTGAGCTCCGCGGCGAGGCGGTGGAGCCGTGCGAGCTTTTCTGGATCGACGCGCGAAAAATCGTCCTCGTGCCACATGGGCCCGTGGAGTCGCAGCAGGTTGACGCCGACCTTCGCGAGCCTCCGTGCCGTCTGGCGGAGCTCCTCGTCGGAGAGCTCGAACAGGTGGGGAGTCCCGTTCACGCCCCAGAAGCGGATGGGCATCCCGGTGTTCGCGCGCACGAGCGCATCCCCCGCGGCGACGATGGGACCCCCGAGCCCAGCGCTCGCCTCGTTCATCGAGCGGAGGTCGAGGGCCGACGCGGAGAACGGGTCCGCAGGCGGCGAGAACGGAAAGAAGTCGTCGTCCTCGCCGGCAGTCGCGGACACCGCCGCAGGCCCGACGCCCATGGCTGGCCAGTGTGCCGCCAGGATCTCGGGCTCGAGCACGGCCGAGGGGGGCGGTGCCTCCTCGAACGGATCGAACGCGCCGGTTCCGCCCGCGAGCCCCACGACGAACGCGGCGGCGAACACCGCGTCCGCCCCCATCCGGACCGCGCGTGCGAGCTTCAGCCGCCCTCCACGAGCGCGCCTTCACGCCGCGAAGTGCGCGCGACCTTGGGGGGTTGCTCACGGATGCGGTCGTGAAAGCGCTCCGTCGCGCGTCGCTTTCCGAAGAGGAGCGAGTCCCGCTCGAAGCGCCGCAGATAGTCGAGGTACCGAGCGTCCTCCATGCGTGGGTGTTTGCCGGCCATCGCCTTCAAGTACCCGACCAGGATGCCGAGGCCGCCGAGGACGTAAGGCCGCTCCGCCATCCGGTACAAGGACACCGCCGCGACGTACGCGGGCGTCGAGCCCATGAAGTACTTGCCGCGCCCCCACCGCGTGCGTCCATGCCAAAGACTGATGTGGCTCGAGCCCATCTGACGAAGATGGATGATGCGGAGGTCGGGCTCGTCCACGGATCGCGCGACCCACCCGTGGAGACGGCACATGTGGCCGTCGATGCCGTCCCAGCACACCTCGCGCACGAAGCCGCCGATCTCCCTGAAGCACGGGGTCCGATAGAACTTGACCGGGCCGACGGAGTTCTCGTCACCCGTGCGCTCGGGAACGAGCCGTCCCTCGATGCGGAGGTAGAGCTTTCCCGACAGGGTGCCGAGCCACGGATCGTCCTCGAAGTGCTCCATGGCGCGCTCGAAGTACCGTGGGAAAAGCTCGAGATCGCAGTCGAACTTGCAGAGGTAGTCGTAGTCGTCCGGATTGACCTGCGACAAGCCGAAGTAAAACGCGTCCACGACGCCCGGGCCGACGGAGCGATGGCCGCGATCCTCACGGCGCACCACCTGGATGAACGGGTACTTGGCGGCCGCCTTGGCGAGGATTTCCGGCGTGGCATCCCGCGACCCGTCGTCCACGATCAACCACTTGGCGGGGAGCGCCGTCTGCTTGGCGACCGAATCGATGGTGGTCTGAAGAAATTCCGCTTCGTCGCGACAAGGCGAAATCAAAAGATAGCGACGCGACACGATGAGACCTCCAGAACCATCAGTTTAGCGCCACGCCGTGCCGGCGACACCAGTCGAGCAGCACGAAGGGCGCCCAAATACGCGACCAATAGAGCCCCTTCGCCCCGGCGCGGAATCCTCCCCAGAGCCGCATGAGCGCGTCCGCGTCGAGCCCGACGCCCTTGACGTGGCTCCTGTCCGTGAAGGCGCGTTCGATCTCGCCGGCCAGACGATCCCGCGCCCAGACCTCGATCGGCAGCACGAACCCTGCCTTGGGGCGCTCGAACAGCGTGGGGTCGAGGTCGGGCAAGGCGAGCCGGCGGAGCAAGCTCTTCTTCCCGAGGGGATGGAACCGGGCGCTATCCGGTACGGCAAACGCCGCCTCCACCACGCGATGATCGAGGAGCGGAACGCGGACTTCGAGAGAGACGGCCATGCTCGCGGCGTCGGTGTCGCGGAGCAGCCGCTCTCCGATGAACAGGGAGAGCTCGAGCAAGCTCACCGCCGAGAGCGGCGGCAGGCCGCGCACCGCATCGCGGAGCTCGTCACGGCGCACGGGCGGAAGCCCGCTCGGAGCCAACTCGAAGAGGCCCGGCGCGCTTCCGAGCTCGGCGAGGAACTCGCGGGTGAACAGGCCGTACGCGACCTGGTACATGTCCGGCAAGTCGCCCCCCGCATCGAGCAGGTCCGAGAGCTTGCCCCAGCGCGTTTGGGGCGGCACGTCGCTCGCGCCGTGCACACGCTCGATGAGCCGTCGCGCGAGCGCGGTGCGAAAGCTCCGCGGCGCGAGGCGCGCGAGCGTGAGCGGCACGCGCGCGCGGGACAGGTCGCGAAAGCTCCGGTAGCCGCCGAACAGCTCGTCCCCGCCGGTGCCGGCCAGCGCGACCGTGAACCCGGCCTCGCGCACCAGGCGACTCACGAAATACGTGTTGATCGCGTCGAACGTCGGCTGGTCGAGGCTCGCGAGCGCGGACTCGAGACCACTACGAAAGCGCTCTTGCGTGAGGCGCAGCTCGATGTGACGCGTGCGGAGCGCGCTCGCGACGCGGCGGGCGTATTCGGACTCGTCGAAACCGGACTCGTCGAAGCCGACGTGAAACGTCGCGATCTCGCGCGTCCCAGCGCGCGTGGCGAGCGCCGCCACGGCGCTCGAATCGATACCACCGGAGAGAAACACGCCGAGGGGGACGTCGCTCGCGAGGTGCTGCCGGGTCGCTTCCAGCAACGTGGACTCGAGCGCCGCCACGCTCTCCTCGACGGGTCGCTGAGCGCTCTCTCGATCGAGCACCCAGTACCGACGAGGCTGCGGAGCCGCCTCCCCCGGACGAACCACGAGCGCCTGACCGGGGCCGAGCAACGCGACCTTGCGCACGAGCGTCGTCGGGCCGACGACGAAGCCGTTCCAGAGGTACGAGGCGAGCCCGCGCGGCTCGAGATCGCGCCGAACGAGCCCGCTCGCGAGCAGCGCCCGGAGCTCCGACGCGAAGAGCAAGAGCGGTCCCTCGGGGCGCGTCAGCTCGGCGTAGTAGAGCGGTTTGATGCCGAGGCGATCGCGCGCGATGAGCACCTTGCCCTGCGAAGCATCGTGGATGGCGAAGGCGAACATGCCGCGCAGCTTGGCGAGCACGCCCTCCCCCCACTCGCCGTAGGCGGCGAGCAACACTTCGGTGTCCGAGCGCGAGCGAAAGGCGCGTCCGCGCGACTCGAGCTCTTTGCGGAGCTCGACGTAGTTGTAGATCTCCCCGTTGAAGACGACGGCGTGGCCGCGCTCGGCATCGACCATGGGCTGGTGCCCCTCGGCCGAGAGATCGAGGATGGCGAGCCGCCGGAAGCCGAAGCAAACGCCGGCGGACTGCCCGTCGCTCGAGTAGAACCCGGAGTCGTCCGGGCCGCGGTGGATCTCCGCCGCGCTCATCGCGCGCACGGCCTCTCGTATCCGAGCATCGATCACGCCGATCGCACCAGCGATCCCGCACATGACCCGACACTGTTCTCGTTCGTCGCAGCGATTGCAACTACGGCCACGTCGTCCGGCTCGCCGGTCATCGCGACCTGACCTCGCTGCGTCAAGGGCAGGCCGCGTCCCGGGATTTCACGGCTCGACCACGTCGCGCATCTGCCCGAGGAATTCCCCGCGAATCGAGTACTGGTGCAAGCGGGTGTAGGCGCGCTGCGCGATCTGCTCGCGCTCACTCTCGTGAGCGAGGTAGTATCGAGTCTTTTCCTCGAGATCCGAGAAGTCCCAGCGGATTGGGACGTACGTCTCGAAAGGCACGAAGATGTCCGGCCACGTTTCGCAATGAGACATGTCCGGCTTCAGGAGCAAGGCGCCGCAGAGCACGGCTTCGTAGTCGCGCCAGCTCACCTCGCCATAGCCGAAGGGGCTGAAGCAGAGCTTCGAGGCACAGAGCTCCGCCAGGTACCTCCGGTAGGGCACCCCGGGGTCGCTCACCAGCTTCAGGTCGGCCATCGATACGAGCGCCTCGCGCGCGTGCTGGCGCATGCGGGCGTACCAGTCCGTGCCGTCCGTGCAAATGCGCGCGTGGACGTCGATGACCTTCTCGCGCTTCAGCGGCTCGGCGGACGCGAAGAAAAACGGGAGCAGAGTCCGCCCCGTGAAGAAGCTCGGACCGACCCTGAGCTTCCTGAAGAACCCCGGAGGGATTTCGAAGGAACGCTCGGGATGATCGATTCCGTAGAGGCGACCGTAATAGTCCGTGAGGTTGGTGTCCCCACGCGTCGCGCGACCGTACGCGGCTCGGTCTCGCAAGACGTGCTTCTTCACGTAGAGGTCCACCGCGTCGCCGAGCGGGGCGGCCAGGCGCAGGTCGGTCGGCGCGAACGCGTCGAAGAACACCGTCCTCGCGCCAGGGTTCGCTTGGCGGAGCGCATCGAGCACGGCGCGGTATCGCTCCGCGTCCGGCGGAACCCAGGCTTGCAGCACGATGACGTCCGCGCCGTGCGGTGCACGCGAAGGGGACGCCTCGAAGACCTTGACCGAGATCTCGCGCACCTCGACGTGAGCGCTCCCGAGCTCGCGCCCGTAGAACAGCAGCGGATGAATCTGGCTCTCGGGCACGCGTCCCGGCTCGCTCACGATCAACACGCGTGAACGGCTCGCTCGGGTGGAGAAGGGCCGCACCCACTCGAGGCGGTGCACGAGCTCGCGGTGCGTCTGCGCGGACACCGCGCGCAGCACCGCTTCGGCGTGCCGGAGCCCCGGCACGTCGGGCACGAACGCGTCACTAGCCAGCGGCGGCGCGCCAAAGCGGCTCGAAATCGCAGAGTCCGCGCCGCCCGAGGCGACGGGGCGGAGCATGGCTCAACCCCCCGCGTTCGAGACGGCTTCGCCTTCGGAGGCTCCGTGGGTGGGGAGCTCGAGGGGCCGGAGCCGCGCGCTCGTGACCGCGGTAAAGCCGCGTGCCTTGAGACGTTCTGCCAGCATCGAATCGGTGATCATCACGTACAGGTCACCCTGCACGTGGTGTTCCAACGCCCCCACGACGTCCTCGAGCCAGGACTCGCTCGCCCCGGACAGTCGATCGATCTCGCAGATCACGGAAGCACCGGCAGGCAGGCCGTGGCCGGCTCCGAACGCATGCGCCGGCACCAGGAATGCGATGCTTTCCAGAGTTCCGTCACGGGTGCGCGTGAACATGCGCCCGCCCGCGCGGATATGACTCATCGCGGCCCGAAGAAGAGCGATATAACTCGACCGCGTTCCCGAGTATCGCGTGAGCTCGTCGAGCGTATTCTCACGCACCCCATCCCGCTGCACCCGCTCGAGGTCCGCGGGAACGCGAAGCACGATGATGGGCGCGGGCGGCTCGGCTGGCCCGGGCGGGCCCGCGTCGGGGTCCTGAACCACGCCTTCTTGCAGCTCGCGCGACAACCGAGAGAGGGAGCTGGATTGACCCGGAAGGCGCGAAAGGGCGCTCCGCGCGACGTTCTGAATCGCGGTCTGGACCCGGCGAGCCTCCCGGCGCAATCGGTCGGCGTGCAGCGTGAGGCCGTACACGGGCTCGTTCGTGGTGGAAAACCGGGCTCGGTATTCGTCATCCCCGGGCGTGAAATCGAGCAGCTCGTATCCCTCTTGAGAGAGCAACACGGCGAGCTCGAGCAGCAGCAATGCACCCGGCGAATAACGCGCTTCGAACTCCGAATAAACGATGCCGGAGATGGAAAGCTCGCGCTTACCGGCGGGCCCCATGTGAGCGGCCAAGATCTCCCCATCGCGCTCGAGCACCGTCACGTGCATGAGCCCCGGAACCTCGGCCTGAGCGAGCAGGAACTTGCGCCGCAAGGGATCGTCCCGAAATGGCAAGATCCCGTGCATCGCCCCGTAGCGGACCTCGAACATGGGCTCGCACGCCGCGAGCACGGAGGCGATCTCGTGGGGCGCGCGGACGCGTCGAAAGCGGACGTTGCCCGTCCGCTTCAGCTTGCCCATCGTCGTGCGCAACCGACTCTTCCCGCGCACGTACTCGCGCACGGCATCCGGATTGTCGACCCGCAGGACGCGCCGCGAGGCGAACGCGAGCTCCGCGCGCGAAGCCGCCGGCGAGCGCCCCTCGAGCCAGGCGCGCGGCGTGCTCGGCGGCAAAAAACAGAGCTCGAGCCGCATCGGACCGAGCGCGGCGTCGAGCGCGACCATCGCGTCGGGCATGAACTCGTTGCCGAGGTCCGGCGCGGAGATCCAGACGTGATAGGGGCAGTCGTCCGGCGCGGCGTGAGTGAGGCGACCGTCGAGCTCGACCAGCGGCAACACCCCGGCGAGCGCTCCCGAGGGCGCGCGCGAGACGGCGAGCACGGGCTCGTGGACCCCCCGATAGATGCGGTACCACGTGCGCACGAACTCCGGGTGTTGCCCGGCCGTGGCCCACAGACACCCCGCGTACAGAGCCGTCCACTCTTCGATGAAGTCGGCGCGCGACAATAGTGCGTGCGCCTCGTCGCCGACGTGTATCTCCGTCATGAGCTCGAGGTCCCTCAGATACGAACCAGTTCGTAGCATAGCGGTGAGGCTCGGACGATGAGGAACTTCGTCGTTCGCTTCGAGCTCGCTCGCGTTTCCGGTGAGCCTACGAGTCAAAAAACGAACGGCCGCTTCACGCTGCGTGCTTCCGCTCCCATCGAGCGCTGCGCGCGAAGCGCGCTCGCACGCTCTCGATTCGTTCGCACGGAGACACGTCGAGTCGCTGCGACACGTCGCGCGTGATTTCGGTTTCGGGGAGAGCCGCGGTCGCCACCGCTCTTGCCGCTCACTTCGGTCGCGTTCCCCTGCGGGTTGGACCGACGCGCGGACAAGCAGTCGGGCAACCGGCGCAGAGCCCCGAACCGCTCGACGGATCGGGGTTCTCACCTCGCCTCGCAGGGGAGCAGCCCGCACCGCCCCTTCCCGCCGAAGCGCATCGCCCCAGGCGGGCGTCGCGCAAGATTCCTTTGGCAGTGACGAAATAGGCGCCCCCTTCGAACATTCACGCATTGACAGGAGCGAGGGAGCGAGGAATGGTGCGCGTTAATCCCTGAGTAATTCTTCGACCGGCTTGATTCGGAGGATGCGATGCGCATGAAAAAGACCTCGTGGGTAATGGCTCCGTTCCTGGCGGCTGCGCTGGTCGCGAGCTGCGGTGAGGACGATCCCGCAACGTTCGTGGAGTGCGGGAACGGTGTGAAGGAGGCGGGCGAGCTCTGCGACGACGGCAACGACGACGACGAGGACGGCTGCACGACCGACTGCACACTGCCGACCTGCGGAGATGGGGTGGTTCAGGCCGGTGAGGAGTGCGACGACGGGAACGACCGGGACGACGACGGGTGCCTGACGACGTGCGCGCGCGCGTCGTGTGGTGACGGGCACGTCTACGCCGGGCGGGAGGACTGCGACGACGGCAACCAATCCGACAAAGACTCCTGCACGACGGAGTGCAAGGACGCGCGGTGCGGCGACGGACACAAGCAGCCGGGCGAGGCCTGCGACGACGGCAACGACGACGATGACGACGAGTGCCGCAACGACTGTCGGCTCCCGCGCTGCGGCGACGGCATCGTCCAGGACGACGAGGAGTGCGACGACGGCAACGATGACGACACGGACGGGTGCACGAGCCGCTGCCTCGAATCGAGGTGCGGCGACGGCATCGTCCAGGGCGACGAGGAGTGCGACGACGGCAATCTCCTCGATTCCGATCGCTGCACCCGGGAGTGCAAGCGCGCCCGGTGCGGGGACGGGTTCGTGCAGGCCGGAGAAGGGTGCGACGACGGCAACGACGACAATGACGACGAGTGTCGGAACGATTGCCGGCTCGCGACGTGCGGCGACGGCATCGTCCAGGCGCCCGAAGAGTGCGACGATGGCAACGACGACGATACGGACGAGTGTCTGCGAACGTGCGTCGTTGCCGAGTGCGGCGACGGCAAGGTGTTGGCCGGCGTCGAAGAATGTGACGACGGCGACGGCAGCAACACCAACGCGTGCACGAACGCGTGCCTCCACGCGCGCTGCGGCGACGGCTATCGCCAATCGCCCGAAGCGTGCGACGAAGGCGAAGACAACGGCGCGGTCGGCGGCAAGTGCACGACGCTCTGCACCATCGCCCCGAGGGGTGGCGAGAACAGCGGCGGCGCCTCGGGCAGCGGCGGCGCTCCGGGGGAGGCCGGCGCTCCGGGCCTGGGCGGCTCGGCTGGAAGCGGCGGTGACAGCGGGGGCGCTGGCGGTGCAGGCGGCGCAGGCGGCGCCACGGGAGACGCCGGAGCGGGGGGTGCCAGCGTGGGCGAAGGCGGCGCCGGCGGCGCAGGGGGCGCCAGTGACGCGGGGGCCGGCGGCGCGCCCGAGGCCGACGGGGGCAGCGCCGGTTCAAGCGGTGCGGACGGCCAAGGCGGCGCCGGCGGCGCGAGTGACGTCGAGCCGGGAAAGGGAGACACGTGCGCGTCTCCTTGGGAAGTCACCCTGGACGACCCCGCAGCGGGCAATTCCTGCGACGCTGGCGCCGACTACGATATCCCGACGCAGGGCGGGGAGAACTGCGCCGTGGGCGACCCGTCCGTCTCTCCCGACGTGGTATTCGCGTTCACCCCGGCGGAAGACGGGGAGTACCTGATCTCCGCGACGCCAGAGCAGGATACCTTCGATATCGTGCTGAGCATCGACCCGACCTGCAATGCCACGGACGTCCTGGACTGCAAGGACGGGCCGGGTCCAGGAGAGACCGAGACGCTCACAATAGAGCTGACCGGCGGTCAGACCTACTTCATTCGCCTCGACGGCTTCAGCCCGACCGGCGGAGAAGAGGACCCGGTGCCGTCCTGCGGTGATTTCGTCATGGAAATCACGCAACTGAACTGACCACTCCGAAGCGCCGGTTCCGACCCGGCGCTTCGACGCCCAAGTCGCGCAGGGTGGCGAGCCAGAACTGGGTGGGCTCGCCACCCGCGAAATACCGACTGATGAATTGGTGGGCGTTCTCGGCGATGTGGGACCGGAGCCCCTCGTCCTCGAGCTCGACGAGGGCACGGGCCGCTTCGGTCGGAGTTTCCGCGACCATCGCCGTGCGCCGATGCTCCATCGAGAAATTCGCGCCGCGCGCCGTCTTCCCCACGACGACGATGCCCGCCGCCATGGATTCCTGCGGCGGGAGCGCGCAGCCCTCGACCTCCGCCGAGGCCAGAAAGGCCTGAGCGCGGCGCATCCGTTGGGCGAGCTCGAACAACGGAATGCCGTCAATCCGCTCGAAGCGCCAGTAGCTGCCCCCCAGCGCGGCGTATTCGCGCTCCGTCTCGTCGATGAACTCGGGCCCCTTGCGCGGAAACGCGAGAAGGAGCCCTCGCTCCCGCTCCGCCTGCGGAACGAAGGGGAACGCCTCGTGGTCGACGATGTTCGGCACGATGTCGATCTGCTTGCCGGGGAAGACCTTGCGGCATTTCTCGAGCATGAACGGGGAATCCGTCCAGAGTCGAATTCGCGGACTCAGGTAGTCGAAGTTCGCGTACAAGTGAGTCGGAATTTGGAGGTAGGCGATCGCGCGCCCCCGCACGTCGTTGATGAGCTTCGTGCAGAAGTCCGGGACGATGCAGACGTCGTCGTCGCGGCGATCCGCCCAACGCACGAACGGGACGTCCACCACGTTGTAGGGACCATAGGTGTCCTTACCTCCTGGAGTGGCGAGGACGGCTTCGACCCCGAGGGAACGCGCCAGGGCGGCATGACGCATGATGTTCAGCGTGCCGCCGTGAGCCGTCCGCGTATACAAATGGGGCTCGAACGCAAGGAGGTGCGACAGCGTGGGGTGTCGCTTGAAAAAGTCCGTCACGCGCTCCCAGGTTTGGGTGCGGATGAGCTCGGGGATGAGAAAAACCAGGCGCATGGAGTTGTCGAGTCGCGGGAGAGGGACGCACTCTACGCCAGCAGGACGGACGGGCGTGGGGCCAGGCGACCAGCTGCCCTGCGCAGTTTCACGTCCGGGTGTTCGAGTCCGAAGGCGTCCGGGGCTCCAGTTTGACTTGACACGGGTAACCCCATCGGACAGTCCGTCAGGTGTACACGAGTGCGGAGCGAGAGACAAGATGACTGAGGAACCTTACATCGTCTTCGGAAGCCCCATCATCGGCAGCGAGGAGATTTCCCGCGTCGTCAAGACGCTCGAGACGTGCTGGATTGGGACGGGTCCGCGCGTTCACGAGTTTCAGCGTGCTTTCGCCGAGTACGTCGGCACCGAGCACGCGCTCGCCACGTCGTCGTGTACCGCGGCACTACACCTCGCCATGGTGGCGTCCGGTGTCGGCCCGGGAGACGAGGTGATCACCACGCCGATGACGTTCTGCGCGACCGCGAACGCGATCGTGCACACCGGCGCCACTCCCGTCTTCGCCGATTGCCAGCGGGACACCATGAACATCGACCCGGCCGCGGTGGAAGCCGCCATCACTCCACGCACGCGCGCGATCGTGCCGGTCCATTTCGCCGGGCGTCCCGTCGACATGGATGCGATTTCGGCGATCGCCAAGCGGCACGGCCTGCTCGTCATCGAGGACGCCGCGCACGCGATCGAAACCGTGTATCACGGGCGCAAGGCGGGCACGCTCGGTCACATTGGCTGCTTCAGCTTCTACGTGACCAAGAACATGACGACCGGCGAGGGCGGCATGGTCACGACCAACGACGCGGAGCTCGCGCGCAAGATCCAGGTGTACGGCTTGCACGGGCTCTCAGCCGACGCCTGGAGCCGCTTTTCGGACAAGGGCTACAAGCATTACGAGGTCATCTTCCCGGGTTTCAAATACAACCTGACGGACCTGGCCGCGAGCCTCGGTCTCGTGCAGCTCCCCAAGCTCGGCGGCTGGCTCGCACGACGGGAGGAGATCTGGGCCCGCTACGACGCCGCGTTCGCGGATTTGCCGGTCACGCTGCCAGCGCGCGTGGAACCGAACACGGTTCACGCGCGGCACCTCTACACGCTTCTGATCGGCGAGGGCGCTCCCGTTACTCGCGACGAATTCCTGGCGGAGATGCACAAGCGCCGGGTTGGCACGGGCGTGCACTATCGCGCGCTCCACATCCAGCCCTACTATCGGGATCGGTTCGGCTTCCGCCCGGAGGATTTCCCGAACGCCCAATTCATCGGGGAACGCACCGTGTCCATCCCCCTCACGCCGAAGCTCAGCGACCGCGAAGTCGAGCGGGTGATCGTGGCGGTTCGCGAAATCCTCGGCAAGAGCACCTCGGTCTGAGCCTCCGCTCGCGCATCGCGCCTCCCCCCCCCCCCCGGACCCTGAAGTCCTCCCGTTTGCTCCCGTCGCCCGACGAGCCCGACGGCGACCCCCCGGCCTGGGCCCCCGCTCGCGCCCCCCGCCCCCCCCCCCCCCCCGGACCATGAAGTCCTTGCGTTTGCTTCCGTCGCTCGAGGAGCCCGACTTGGTCGGGTGGCAGCAGTTCTTTCCCGAAGGGCTCGGCCCCTCGGCGTTCAGCGCCCCGGCGTTGCAGTTGCTGATGGCACGCGAGCTCGGTTCCGGGTGGAAGCTCCGGTTCTTACGCTCCGAAGGGGACGGCGATGCCGAGGTGAGGCTGCCAGTCTTCACGCGAACGAATCGGCTCGGTCGGCACGAAATCTGTGTCCAGCCGACGGCCTATTACGTGACGCCGCTCGGGCACGACGAAGTGACCGAGCGCACCGTCGAGAACGTGCTCCGGGCGCTTCGCAATCCGTTCACGGCCGTGTTCACCTGGTGGCTCCCGCCCTGGTCGAACGTCAGGCAATCGCTCGAGGCATTCCGCGAGATGGACGATCGCCTGAGCCTTTCGTCCGTCGATACGTACCTGATTCCCTGTGATCGCAGCTACGAAGAGCACATGGCGAGAAAGGTGCGGAGCGCGCGGATGCGCGACATCCGCCTGAGCGAGGAGCGCGGGCTCGAGCTCATCGAGCAGCCGTCGCCCGAGGTCGTGGACGAGTACTATCGGCTCTACGTGCGCGTTCGCGGCGAGCTCGGCTGGCAAGACCAACCGTTCTCGCGCAGCTTCTTCCACGGCGTGGCCAGGGATTTGGGGAGCGGCGGCCAGCTGCTCGTGATGCGACACGAGGGGCGAGTGGTGGGCGGCGGCGTCCTCTTCTACGACAAACGCGCGGTACACTATTTCCAGGGCACCACGGATCGGGCGTGCAAGGACGTGTTTCCACACATCGTGCTCATGTCCGAGGCGTTGCGGCGCGCCTACGCGCGCGGCCTCGAGTACGTGAACCTGGGCGGCGTGAACGACGGGAACAAGGGCCTGGTCCAGTTCAAAAAGAGCTGGGGCGCCGTCGCGAGCCCCGTCCCGATCCTGCGCTTCCGCTCGCGGGTCCTCGACGTGGGGCGGCGTGTTTTCGCTGCTCTGGGCTCGCTCAGGCGCGGTCCACGCGCATGAAACCGTGGTCGTTCTCGGGCCCCTGTACTATCATCCGGGGCCCGAAACCCATGACGGGCTCCGCGCTGGGTCGCCGCGCATTCGGAGGCGGAGAGCGCTCGACGAACGAGAGGTGACGTGGAGCAGGCGCGCCCGATCGCATACCTGGCACTCCTTCTGGTAGTCCCGTTCGCGATTCTCGCGGTGGCGACACAGCGGCTGACGCGCGCGGTCCTGCTCGTCACGCTCGGGAGCCTCCTGTTCTTGCCCGAGAAGGTGGAGTTCGACGCGCCCCTGATTCCACCGATGGACAAGGAATCCCTGCCCGCGCTGTGCCTGATGATCGGGCTCCTGGTCGCGGGTCGCGAGCGGATCCGGATCGCGAAGATAGGCCGTGGCATCGACTGGGTGCTGGCGCTCGCGCTGCTGGTCACCGTGGGCACGGTGCTGACGAATCGCGACGCGCTGCGCTACGGCGAAACCGTCCTGCCGGGCTACACGAACAAAGACTTGTTCTCGGAGGCCGTGCGAACCGTCCTCGTCTGGGCGATTCCGTTCTTGCTCGGACGCACCCTGTTTCGGACGGCGGAGGACGCGCGCGATCTGCTCGGCGGCGTCGCGATCGGCGGCATCCTCTATGCGCCGTTCATCTTGGTCGAGCTCCGGATGAGCCCTCAGTGGCACAACTGGATCTACGGCTTCCAGCAGCACTCCTTCGGGCAGACGATCCGCGACGGAGGATACCGGCCGATGGTCTTCATGGCCCACGGCCTGGCGATGGCCCTATTCTTGTGGGCCGCCGGACATGCGGCCTGGACGCTGGCCAAGGCGAGGCGAGCCATATTCGGCATTTCGGCGCGGCCGTTCGCGGTGGGGCTCAGCGTCCTGCTCGCGTTGGTCAATAGCCTCGGGGCGCTCGTCTACGGTGTCGTGAGCTATCCGCTCAGCTGGTTTTTGCGGCCGAAGGCGCAGCTGCGATTCGCGGCGCTGATCGCACTGGTCGTGGCGCTGTATCCAGCGCTGCGCGCCACCGGGACGTTCCCTCGTCAGGAGCTCGTGGATCTCGCGGCCCGCGTGAGCCAGCACCGCGCGCAGTCCCTCGATTTCCGCTTTTTGAACGAGGAGCTCCTCATCGACAAGGCGCTCGAGCGGCCCTACTTCGGCTGGGGCAGCTTCGGCCGAAACCGCTACTACGACGCTGAGGGGTACGACCGCAGCGTCACCGACGGGGGATGGATCTTGGTCCTCGGGATCAGAGGAGTGGTGGGGTTCGCGGTGTACTTCTCGCTCTTGCTCTTGCCCGTCTGGAACGCGCTCCGCCGGGTGGATCGCGTTCCGCGCGCGGACCAACCGCTGCTCGCCGGGGCCGCCGTCATCGCTGCCATCTACACGCTCGACCTCTTGCCGAACGGCTTCTTCAACACGCTGCCTGTCTTTTTTTCGGGAGCGGTGATGGGGCTCTCGCAAGGCATGGTGGACGCTGGGTCGCGCCGTTTCGATCCGGAGCTCGTGGCGCGCTGGATCGCGAACTTGCGTCGTCCGTCGGTCACCGCGACCGCTGCGCGCGCATCGCGGATAAGGTAAGGTCGCGTTTGCTTTGAGACGGCCCATGACGATTCGACTGTGCTTGCTGCTCTGGCTCGCTTTGGTTCTCGCCGGCTGCGGTCGCTCGGGGCCGTACGTCTGGGCTTCGGAGCTGCCACGCCCCGCGGCGGACGCCGGGCGGATCCTCCGTCCCGGCGACAAATTGCAGGTGGTCGTCCACGGGCAAGAGACGATGTCTGGCGAGTTCGAGATCCGACCGGGCGGAGACGTCTTGCTGCCCGTTGCCGGACGTTTTCATGCGAGCGGGATCACGCCGGAGGCGCTCACCGCGCAAGTCATCAAGCGCCTCGAGGGAGTGCTGGCGAAGCCGTACGTCACGATCGTGATCGCGGCGCGTCGGCCGCCGAGCGTGAGCGTGCTCGGCGAAGTGAAGACGCCCGGGCGCTACGAGCTCAAAGACGGCGAAGGCGTGCTCGATGCGCTCGCGCGTGCCGGTGGGCTCACCCCGTTCGCCGATCCAGACGCCATTTTCGTCATCCGACGCGGCACGAACCTGCCCCGCATTCGCTTCCGGTTCCAGGATCTGTCTGCGGGCCTCCACTCGAACGTCGGGTTCGAGCTCGTCGACGGCGACGTCGTGGTCGTGGAGTAGCTTTGCGTGCCGGGCGCGCTCCTACCTTTGCTCGGGGGTCTCACCGGCCTCGTCGTGCCGGGCTCGGTGGCTCAGGTGGAAAACGCCGTGTTCGCACACGTGCGCGCCGAAGCGGGCTCCGCCCCGCGCTCTCCGGGTGCCGCTCCGGAAGGCGCATTCGCGCTCGAGCTCCGGCCGGGCGCGGCGCTCCGGCTCGTGGTGCCGCGGTCGCAGCTTCGTCTGGCCATCTCGCCGCGCCTCTACTACCGCACGCCGAACCTCGCCGGGGTGGAACGGCCGCTCTTTCTGGCTCAGGGCGGCGCGGACTACACCTACGAAGTCGATCCGCGAACGCGTTTCCAGAGCAACCTGGGCGCGAGCTACGGTGAGGTCGACTACACGAGCGCCGCGGAAGCCCTCGGTACGCCCCTCACTGGCGAGCTCAGGGACGCGAGCCTCGAGGTGCTGAACGTGAACGTGGAAGGGACGCTCTCCTTCCAGCTCACCCCCAGGCACACGCTCTCCTTCGGCGCCCTGGCCCACCACACCGACAACATCGGCGTCGACTCGACGACGAGCTTTCCCACGACCACGACCCTGGGCATCGACCTTGCCCATGCCTACACCCTCGACGAGCGGAGCACGCTCTCCTTCCCCGTGCAGCCGCGCTACTACGTCGTCGAGCCGGGTGCGGACTGGCTATCCACGTCTTTCAACGCAGCGTTCGTCCGCATGCTCGATCCGAGGACCACGATGGACGCCGCCGTCGGGCTCATCCTCGTGGAAACGAGCGACGCACCGCTCTCGGTGTACCCGCGCGCGACCGCTGCAGTCCAGCGCGTCGTGCTCGAGCGGCGCGGGACGCGCGTGACGAACCGGGCCGCCGCGGTGCTCGATGCGAGCCTGGATCCGACCATCGGCGAGGTTCGCCCTGCCGTGGGTATCGAGCTCTCCGCCCAGAGCTACTTCGGCACGCGCTGGTCGGCCGGGCTCTCGCTCTCCGCCTATGCCAACACGACCACACGGGACGCGGAGGACGCCACCACGGACGATACGACGCTTTCCTCGGCCATCTCCGCCGGCTACCGCGTGGCGGAGGACGCCTGGCTCGATTTCGGCGCCCGCTACTCCCTGCGCGGCTCGAACCTGACCGCCGACGACTTCGACGTGATCGAGCGCCAAATCTGGGGCTTCGTCTCGTTCCGCATCGCGATCGGCATCGGGGAGCTGGAATCGAACGCCGGCTGGGCCCTCTGAGCGCCCGTCGCGGCTCGCGGCCGATGATCGGCCGTTCTACCACCTCGCGAAGCACTCGGCGCTCGTTCGAAAGCACGCGAGCGCTCGGTGGGGAGTGAATCAGCTCCCCTCCCCCGTTTAAGGGGTCGGCTCCTTCATTGTGGCGCTGGCACGATGGCGAACGTCCGCCGGCGGCGGCGCTTGATGAATCGAGCGAGCTCGCGCCCACCGGCGATTGCCGCGCCGAGCATGAGACCGAGCGCGATGCCGGCGGCCGTGCGCTTGCGCAACGCGCTCCGGATCGGCGCCCCGGACGACTCGGGAGGCAAGAGCACTTCGTAGCGCGCCATCGCCGACGTGCGCTCGAGATCGAGCTGGAGTTGGCTCGTGCGGAGCTGCTCGAAGAGCTTCGCGTGCATGTCCTTGCTCGAAGCGTACGAGCGCGTGAGCTGGGCGTACCGCGCTTCCACCTCCGGCATCTTGCCGACGATGCTGTCGAGCCTCGAGAGCTGCGCGTTCACCTGGCCGAGCTCGGCGCGCGTGCCACGCACAGCCACCTCGAGCTCGCCGACGCGGGTCCGCAGCGCGACGAGCCCCGGGTTCGCATTGCGCTCGAGCTCCGTCGCGTTCGAGGCGCGCGCCTGCTGCGCCAGCCGCTCGAGCTCGCGCTCCTCGCTGAGGAGCCGCTGCACCTCCGGGTGCTGGTCGCCGAGCCCCTTGGCCCGCGCCTCGCTGAGCTTGCGGCGCACGTCCACGATCGCCGTCTCGTAGGGCTGCGAGTCTTGGAGCTTCCTCTCGAGCAGCGGCGCTTCCTCGCGCAGACGCTGCCGCGCGTGTTGGAGCTCGAGCTCCGCGCGCTGGAGCGCCGCGCTGAGCTCTGCCCGGCGCGTGTAGAGCTCGGCGCGCGAAGAGAAATGCTCCTGCGCGTACTCCGGCAGGCCCTCGATGTGCTTGCTCTTGAACTCCTTGAGCTCCTGCTCCATCCGCCGGAGCTCTTCCTCGCGCTCCTTCACGCGCGCCGAAAGGAAGTCGACCTCCGCCTGGACCACGTGGATCGTCTTCTGAATCTCGGAGTCGAGGAAGTTCTTCACGTGGCGGTCGAGGAACCGCGTCGCGTACTCGGGGCTCTCGTGAATGAAGGTCCCGACGTAGGTCGCCTGTGAGACGCTCTCGAGCTTGAGGCTCCGCAAGGCCGCGTCGAGCTGCTCGCGCGTCTTCTGCTTCTCGCCGAGGGACGCGAACGTCTTTTGCACGAGCGTGCGGCTCATGAAGTTCTGTTCGGCGGAGGAGTAGAAGAGGCCCGTATCTTCGCGTTCGTACGGCCGCAGGGGATTTGCCGACGTCTTCGGCGTCATCCGGATCTTGAAGGTCGCCTCGCTCGGCGGCGGCAGCACGAACACCGAAAGCGTGGCCAGGAGGCCGCAGAGCGCCGTGGCAGCGAGCAGCGGGATCCAGTTCCGGCGCACGACGTGCAGGAAGCGCAGCACCTTCTCGAGCTGCTCTTCGAAGGAGGGACCTCGGGGCTCCGCCTCCGGCGCCACGCTCGCCTGCAGCAACTGCGCGATCACGCGCGGATCGGGTACGAGCGTCGCCGGTGCCAGGGGGCCGACCCGCGGCAAGTGCTGCGTGTGGTCGTGCGTCTCCCCGGGACGGCTCAGCGTGTACGCGAGGACGGTGTCGGCGAGCCGGATCGTGTCGTTCGGCTCGAGCACCACGGGCTGATGCGGAGACAGCCGCTGCTCGTTCAGGTACGTGCCGTTGGTCGCGCTGAGATCGACGATGGAGTGCCGGTCGCCGTTGCGCACGATCATCGCGTGCTTGCCGGAGATGGCCGGGTCGTCGATCCGAATCTGCACGCCCGGGGCACGCCCGATCACGGTCTCTCGCGCGAGCAGCTGGAAGAGGCGGCCTGCGTTGCGCCCGCTCACGACGGCGAGCGAAGCGCTCGCCACGAGCTCGGCGCTGACGGCCGAGCTCTCGATGTCGTCGGACTCATCGTCGGAGAGCGGTTCGTGCGAGTTCGACATCAGCGTGCCTCTGGAAGCCGAGATTCCAGGTTCGGAGGACCAGCAGTCTGACCGGGGTGGGAGGAGGTTCCCAGGCCCCGCACCTGGAGAGATGGGGCATTCAGGGTACTCGGGGTCGCGGCAGCCGTCCCGTTGCTCTTCGCGGATTTGCTGGGGACGCCCGGTTCCGGACTAACACGAAACATCCCGGCCACGAATCCTGGGAAAAACAACGTGAGCAGGACGAGCAGTAGGGCGAGACCCGACGCGGCCCCCACGGCCCAGCGCGTGCGAACCGGGGCCCCCTCGGGGAGAACGATGGTTCGGGACAGATGCGCGACATCCGCCCCGGGCAGCTCCGTGACCGCAAGGGTCGTGGCGTCACCGCCGCGCGAATCCGACGGCCCTGCGCCATCTTCGTGAGCGCCGCCGCGGGCCGTCCGCGAAGCCTCGAGGATGACGAGACGGCGCCGCGAAAGGCGCTGACCGACGGAGGCTCGAACCCAAGCAGCCACATTCGAGGGTGGGGAGAGCAAGTTCTGCTCCAGCGCCACTTTGCGGAGCTCGAGCAGCATTTCCTCGGCCGTTGCGTACCGGCGAGCCGGATCGCGCTCGAGCGCTCGAAGACACAGCGCGTCGAGAGCGCTGGGCGGATGCAGCCCGACCGTGCTCGGGGGCGCGATGGGCAACGAGCACACGTTTTCGAGGGTTTCCTCGACGGTGTCCGCGGCGAAGGGCGAAACGCCCGTGAGCGCCGAGTAGAGCACGGCGCCCATGGCGAACACGTCCGCGCGTCGATCCACAGGGTCGCCCCGTACCTGCTCCGGGGCGACGTACGCCGGTTTGCCACGAACCGCCCCACGCTGGCCGGTTGCCGCGCGCGCGAAGCGGGCGACGCCGAAGTCCGCGACGCGGCAGACGCCATCGACCCCGACCAGAAGGTTTTCCGGCGATATATCGCAGTGGACGACATTGAGCGGAACGCCGTCGTCACCGACCAGCTCGTGCGCGGCGGAGAGGCCAGCGAGCGCATCGAGGACAATGCTCACCACGACGTCGGGCGGGCGCTCGGCCGGATGCGCGACGAGCAGATCGCGCAGGCTCCCACCCTCGACGTAGTCCATCACGAGGTACGGCTGAGAATCCTGGATACCGGCGTCGATGACGCTCACCACGTTGGGGTGATGCATGTGCCCGGCCAGCCGCGCCTCGTCGAGGAACTGCCCCGCGGCGTCCGGATCGTCCAGGAGATGACGCTGGAGGAGTTTCACCGCGAACAGCCGCCGGAAGCCGGACTCGGACGTGAGACGGCACAGGTAGACCGCCCCCATGCCGCCGCGACCGATGCGACACAGCACGCGGTAGCGACCGATGTAGAGCGCACCGGCCCGGCCCGCCCCGTCCCGCTCCAGCGCGTCGAAATCGTTCCGGCCAGCCCCCGCGCTGGCTTCGGCCGACGGGGGCGGCGCGCTGGAGGGACGCACGCCGGACGGCTGCTGACTGCTCTCGGGAGCCTCGCGAACCGCGGCACCGCCACCGGGCAACGGGAACAGCGAGGTCTTGAGCACCGGGCTCGAGAGCCATCCCTTCTGGATGGCGTGGACCAGCAGCGCGAGCGCATCGACGGCGTCGATGTCGCTCTCGTCGATGATCTCCGCGTAGGTGCGGCGGCCATCGACGAGCTCGAGCAAGGCTCGCTGCTCACCGTCGAGCTCATCGCCGTCGAGGGCCGCACGCCCGCCGGCCAAGAGATTCGGAACCGAGCTGAGCGGCGGAGCGAGCTCACCGAGACGCTGCCACTGCAACAGATCTTCGAGCAGGTGATCCACGCTCGGGGCGAGCGGCGCCCGCGGCTCGAGCTGCACGGGCACGACCTCGAAGCTCCCTGCCGAAGCCCCGAGCAGACGAAACAAGGCGCCTCGGCCGGAGAGCTCTTCCATGCGGGCGTCGATCAAGGCGCCCCAAACGAAGTCCACCTCGGCGAGACCGGCGTCCGTCTCGAAGCGCACCGATCCCGTCGCGTAGTTGTCCTCGAGCGCACGCAGCACTCCCACGACGCCATCGTCCGAGAGCTCGCGGATCTCGGAAACGCGAAGCGCACCGGAGGCGCTCACGATGCGCCTCCAACCTCACTCACCCGCCTCGCCCGACGCGGACGACGGCAGGTGCAAGGCGCGAGCCGCGGAGCGAGTGCAGGGTACATGAGAGAGTACGACAGAATAGAACCTACCCGCTGGCAACGCCCTGTCAACGCGTGCCCGGCCGGTCAGCACACCCGTGGAAATTCCGAAATGGCTAAAAATCCCGGGACCCGAGGTCGCCGCCCCGGTCGGCCTCTGCATGCCGCGAATTGCCGCGAATTATGGCGCCGCAGCCTCTTCGGGGGGTGGGGGCGAAGAGGCGGGCTTGAAACTAGGAGTCGGAAGCAGTTCACCGTGCGTCGGAGCGACCGCGTTGCTCGTGCGGAACATCCTCGAAACCAGGCTCGGGAAGAGCACGGTCACGAGGACGGCCACAGCAGCGAGGACTGAAGCGACGACGATGGCCCAGCGCACGGGCTTCGGCGCTTGCGGCTCGAGCGCAATCGTGCGCGACAGATGATCCGGCTCCTGGTCCAACCCGTGGCTGGAGGGCGGACCTTCGTCCCCGTCCGGCCCCTTCGCGTGGGGCGCCATGGGAGGACCACCCCCATTCGAAATGGCGAGTGGCGCTGCCGGATTGGCCTGCGGCCGGTTTTGACGCGACGCTTCGAGCACCACGAGACGGCGACGAGCGAGGTCGTGCCCGACCGATTCGCGAACCCAGGCGGCGATTTCGCTGGTCGGCGCCAGCAGGTTCTCCCGGAGCGCGACCCGCCGGAGCTCCATCATCATCTCTTCGGCGGAGACGAACCGGCGCTCCGGGTCGCGCTCGAGCGCCCGCATGCACACGAAATCGAGGCTCGGCGGCGGACGCAGACCGACCGTGCTCGGCGGCTCGATGCGGCGCGAGCAGACCTGCTGCAAGACCTCGTCCACGCTCTGCCCGTCGAACAGCTTGGTGCCCGTGAGCGCGTTGTAGAGCACGACTCCGAGCGCGAACACGTCGGCGCGGGCGTCGATGCGCCCCTGCGTGATCTGCTCGGGGGCCACGTACCCGGGCTTTCCGTGCGTGAACCGGCTCTGCTCGCGCGCACGGAACCCTTGGCGCGCGACGCCGAAGTCCGTCAGGCGACAGACCCCGTCGATGCCGACCAGCAAGTTTTCGGGAGAGACGTCGCAGTGGACGATCTCGAGCGGCACGCCGTCGTCCCCGACCAACGTATGGGCACAATGGAGACCGGCCAGCGCATCGAGGATGATCGGCAGCACCAACTCCGGAGGACGCGACACCGGGTGCGCCGCGAGCAGGTCGCGGAGGCTGCCGCCCTCGACATAGTCCATGACGAGATAGGGCTGCGAGCCGTGAAGCCCGGCATCCACGACACCCACCACGTTCGGGTGGTGGATGTGACCCGCGAGCCGCGCCTCCTCGAGGAAGCGCTGAGCCGCCACGCTGTCGGCGAGCAAGTGCTTGCGCAGGAGCTTCAGCGCAAAAAGCCGGCGGAACCCGCCTTCGGACATGAGCCGGCAGAGATAGACGGACCCCATCCCGCCGCGGCCGATTCGACAGAGGACCTGATAGCGGCCGATGAACCGCGCCCCCGCGAGCCCATCGGGCGGGGGGGGTTCCGGCGCGGGCTCGGGAACGCCGACCGAAACCGGAGGAAAGAGCGTCGATTTGCGCGGCCCGGACTCGAAGGGCCCGCCCGCTTCGTCGGCGGGCGGCCCGGCCGTGTTCAGCAGACCCGGCGCACCGTGAGGAGCGGGAGCGTTCGGAACCGTCGGCACGAGCGGCGCCTGGTGCGGCGATCCCGAAGCTTTCGCCGTCCCGGGATCGGCCGCCGCCCTCGGCCGCCCCGATGGCGGCCCGCCACGCCCCGAATCTGGCGCTCGGCCGTCGGCGCCACGAACGGAGACGATGGGACTCGGGCCCGGCCGCGGCGAATCGATGGAGATGATCCGATGCACGAGCGGCGCCCGTCCGCCCTCCGGGATCGGCGCGGAGCCGCCGATGAGCGTCCGATGCAGGTCATCGTCGGGCGAGCTTGCAGACTGAACGCTCTCGGGCTCGAT
>Ga0079224_100002157_pt1 | contig 23585 bp, 15 predicted proteins | sample Stecom2015_FD_80414 | JGI IMG/M metagenome (GOLD analysis project Ga0079224, IMG submission 80414) | Agricultural soil microbial communities from Utah to study Nitrogen management - Steer compost 2015 | ecosystem: Environmental > Terrestrial > Soil > Agricultural land | place: USA: Utah... | reverse complement strand
GACAACGTGCTTCTGGCCGGTTCCGGTTTCCGGAAAGTGCAGGGCGGATCGGCTTCCTTGTCACAGAGGTTTTCGGGATGGAAAACCTATTGGATCGATTTCGCCTCGGGCCCCGGGTTTCTGGGCAAATACGGAGACGAACTCGCCCCCGGTCCGGAATACCATTTTGATCCCAAGCCGGGCCATCCCCAAGCAGCCGCCATCGGGAGTCTTGTCGTAGGGGTCCATGGCCATGACGAGGGCCGCTACCGTGTCTCCTTGGAATACCATATGGGGGCGGCCCGGGTGGATCTGGGGCTGCTCAAATCGCTGCTTGATTCCGGCCAGTCCAGCCTCATCACAACCGCCGGATGGGTGGACTTATCCGTGGCGGAGTGGTCGTGGGCGGGTCGGTTGAAGGCGGAGCAATGGTTCCGACAGAATGAAGAGACGCATATCCTCATTGACTCCACGCTTTTGACGCGTATCTGCGCGATGCATGCGCCGCAGGCCATCCGCGTGGAACCGACCGGATCAACGTCATCGCAAAGCGCCTCGGGCTTGGAATTCCTGACGGCCTTGACGGGCGAGGGCCCGGAAGCGGCCGATCCGGAAATGGACGTTCCGATAAACGGGCTGCGCACCTACCAGGTGGAAGGATTGCGCTGGCTGATCCGCCTCGCTTCTTCGGGTCTTTCCGGCATCCTGGCCGACGACATGGGCCTGGGCAAAACCCATCAAGTCATGGCGCTCTTCGCATGGGCGCACCGGCGCTCTCAAGGCCGGGACAAGATCCTGGTGATATGTCCAACCTCGGTCCTATACCATTGGAAAGAGAAGATCGATGCCTTCCATCCGGAATTGGAAGCCGGGGTCTTCCACGGCGCCCAGCGCGACATGGGTATGCTGGAAAAAGAGATTTGCATCACCAGCTACGGTATCGCCCGTAACGACATGGCCCTGTTCCATCGTCGGGAATACGGCCTGCTGATCCTGGACGAAATCCAATATTCCAAGAACCGGGACTCGGGAACCCATCAGGCCCTGCGGAGCTTCCCCGCGCGCAGCGTCATCGGGTTGAGCGGCACGCCCCTGGAGAACAATGTCTGGGAGGTCAAGAACCTTTTCGATTTAATCCTGCCCGGTTACTTTCCCGGCGAAGGACAGTTCCGGATGGAAATCGCGGACCCGCTGGAGTCCGGGTCGGGCGTGGAGGGGGCCCAAAGCCGCTTTCGGCGGCTGACCCGGCCGTTCATGCTACGCCGGCTTAAGGCGGATGTGTCGATCGATTTGCCGGAAAAGGCGGAGGAAACCTATACCTGCGACTTGGCTCCGGATCAAGCCGAACTATACCAGGCCTGTCTCAAGCGTCATGGCGGCCCTTTGCTTCGGGAGCTGTCGGGCCCGGGCAAACCGTCCCTGCTGCACGTTTTCCAACTGCTCAACCGCCTTAAGCAAATCTGCAATCATCCCATGACCCTTACCGGGGCGGAGGCGCCCGAGAGGGAATACCGGAGCGGAAAGTGGGAACTTTTCGTATTCCTTCTGGAAAAATCCCTGGCCGCAGGCCACAAGGTCGTGGTGTTCAGCCAATACCTCGGCATGCTGGAATGGATCGAAAAGCATTTACGGCAGTCGGGCATCGGCTTTGCCACCCTGACCGGCGCCACCCGGGACCGCCCCTCCGTTCTGAAGCGCTTCGCCGGAGATCCTCTTTGCCGCGTGTTCTGTTGCAGCTTGAAGGCGGGAGGCGTGGGCATCGATCTGACCGCGGCGGAAACCGTCATCCATTACGACCGATGGTGGAATGCGGCCCGGGAAAACCAGGCCACCGACAGGGTGCACCGCATCGGGCAATCGAAAAACGTGCAGGTATTCAAGCTCGTCTCCCGCGGAACCATCGAGGAGCGCATAGACGCCATCATACGGAAAAAAGCGGGTTGGATGGATGCGCTGGTGCCCGGCGACGCCGAAGGCGGCCTCAAATTGTTTACGCGGGAGGAGTTGATCGAATTGCTGAGAGGAGATTTGGAACCCTTATGAACCGGGCATTTCGGAAAGGTATCAGGCCATTCGCAATAGGAGTTGGAGGATATTGACGGGTTTGGTTTTTTGGCGCCGTTTCGGATCCGGATTCGGCTGAAAACCCGTTTCCGGACCCGAGCGATTCTCCTAGATTTCCGCAGGTAACATCCAGGAGCCGATTTGAAAACCTCGCAGTCCCGAAACCGAACACAATTCAGCCCCGCCCGCGTGTTCGCGGCGATCGCCATGGTTTCCGCCGCCGCTTATCTGGGCGCCTGCGACAAGGACAGCGGTTCGACCGGACCCGGTCCCAAGACGGTAAAGACCGATCCGCCCGCCGGCCAAATGGAAACCGGAACTCTCTACGGCCGCATCACCGATGAAGGCGGTATCCCGCTGCGGGGCGTGAAGGTCGCGGCCGGATCCCGGTCATCGCTTACCGATGCCGAAGGGCTTTTCCGCCTCGACGCGGCGCAATTCCCAAAGGGCCGGCCCGTGATCGTGGCCGCCAAGGACGGCTACTTCGATGGAGCGCGCGCCGAAGCTACGGGAGCCGGGGGGCGCACGCGCTTCGAACTCAAGCTGATGAAGAAGGAGTTCACCCATTCCGTGCCTGCCGCCGATGGCGGCAAGGTGGAGGTGAAGGACGGCGCGGCCGTATCCTTCCAGGGAGAGAGCTTCGTGACCGCTTCCGGTTCCGCCTACACGGGAACGGTGAAAGTAGCGGCCCGGTACGTGGATCCGGATTCGTCCTCCTTTTACGATTTCTTTTCCGGGGACAATCAGGGTTGGGGCTCCGATGGGGAATACGCGGCGCTGATCTCCGTCGGGGTGCTGCGCGTGGAAATCCAGGACGAAGGCGGCCGGCCGCTCAGGCTTTCGGAAGGCAAGCCCGCCACCTTGACCTATCCCTTGGTTTCGACCGTATCGGGCCCGGACGAAATTCCGCTCTGGTATTTCGACGCGGGCATCGGCCAATGGCGCGAAGAAGGAGCCGCCATTTTGAAAGACGGAGAGTACACAGGCGAGGTCGGGCATTTCTCGGATTGGAATCTGGACTATAAAGGCCGCGATCGGTGGGATTATTGCGTGAACGTCACTTGCGGGGGCGAGCCGGTATCCGGGGTAAAGGTGCGCGCATTCCAGAAAGTGGGCCTCAGCGACAGCGCCGGGAGCCTCTGCTTCATCAACGCGCCGGCCGACACGCCCAATGTGGTGGCGATCCTGGCCGGCGACAATGGCGGCGATACCTTCATGGAATCGGCCAGGACCCTGGAACCGGTCCTGAACGCGAAGGAAAGGCCCACATTCACTCTGGAACTGGATTCGGAATGCCCGGGTTCGGCGCAAGGTATGCTGACGGGTTGCGGCGGAGAGGCGATAGAAGGCGTGGTCACTGCCAAAAGCAAGCAAGGAGTCCAATATACCACTACGGAAAAAGGCCGTTTCCATCTCACGGTTTCCACCGACTCGGGATGGGTGTTGCATGCATCGGATGCAGCGGGCAACGCTCTGGTCCCCCCGCTGGCGCTCCGACCGCTGGCCTCGGGTGAAAAGTTGGAGCTGGATGCAGTGAAGATTTGCAGCACGGGAACGACGGAGTTCACCGATATCCTCCTCGACTCGGCCGAGTCGGTGCGTGGATCGGGCGGCCTGCCGGGGGTGGGAATGTTTCCGGGATGGGGCGTTTCTCCCGATGGATCACTCCTGGCGTTCATTTCCGTGGAGGGAAACCTTAACCTCCTGGACTTGAAGACGGGCATGGTACGCGCCAGATTGGAAAAGCCCTTCGGTAATTCCGTGTATATCAACGCGATTTTTTCGCGGGATAATGCGCGCATGGCAATCCTGGTCGAGGACTCCCTCACGATTTGGGACATTACGGAAAACCCATTGCGGCAGGTTTCCGTGATCAGCGCCGTAAACCTGGCCGAATTCACCGAAGACGGAAAATCCCTTTTCATCGCGAGCCGCCTTGGGAACCGGGCCATGCTTTATGATCCCGAAACCGGCGAAGCTCTGGACACCTTGGGCCCGACGAATTTCCTGGTTCCGTACGACAATGATTCCCCCAGGATAAAACTCTTGCAGGACGACGACGCTTTCGCTTATTTCGTGAGCAATAACGGGATATACCGTGTGTGGAGCGTTTCCGGGGATTCCCTGGTCCGGGAAATCAAGACAGGCGTCTCGGTTAATACATCGGCGAGCTACCAGGTCACGTTCTCTCCCAGCGGCCGGACATTCGCGGTCGGTTCGGACCGGTTCAATGTGTCAATCTTCGATGCCCTGACGGGCGATCGGCTGCGTAAGCTGGATATGCGCGATTTCGAAGGCGTCAACAATGGGGTGTTCGGGGAATATACCGGTCCCTGCGGCGCCGTTTCCGACGGGTATTATTTCCGCCAAGCCAAGGTAGCGGCGGACGAGGTGATCCAGGTGATCGATTTCCGGGACAGCGTCCTGGCCGCGATCTTGCCGACTCCGAAAGTCCCCTCGCAGGTGTCGTATTTCATGAAGCCGGGCCACGAGGGCAAATTCCTCGCTACCCGGGTAAGGCAACCGACGAGCGGGCCGAGAAAAGTCTTGGACGGGTTCCGGATTTACCGGCTTGAAGAATAGGTCCATCCGCTTTTCCCTTCGACCATCGGGCGAGGCGCTTCGGTAGTTGCGCATTCGGCCATCTTTCTTATCTTCTCAAAGGCCATGTGGCAGCAATCGACGATCCCGATCGGGCCGGGAAGAATAAAAAGACGGATCCGGAAGGCGCTCTTGTGTTCCGTCGCCGCAGGACTTTGCCTCTGGGCATTGACCGGATGCGGCCGCGGCGGCGCGGATGATTCCCTCGTTCTCGCCGTAGGAGGGGTTCCCGCCGAACTGGCGGCCTGGGAAAAAACGGCGGCGGATTTCACCGCGGCCACGGGCGTAAAGGTGGAATTGCTGCGCCAGCCGGCCGATTCCGATCAACGGCGGCAGGGACTCGCGGCCGCCTTGCAGGCGCGTCAGGCGCGTCCGGACGTCTTTCTCATGGACATAGCCTGGGTCGCGCAGTTCGCCGCTTCGGGCTGGCTGTCCCCACTCGATTCCGCCGCCGACGAGGCCGACTCCCTCCCCGGTCCGGATGCCTTTCCCCCGGGAGCCGCCGCGGCCGGGGTTTACGGCGGAAAGCGCCTCGCGCTCCCGGTATATGTCGATGCCGGGCTTCTGTATTACCGCAAGGACCTGCTGGCCAGGTACGGTTATCCTTCGCCCCCGGGAACATGGGAAGAAATGATGGACATGGCGCGGCGCATCCAGGAAAAGGAACGCGCCGCCGATCCCGACTTCCAGGGATATGTCTGGCAGGGAGCCCAGTATGAGGGATTGGTGTGCAACTTCCTCGAAGTGGCCGTGTCCGCGGGTGGAGGCCTTCCTCGGCGTGGCTCCGGCATCGCCATCGAGTCGGAGTCCAATGTGCGCGCACTGGCGCTGATGCGCGGGATGCTGGCCGGGGACGGGATCTCCCCCCGCGAAACGTTCACCGGCATGAAGGAGGAGGAAGCCCGCCTCCACTTTCAGAAAGGATCGGCCCTCTTCGAACGCAACTGGCCTTATGCCTGGGCCCTGCATAATCAGGAAGGTTCCCCCGTGCGCGGCAAGACCGGCATCGCCCCGTTGCCGCATTTTCCCGGGCATGGTTCGGCCGCCGTCCTGGGAGGCTGGCTCGCCGGAGTATCCCGCTACACCGGGAATCCGGCCGCCGCAAGGAAACTTGCGGGCTACCTCGTATCCCTGCCGGTCCAGAAGCGATTGGCTTTGGAATTGGGATGGAATCCGGGCCGCGCGGAAGTCTATTCCGATCCCGAGGTGTTGTCGGCCCTGCCGCATTTCCGGGAATTGGGCGGGATTTTCTCCCATGCCGTCGCCCGCCCCAACCTGCCTTATTGGACGAGCCTTTCCGAAATCCTGCAACGGCATCTCAACGCCGCGCTGGCGGGAAGCCTGGAACCCCGAGCCGCGCTGCGCGCCGCGGACGCGGAAGCGAAAGCGGCCGCGGCCAGGTACGGTAGCCGTTGAGAGGGTGGCGCGCCGGTCGATCCGGTCCTCCGGGATGGCGCCAGGCCTGGCCTTTCTTTCTGCCCCTCGCCTTGATGGCCGGCGTCTTCCTGCTGGTTCCGATCCTGGGAACCTTCTGGAGCAGCTTGTTCCGCGACGTCGCTTATCTTCCCGTGCAGTTCGCGGGAGGGGGGAATTTCCTCGCGCTGTTCGGGGATCCTTCCTTCCGGCAGGCCGCTGTCTTCACCCTCCTCTTTGTCTGCGTCTCCGTCCCCCTGGAAGCGGCCCTGGGGCTTATGTTCGCGCTCGTTCTCAATGCCACCCTGCCTTTCAAGGGCGTTCTGCGCGCGGTGGTGCTCCTTCCCTGGGCCATACCCGCGGCCGTGTCGGCCAACGCCTTCCGGTTGATATACCGGTACCGTGACGGTCTGGCCAACGCGGTTCTCCTTTGGCTGGGTCTCACCGATGCGCCCATCCACTGGCTGGGCAGCGCGCCCGGGGCCTTCGCCGCCCTGGTGCTCGCCGATGTCTGGAAAACCGCGCCCTTCGCCGCCCTTCTGTTCCTGGCCGGACTCGCGGCCGTGCCCGAAGACCTGATCCGGCAGGCGCGCGTGGACGGGGCCCACTTCATCCAGCGTTTCCGGCTCATCACCTGGCCGCTGCTCCGTCCCGTGGCCACCGTGGTCATCCTCTTCCGGACCGTCGACGCCTTACGGGTGTTCGATCTCAATTATATCCTCACCGGGGGAGGACCCGGCGGCGCCACCGCATCCCTTTCCCTGCTGGGATACCGGCGTTACCTGGCCGGGGATTTCGGGATGGGGGCCGCTGTTTCCGTGACGCTTTTCCTGATCGCCCTGTTGTTCACACTCCTCTACGTGCGGCGCAGCCGCGTGCTGGCGGGAGGGGCGTGATGTCCATCAAAGAGGAAAACCTGGCGCGCCTCCTCGCCCTGGCCGGAGCCGCTTTCCTGCTGGTCTTCTGCCTCGCTCCGGTCGCCTATATGCTGGCGGTGGGTCTGGCGGAGAATCCGCTTTTCCTGTCTCCCCGCATCCCGTTCGTACCCACCTCGGCCCATTTCCGCGAGGCTCTGGCGCCGTCCCTGCATGTGCCCGCATACTTGCGCAACAGTCTGATCATTTCCGCCGCCACGGCCCTGCTGGCCCCCGCCGCCGCCTTTCTGGCCGCCTACCCGCTGGCCCGCATGCCGTTGCGCGGACGATCCTACGTCCTTCTCGGAGCCTTGGCGCTGTCCATGTTCCCGCCCATAAGCCTGGCCGGGTATCTTTACCGCATGATGTCGGGCCTGGGGTGGATCAACACCTATCCCGCCCTCGTCCTTCCCTATGCGGCCTGGCTGCTTCCCCTGTGCCTATGGTTCCTTGTAGGTTACCTGGCCTCCATTCCGCCCGCCCTCGATCGCGCCGCGCAGGTGGACGGCTGCACGCCCTTTCAAATCCTCCGGAAGGTCCTGTTGCCGCTGGCCAAACCCGGCCTGGCCTCGGCCGCGCTGCTGGCCTTCATTTTCGCCTTCAACGAATTCCTTTTCGCCCTTCTCCTGACCGTGGATCACCAGTCCCGCACCATTCCGGTCGGCGTGGCGCTTTTCCAGGGGCTGCACGGCCAAATCCCTTGGGGCGCGCTCATGGCCGTATCCGCCCTGGCGGCTCTTCCCGTGGTCGCCGTGGCCCTGATTTTCCAGCACCATGTGGTCCGCGGGCTCACGGGCGGGGCGGTGAAGGGATGACGGCACAGGCGGGCGCCGGGGGCATGCGGGTGACCCTGGAAAAGATCGTCAAGGTGCACCAGAGCAAGGGGCGCAGGGTAACCGCCGTGGACGGGATCGATTTGACCGTGGAGCCCGGAGAGCTGCTGGCGTTGCTGGGCCCGAGCGGATGCGGAAAATCGTCCTTGCTCGACCTGCTGGCCGGCCTCGAAAGCCCTACATCCGGAGAGATCCGCTTCGATGGCGAGACAGTGTCGTCGCCGGCGCGCCGCATTTCCCTTTCACCCAGGGACCGGAACGTGGCCATGGTGTTCCAGAGCTATGCCCTCTATCCGCATCTCACCGTAAGGGAGAACATCGCTTTTCCTTTGCGCGTGGGCGGTGCCGCGCCGGCCTCCATCTCCGAGGCCGTGCGGGCCGCCGCCGCGGATGTGGACCTGGCGGATCTCCTGGAGGCGAAACCGTCCGAGCTCAGCGGCGGCCAGCGCCAGCGCGTGGCGATCGCGCGCGCCATCGTGCGCAGGCCTTCGCTGTTTCTCATGGATGAGCCCTTGTCCAATCTCGATGCCCGCCTGCGCCATGCGACCCGGGCGCGCATCAAGGCCCTGCAGCGCAGGCTCGGCGTCACCACGCTGTATGTCACCCATGATCAGCAGGAGGCCATGGCCCTGGGCGACAGGGTGGCCGTGCTGAAGTCGGGACGCATCGAGCAGCTGGGAACGCCCGCGGAGCTTTACGCCCGCCCCGCCACCGCCTTCGTGGCCCGTTTCACCGGCAACCCTCCCATGAACCTGCTGCGCATGCGCCGCGCGGTCGGCGAATCCGGGCGGACCCGGCTGGAGCTGCCCGGCGCGGATTGGTTCCTCGATCTTCCGGAGCAATTGGAGCGCGAGGTTCCAGCAGGCGCGACCGTGCTGCTCGGATTCCGGCCCGAGCACGCTTCCCTAAGTCCCATGGACCGGGGAAACGGCCTCCAATCCCGCATCGAAGCCGGTGAGCGCTTCGGGCGCGATTCGCTGATACGCCTGGCCTCGGGCCGCGGTTCTTTCAGCGTGCTGGAGAGGGAGTTCCGGGGCGAAACGGGGGAGATGGTCCGCGTGGACATCGAGCCCGGGGAAATCAGGCTTTTCCGCGACGATGGGGAAGAGGTTTGAGCGCGCAGGTACGCAGGCCGCCGCCGCGTCCGCCGCATGATGGCCCCCAGCGGATCCAAACGCCCGTTCACGGTAGAGGATATGCCTTCCCGCGACTTATATTTACCCCGTGAACAGCATCTCGCCCAGGGCCTCCATCGTATTCGTGCCCCGCGAAGTCCCGGCAGGCATCGGTCTGATCGACTTTCTCGCCGGGCATTTCCCCCACATAGGCGAGGCAACCTGGACAAGCCGCATCGGTGAAGGCAAAGTGCGGTTGGGCGACGGATCCGGCGCATCCGAGCTGACCAAGGTTTCGCCCGGAATGGAGATCCGGTACTTCAGGGAGGTTTCCGCCGAGCCGCGCGTATCGGACCTCCATCGGATCCTCTACCGGGACGATCATATCCTCGTCGCCTGCAAGCCGCATTTCCTGCCCGTGGTTCCGGGGGGGAAATTCGTAAGGGAATGCCTCCTGTACCATTTGATGGAGGAAACCGGCCTGCGCGGACTTACTCCGGTCCACAGAATCGATCGACATACCGCCGGCCTGGTTCTGTTTTCCATCCACGAAAACGAGCGGGGCCGGTATCATGACCTGTTCAAGGATCGCCAAGTGGAAAAGGGCTACCTGGCCCATGTCCGCTGGCTTTTGGAACCGCCCGCGGAAGAGTCCTGGGAGTTGGAGGCCCGCATCGAACGATACGGGTCCACCTTGCGGCGCGACTTGGTCGAGGGTGTTCCCAATTCTTTCTGCCGCGTAAGTCTCTTGGAGCGGTCCGGATCATTCGCCGGACTCGCCCTGAATCCCTCCACCGGAAAGCGGCACCAGTTGCGGCTGCAAGTCTCCCAAATCGGAGCATCCATTCTGAACGATCCCGACTATCCGGATCGGCTTCCCGAAGGCCCGGACGATCCAGCCCGGCCGCTCCAGCTCCTTTCGAAAAGCCTGCGCTTCCGGGATCCTTTCACCCAGCGGGAGATGGAGTTCACTTCGTCCCGGTCGCTGCTTCCTCTGCCCTGACCGGGCCTGCGGAAGCCGTGAAGTGTACCTGCCGGAACGGTTTCGGCCGGCCAGGGCATGCCGGTACCGGAAAGAAGCGATAATGTGGCCTGCCTTTATCCAATGCCATGATTAGATTCCCGGAATCTCATCCAATGGCGGTCCACATGTTTGTCAAATCCTTCTTGTTTGCGAATTTCGTGATGCTATCCGCGTCCTTTGCCCAAGGCGTCCATATCAGCGGAACAGTCACCGATTTTTCCGGCGCGCCGATAGCCAACGCGCGGATTTCATTGGGTAACGGCGGGATTACGGCATCCAGCGATGCCCAGGGCAGGTTCACCCTCGCCGAAGGCACCGGCATTGTCGGATCGGTTATCAACGGATATTCGGGAGGCGTCCGCAACGGAATCCTCAATTTGCGGCTCGATAACCCCTCCCTGGTGACGCTCTCCGTTTACTCCACCATGGGGGTGAAGCTCTCCGCCCAAAGCCGGACCCTGGAAGCCGGTGAACATGCTTTTCCCCTTGCGGGAAGGAACGGTCATTTCATATACAAGCTCACTACGGACCAAAAGGATATCGCTTTCGCCCCGCCTCCACGCCTGGCCAAATCCACGGCCAGGTCCGCAGCCTTCAATGATGTGCTGAAGGCGACGGCCGAAGGATTCATCGGCCATGAGGGAATACTTTTCGCCTCCGGCGATGGAATCGATACCAGCGGCCTTAAAATCGTGCTATTGAAGGAAGGCGATCTTCCCCTCTTCAGCTTTTTCGTCACCAGCCTGGCCGCCATGCGCGCTTTGTCGGGAAACGAAAAGGGATTCGGCGGGGACCTGCGTTACGGGCATACCGGACCGGGCGCCGGCCTGCGCGGAGCCGACCGAATCTGCGCCGAGGTGGCCGAGCGGGGCCTGAAAGGATCGGCGGCCAAGCAATGGCGCGCCTTCCTGAGCGTTTCCGATGCGGGTAACGGAGCCAAGAAGGATGCCATCGACCGCATCGGCGCAGGGCCCTGGTACGATAGGCTGGGGCGGGTCGTGGCGACCAATGCGGCGGGTTTGACGGGCGCCGACCGCCCGGCCGGGAATGAAGTCATTTCGGTGGATCTGCCCAACGAAAGCGGGGAGCCCAACCATAGCGCCGGCGGAGTCACCATGGACAACCACGACGTATTGACGGGATCGGACAAAGCCGGCAGGCTGCATGCCAACCCCAACTGCGAAGACTGGACCACCATTACTTCGGCGACAGGCGGTACGGGCGGTATGGGGGGTCGGTCGAACGGGCCCATGGCGGGACATTCCTGGCCGGCGAACAGCGGCCGCAATTGGATGCAGGCCCATGCCGTGGCGGGCTGCGCCCCCAGCGTCGTGTCGGGACAGGGCGGTTTCGGCGGAAACGGGGTCGGCGACGGAGGCGGTTACGGCGGGATCTATTGCTTCGCGCTGGTGCCCTGAAGCGGGATGGTTTCGGCCCTGGCGCGGCATCGGGCCAATCCCGCGCCAACAGTTCTATTCATGCGCCCTGCGGGCCGGAGGGCGAAGGCTCATTCCGCCACGGCTTCGACCCTTCGCGGACCATTTTTCAGGAATTCCGCCGGCAAGGCCCTGCCGGTTCCGTCTGAGCACCGGATGCGGACATCATAGGTTCCGTAGAAACCCCGGAAACCGGCCTGGCCGCGGGAGTCCAGCCGCACGGTCTCCGAAGTGGTCCAGACCTCGTGGATCAACTTGTAAACGCTGTCGGCCGCCGCCTTCGGCTTGAAGTCGCCGTCGAAAAGACCCGCTCCCGGCCGCCAGTGCCGGGCATCCCAAAACCCCCAGAAAAGGAAACCTTCGACCGCGGGATGGGAAAAGGCCGTGCGCAGCATCTTGGCATATTCCCCGGCCATCCGCGTCTCGGACAGGCCCAATCCCTGCACGTCGAGATCGAACTCGGTGACCTTCAAGGGTAGTCCCGTCTCCGCCATGTAGTACAGTTTGGCGGCCACGTCGAGAGGATCGATCAGGCCGGAGAAATGCCCTTGCACGCCGATACCATGGATCGGCACGCCCCGCTTCAAGGCGCCTTCCACTATGTCCCGGTACGGCTTGGCGTCTCCGCCCGAGATGATGGAGTATTCATTGATGTAGAGCTTGGCCTTGGGATCCGCGGCATGGGCCCAGTGGAATGCGGAATCCATGATCTCCCACCCCAGCCGATTGAACAGAGCGGGTTCATGGAGAGGCTCATTCCACACATCGTAATCCTCGATCCTGCCCCGGTAACGGGAAAGGTCCCTCTGGATCCGCTTCCGGATGGATTGCCTTAGGAAGTCGTCGCTCTTGAGTCGGGCCCAATGCCTGTCGAAGCCGTACTTCTCTATCCCCCATACCAGCGCATGTCCCCGGATGGGGAAGTCGTGCTCTTCTCCCCATTTCAGGTACCTTTCGAGATCGGCGATGTCGGGTTTTCCCTCCACCCTTTCGAACTCTTCCCATTTGAAGGCGTTCTCGAACACCCCGCTGTTGAAATACCGCAAAGCGGTTTCCTTGTACTTGTTTTCGAAACTTCCGCCCTGGAAATTGAGGCAGGTCCCCCATGGGAAGGCGTGCCGCTTCAGCCGGACCTCGGCGCTGCCCTCGCAAGGGCGTCCGTCCCGGGTCTTCGCGGCCAGGGTGAAATCACCCTTCCGCAGGGAATCGATGCGCTTCTCCGACCGCGCATACCAATCGGCCGGGACGGGCTTCAAGTCCATCCTTCCCTCCGCGGTGAAGGAGATGTCGTCCACATAGTAATCGCCCCGCTGGGAGGCGCATTGGAAAGCGACCTGGATGTCGGTGGTGGTGGCGGGAGCGGTGAAGCTCATTTCGTAACGCTTCCATTCGGATGTCACTTTTTGCTTCGACGCGCTGTAGAAGGTCCAAGGGGGCGAGCCTTTCACGAAGGCGACCTCGAGCACCCCGGCATCGTTCTCCCCCCGCGCCCAGTACTGCAAACGGTATATCCTGTTTTTCTCGACGGAGAAGCCGCGCTGGACCATTTGCACGTGCCAGATTTCCGAGGACGTATTCTTGACGGTCAGTTTGGCGGATTTCTTGCCGGCATGAGGCTTGTGCCCGGTTACCTCGAAGGCGCCCAGCCCCTCCGCGTTCTGCCAGAACTCCCAGGTCGCCGTCCCCTGCTCGAACGATCCGTCGGGAAACGGCTTCGCGGGCGCCGGCGCCTCGAACCCGGGGGGCGCCCGGTCCTGGGCCCCGGCAGCCATGACGAGAACGGATAGCGCCAGGATGCGCAAGACCATGTCGATGGATTGTCTCATGAAAGCCTCCTAAAGGAGCGCAAAAAGTAGACAACTTTTCCGGAACGGGCGTCCGGGAAGCCCAAGCCGATGATTCGTATTTTGGAAAGGTTCGGTGCCCCCTGGCCGGGGATTCATATTTCGGGCCGGCTTGGTATTGTCCCGCCGATCACTCCGGGACGACCCACAGGAAAGACCCAGGCGCGGTCCCCCGTCGTCCGGCCGGGGCTCCGACGGCGCCGCCGACGCGGATGACGTAGGTCCCCGGAGGCACGGACCCGGCGCCCATCCAAACGGTCTCTCCGATCCCGCGTTCCACCCGGCCCGCCAGCCTCGCACCGCCGATGGACGAGACTTCCACGTTACCCCAGATGCCCGGAAGGGCGAAGGCGGCGGGGTTGGCCAGCCGCCGCGCCCGCAGAAGGCGCCCGGGCACGCGGCCGGGGATCGCGGTTCCGGAAACCGGAACGCGGATGGCATCCGGGATCCGGGCATGGACGGCGGCGATTCCGGGTCGGGCTTCGGCCCAGGCGCCTTCCTTGTCCGACCGGTTGTCGAGATAGGCCCAGGACATGACGCCTGCGTACCCGGAATCCACGCTCCCCACATGCATCTGCACGGGGTCGAGGTAGCCGGCCTCTCCCTTGGCCGGCAATTCGCCGATGACGACGGGCTTGTCGAGGCCCCAGTACGCGTAGCCCGCGTCCCAGGGGCTGTAGCTCCATCCGCCGCCGCGCATCCAGGAATAGTAGTGGACCTGGTAGAAATCGAGGCGGGCCAGGGGATCGCCTCCGGCGGCCGCCTGCAGGGCTTGGTCGGAGTAGTAATTCCCCTTGGCGGCGGGCGACGGGCTGTTCCATTTGAAGGAGGCGGAACCCGTGGTGACGAGGGCGCCGGGGTCCGCGCGGTGGATGGCCGCCGCCAACAGGCCGTGGAAGCGCTGGAGCTGCGCCTTGGTCACGCGCTGGATGGTGCTGCCGTCGTCGTCGAGCATCCACTCGGGCTCGTTGCAGATCTCCCAGGCCAGGAGCCCGGGGTGGCCCCGGTAACGGCGGACCATGGGATCGAGCACCGTGCGGATATAGCTGTGCGTGGCGGCGGTGTCGGTGATGATGTTGGCGCGGTTGTTCTTGGCCATGTCGAAGGACCAGAGCACGGGCATGACCATGACGCCGTGGGAGGCCGCCAGGTCCAGCATGCGCCCCAGGTTGTCGAAGGCCGCCTCGGGCATGCCCGTCGGCCTTCCCTGGGCGTCGTAGGAAGGCGTAGCCTGCCCGTCGCAATGCATCCACCAGCGCACGGAATTGCCCCCGGCCGCGGCGATATTGCGGAACATGTCGCCGAACACGGCGGAATCGTACCGCGTCAAATCCTCCCCCCAATGGTTCCAGGCCATGTTGATGCCGTTCAGGAACAGGTCCTTGCCCCGGATGCTGATCCGGTTCGCCGCAGCGGCCTCGAGCCGGGCCGGTAGCAGGCCGGCGAGGAGGCAAACGGCCAGGCCGGCGCCAAGGTAGGCGGAGAGGCCCCGCCGGGCGGTCTTATGACCCGGCCCGGCGGTGCGTCTCAGGTCGGATGATATGCGGTAGTGGACAATCATGGAACCCCCGGAGTGTGGTTAGTGGCATTTTCGGATGGGCGCGTTGACGGGGGTTTTATCTGGAGGCGTCGGCGCAGGAAGGGCGAGAAGCAGAATTATCCAAGAAGTGGTACACCAGACAGGAGTCGAACCTGTGACCTCTGCCTTCGGAGGGCAGCGCTCTATCCAGCTGAGCTACTGGTGCCCGGGAACCGATTCGATTCGGGGACAAACCCGCGCCCCGGAAAGGTTCCGGAGCGGACCGGGAAATCTAGCTCACCGGCCCCCCGCCTGCAAGCCGGCTCAGGCGACTTTCGCCTTATGGCCGCGGTTACGCGGGTCGCCCGCTTGCCGCGGACATCAATCGCGCCACCAATACTCGTCCGGGCCGGAGACCTTCTCGGCCGCCTTCGCGGGTTTCCCCGCCTTGCGCCCGGTTTCCGGCGCCGTTCCGGCTTCTCCGTGCGACGGTTTTTCGACCTTGTCCGCTTTCTCCCGGGCGGGCTTGTCGCGGTACCACCAGGAATCGGCCTCCTTGCCTTTGCCGGCCGGAGCGTTATCCCGATACCACCAGGCCTCGCCTTTTTCCCGGGCGGGTTTGCGATCCTCTCCTCCCACCGGGCTGAAGCCGCGGTCCGCGTTCCCCCGTTCCGTAGCGGAGGGGTTACTGGAGCGGCCCTCGCGCGCGTTCCGGCCTTTTTTTCCGGAGTCGCCGCCGGGCGGGAAGGCGGCCAGAAAGATGGCGAGTCCCGCCGTCAGTACCGCAGCCGACAGCAAGAGGGTCCTCTTTTCCCCGAAAACGGCGCCCGGCCGCGCATTCGGATTGGGCTGGGAAGTCGATTCGTCCATTGGTTCTCCTTGGAAGCGGCATGCTGACCGTAAGCCGGGGGGAATCGGAAATCTACAACCGGAAGGCGAAAGCGCGCAATAGCCCCTGCCTCAAAAATGTAAAGGAACCGGCCGTCGGGGGCGATAATCATTGAAAATCGAACGCCAAGGCCTTTTTGACTGCGGGAGACGGAAAATGGTAGCTTACTACTGTACAGCGAAAGCCATTTCCCACTACATCCCTTCGAGGAATTCCCCATGATCGAAAGTCCCAAAACCATACTCCTGGTGGATGATGAGGATTCCATCCGGAATTTGGCCGCATTGGTGCTCGAAGGAGACGGGTATAAAGTGCTGAAAGCCCAGCACAGCGACGAAGCCCTGATCCTTCTCGACAGCTTCAAGGAAACCGTCCATCTTCTGCTGACCGACGTAAAGATGGATCCGTATATGAACGGATGCGAATTGGCCAAATGCGTGCGCCTCATGCGCGCGGATATAGGCGTCCTCTACATTTCCGGTTTCTCCGGCAACGCCATGGTGCAACAGGAGGTGGAGGAGTCCAAGGCCGCGTTTCTGGGCAAGCCCTTTTCCCCGCGGGATTTGCTGGAAAAGGTCGCGTCCGTACTGGTGGAGTCCCGGCATCCCGCGTGACTTCCCGGGTCTTTCCGATATTATCCTTGTTTTCGGTCCGGTCGGAAATTTGATTACCCCATGAGTGGGTTCCGTCCGCCCGATTTTTCGGGGGAAGTCGCCGCGTCCTCCCCAGGGGGCGGGCTTCAGCCGTTTTAGGAACGGGCGATACTCTAATCACGATATTGGAACCGGAAGCCTTTTTACGATGGGATCCCGGTGACTAATAACTTATATAAGTGGTTTCGGAAAATTCCGGACGGAACCGATCCGGTGCGGTAGCGGAGGAAGCCGGAACTCTTCCTTGGCCCGGAAGGGGGCTTCATTTCCCCTGGCGGATCCGGCAAACCGATCTTCAATCTTAACGGGACCAATCGAGGGAGAATGCATGGCGGCGGGCGGAAGCGGCGGAAGTGGTTTTCTGCGATCCGCGCTGAGCGGATTCGGAAAAGGTAAGCCGGCCGGGCGGGCCGCTCAGGATTCCGGGTCCTTCCGTAAGCAGTTCTCGCAAGTCCACGATGGCATGGCCTTATTGGTCGGAACCGGCATCGAGGAAAACAATCCGGCATGGGACCGTATATTCGGGTACCCCGATGCGGGATCCAAAGGCAAGCTCTTGGCCGACTTCATTTCCGATCCGGCTTTGACGGGGACGGCCTCTCTTCCCAACTTGGAAACCCACGGCCTTCGCCGCGACGGATCCCGCCTGCGCGTGGAGGTTTCCCTATGTCCGTTTCCCTGGGGCGGCCGGGATTGCCGCCTGGTGACGGTGCGCGACATCTCGGAGCGCAAAACCCGCGAGGAGATCCTGCGCTCCAGCGAACATGCCCTGCGTAAGAACGAGGGGGTCCTGCGGGCGGTGCTGGCCCACTCCCCGCTGGCGCTTCTCGCCTTCGACAAGGACGGGGTCTTCACCGTGGCCGAAGGCATGGGTCTGGAGGCCATGGACGTGAAACCCCTGGAACTGCAGGGCCAATCCGTTTTCTCCCGGCCGTCTCCCATCAAGGCTCTTCAGGGCCCTGTGCGCAGGGCCTTGGAAGGGCGCGAAGTGGACGAGTCGGTCGAGATCTCCGGCAACATCTTCGAGATCCACCTTCGCGCCCTCACGGGAGGCCAGGGCGCCATGGAGGGGGTGATGGGCCTGGCCGTGGACGTCACCGAGCGTCGCCGGGCCGAGGAGGACTTGCGGAAAAGCAAGGAACACTTGCGGACCGTCATCTCCAAGGCTCCTATCGTCCTGTTCGCCCTGGATTCCAAGGGGACCTTCACCTTGTGCGAGGGCCGGGGGCTCGAGGCCATGGGGCTCAAGACCGGGGAAGCGGTGGGGAAGTCGGCCTTCGAATTGTTCCGGCATGCTCCCCAGGTGCGCATGAACGTCCGCCGGGCCCTTTCCGGGGAGGAATTCGCTTCCACTTCCGAGGTGGAAGGCCTTTGGTTCGAAACCTATTTCAGCCCGGTATTCAAGGGTTACGACGAGGTTACGGGCGTCATCGGCGTGGGGATCAATATCACCGAGCGCCATCGCGCCGAGGAAGCTCTCCGCCGCAGCGAAGAACAGCTCCGCCACTCGCGCAAAATGGAGGCCATCGGCAGGGTGGCCGGCGGCGTGGCCCACGACTTCAACAACCTGCTCACCGCCATTACCGGTTACGCCGAAATGCTCCTTACCGGCCCCGGGGAAGACAACGGCGGGCCCGGGTTCGACAATGGGGATTTGCGGCGCCGGAACGTCGAGGAAATCCGCAAAGCGTCCGAACGGGCGATTTCGTTGACGCGCCAGCTCCTGGCCTTCAGCCGCAAGCAGGTCCTGTCCCCCAAGGCGTTGAACCTTAACCTTGTGGCGGGCGATCTGGACAAAATGCTGCGGAGGCTCATCCACGAGGATATCGAACTGGTTACGATCCTGGACCCGGCGCTGGGGGAGGTATGGGCCGATCCCGGACAGATGGAGCAGGTGATCCTCAACCTGGCCCTGAACGCCCGGGACGCCATGCCGGGAGGGGGGCAATTGACTCTGGAGACCGGGAACGCGGATCTGGAAGGAACCCAGGCGCGCGCGGAGCTTTTCCTGGTGCCCGGAGCCTATGTCACCCTTTCGGTGAGCGACACCGGGGTGGGCATGGATGAGGAAATCAAGTCGCATCTGTTCGAGCCCTTCTTCACGACCAAGGAATCGGGAAAAAGCCTGGGGCTGGGGCTGTCCGCCGTTTACTGGATCGTCAAGCAAAGCGGGGGCACCATCTCCGTGGATAGCGAGAGGGGAAAAGGGACGACCTTCAAGGTATTCCTTCCGCGCGTGGACAAAGAGGTCACGCCCCCGTTCGGCCCGGCCCTGAACGATTCCCTCAAAGGGATCGAAACCGTGCTGCTGGTCGAAGACGAGGAGGCGGTGCGCACTCTGGTGCGGGAAATCCTCCTCATGCACGGCTACAATGTGCTGGAGGCCAGGCAGGGCGGCGAAGCCATCCTCATCAGCCAACGCCACAACGGTCCCATCCATATGCTTCTGACCGATATGGTTATGGCCAATATGAGCGGAAAAGAGCTGGCGGAGCATCTGAAGCCTTTGCGCCCCGAAATGCGCGTCCTCTTCATTTCCGGCTACAGCGAGGAGTCGGTTCTAAACGGGCCGGCGGGCATACGTTCCGTTCCCGCCTTGTCCGGAACCAAGGGAGAGAGAGCCGCCCGGGACGCCTTCCTGGCCAAGCCATTCACACCCAAGACGCTGGCCACCAAGGTTCGCGAGGTTCTCGACGGGAAACCCGCCGAGCGGCACGATCTCGCGGACCATGCCCACACTCCCTGACGCGCCGATCGGCCATCGGGGAGATCGCCGGCAATCGTCCCGTCGCCGGCCCTTGCGTCCCCGGCCTCTACGCGTTTTTCAGGCAGCGTACCAGCACTTTGCGGCGATGCGGGTCCCTGCGGTGTTCGCATAGATAGACGCCCTGCCAGGTTCCCAGGCTCAAAGCTCCTCCATCCACGGGAATGGCCTGGCTCGTCCCCGTGAGGATGGCCCGCATATGGGAAGGGGAATCGTCCGGACCTTCCAGGGTATGCTCGTGCCAGGGTTCGCCTTCCGGGGCCAGGCGGCGCAGGAAGGCCTCCAGATCCCGGCGCGCGGTGGGATCGTAATTCTCGCTGATGATCAGGGAGGCGCTGGTATGTTGCAGGTACAGGTAACACATGCCTTCGCGTACGTTCCAATCGCGCAATAGCGCGCTGATCCGATCGGTGAATGCGTGCAGGCCCTGACCGGGCGTGCGCACTTCGATTTCGCCTTTCAGCCATTCCATGGGAATAATATAGCCTTGCGGGCGCGGATGCGGAACCGGCGGGTTGCGCACAGGAGGGAGGTCAGGGGTTGTCGGCCTACGACGCTACAGCGGCCGGCGAGGCGACGGCGGCGGATGACGCATCCGCGTCGCATTCGCGATCGTAGAGTTCGCGCAGCCGGTGGAAAAGCGGGCCGACTTTGCCGTTTCCGATTTTCCGCCCTTCGATGCGCGTGATGGGCAGGGGCCCGCGCACCGAGGAGCAAAGGATGGCCTCGGACATGCGGCCGATGTCTTTTGGAAACAGGGCGGCTTCCCCATGGGGGATTTTTTCGCGGCGCAGGATGCGCAGCAGCACTTGTCGGGTGATTCCGGGCAGGATGCCGGTATCGATGGGAGGCGTAAGCACCTTGCCGCCCAACACGCAGAAAAAGCTGGATGTGCTCAGTTCCGCTATTTCCCCCTGGGGCCCGAGCAGAATGGCCTCGTAGGCTCCCTTGCGGTCGGCCTGGGCCTTGGCGAAAATATTGGCCAGGTAATTGGTGGACTTGATCGCCGAGTCCAATCCGGAAGCCGCGGCCTTATTGATGGTGGAAATGGCCACCTTGACGCCCTTGTCGTACAGGGCGGGCGGCAGTCCGGAAACCGCGGACACGGTGATGATGAGCGATGGAGGCACGGACGGATCGATGGCGAGGCCGCCCAGATAGCACCCGCGCGTCAGGGTGATGCGCACCACCGCGTCGGCCAGGCGGCTTTTGCGGCAAAGGGTCTTGACCATGGCGGCGAGGGAGGCCTGATCCATGTCGAGGCGGATGCGCAGGCGCCGGGCGGATTTGTTGAGACGGCGGTAATGCAGGCCGAAGAATTGGGGATGCCCGTCCCAGGCGCGCACGGTTTCGAAAAGGCCGTCCCCGAGAACCAGCCCGCGGTCGAATACCGATACGGCGGCTTTTTCGGCGGGCAGGATTTTGCCGTTCACATAGGCGTAAAGCTTGGCTGCCGGTTTATCTGCGGGCAAAAGGCGACTCCGGACGGAAGGGGTTGCGCGCGGGCTTTTTCCCCAGCAGGCCGTTGTACAGGCCGAAAGAGAAGCCCATGCTGATGCGGGTGGCGAAGGTGTCGAATTTCCCGCCGCGGCCGCCGTACCGGATTTTGACGGTCTCCAGGGGCGTAAGGCCGCCGCTGCCATCGGGGTATCCCGACAGGGCCGTGGCCGCCTCGAAATAGGCCAGGAAAGGATAATTGTTGAAGATCTTGGCGTTCAGTTTGACCCCCCAGCCCAGGCTCTGGTACCATCCGTCGGATTCGCGGCCGGGATCCCAATGGGCCTTGTCGAAGAGCTTGAGGGACGAAAAGGATCCGTTCCAGGCGCGCCCCGCCTCCCAAAAGGCGTTCAGGTAGAGGTCTTCCAGGAAAAAGATCCAATAGCCTTCGTAGATGTCGGGAATCACGGGCTGGTTGATATCGGCGCTGAACATGACCGTGTTCTCGCCCTGGAAGGCGAGGCTCTCGATGTCGCGCAGGAAGGGGTAACCGCGGAGGAACAGGCCCTTCGAGAAGAAGGTGTCCAGGGTGTCCGGGGTTCCGTCGCGGTTGGTGAAGCGCCAGTCGAGTATGCTCCCCGCGAATGCCGAAACCACCAGGGCGCCGTCGTCGATCCAAGGCAGGCCGGTGCCGAAGGTCGCTCCGGCCTCCAGGTCGTGCAGGGTGTACTCGCGGAAAAGGGTGCGGATGCCGCCCTCCGGGGTGAACTCGAAGGTTTCGGCGAAGGAGCCGCCGCGCATGATGCCGGAGCGGTTATAGGAATAGCCCGCATAGGCGGCCAGGCCCTGCGGGGCTATGGGCGACTTGTCCGAAAAGGTGGCGCCGTAGAAGTTGGCGAGGGTGGACAGGTACAGATTGTTGTAATACTCGAAGGCGAAAGGGTAATCGAACGCGTAGAAGTTGAAATCGTTCCAGGCATAGCCGCCGGCCAGGCGCACATAGGTGGCCCGGTAATCGTCTTCCACCGGGCCGGCGTCGAAAAGGTTGTAAGAGAGGCCGGCCTCGACGTTCCTGAAGGAAACCGCATAGTCCTGGTAATCCACCTTGACGGGCTGGGAGAATCCGACGTCGAAGGTGGTGACCGTGTCTCTCGTGGTCATGTTGCCGCGGGCGAAGGCGACGTCCAGGGAAAGCGGGGTGGAGCGGTTCACGTAGGACAGGTACAGTTGCGATTCCTTGTCCGGCGACAGGATTTCGTCGTTCGCGCCGAAATAATCGAAGCCTTTGCCGACTTCCAGCAGCAGCGCGGCGGACAATTCGTTCTTGAGAATGGGGTCGTTGATGAAGCCGTTGAAGCCCGCCAGCCACTTGGCTTCGCCCTCCCTGGCCGCCCGCGTGCGTGACGTCATCTCCTGGCCGATGATCAGCGGATTCACGATGAAGCGGTTGGGGATGCCCAGATATTTTCCGCTGCGGCCCTCGAAGTCGAGGGCTTCCACAGGTACGGGTTCGGGACGCAAATGGCGCAGGGCCACGGCAGGGGCGGAGACGGGTCGCACATCGGCTATCAGGTACAGGGAGAAGCCGTCCTTGTCGTAGTTGACGAAAGCGAGGTTCCGGCCGGTGGGGTCTATGGCGGGCGAGAAGGCGCCGCCGGCCACCTGGGTTACGGCTTCGAGGCGGAGGGTGGCGATGTCGCAGCGGTAGATATTGTAGATGGATCCGCTGTCGGCGGAGAAGTAGAAGGATTTCCCGTCCGGGCTCCATTCCGGGTCGCGCTCGTCGTAAGGCCGGTCCAGCAGGGGCCGGAAGCCGGTGCCGTCGTCGTTGATGATGCCGATATTGCGGGAGACCCCGTCGTAATAGGAGAAGAGGATGGTCTTGCCGTCGGGCGAGAAGCGGGGCGAATAGATGTTGAATCCGAAGCGGCCCTCCATGGCGCTGTCCGAGGGGAAAAGGGTCTTGATCTCGTCCTGATCGAGATCCTTGCCGTCCGGGACCGGCGCCACGCACAGGTAGAAGTTGGTCAACCGGTTGCGCACGAAGACGATGCGCTTGCTCTCTGTGTCATAGCTGGCATGCACGGCGTTCAGGCTCTCCGTGAACCGCTTTTCCGTCTTGTCCGCGCCGAAGCCGAGCAACGGGCCTTTGCGGAGAACGTTCCGCTGGAATATGTCGACCTTGTTGATGCCGTTGCGGTCCTTTTCCTTTCCCGAATGGTACAGGAAGGTACTGTCGTCCCCGGCCACGTCGAAGGGAGAGCGGATGGAGGCGATGCGCTCCATGCGCTCCTTCTCCTCCTTGCCGGTGTCGGCGAGGGCGTAACGGTAGAGGGAACCCCGGAAATCGTCCCGGCCCCGGTTCGAAATCAGGAAGACGCCCGCTCCTTTCGAGTCCCAGCGGGGATAATAGTTGTAGAAGCCTTCGGAAGTGAGTTTTTTCCCCTGGCGAATGGGGCCGAGGGCCTTGACCTGATCCGCGTATTGCGCCGTCAGGGCGTTTTTCCAGTCCTGCCAGAGCGTCTCCGCGTCCTTCCCCAGCACCCGCTTCATCGCGCCGGACAAGGTCTGCCGGTGGATGCGCGCGTTTTCGGACCAGAGCCTGAGGACGGCGGCGTCGCCGAAGCGCGCGGCCAGGTAGCGCACGAACGCGAAGCCCTGGGTATAGGGCCCCATCTCGTATTCCAGGCTGGTGCCGGCGAAAGAGCCCATGCGATCGTAGCTTAAGATCTTGTCCTCGAGCACGGCAGAGCGCAGCAGCATGTCGCGGTGCGAATCCCAGGCGTCGTAACCGGACAGTTCGGATTCGTATTGGGCCATGCCCTCGGCGAACCAATTGGGTTGGTGCGTGAACGGGACGATCGTGGTCGCGGACGCCTGCACGGTCTCGTTGTAATAGTCCTGGTAGCCGAATATCAAACCCTGTATGGGAGTCGGCAGCTTGCTGCCGGACTGGATGGACACCAGATGCGCGAATTCGTGCGTGATCACGTCCTTGAGCCAGTTGTGGGTGCTGCGGATGGGGAAGTCCCAATCCGAAATCCACACGGTCATGGTGTTCTGGAAGGAGTTGGCCCAGCCGTTGGACATGATGTCCTCG
>Ga0079224_100002156_pt1 | contig 23592 bp, 20 predicted proteins | sample Stecom2015_FD_80414 | JGI IMG/M metagenome (GOLD analysis project Ga0079224, IMG submission 80414) | Agricultural soil microbial communities from Utah to study Nitrogen management - Steer compost 2015 | ecosystem: Environmental > Terrestrial > Soil > Agricultural land | place: USA: Utah... | reverse complement strand
TCTGGAAGAGGCGAATCGCCTCCTGGTACTGGCGATTGCGGTACTTGTACCGGCCCAACATGTAGTTGAGCTGCCAGTACAGGTCGCGCTGCTGCTCGTTGTCGAACCGCGCCACCTGCTCGTCGGTGTACTTGCCGACGCGCTCGATGATGTCGGCCGGCTCGGGGAGCTGCGTGGCGAGCTTGGCGAGCCAGAGCAGCGTCTCCTTGAACTTGAGGTGGTTCGGGTTGTCCGCGACGACGCTGAAGATCGCGTAGCTGGCCTGGTAGAACTTCAGGCGATAGAGCGCGATCGCGAGGTAGTACTCGGCAAGCTGCTTGTTCCCAGGGTCGTCACCGGTTTCCCCGGTGACCACGGCGTGCAGCGCCTGCGCCGCCTCGTTCCACCGCTCCTTGTCGAAGAGCTGCTTCGCCGCCGCCGCAGCTTCGGTCATCTGGCCCGCGGTGACGGGAGCCGCCTCGGCCTTGGCCTCGGTCCCCTCGTCTAGATCGATATCCACCGGCTTGCCGCCTTCGGCCGCGGGGACCTCCTCATCGAGATCGATGACCTCTTGAGCATGCCCCGTGCTCGACAGGGCGGTGGGCAACGCGAGGGAAGCCAGGATGCAGACGGCGACTAGGCGCTTTCGAAACATGAATCCTCTCTTGTCGTGTGCTCGTGTCGTCGCGCCCGCTGGGGCGGAGCCGCGTTTGCCTCGCAGCGGTGCCGGCCGAGTCTGACACCGCGAAAAAACCGAATAAGTTTCGCTACATACAACCGACGGCCGCGGGGCATGTTAGATAGCGGTCGCGAGCGTTGTCAAGGTCGTCCGGCGGGTGGCGCCGTGTTTTTGCGGACTCTTGCGCGAACAGAAATTTCGATCGACGGGCGAGCGGCTAATGGATGAGCGGGCGCCAAACTATCTGCATTCGGAGAAAACCGGGATGGAAAGGAGTCGATGCTCCCGAGATTCTGGGTGACGGAGTGGGTGTTTCGAGCAATCGGATGGCGTGCGAACGAAAAAATCCTGCGAGCACGGTCGCGCAGTCGAGCGCGCCATCGAGCACGGCCGCGCACGAGCAACGGACGACCGCGTTGCAACGAGCAGAACGGGAACGAAGCGGGTCGGTGAATGTGAGAGCACTCGGAACGGGGCGTTGCGTGGCAAGACCACGCGGGGTGGGTAGACACGCGACGGGCGCTGGCCCTTGGCAGGGCGTGGCCCCGCGTCAACACGGGCGCGCACGCGCGAGCGGTCGCGCCACGCTTTCGCGTTGACTGCGCTTCTTTCCGTAAGTTACGGTGCCGTCGTTCCGGAGCCCCGAGCGGGTTCTGGGCTTTCCGTACGGACCGCCGATGATTCGTGCTTTTGCGCTCAGGTCTCTGGCTAAAGTATCCGTGGTCGCGTTGCTCGCCTTGGGGTGCGAGAGCGGCGGCGTCGGTGATCCCTGCATCCCCGAGGACGAGTACCAGGCCAATTTCAGCGGGTTCGCCGTCAACGAGATCAATACCGAGAGCAAGTCGTTCCAGTGCGAGACCCGCATTTGCCTCGCCAACCACTTCCAGGGGCGCGTGAGCTGCCCCTACGGGCAGACGGAGCAGGAAGCGGAGAGCGGCCAGGCCAAGTGCATGATTCCCGGTAGCGACGAGCCGATCACGGTCGCGGTCGCGCCGCAGTACGTGTCGCGCCGCGCGGATCTCACGGTCTACTGCTCGTGCCGCTGCGACGGACCGCAAGCGAACGCCCGGTATTGCGAGTGCCCGTCCGGGTACAAGTGCGCCAAGCTGGTGGACGACATCGGCGTGCAGAAGGAGGGCCAGCTTGCAGGGTCGTACTGCATCAAAGAAGGCACCGACTTCAGTCCGGGGTTCCCCCGAAGCACGTGCAATCGAGAGCGGGGCGACTGCGGGCACGAGCGCGGCCCGTTCGCGACCGACGAAGGAAACTGAGTCTCCGAGGTCCGCTTCCCGGGCCCGCGACGAGTCGGAGCAACTGACCCCAGCGCTGGAGGGGGTCTCCAGAACGAGCCGGCTACAGGTCGGAAGAGCGGCGGAGCGCGCGGTCGTGCGCTACCTCGTCGCGAACGGCTTTTCGGTCGTCGCGACGAACCTACGGGTCGGCCACTACGAGATCGACATCGTCGCGCGCAAGGGGGCCACCATAGCGGTCGTGGAGGTGCGGACACGCGGTGCAGCAGCGTTCACCCGCCCCTTCGGGAGCCTCGATGGAGCCAAGCGTCGGCGCCTTCGCCTCGCTGGCGAGCGGCTGTGGCAGCGCCGGTATCGCAATGACCCGAGCGTGGCCCGCCTGCGGTTCGACGCGGCGAGCGTCACCTTCGTCGAGGGTACGCCGCGCGTGGAGTACGTCGCCGCGGCGTTCTGACGCGGACGGCTTCCCTCTACGTCTCGAGCCCCGCGCGCATCTCCTCGCGCAGTTGTCGGAGCGGCTCGAGGTCCTTAGAGCTCGCTGTCGCCTCGAGTGATGCGAGCGCGTGCTCGAGCTGCCCGAGCTCCCGCTCCTTCCGCCCGCGTAGGCTCGCCACCATCGTCTCGAACGCCTCGAAAAAGTCGACGAGCTCGTCTCCTTTTCGGAGCCGGCTCAGGCGCGGCAACCTCCCCGATGCGACCTCGCGGATCTGTCGCTTCATCTTGTAGATGGGACCCGCGACGCGATGCGTGACCACGATCCCGGCGAGCCCGATCAAGACGACCAGGAGCGTCAGCGCGATCAACAAGGTGCGCAGCATGCTGCGGTGGCGCTCCTCGATCTCGGCCGACTGGCGTTTGAGATCCGCCGCTTGCTGCTCGAGCGTTCGCTGCTGACTCAGCAAGCGTTGGTCTTGGCGCTCGGAGTCCGCCTTGAAGGCCTCGAGGAGCGCGGGGTTCTCGCTGTACACGGGGTCTTTGACGATGCTCATCTGGACGACGAGGTTCACCTTCTGGCTCTCCGCCACCACCTCGCGTCCGCGCGCCACGACCAATTCTCCTTGCGCCACCGCGCGCCGGCTCTGGGCGATCACCGCCTCGCTCGTTCGCCAGAGCATGAAGCCGAGGCACAAGCTGAAGAGAAGCGCGATGCCGACGAGATAGCCGCTGTATTTGAGCTGAAAGTGGCGGTCGAGCAGATAGTTGCGCAGGCGCCGCTGTCGGGGTCGCTGCGACACGCTTAGCGCTTTTTCCATGAGTCAGAATCTCCTGGGTTCGCGTCGCGCGAAGAAGCAGCGTACGCGCGTGCGGGCTCGTGGGGCAAGTCGCGTCCGCGGGCGTCGTCGCGTGTTTCGTCCGTCGTCCGGAGCAAGCATCGTCATCACAGGTTCGCTGCCAGCTTGGCGAACTTCTCGAGCGCACGCTCCGCCGCCATGGCGACGAGCTCGTTCTCGCTCTCGGGGTCGCGTCCCTCCACGTCCGGTTGAGTCAGGCGCACGCTGTAGCTCCCAATGAGCGATCGCTCCGGGTAGCTGAACATCGCGACCTCGAGCTTCACGGTGAGCCCGCTCGCCGAGTACTCGAACGCGGGCAGGCGGGGCATGAGATAGAAGCCTCGAAGCGAGGCGTGCTTCCGCATCCGCTGTTTGCCTTGTGCCGGCGTCTCGTTCAGGGGCGCGAAGGCAAACGTACCGAGGTCTGCGCCCGCCGACATCATCGCCCTGCGCACGCGCCGATCGAGCTCGCCTTCGGGCCTGCCCGTTCTGTCGGTGAGCTTGGCGATGGCGATGTAGTAACGAGTGCTCTCGGTGAACACCGGCTCCGCCGCGGCGAGGATCAGGTCGAGCGAGTTCGTGATGGCGGCCCTCACCGTCGCGCTCCGCTCACTCCGGAGCTTCCGCTCGAGGCAGTCGCTCCCCCCTTTCGCGAGCCGCCCCAGCGCGGCCGCCGCCGCGGTGCGCACGGAAGCGTTCTGATCCGAGAGCGCCCCGCAGAGCGGTGACACGGCCTTCGCGCTCTTCGACGTGCCGAGCGCGAGGGCGGCCTGCGTGCGAACGCGAAAATCACGATCCCTCAGGTTTTGGATCATGCGCTCGACGCTGGCGTCCTGAGCGCTGGCTTCGAGGCTCACGGACAGCACGGCGAGCGCCATCATGCCGAAGTGTCGGCGCGCGAGACATCGGTCGCGGAGAGCCGAAACCCGAACCGGTTGCTCGGGTTCGCTTGGATCAGGGTCGCGCATGCTCCCCCAACGCGGCTCCGTGTGTGGGTGATTGGGGCTCGGACCCCGACCGAGTAGTCCCGAGAGCGTGATTCATGCGTCGCAGACCTCGCGGCTCTCCCCGTAGGACGGCCACTGACGCACCGCACTTCAGCGCTATGCTCGAGCCGCTTCGAGCGACCGCCATGCACCGCTTTGCTCCCCTCCTCGCACTAGCGCTCCTCGCGGCGAGCGAGGCGTCCGCCGTACCGGAAGCTCGCGTGCGCGTGCGCGGCTCGGCTCGCCTGCAAGCGACCGTGACTCACGCCGAGCTGGGTACCGAGCTCAGGGGGACGCTCGGAGACGACACGGGGAGACCCGTCCCGTCCGTCCCGATCCGAGTGCGCTGGACTTCACCCACCGGGGAGGTGCTCCCGCTGCCCCCGCACGAGGCCTGCGCGCGAGCACCGTCCGCGCGCGAGCCGCGACCGTTCGACGGGAGCACCGACGTGTTGCTCGTCGATACCGATGGCGCGGGCCGCTTCTGCGTGCGGTGGCCGGACGACCTCGGAGGCGGACGGCTCACGCTGACCTACGCGGACGATCGGGAGCTGCTCGAACCTGCCCAAGCCGTCATCGACGTCGATCGGGCGCCCTCGATCGAGCTTGCCTTCGTGCCTCCACCAACGACGCTCTCCGCGGATCGCGAGCGCGCCCTGCTCCAGGTCGAAGCGCGCGCCCGTCGCTCCTCCATTCCGAGGCGGCGGCTGCCGTTGGTCGTGAGCTTCAAGCCCGAGGGCGCGCCCGAGACGTTGCTCGCACGCACCAGCATCACTCCGGGCGAGCTGCTTCGCGTTCCGTTCGCGCCCCGCGACCTCGGGCAACCGGGCGCAGGCGAGCTGCGCGCCGCGATCGAGAGCGAATCACCCCCGGTTCGGGCGAGCGCACGGACTCTGGTCACGGCAACCGCGATGCTCGAAGCACCCTCCGGGGTGACAGCCGACTCAGAGGGAAATGCAGCGCTCGAAGTGCAGGTCGTTTCGGCGCTCGGCGCCGTGCACTCCGGCTCGATCGAGGCGCTCGCGCTCGGTCGAACCGTCGGCATCGCTCCGGTGCAGGCGGGGCGGGCCACCCTTCGTCTCGCGCTCGGGCCCGGAGAGCGCTCCGTCGCCGTCACCCTCCGCTACTTGCCATCAGCGCCCTGGTGGCTGCCCGGTCCCGACCATGCCCTCGCAGCGCGCGTCGAGGGAGTGAGCCCGCTTCGGCATCTGCCTTGGGCAGCCGCCCTCCTCGCGCTCGGAGCGTGGATTCTCGCAGGATGGCGGCGACCGCCACGCGCCGAGCGGTCTCGGGAAACCCGTCCACCGCCACGGCCGACGCGCCGCCCGTCCCTTCAGTGGACGCCCGAGGCATCCCGTTCCGCCGGGTGGTCGGGCACCGTGATCGATGCCCATGACGGCGGAGCGATCGCGGGGGCACAGGTGCGTATCGCGGGTGGCGGCAAGGAGTGGTCCGCAACGACCGACGGTCGCGGGGAGTTCACGATCGACGCAGCTCCCACGGACGCCTCGCTCACCGTTGCGGTCCACGCGCCCTGGCACAGCGAGCTCGAACGCCCCCTGCCCCCGCCCGGCCGCCTCGTGATCGCGCTCGTCACTCGACGGCGCGCCTTGCTCGCTCGCTTCGTCGATTGGGCAGAGCGCTGGCGAGCTCCGGGCGACGGAACACGCCGGGAACCGACACCCGGTGAAATCGCCCGCGCCGCCAGCAACGGGAACCACGACGGCGTCGCGACGTGGGCGACGGCCGTGGAAGCAGCGGCCTTCGGCCCGGAGCCGGTCGACAGAGAGCGCGAGGCCGCCGTGCGCTCCCTGGAGCCCCCCTAGAACGCCGATCAGTTTGACTGAGCGGCGTTCTAGCCTTGTTTTGTAGGGGCGGCTCGCGCCGCCCCTCCCCGCCGAAGTGAATTCGGCGGGGCCCCTCCCCACGCGGGCACTCTGCGCGACACTGTTCTCCGCATATTTCGGCGCGTTCCCAACCGTTTGTCGCTCTAGAACGCCGATCCGGTTGACGGCTCGGCGTTCTCGCCTCGCTTTCGTAGAGGCGGCCCGCGCCGCAATTCGCGAGTCCCTCCCCGGCGGGCACTTTGCTCGGCTCTGTTTTCCGCAGGTCTCGGCGCGTTCCTAGCCGTTTGTCGCTCTAGGCGACCAAGCGAGCTCGACCGGGCGCCTCCCCGCGCGAGCCCGCCGCTCGGCGCTGCTTCCTCCATTTTTCAGGGTGTTCTGATCGTGGGTGGCGGGACTCCATTAGGTCTCCTCTCGCCGCTGTTCGTACCCGGGTCACCGTCGCGAGGGGCTCCGCCCCCGAACGCGGAAGCGAGGCTCATGGGAGGCTGCGGGGCCATGAACGCCGACGTCGTCCGCTTGGGAGCGTGCCGCGAACCGCTCGACGGGTGCTCGACACCTCTCTCCGGGCTCACTCAGCGAGCGCGCCGCGAGAGGAATCCTGCGCTGGGCGTTTGGGATGAGGCAGCGAAACCTCGCCGAGTCGAAACACGAGCGCGGCCGGCTCCGAGTGCCTTCCATGACCGCGATCCGAGCGGCTTCCGTCCTTGGCGCGCCGGCTTGCAACGGTTGACGGGCGCAAGCGCGCGTTCCTATAGTGCCGCAGCGTCGGCCGCTTGAGAATCGATGGATCTCGATCTCGTCGTTTACATCCTTATCGCGCTCGTCCTTCTCGTCGGCGCGTACGCTCTCTTCTTTCGCAAGAAGGGTGGCGCCGCGCCCGAAGTGCCGGAGCGAAAGCCCGAACGCAAGCTCGAGCCGCGCGTCCCTCCGACTCGCCCTGCCGAGAAGGCCGAGAAGGTCGAGAAGGAGCCGCCGCCGAGCGTTCCCCCAGCGGCGGGGGATCAGGTCGTCGCAGAGCGCCCGTCGCGTGTCGAACCGGCACCGCGAGTCACACCCGAGCCGAAGCGCGCGGAGTCGCTCCGGCCGTCCGTGGCGCCGCCACCGCCGAGCGAGCTCGAGAGCTTGCGTCGCGGCCTCGCGCGCGCGCGGAGCGAGGAAGGGTTCTTCGGTCGACTGCGCTCGGTCTTCGTCGGGCGACGCGAGATCAGCCCCGAGATTGCGAACGAGATCGAAGAAGTGCTGCTCGCGAGCGACGTGGGCGTGCCGACGACGCAAGCGATGCTCGCCCGCGTCCGCGAGGCCCTCAATCGCGGCGATCTCGCCGACCCTGACAAGGTTTGGCAAGCGGTCGCCGCCGAGGCGCGACGGGTGCTCGAGGTCGGCGGACGGCGCGGTGCACTGGAAGTCGTCGATCGCCCCACTGTCGTCTTGCTCGTCGGCGTGAACGGCGCCGGCAAGACGACGACCATCGGCAAGCTGGCGACTCGTCTCCGAGCGCAGAATCTTCGCGCCGTGCTCGCCGCGGGAGACACCTTCCGCGCCGCTGCAGTGCAGCAGCTCGTCGTGTGGGGAGATCGGGTCGGTTGTGACGTCGTGCGCGGCAAAGACGGCGCTGACCCGGGCAGCGTCGTTTTTGACGCGATCAAGAAGGCTCAAGAAACGCGTGCCGACTTCGTGCTCGCCGACACCGCCGGACGTTTGCACACGAAGAGCAATCTCATGGCCGAAATGAAAAAAATCGCGAAGACCGCCGAAAAGGCTCTTCCCGGCGCCCCCCATGAGACGCTACTCGTTATCGATGCGACCAATGGTCAGAACGCACTCGCACAGGCACGTGAGTTTCGCGACGCGTTGCCGCTCACTGGCATCGTCTTGACCAAGCTCGACGGCACGGCAAAAGGCGGCATCGTGCTCGGTATTGCGCACGAGCTCGGCCTCCCTGTCCGCTTCATCGGACTGGGTGAACGTCCTGGTGATCTGCACGAGTTCAACGCCGAGCAATTCGTAGAAGCACTACTTGGCCGAGAGGCCGATTGAATTCAGGGCTGCGTCACCACTTGCTTGTTGATTGTGTGAATTTTGGCGTGATATAGTGCGCCGGCGTTTCTGGACGGCGGAATAGTTGAATAGTTCCAAATAGTTGCAGACTCTCTGAGCAGCGGTCGTGTGAAGGGGAAACCGGAAGAGGCATCGATGAAAAAAAGTCGCGTCGGGCTCCTCGTGGCAGTAGCCCTCGGCATCCTTCCCGCAAACGGCTGGGCGCAGGAGGATGCAGGGGAAGCCGCAGCGGGAGAACAGGCCGCGGACGGCGAAGTGGCGGCCGAAGGCGAAGGTGCTGTCGACGAAGAGGCCGCAGCGGATGAGAGCGCGGAGGGCGAAGTCGTCGAGGAGGGCGGTGGTCTCGAGGAGATCTGCAAGATCGATCCGGCTGCTTGCCCGAATCTCAATATGGAGAAGGAAGCGGCTCGGCCTCTCCGCGAAGAACTCTACGCGGTCCAGCAGATCTTCGTCATCAAGTCTGGGCGCTTCGAGCTCAATCCCTACTGGGCATTCACACTGAACGATCAGTTCGTGAACCACCCCGCTCCGGGATTGGCGCTGAACTTCTACATCTCCAACGTTCTCGCCGTCGGTGTGAATGGTGGATACTATCGCCCATTCAACGTCGACCGTGAGTTCAACTTTCTCGTACGGCGCGCAGCGCGCGTCGCCGTGCCGCTCACGGAATACGATTGGAGCGCTGCGCTGAACTTCACGTACGTTCCCGCGTTCGGCAAGTTCTCCGGATTCAGCGACTTCATCTTCCAGTATGACGCCTACGTGGTCGGCGGCGTCGGGGCGATTTCCACACGTCCCATTCCGGTAATCGATCCGAACAATCGAAATCCCGATTTCGAGCCCAAGCTCGCGTTCAACGCCGGCATCGGCCTCCGGATCTTCTTCAATCGTTGGTTCGCGGTGATTGGAGAAATCCGCGATTACATGTTCAACGACAAGCTGGAGAACCTCAGTATCGTTGCCGGCTCCGAAGCGGATCCGAAAACGTGGACCGATCGGACGAGCTTCACGCACAACGTCCAGGCACAGGTCGGGGTGTCCATCTTCCTGCCGTTCTCGTTCGAGTACAGGCTCCCGAAGTGATGAGCGAAGGGCGAGGCATGAACACGACCAAAGGCAAGACTACCAAGCGGGTTCTGTCCGTTCTCGCGGCTGGCTGCGCCCTCCTCGCGCTCCCGGAGCCTGCCAACGCTCAGGAGATCCTCCTCACGGGCCCGCTCGCCGGCGCTCCCGCCGTCCGGAAGTTGCGTCTCTATCGCGAGGCGCGCTTCGAGTTCGCTCCCGCAGCCACCTTCACGCTGCTCGACGAGTACCAGCGCACGATTCTGCTCGGAGCGCGACTGACCTACAACTTCACCGACTGGTTGGGCTTCGGTGCCTGGGCCGCGTACGGCGGCGCCATCCAGCTGCCGACGCACCTTTCGGAAGAGATCCAGACCGTCAACCGGTTCCGAAAGACGCAAGAGCCGAACTCGCTCAGCAATCGCCTGACGGCCGTCAATCTGGGTCAAAACTTCGAGGATCAGCTCGGCTCGATTGATTGGGTCGTCGCACCGCAGATCACGCTCGTGCCGTTCCGCGGCAAGATCGCGCTGTTCCAGAGCATCTACGCCGATACGGATCTGTACTTCTTCGGCGGCCCGGCGTTCGTCGGTGTCTCCGAGCGTCAAGACTGCGCGGCCGGCGAGTGCACGAACCCGGCGAGCTTCGAGAAGGCGTCACGCGTCGCCGTGGCTCCGACCTTCGGCCTCGGGCTCACGTTCTACGTGAGCAAGTGGAGCGCGCTCGGCTTCGAGTGGCGCGGCCTGCCCTTCTCGTGGAACACGGGCGGCTTCGACGTCGCGGGGGGCGGCCCCGATCAGGAGTTCCCCGATAACGCGATCAGCAGCGAAGATCGGCGCTTCCACTTCAATCAAATGCTGACCGTGAGTCTGAACTTCTATCTGCCGACTCAGTATCGCGTCAGCGAGTAGCGAGCAATCGCCGTTGCTGGACGACCATGCCCCGGCGCTCGGTTCGGCCAACTTGCGGCCGACGAGCATCGGGCATGGTCGTGCTTTGTGAGGCTGAGCCCGTCCCGGTTTCGCGAGCCGGCACCCCGTTCGCCGAAGTCAGGCCCGGCTTCGTTTGAATGCGATCGGGGGCTCACGCTCCTCGTCCTCGCCGAGACGAAGGCTTGCGGGCGGGCAAGCTCGAGCATCGAGGCGGAGCTGAGCCTGCCGGCCTTCAGCGGACCGAGACGACCCGGCCGTCCACCAGACGGTAGTCCTCGGTCAGCGCGTCGGAGCACGTTTCCCGAAGCTCTTCGGGAATCACCCAGCCCTGCTGCTGCAAGCCCTGGGCGATGCGGTTCTTGATTCGGCGCGACTCCTCTTCGTCGAGCGCCGCCACGAGCGCGGGGACGCTGCCCTCGCTGCCGATCGCGAACAGGGTCGCCACCGAGGCGAAGCGCACTGGCTCGCTCGCGTCCTGGAGGAAGGGTTCGACGGCGGTTCGCACGTCGTCGGTCTTGTGCTCGGCGAGCTCGGTGATGAGCTGCACCTTGGGCTCGGGATTGCGCACGTACTCCGTGTCGTACCGGTCGAGCAGCGCGAGCAGCTCCTCTGTCAGGGCTTCACCGGAGACGATCCCTTTGAGCACTTTGATCGGCCAGGTCAGGCTCTCCGCCCGCTGGCAGTAGGCCCGAACCGGCTCGAGCGCGTCCGCTCCCACGGCGACGATGCCCCGCAGGCACGTTTCCTTCTCCTCCTGGTCCGTGATGGAGGGATCGAGCTGCCAGTCGAAGCGCCGGAGCAGCGCGGCCGCGCTCTCGCGCGTGCCCATGCGGCTCAGCGTCTCGATCGCTTCCTGGCGATCGATGTTCTGCGAGAGCTTGCTGCCAACCAGCCGCTCGAGCCGCTGGAGCTCGCGCCCGGACGCCTTGGCGGGCTCACCCTTCTTCTTGGAGAACAGATCGAACAATCCCATGACAGAAAAGGCTGTATAGCGCGGCGTGCCGCGCCCGAACACTCGGGATCGAAAGCGCGCCCGGGAGGCGACCTCCGACCCCCGGAACGGCCTCATGTCCCTGCGCTGGGCTCGGGGGCTCGCCAGAGCCTCGTCGAACCGAGCGGGGCGGCGGCGGGCAGGCTCGTGGGTGCGGACCGCACCCTCCTTGGCAAGACCGGGTGTCGACGCCCCCCTCGAGGTCACCGGGCCCGCAGGACGCTCCCTGGCTTCCGACGCGTTCGGTCGGCTACGGGAGCGGCACGGCGTTCAACACGACCGACTCGTTCCGGAGCTCCACCTGGAAGCGCACGGGGCGACCATGGCGCGCAGCCATCTCCTCCTCGCTCTCCCGGATGCGCTCGCGGAAGGACTCGCGAGTGATGTGGTCCACCGGCTCCCCGACGCGACGTTTGGCCGCGACGTATTCGCGAAAGAGGCGGTCGTAGTACGCCTCCGCGGCTTCGGCCGCGAGCGCCGCGGCGGCTTCGGGATCGGCCTTCCCCGAAACCGACACTGCGCTTTCGTCGACGCTGAGCGCGTCGTGGAAGTCCTGCGTGCGCGGCCCTTGGGAAGGACGCCCCTGATCGTCGGTCGTGTCTTCCTGGACGCCCATGAGCGCGTTGAGGAGAGAATTGACCCGGAACACGAGCCCCCCAAGCTCGTCGTGCTCGATCTGGAAGCGCAGGCCCGAGTTCCCGTTGATGATCGCGAGCAGCCCGTCCTCGAGCTCCGAAATCGGCTCCGAAATGTAGTTGCCGAGCAGGACGCCCCCAGCGACGACGAGCACGAGCCCGAGCGCGATCGCGCCCAGGATCGGCCGCAGGAGATCCGTCACGCTCCCGACGATGCCGACGGGCACCGCGCCGACCAGGACGGCGCTCGCCCCCGTGTATCCAGTGAGCGGCGCGGCAGCGATCAGATAGTCGGGAGAAACCGACGTCTCCGCGTGCGCCGTCGCCCCGGAACCCGACGCGGTGCGTGCCGCGCGCGCGAGCGCTTCTCGACTCGCGGCGGAGATCAACGGGGAGGTCGCGTTGTTGCTGCTCGCAACGAGGTCCAGCACGTTCTCGCCGACGACCCCGAACAACAGCATCTGCCCGCTCATGAGCTCCGACGTCCGCGTCATGCGCTCGTCGCTCAGCGCGGTCCCGATAATCACGGCGCCAGCGACGCGCCCCGTGTCTCGCAGCACGGGCGCGTAGCTCACGAGCATCTGCTCCTGTCTCTCGCGATTGATCCAGACGGCGCTGCCGCCTCGGCCCTCGGCGAGCGCGCGAGCGAGCGACGGATAGGCGCTGCCGATGTTCTCACCGCGCATCAACCCGGAACCGTTGCGCCCGATCGAGATTCCCTGCTCGTCCACGAACAGCACGAGCGTCGGCCCGAGTCGCGCGAGCGCGGGCTCCGCCACGGCCGCATCCCGCAGGCGATTCGCCTCCGCGGTCGCGGCGTCGGCGCGCGTGTTCCTGAGCCCGAGATCGAAGACGTTGCGAACCGATTCGGTGCGAACCTGGCGCTCGAGCCAGCGCTCGGTGCGCACGGCGTCGAGCGCGAGCTCGGCGGCCGCCGCGCGAAGCCCACGTTCCAAGCCGCGCTTGCGCTCCGTCGGATTCGCGAGGACATCGCGCAGAGACGTGTAGAGCAACGTGTACGTGAGGAGCCCCACGATGACGAGGATTCCCGCGTTCACTACGATGATCTTCCAACGCATTCTCGACCCCTTCGCGGCCTTGCGCGGCGCTCCGTGCTCGGCGAGCGAACACTGATGCCGAAGCAAGCTACTATGTCGCTCGGCCAAGCTCTACAGGGTCGAGCTCGTGCCCCATTCGACGCGGCCGTGGGAATACCCGGCTCCGAAGACGGCGGCTCGTTCGCACGACTCGGTAGGCGACGAGCGGAGCTTCACCCACAAGGGACCGAACGAAGGCGGTGCCCAGCGAGGGGCGAGTGCGATAACCTCGGAGAATGGACGCGGTACTCGTGGACGACGCGCTCTTCCTGGAGCATCGCCCTCGAACGGTGCATCCGGAGCGCCCAGAGCGGTTGGTCGCGGCGCGCCGTGCGGTGGACTCCGTGCGGGACACGCTGCGATTCACGCAGCTCGCGGCACGCGACGCGAGCGACGAGGAGCTGGGCAGGGTCCACACACGATCCTACCTGGACACCCTCGGCCGCCTCAGCGGGCAGTGGGGCGATCTCGATCCCGATACGTACGTTTCGCCGCAATCGATAGCGGCCGCGCGGCGCGCGGCAGGTGGCTCGATCGAGCTCGTCGATGCGTTGCTCGCCCGGCGCGCCGCGCTCGGGCTCGCGCTCGTTCGTCCTCCCGGACACCACGCGCGTCCATCCATGGCGATGGGCTTCTGCCTTCTCAACAACGTCGCGATCGCGGCGGCACACGCGCGCGCCCGCGGGGTCGAGCGGGTCCTGATCGTCGATTGGGACGTGCACCACGGCAACGGCACGGAGGAGATGTTCTACGAGGACCCGACGGTGCTCTACGTGTCGCTGCACCAGGCCCCCTACTACCCCGGTAGCGGCGCAGTGAGCGACGTGGGTGCCGGCTCGGGCACGGGATACACCGTCAACATTCCGCTCCCGCCCGGCGCGAGCGACGCCGTCTACCTCGAGGCGTTCAAACGCGTGGTCGCGCCGATCATCGACGCTTTCCGTCCCGACCTCGCGCTCGTGAGCGCCGGCTTCGACCCTCACGTCCGCGATCCGATCGGCGGCATGGCGGTCACGGACGGGGGCTTCGCCGCCCTCGCCCGCGAGCTCCGCACCGCCCTGCCCGAGACCTGCCCGGCCGGGCTCGTGCTCGAGGGCGGCTACGACACCGCCGGCTTGGAAGGAGGCCTACGCGCCAGCCTTTTGGCCCTGGCGGGCGCCTCATCCCCCGAACCAGAGCCCGGAACCGTCTCCGGGCCGTATGCGGCCGCCATCGAGCGGGCCCGAGCCGCCCAGGCGCCCTTCTTTCGCCTGGGGTGATTCCGAGTTGCAGCGCCCCCCCAACCTGAGCTAAACCGCCGTGCCTCCGCGGCGGTCAAGGCCGGCGCGGGGATAAACAACCGAATGGTGGCTGTAGCTCAGTGGTAGAGCACTGGATTGTGGCTCCAGGTGTCGGGGGTTCAATTCCCCTCAGTCACCCCGCTCGAAGGGGGGCTCTGCCCCCTTTCACCAAGTGAATCCTTGACCGTCTCCCTCCCCGAGGGACGCGGAAATCCAGACTACAGCCCAGCTTGGTCGAGCCAGCGCGAGAAGCAGCGCTCGGCACGATGACCCAGGGCGGGCGCGAAGCGCTGGGTTTCGCTGCGGAGCTCACGGACCGCTGACAGGCCGCGAACTGCGCGCAGCTCGGCGGTGTGCCCGACCAGCCAGGATTCGACGCGCGTCGGCTCGACCTCCGCGTGAAACTGCAGGCCGAGGACACGCGCTCCGAGCGCGAAGGCCTGGTGCGCGCACACGCTCGTCGAGGCGAGCAGCGTCGCCCCCGAGGGCAAGTCGAAGGTGTCTCCGTGCCAGTGGAGCACGGGCGCCGTGGTGTTTCCCTCGGTGACGAGCGCGCCGAGCGGCGACGCCATCCCAGCCGGAGACAACGAGAGCGGCTTCCACCCGATCTCCGGCTCGGGTCCGGGATACACACGCGCCCCGAGCGCACGAGCAATGAGCTGCGCGCCGAGGCAGATGCCGAGCGTGGGGAGCCCGGCGCTCAGACGGCGTTCGATGAGCCGAAGCTCGCTCGACAAGAACGGGTATGCGTCCTCTTCGTACGCGCCGATCGGGCCTCCCAGGATGACGAGGAGATCGGCAGCCTCGGCCGGGTCGCACGGACTCTCCGGGACGTCGAGATAGCGGACTGCGTGCCCGCGCGCCCGGAGAAGCCGCTCGAAGAGGCCCAGGTCTTCGAACGCCACGTGACGAAGCGCCACCGTCTGCACCATTCGAGCCCTCTACCACGCGCGCGCTCGTGCCGGGGTCGGCCAGTTTCTCGGCACTTTTCGGGCGGTACTGCGCTGCGGCGCCGTGCCGCGTTCTCCCGGGCGCGGCGGGATCCGCGAGCAGAAGCTCTTATGCCGAGAGTCAAGTTGCGGTACAAGGCGGTGCTCTTCGTCGAGCGGAGGTTCCCCGATGTCAGGACGTTTGGTTTGGATGCTTGCTCTGGGCACGGTGCTCGGAGGGGTCGGCTGCAGTGATCCAGTCCCCCCCGCGTCGAAGGCCGGTCTCCGGCTCCACGTGTTCGGATCGTTGGCATGTCCCTCCGGAGCGCTCACCAAATCGGTTGGAAACCCCGGCCCGACAGCGCCCAACAAGGGGGCCACCATTTTCGACGGCGAGCAGGGCGTGAAGACGAGCTGCCGCGTGAGCGGCGGTCCGGACTTCGCCGTGTCTGGCCACGTCGAGGCCCCCGGCCTCTCCTTCGATGTGGAAGACGGTGTGATCAACGCGAACGGAACGGGGACCGCCAGGATCACCTTCTACATCCCGGAGGCCGCGACTTCGCTCTCGTCTTCGTCGTGTACGCTCACGGCGATTCAGGGCGCAGAGGGCCCGCAGGTCATTCCCGGGGCCGTCTGGGCGCGATTCGACTGCGACGATGCGAGCGCCCCGCCGGCCGTGTCGTGCGACGCGGACGGCGAGTTCGTGTTCGAGAACTGCAGCCAGTGACGCCGCCGAAGGGCGGCGTCAGCCCGGCTTGACGACGTTCGCCGGAGGTTCCGGAGCGGCGTCGGAGCGGGGCCCATTCGCGTCCCGCATCCAGAGGGGGTTCCTGGAGGAGAGCGCCTCGGGAACCGCGATGTCCTCGGCGTCCGGCTCGATGCGCACGACGAGCGCCGTGATGTTGTCCTCCCCGCCGTGCTCGTTGGCGAGCGCGACGAGACGTCGGCACGCCTCTTCGAGGTCCGGCGTGCTCTGGACGACCTCCAGGATCTCCGAGTCCTCGATCATCCCGCTCAGGCCGTCCGAGCAGAGGACGTAGACATCGCCGAGGCGAGCGTCGTCCCCTTGCAGGTCGACGAGCACGTGCTCCTGCATGCCGAGCGCGCGCGTGATGACGTTCTTCGGCAGCTCGCTCCGCTGCTCTTCCGTGAGCTCCGGCATCGCCTGCAGATAGTCGTTCACCAGCGAGTGATCCCGGGTCATCTGCTGGATCTGCCCGTCACGTAGGCGGTACGCGCGGCTGTCGCCGACATGGCCGATGTACATCTTCCCGGCCTTCTCATTGAACAGCGCGCCGACGATCGTCGTTCCCATGCCGTGACACTCACGGGAGCGGGCGCTCCGCTCGATGATCTGCCGGTTCGCGATGCGAATGCCCGTGAGCAGCCGGTTCTCTTCGTCCGAAAGCCGAGAATCGAAATGGAAAGGCCAGGTGAAATCCTCGCCCACCGCGGAGCGGAAGAAATCGACGATCGCTTCCGTCGCGAGCCGACTGGCTACGTCGCCCGCGCGGTGTCCCCCCATTCCGTCGGCGACGATGTACAGGGCGTGGTCACCCAGGATCGCGAAACAGTCCTCGTTGTGATCGCGCTGCAGTCCGACATCCGTGATTCCGGCTGCTACGGCTCGCATTCGAGGATTCCTTCCGAGCGGAGACGCACGGGCACCTTGCGTTCCCGAAACGTTTCACGGGCGACACAACCTGTCAAGGTCGGGCCTCCGCGCAGGATGTGAGATCTCCTCTTCCCGCTCCGCTTTCGGGCTGCGTTTCGCCGACTTTTCGCGTGCCGGATTTGCCGAGGATCTCCGCCGAAAGTGCCACTCGCGAGCCGCGCATCCCAGGACGCCCCGTCGCAGTCTCGCCGCAGTCTCGCGGCCCGGCCCGATGGGCCCGGAAACGCCACGGAAGGCCCGTCCAGACTACAGCGTCAGGATCTCCTTTTCCTTCTGCTGGATGATCTGGTCGACGGCCTGCCCCGCCTCGGACACGATTTCCTCGGCCTTCTTCTTCGCGCGTTCGACGTCGTCCTCGCTCGCGCCACCGCTGCTCTTGATCTCGTCGAGCATGTCCAACGCGTCGTGGCGTGCTTTGCGGACGCTCACCTTGCAGTCCTCACCGTGCTTCTTGGCGACCTTGACGAGCTCCTTGCGCCGCTCTTCGCTGAGAGGCGGGACCGGGATGCGAATCAGCTCGCCATCCACCTGAGGGTTGAGTCCGAGATCGCTCTCGCGGATCGCCTTCTCGACGGCTTGCACCTGAGACTTGTCCCAGGGCTTGACCGTGATCAGCCGTGGCTCCGGCACGCTCACGGTGGCCATTTGGGCGATAGGCGTGCTGGTGCCGTAGTACTCGACACGAAGCGAGTCCAGCATCCCGGCGTGGGCGCGCCCCGTGCGCAGCTTGGTGAGCTCGCGCTTGAGCGCATCCTTGGCCTTCTCGGCGGACTGCTTGAGCTCCAAGAGGACGTCGTCGATCATCGGAGAACCTGTAGCCTGGGACCTATAGCCCGATAGCCAAAGCACTTCCACTCCGCTCTCGAGGTGCCGGACCGGGGCAAAAAACGCCTGGCTCAGCGCGCGGACGCGGCCGGTGCGGGTCGTTGCGCCGGCTCGGACTTCCGGCCGGCGTCATCTTGCCGCGACCAGAAGTGCGCCTCCGCCTCGCGGAGCTTCCGCTCGTTCTCGGCTTCGATGACGGCTCGGGCGCTCGCAGCCACCGCCGCCGCGGTGGCGTCCGCCGCGCGCGTTCGCTCGAGCACGTAGTAGCCGAGAACGGCGAGCATGAGGCTCGCGCCCGCGAGCGCGCTGCCGAGCACGAGCCCACGTCGAGACGGGACGCCTTCGGACGGGTCTTCGGGACCCGCCGAGCCCGAGGGTCGGAGCGCGTACGTGTCCTGTTCACGCTGCTCGAGGTGCCAGCTGTCGAGCTCGAGCAACGCCTGTGCCGCAGCGGCCGCGCTCGGGAACCGCTCACCCATGTCTCGCGCGCACGCCTTGCGGAACCAGGCATCGAAGGATTTCGGCAGCTCCGGCGAAAGGCGCGACGGAACCGGCAGCGGCTCCGTGCACACCTTCAGGATGACCTCTCCGATCGCCTCTCCGGGAAACGGGACACGCCCCGTGACCGCGGCGAACGCGCACGCTCCGAGCGACCAGATGTCCGAAGCCGGCGCGACCGGACTCGAACCGGTGAACGCCTCCGGGCTCATGTAGAACGGCGTGCCGACGACGACTCCCGTCTCCGTCCGCGCGAGCGCGCCCGCTTCACCCTCGAGGATCTTGGCGATGCCGAAGTCGACGAGCTTGACGCAGTAGTCCGCATCCGGGGCATCGGGATCCCCCGCGAGGAAGACGTTGTCCGGCTTCAAATCGCGGTGAACGATGCCCTGCTCGTGCGCGGCCTCGAGCGCCTTCGCCGCCTGCGAGATCACGTTCACCATCTCCGCGAGCGAGAGTCGCCCGACGCGCGCGAGCCGCTGCTCGAGAGACTCCCCTTCGAGATACTCCATGACGATGTACGGCTCGCCGTCGATCGTCACGCCGTGATCGTGGACGGCGACCGCGTGCCGTGTCTTCAGGCGCGCCGCAGCCTTCGCTTCGATGTCGAAGCGCCGGAGCGCCTCGCGGCTGGTCGCGAGCTCCGGATGGATGAACTTGATCGCGACGAGGCGCTTCAACGTGAGGTGACGCGCTGCCCAAACCGAGCCCATGCCGCCCTGCCCCACCAGGCGCTCGACCCGGTAACGACCGGCCACGATCTTCCCTGCGTAGTCAGGAGGCGGTGAGTGGGTCATGGCCGCGTTCCCGGATCCTCGCGACACTCTAATAGTAACCGGGTTCGGCGCTCCATTCCGGATTTCCTCCCAGGAGCAGAGCAGCGCGTCACGCCGAGGGAGAGCTCGCGAGAATCCAGAGTGCGATCGAGGGCAGGCGGGAAAGGAAGCGGGGTAGGTGCGAGTGCTCCCGCTCGGCAGAGAGGGAGAGCGGCGCGCTCGCTCCGGCGTGTCATAGTTTCGAGCCGATGCGCATCCGCGTCGTGTGCTGGAACATTCACAAGGGCATCGGCGGCGTCGACAGGCGGTACGACCTCGATCGGATCATCGATGCCATCCTGGAGCAGGAGGCGGACATCGTCCTCCTCCAAGAGGTGGCGGAGGGAATGCCGCAGCTTCGCTTCGAGGATCAGGCGTGGCTGTTGAGCGAAGGGCTCGAAATGCCTCACCTCGCCTACGGCCCCGAGCATCGCTTCAGCCGTGGCGGCTACGGCAACTTGATCTTGAGCCGCTACCCGCTGACCGACATCCACCACATCGATCTCCGGATCGGGAATCGGAAGAAGCGGGGCGTGATCTCCGCGCGCACCCACGTGCGCATGGAGGGTCACACGCGGAGCGTGGTGCTCTTCAACTTGCACCTCGGGCTCGCCGGATCGGAACGCGCGGAGCAGCTCTCGCGCTTCTTGCAGTGCGATCCGTTCGCGGGCCTGCACGAGAGCACTCCCATCGTGCTCGGCGGTGATCTCAACGATCTCTGGGGCTCGCTCGGGCCGCGCTTTCTGAAGCCCGCGGGCTTCGACCGCGCGGGAAGCCTCTCCAACACCTTCCCCGCGGCGCTGCCGATCCGGCCGCTCGACGGCATCTTCGTGCGGGGTGACGTGCGCGCCGCGAGCTGCGCGCCGCGGCGCACCGCCCTCACGCGGGCGGCGTCGGACCACCTCCCGCTCCTGGCAGAGCTCGAGGTGCTCTCTCCCGAGGACGCCTACCCCCGTACGGAGCCCCGCACCGAGTCCCGCACCGAGTGATCGGCCTTCAGGCCGACGTCTCTGGTCCGAGGTGACTCGCCTTCCTGTGTCGCGGAAGGCCGAGACGGTGTAGTAGCGCCCCCATGACCGATCCCCGTCCTTCGCCGACGACGCTGCCAGCCTGGACCGCCCTCGCGGAGCACGCCAACCGCGTGCAAAACGTCGAGCTCAGGGCGCTGTTCGCCGAGGACTCGGCGCGCGCCGAGCGCTTCAGCCACGAAGCCGCGGGCGTGTTCCTCGACTACTCGAAGAACCGCATCACCGCCGAGACGATCGCGCTTCTCCTCGCGCTCGCCGAACAGGCGGGGCTTCGGGAACGCCTGACGGCGATGTTCGCAGGGGAGCCCATCAACGAGACGGAGAAGCGCGCCGTGTTGCACGTCGCGCTTCGCGCACCGCGATCGGCGCGCATCGTCGTGGGCGGCAACGATGTCGTGCCGAAGGTCCACGAGGTCCTCGATCGGATGAGCGCCTTTGCGGACGCCGTGCGGTCCGGCAGACTCGTCGGGCACACCGGCAAGCGCATCCAGCACGTCGTGAACCTCGGGATCGGGGGCTCCGACCTCGGGCCGGCGATGGCGTACCAGGCGCTCCGCCACTACTCCGAGCGCAGCATGGATTTTCGGTTCGTCTCGAACGTCGATGGCACGGACCTGGCGGAGGCGCTCCGCGCGGTCGATCCCGAGACCACGCTCTTCATCGTTTGCTCGAAGACCTTCACGACGCTCGAGACGCTCGAGAACGCGAAGAGCGCCCGCGCGTGGCTGATCGACAAGCTCGGCTCGGAGGAGGCGGTGGCGCGCCATTTCGTCGCCGTGAGCACCAACGCGACGGAAGTGGCGCGCTTCGGGATCGATACCGAGCGCATGTTCGGGTTTTGGGACTGGGTCGGCGGACGGTACTCGCTGCCCTCCGCGGTCGGGCTCTCGCTCATGCTCGCCGTTGGGCCGAAGCACTTCCGGGAGCTGCTCGGCGGTATGCACGAGATGGACGAGCACTTCCGGACGGCGCCGTTCGAGCGCAACCTGCCCGTTCTGCTCGGTCTGATCGGCCTTTGGTACAACGACTTCCTCGGCGCGGAGTCGTACGCGGTGCTCCCGTACGATCAATACCTGTCCCGATTTCCCGCCTACCTCCAGCAGCTCGACATGGAGAGCAACGGCAAGAGCGTCGATCTCGCGGGACGCCGCGTCTCGTACCAAACGGGACCGGTGGTCTGGGGCGAGCCGGGCACCAACGGCCAGCACGCGTTCTTCCAGCTGCTGCACCAGGGAACGAAGCTCGTCCCGTGCGATTTCATCGGCTTCGTACGCAGCCTCAATCCCCTCGGCGCCCATCACGACCAGCTCATGGCGAACTTCTTCGCACAGACCGAGGCGCTCGCCTTCGGCAAGACGGCGGAGGAGGTCGCGAACGAGGGGACGGCCGCCGAGCTCGTTCCACATCGCACGTTCCCCGGCAATCGCCCCACGAACACGCTCCTGCTCGACGAGCTGACACCGGCCGCGCTCGGACGACTGATCGCGCTCTACGAGCACAAGGTGTTCACGCAAGGCGCGATCTGGAACGTCAACTCGTTCGACCAGTGGGGCGTCGAGCTCGGCAAGAAGCTCGCGTCCCGGATCGCGCCGGAGCTCACGGCCGAGGCCGAACCCGAGCTCCGGCACGACTCCTCGACGAACGCGCTGATCCGGCGGTACCGGGCCGGGCGACGCCGAGCGTGAGCCCGGGCCCGGGCGGGAGCCGTCCGGGTCAGGCGCCGATGTTTCGGGCGATGCTCGCCGCGAGCTCGGCGGCGTCTTCGCCGAGAGCTGCTTTCGGCCAGGAAATCCCGAGGCCCTGGCTGGTATCCGGCTTCGGGATCACGTGGAAGTGGACGTGATCCACGGCCTGATGCGCGGCGCGCCCGTTGTTCTGCAGCACGTTGTAGGCGCGCGTGCCCGTCGCCTGCATCACGGCGCGGCAAATGCGCGGCAACACCCGCCCGAGCGCGGCCGCAGCGTCGTCCGAAAGGACATCCAGCGTTTCGGCGGGCTCCTTCGGGATCACCAGGGTGTGCCCTCGACTGAGCGGTTCGATGTCGAGGAAGGCGAGCACGTGCGCATCCTCGTAGACCTTGTGGCACGGTATCTCGCCCCTCAGGATCTTGCTGAAAACGGTCTCGGCCATGACGCGTTTCTAGCGTCCCCCCGTCCCGGGTTCCAGAGCTCCGGGCGGCCCTCTCCCTGCGGAATTCGGCGCGGAGCGGGCGCCGCCCCGGCCCGGTCCGCTAGGCTAAGGTTCTGATCGACGGTTCGTCCCATGCTCGCGCTCAGCTCTCTCCTCGGGAACTCCCAGCGCCTTGATGGAGGCGCGATGTTCGGCAATGCACCGCGCGCTCTCTGGAGCCGGTGGGCACCGCCCGACGAGCTCGGGCGCATCGAGCTCGCGTGTCGCGCGTTCTTGGTGGAGGACGGCTCGCGGCGCGTCCTCATGGAGACCGGAATCGGCGTGTTCTTCGCGCCGGAGCTCCGGGAACGCTACGGCGTGATCGAGGAGCGACACGTGCTGCTCGAGTCGCTGCATGCCCGTGGGCTCGACGACGCCGATATCGATGTCGTCGTGCTGAGCCACCTTCACTTCGATCACGCGGGAGGGCTGCTCGCGGCTCACGAGCCAGGAAAGCCTCCGCGGCTCTTGTTTCCGCGCGCCCGGTACGTCGTGGGGAAGACCGCGTTCGAGCGGGCCCGAGCGCCGCATCCGCGGGATCGAGCGTCCTTCATCCCGGAGCTTTCGGCTTTGCTGACCGAGAGCGGACGGCTCACTCTCGTCGAACGCCCGGAGGACGTGCGGTCATCCCTGGGTGAGGCGTTCACCGCGATCGAAACGTTCGGGCACACGCCGGGCATGCTTCATGTGCGCGTTCGAGGCGCCCGAGGGTCGGCGCTCTTCGCCGCGGATTTGATCCCCGGCACGCCATGGGTGCACGCGCCCATCACGATGGGCTACGACCGGTATCCGGAGCTCCTCGTCGACGAGAAGACACGAGTCCTCGAGCAAGCCGCCAACGAAGGCACGATCCTGCTTTTCATGCACGACGCAAAATGGGCGGCGGCCGGTATCGAGCGCGACCCGCGCGGTCGCTTCGTCCCGAAAGCTCCGGTGGAGACACTCTCGAGCTGGGATCTCGATTCGGCCCCTGCTCCCTCCGCTTCGAGCCACGCGCTCGCGTGAACGACGGCGCGTTCGCGCCTGTACAGAATATTCGACCTGACGTGCGTGTCCCTTGCTCGAATCGTGCCGTCGCGAGAGCATGAGTCAGGTCGTCATGCGATTCGCCCTCACCTTTCCTGCTGCGGCGGTGCTCCTCGCTTCCGCTGCGGCTCATGCGCACATCCGCCTCGACTCCCCGAAAGGTCGCTACAACAACGATCAGCAGCAGGCCACGAAACAGAAAGATGGGCCGTGCGGCGTCCCGGGGGACTCGCGAACGACGGATCCATCGCTCATCACGACGTTTGCGCCCGGCGAGACCATCACCGTCGAGTGGACCGAGACGATCAACCACTCCGGCCACTTCCGAATCGCTTTCGTCGAGGAGGGGCAGGACTTTCCGGACCCCACGTTCGAGGCGGGCGAGCCAGGCGGCGCGATTCTCGCGGATGGCATTCCGGACGAGAAGAGCATGAACAACAGCAAGCACAGCTTCGAAGTGACGCTGCCGAACGTCACGTGCGAGGCGTGCACGCTCCAGCTCATCCAGGTGATGAAGGAGTCGCCGAACGACCCCTTCTACTTTCAGTGTGCAGACATCG
>Ga0079224_100002155_pt1 | contig 23603 bp, 23 predicted proteins | sample Stecom2015_FD_80414 | JGI IMG/M metagenome (GOLD analysis project Ga0079224, IMG submission 80414) | Agricultural soil microbial communities from Utah to study Nitrogen management - Steer compost 2015 | ecosystem: Environmental > Terrestrial > Soil > Agricultural land | place: USA: Utah... | reverse complement strand
GCTACGACCGGCTCACCGGAGTGCTGATCTAGGCGAGGCCGGCCACGACGCGGCGGGTCACCTCCCCTGTCGGCGACCCGCGAGGCAAGACCCCGGCCGACCGCACCACGTCGGGCACCCCCCCGGTTTTGGTGCAACCCGCACCCCACGACGGGGCGGCCGGCCGGGGTCGGTCAGGTGGGCGATGGGTTCTCGCGCGAGACGGTCGTCATGGTCGCGGGCTCCTCGGTTTCCACCTGCTCCGGCCAATCCGCGCACGGCGAATCGAGCCCGAAGCGAGGACAGATTGTGGAAAGCCGCCGAGGTCCAGGGCGACCAAGTCAGTAGTGCCTACTCTGCGTTATCAAGCCTGCTCAGAGCGGTAATTACTCGACGCCCGAGACGTTACGCTGGGCTCGTTGCGTAGTCAAGGGTTAACGGCGCGAACTGTCGCCATGTCGTCGAGCCGGCGGGACGGCACCGCTGGCCGGTCTCGGTTCGGCAGGGACGTCGAGGCTGCCGTCGACCACGTTCCCCGCAACGTCGTGCAGCTTGCGCTGATGATGACGGGCGTGAGCGCGAAGCGCGGTGAAAGCGTCGGCGACAGAGACTCGATGTCGCTCGGCGAGGATGCCCTTGGCCTGTTCGATGAGGATTCTGCTGTTCAACGCGGCCTGGAGTTGCTCGGCGACCGTCTCGTGCTGACGCAGCGTGCGCTCGTGCAGGATGCCGATGGTGGCCACGTCGGCAAGCGCTTGCCCCAGTTCGAGCTTGCCGGAGTCCAGGTGCTCCGAGCGCCGGCCGAACATGTTGAGTGTGCCGATGACGGTGTCCCGCAGCCGCATCGGCAGCGCGTGCACGGAAGCGAACCCGGCCGAACGCGCCGCGCGGGCGAACCTCGGCCAGCGTTCGTCGGCGGTCGAGAGGTCGTCGCAGCTCACGACCGAACCGCTGCGGTAGCAGTCGATACACGGACCTTCGGCGTTGTGGACCTGCAGCAATTGGAGCGCCCGGGTGCGTTCGCTCGACGCGGCGACGAGATTGAGTGAGCCGTGATGATCGGCCAGGACGAGGCCGCTCGCGCCGATCTCGAGGAGGTCGACGACGCGCGTGGCGAGACCTTCGACGAATTCGATGACGTCGTAGTCGTCCACCAAGGTGTCGGCCAGGTCGACGAACGTGTCGCGCACGCGCTGGTCGAGGGTGTTCATGCGCGTCCCTCCAGGTCGCTGTCGTCCGCTCGGCCTTCGTTGGTATCGGCTACGTCGTCCGCATCGGGTGCGCCCACGCTGCCGTCCGGGTGGAATCGTAAGCGCCGCGACACGACGGCGTGCGCAATATCGGCCAACCGCCGATCTTGGGCATAAGCGTACGCCCGAAGCCGGCTGAGCGCGTCCGTGACGCTGACACCGAGTTGAGCGCTGACCATCCCGGCCGCCTGGTGCACCTCGGCGCGGAAGTCCACCGGATCGAAGCCGCGCCGGCCGCCGGAGCTCACCGGGAGGCCACTGTGGTGGTCGAGGGTGAGAACCAGCACGGCATCGGCGTAGGCGAGGCCGTCGGCCAACTCGGGACCGCTGAGATTCCCGGTCACGGCGCGATACACCGTCAACACGCCGACACGCGCGCCGCCGGACGACACGGGGAAGGCGAAGATCGCCGCAATGTCGTGCGCACCGACCGCGGCCAGGAACCCCGGCCATCGGCGCTGGTTGACGTCGGCGGCCAGATCGGCGACGAGCACCGGCCGGTCCTGGGCTGCAGCCTCGGGAGACGGGCCCTCACCGAGGGTGAACTGCAACTCCTCGAGGCGTTCGGCGATCGGTGACGTGGCGATCACCGGCTCGGGGAGTGCTCGGCCCGGCGTTCGCGTCAAGCTGAGTGACAAGCCGACGCCGGTGGCCTGAAGCGCCTCGGCGCACGCGTAGCAGGCATGCCGTGCGTCCGGGGCCACACCGTGAGCCAGCGCCTGGGTGGTGATGGACGTCCAGACGCGGGCGGTGCGGTCATCGTTCACCGTCGCCGCCTTGGACTGAGGTCCTGGCCAAGCCCATGGCGCAAGTATCCATGGCGACGTCCTGTCTCCGAGAGGCGATCAGTCTCTCCGGCCCCCGGTCGGCACGGCCAGAGTCCTATGACCCGCTGCGTCGCCGCCGCCGTGCCGACGTCGCCCGGTCCGGACGAACGCACGGCACAATGACTCAGGTGCCCTCCCGAGAACCCAGCATCCCTGGCGCTGCGTCGCCGGCAGCTCATCCCGTCACCGGTGCCTGGTTTCCCAGCCCTGTTCCGCCGGGGACCGGTTGGCCTGACGACGAAGCAGATTCCACCACACCGGTGGCTCACGACGCCGCCGATGTCCGCACTCTCGCACAGGGAGCGAGCTTGCGCGAGGTCACGGCCAGGTCGTCGGTGTGCCGAGCTTGTCCGCGACTGGTCGAATGGCGCGAGCGCGTCGCGGTGACCAAACGCAAGTCGTTCGTCGATCAGCCCTACTGGGGGCGGCCCACGCCGGGATGGGGCGACCCACGGCCGTCGCTGCTCATCGTCGGCCTGGCGCCGGCGGCCCACGGCGGCAATCGGACCGGGCGGATATTCACCGGCGATCGCAGTGGCGACTGGCTCTACGCGGCCCTGCATCGCGCCGGGTTGGCCAACCGCCCGCACGCCGCGCACGCCGGGGACGGCCTGCGACTGGCCGGCGTGCGCATCGTGGCGCCAGTACGCTGCGCGCCACCGGACAACAAGCCGACCCCGGCCGAACGCGACGCGTGCTCGGCCTGGCTCGACCGCGAGGTGGAGCTGGTGTTGCCCACGGTGCGTGCGGTGGTCGCCCTCGGTTCGTTCGCGTGGTCGGCGGCGCTGCGGACGTTGGCGGCGGCCGGTGCCGTGGTCCCACGTCCGCGCCCGGCCTTCGGGCACGGCGCAGAGGCCGAACTGGGCGGGCTGTCGTCCGGACCTGTCGTGGTGATCGGCAGTTACCACCCCAGCCAGCAGAACACCTTCACCGGCCGGCTGACCGAGGCGATGCTCGACGACGTGTTCGAGCGAGCGAAGGGCCACGCCACTCGGTGATCGCGATCAGGCTGAGGCCTTCGGCCGCAGGACGGACTCGGCGAGGCCGAGGTGCTCCCGCAGGGCGTGGCGCCCGGTCGCGGTGAGCGTGACGGCACGCGTGCGGGGCCGCCTGGCCACCCAGCCGGCGTCGATCGCGTACCTGCACACCAGGGCGCCGGCTGCTCCGGCGAGGTGTGAGCGGCGCTCGGTCCAATCCAGGCATGGCCGCACCGGGGCGCGGCCGCGACCGGGCGGCCAGCCCTGTGGGTCGAGTGTGGTCAGCCAGTGCGCGCCGTCGTCGGTCACTGCCAAGCCGTTTTCCCAGGTCAGAAACCCGCGTGCGGTCATGGCGTCGGTGACGGCGACGCCGAGCGTCCCGGCCAGATGGTCGTAGCACGTGCGGGCGAACGCCAGTGCCCTACGCCGGGTGGATGCCGACAGCGAGCGCACCGGTTCGGCGACGTCCGGGGCCGCCGACACCAGCGACTCCACGAGATCGGCCGTCGCTGGATCGGCCAGCCGGACGTAGCGGTGCCGTCCTTGCCGTACCTCGGTGATCAGCCCGCTGTTCCGGAGCCGGTGGAGATGGGCCGTGGCCGTCGACGGCGCGACGCCGGCGTGCCGGGCGAGTTCGGTGGCCGTCCACGCCCGCCCGTCGAGCAACGCGACCAAGAACGTCGCGCGGGTGGCGTCGGCCAGCACACTGGCCATGGAGGCCAGCGTGGCGCCGCGCTCGTCATCGACCCGGTCGTTCATCACTCCATCATGGGGTACTGATGCTTCGGCCGGTGCCGAAGCATCAGTACCCGCTCGGCCCGTCAGGGCAGGTTGTCGAAGAGTTCCTGCAGAGCCTCGTCCTGGCTCGTCTGCCACCACGTCGTGATCGGCTCGTAGACGTAGATGCCGGGGTCGGCCATGTCGAGTTCCTCGGCGAAGAACACGGTGCCTTCGTGGTCCGGGGCCGCGCCGACCGTCATGAACTGGACGACCTCGACACCGTCGTCATCCATGGCCGGCGCGGTGCGGATCGCGGCATGGGCGGATTCGCCTGGCGACAAGGCGTACGGTGCGCTCTCGGTCGGCGGCACCGCTTCCGCGGATCCGTCGAGGTTGGCGAAGGTCACCGTGGGGATGCGGTCGATGGCGCACTCCGGACCGTCGCCGGCGGCGCGGGTGACGCTGACGATGACGATGTTCTCTTCGGGGAGCTCGGGACTCGCTTCGAGGTGCAGGTCAGCGGGGTCACAGGCGGCCGGCCGCTCGGGCGAGTCGTCGGTACCGGCGTCCTGAGCGCTCGCGCCTGCAGCGGCAGCGAGCGTGGCGACGGTCGCGCCGGTGAGGATCGTGGCCGAAAGCAGCTTGCCGTGTCGGTTTCGCTTCGTCATGGTTTCTGACTTCCCCGTTCGTTTCGACGGTTTCGGTGGATCGTGGGAACCGTTCGTTCCCTCTATCCAGGAGGACTCACGGGTCGGGCGGATGGTTGCACGCGAGGGCCCGGTTTTTTGAGGTGCCGATCTCGCCCCGACTCGCGCAGGTCCTGGAAGATGGCCCACCTTTGCCGCATCGGCCAGACCCTGCGCCCTGGTGACCGCTATCGTCGATCTACGGGCATGGACGCGCCCGTGGTGTCCCCGTGATCGTCAGTTGGCTACTGCTGAGTGATCAGGTCGCGTTCCAGATTCACCATCGGCCAGTAACGATCGGCGTAGTTGCTGAGGCTCACCGCCACCCAGTCCAGGTCGGGGTAGAAATCGAGCATGGTCGACACGCCCAGTGTGCTGCCGCCAGAGTGGCCGCGAATGCGCTGGTCGTTGAGTGTGGTCACCTCGAACCCGTAACCGTAGAAGGAGTTCTGCCGCTCCAATTCCGGGCGTTCATCCGGCCCCAGGACCGCCTTGCCGCTGATGGCCAGGTCGACGGACGTGGCTGGCAGCAGTGTGCGGCCGTCCAGCAGGGCTTGAACGAAGGTCGACAACTCGCCCGCCGTGGAGTAGGCGCCACCGGCCGGCGTTCCGCCATACGAGAAGTACTCCAGGGTCGTCGAGTCGATGCGTTCGCCGGTTTCGCGATCAACCGAGTAGGGGCGGGCGATGTCGTCAGCGGCGAGGACCTCGGGCTTGGTGTAGAAACCGGAACGCTTCATGCCGGCCCGGCGGAATACGTGCTCTTTGATGTAGTCGTAGTAGTCTTGCCCGCTCACTTCTCGCACGATCGCGCCGAGTAAGAAGAAGCCGGTGTTGCTGTAGCGCCACTGTGTCCCCGGCGTGAATTCCACCAGGTCGGGCAATCCACGAATGACGTCCAAGGTCCCGTCGAAGATCTCGTCGAAGCTGTTCCACTTCTGTGACTCCGCCCAGAAATCCTCGGCCTGGGAGTAATCACCCAGTCCGGAGGTGTGCGTCAGCAGCTGATGGACGGTGACGGTGTCGGCCACGTCGGCCTGGAAACCATCCAGGTAGGTTCCGACGGTCTCGTGGAGGTCGAGCTTGTTCTGATGTTCGAGTTGCATGACCGCCACCGCCGTGAAGCACTTGGTGATCGAGCCGAGGTCGAACAGGGTGTCAATCCGGTTGGGCACCGACTCTGCCTTGTTGGCCATGCCGTAGGCGCGTTCGAGCACGGGCCTGCCACGACGGGTCAGTCGGACGACGCCGGAGAACGTGTCCTCATCAGCGAGCTTCGCCACGAGCTGGTCGTATTCACCGCCGGGCCGCAACCCTTTGGGTATCGGGCCATGTGCCGCCGTAGCTCCGGATGTTCCGGTGGCCGCGGAATCGTCGGCATGTCCGACACCGGCTCCGGTCAGGACCACACCGGTCCCGAGCGGGACTGCTCCCAGCATCCCGAGCAGTGTCCGCCGAGACGGCTGCGTGGATCGACTATTCACGACACGTCCTCCTCTGCGATGGAGCGTTCAAAGAACATGTCCTCGGCAGTGGACAGAAGCGCGGGTATCGCCTCATGGCACGCTTCCCTTCCTGCGCATGGGACTCGTGGAGAGTTTGCCATCGGCGCGCCAGGAATCAGTCGCTGAATGGCCTTCAGCGCCGGGCTTCTTAGTTGATTCTTAGAAGCGGCGGTCTGTTGGGCGTCATTCCATGCCCGGCTGTTTGCGGCGACGAGTCCAAAAGGCCTTCTCTGCGGGATTGGTTCGGTTGGTGGCCTCTCCTGGTGCGCCTGAAGTTCCCCGCGAGCCTCGCGAGCCGGCGGATCGAGCGCCGTGCCGGGCCGGCGTCGGAGAACGACCGCTTGCCGGGGCCCTGCGACCGAACCACGGGAGAGCGCACAGCAAGAACGCGGTCGCCGGTGTGGTGGAGCGCACGGTCCAAACACCTTGTGAATGCGTTCACAAGGTCGGTAGAATCGTCCTCATGAAGGGCATGACGCGTCACGACAACCGGCCGCACATCCTCGTCGTCGGCGGTGGATACGTCGGCATGTACACCGCCCTCGGGCTGCAGCGCAGGCTGCGCCGACGGGCGCGGATCACGGTGGTGGATCCGCGTTCCTACATGACCTACCAGCCGTTCCTGCCCGAGGCGGCAGCCGGCTCGCTGGAACCGCGACACGTCGTCGTGCCGCTGCGCAAGGTCCTCAAGCACTGTGACGTCATCACCGGTGAGGTCCGCTGGATTCACCACGCGACCAAGACCGTCAACGTCCACCCCGAGGCGGGCGAGCCGTACGACCTCGAGTACGACATCCTCGTCGTCGCGCTGGGCTCGATCTCGCGGACGCTGCCCATCCCGGGTCTCGCCGAGGTCGGTATCGGCTTCAAGCAGGTCGAGGAAGCGATCGCGCTGCGCAACCACGTCCTGGACCGGCTGGACGTGGCAGCGTCGACGACCGACGAGGCGGTTCGGCGCAGGGCGCTGACGTTCGTGTTCGTCGGTGGCGGATTCGCAGGGGTGGAAGCCCTCGGTGAGCTGGAGAACATGGCGCAGTACGCCCGCCGCTACTACCCGCAGATCGGGCCACACGACATGCGCTGGGTGCTGGTGGAGGCCACCGGGCGGATCCTGCCCGAGGTGGGCCCCGAGATGGGCGTCTACACGGTCGAGGAGCTGAGCAAGCGCGGCATCGAGATCCGGCTGGAGACCAGGCTCGAATCGTGCGTCGACGGGCACGTCGTGCTGTCGAAGGGCAAGCCGTTCGACGCCGACACCATCGTCTGGACGGCAGGGGTCAAGGCGAATCCGGTGCTGCGCAACAGTGACCTCCCGCTCGACGACAAGGGCCGGGTGCGCTGCCTGCCCGAGATGCGCATCGACGGGCTCGAGGACGCGTGGGCCGCCGGCGACAACGCGGCGATCCCGGACCTCACCGCGGGCGAGCCGGGCGTCATGACCGCCCCGAACGCCCAGCATGCCGTCCGCCAGGCGAAGCTGCTCGCCAAGAACATCGTGGCCGCGATGAACGGGCGCTTCCCCAAGCCGTACAAGCACAAGTACATCGGCTCGGTCGCCAGCCTCGGCCTGTACAAGGGTGTGGCGCACACCTACGGCATCAAGGTCCGCGGCTTCCCCGCGTGGTTCATGCACCGCACGTACCACATGAGCAAGATGCCGACGTTCAACCGCAAGGCTCGCGTCCTGGTCGACTGGACGATGGCGCTGCTGTTCCGCCGCGAGGTGGTCACGCTCGGTCGCACGAGCATGCCCCGTGAGGACTTCCGTCGCGCCGCGACCGACGACTCCCGCACCTTGGTCAAATGATCATGTTCACTTACCGATTCCCTGCTGCACCACCCGTACACACCTGGTGATGCTGCCGAAAACCTCGTGGTGTTCCCTCCGGACGGCGCTAACGTCTGAATCATGTCCGTGGGCGTCGCTACAGTGATCGTCCAGGTGTACGGAGGTGGCGTCATGTCCAGTGCGGGAGCAGCCGGACGCATCGGCGCGTTGATCGAGCGGTTGCTGGGGCGCCCGCTGCCGCTGCGCATCCGGACCTGGGACGGTGCGCAAACCGGCTCCGGCGACGGGCCCGTCCTGGTGGTCCGGTCCCGCCGGGCGCTTCGCCGGCTGCTGTGGCAACCGGACGAGATCGGCCTCGCCCGCGGCTGGGTGGCCGGCGAGCTCGACGTCGACGGTGACCTCGAAGAAGCACTCAGCCGCCTGGACGACACCGTGCGGGAGCTGAACGGCCGGCCGAAACTGACCGCTGCCGAACGCGCCGAGGTCCTTCGGGTCGCGGTGACTCTCGGCGCGGTCGGCCCGCCGTTGAAGCCGCCGCCGGAGGAAGCCGTCCTCAGCGGTGAGCGCCACTCGAAAAAGCGCGACCGCGCCGCCGTCAGCCACCACTACGACGTCGGCAACGACTTCTACGAAACCGTGCTCGGTCCGTCGCTGGTGTACTCGTGCGCGTACTGGACCCGCGGCGACGACCCCGATTACACCCTCGAGGACGCCCAGCGGGACAAGAACGACCTGATCTGCCGCAAGCTGGGCCTCGAGCCCGGTATGCGCCTGCTCGACGTGGGCTGCGGCTGGGGTTCGCTGGTCCTGCACGCTGCGCGGGAGTACGGCGTGCGCGCGGTCGGGGTGACGGTGTCGACGGCGCAGGCCGACTACGCCGAACGTCGCGTCGCCGACAGCGGGCTCGGCGACCTGGTTCAGATCCGCAACGACGACTGGCGCGACGTCGTCGACGGCCCGTTCGACGCGATCGCCAGCGTGGGCATGGCCGAGCATCTCGGGGCGCAGAGTTGGCCCGCGTACGTCGACCGGCTCCACGAGCTGTTGCGCCCCGGCGGCCGCCTGCTCAACCACCAGATCGTGCGCAAGGGCCGTCCACCTCGCGCGACGTCGTTGCGCGGCCGCCGGACGTTCATCGACGCGTATGTCTTCCCCGACGGTGAACTGCTGACCACCGGCGAAGTGGTGAACCGGCTCGAGGCCGGGGGCTTCGAGATCCGCGACGTGCACGCGCTGCGTGAGCATTACGCCCGTACGCTGCGGCATTGGGTCATGAACCTCGAAGCGGGATGGGACCGCGCCGTCTCCTCGGCCGGGGAGGGCCGTGCCCGCGTGTGGCGCCTGTACATGGCTGGTTCCGCGGTGTCGTTCGACGCGGGCCGCATCGGTGTCGACCAGATGCTGGCGGTACGGCTCCATGACGACGGGCGAAGCGACATGCCGATGGTGCGTCCGGTTGGATGGAGTGCATGAGCCTCATCGCTGTCACCGTCATCGGGCCCGATCGCCCGGGCATCATCGCCGAAGCCACCGGCGGCCTGGCCGCGCTCGGCCTGAACCTCGAAGACTCCACCATGACACTGTTGCGCGGGCACTTCGCGATGATGCTCATCTGTTCTGGTGACCGTGCGCCCGCCGAGGTGGAGCAAGCTCTGGCGTCGTTGACGGCCGATGGCCTGCAGGTGTCAGCACGCGAGGTGCCGCCCGATGACGGCGTGGGGGAGTCCGGTCGGGTGCCCTACGTCCTGACCGTGCACGGTGGCGACCGCCCCGGCATCGTCTCCGCGCTCACGCGGGTCGTGGCCGACGCCGGCGGCAACATCACCGACCTCGCCACTCGGTTGACCGACGAGCTGTACGTCCTGATCGCCGAGGTCGACCTGCCGGCTGCAGCCGATGAAGACGATGTTGCAGCCCGGCTGCGTTCGGTCGCACGCGACCTCGGCGTCGACGTCATGCTGCGTCCTCAGGAGACGGACATCCTGTGAGCGTTCGCGATTGGGTCGAGTCCGACCTCGGCGTCCCTGGAACCGTCCTGCCCGTCGTACGGGCGCCGGCGGCGGTGCTGTCGCAGCCCGCGCCCTACGTGGATCCGCAAGCCCCGGAGACCGTGCGCCTCGCTGCCGACCTGGTGGCCACCATGCGGGTCTCGCCCGGCTGCGTCGGGCTGGCCGCATGCCAGGTCGGCGTCGCTGCGCACGTGTTCGCCGTCGACGTCACCGGGCACCCGAAGGCGCGTACGGTGCACGGCACCTTCGTCCTGTGCAACGCGCGGGTGGAGGAGGCGACCCGCAAGGAGAAAGGACGCGAGGGCTGCATGTCGGTGCCCGACTTGACCGGCGACGTCAAACGCGCGACGCGGCTGGTGGTCAGCGGGCAACTGCCGGGCTCCGGCGATCACGTGACCGTCGAGACCGACGCATTCGAAGCCCGCGCCCTGCAGCACGAGATCGACCACTGTGACGGATACCTGTTCCTTGATCGGGTCTCCGGCGCGCACGCGGTCTACCCGCGCCAGACATACCTGTAACCGCGGGCGCTCCCGTACGCTGAGGGCCCGCGGTGTCGACGTAGCGGCGCTGCGCATAGCGCCCCCGTAGCCCAACAGGCAGAGGCGGCGGACTTAAAATCCGCACAGTGTCGGTTCGATCCCGACCGGGGGCACTCGTGTTGCTGGTTCTTCGCCTCGTGTCCAGGCGGCGATGCCCGGTCGGGCACTGACGGCCATGGATTCAGGTCTCATCGCGGCGCGCAGAGGTGTGCTGGTCCGCCTGATAGACGTCCGGGATGCCGTCGTGGTCGATGTCGGAAGATTCGAGTTCGTGTAATTGACGGTAGGTGCGATTGCGCAGCCGCAGCACGAGCGTGGCCAGCAGGGCAGCGGTGAGGGAGCCCGTCAGGACACCGACCTTGACGTGTTCGTCGAGCGCGCCGTCGGTGGCGAAGGCGAGATCACCGATGAGCAGTGAGACGGTGAAGCCGATTCCGCCCAGCATGGCCAGGCCGACGACGTCGGTCCACGAAAGCTGCTCGTCGAGATCAGCTCCGGTGAATCGGGCGAGCAAGTACGCCGATCCGCCGATGCCGACCGCCTTGCCGATCACCAGGCCCGAGATGATTCCCAACGCCACCGGGTGGCGTAGTGACTCGATGAGCCCAGTGAATCCGCCGATCGTGACGCCTGCGGCGAAGAAAGCGAACACGGGTACTGCGAAGCCGGCTGACAGTGGCCGTAGGCGGTGCTCGAACTGTTCGGCGAGTCCGGGCAGCTCCTCGGTAGCGGCGGCGGTGCGGGCGCGGTGCAGCACCGGCACGGTGAACCCGAGCAGCACACCGGCAACCGTGGCGTGGACGCCCGACTCGTGCACCAGGAACCAGGTGAGGCCAGCTAGCGCGACCAGTAGCCATGTGGCGCGCACGTTTCGCTGAACGGCCAGTGCGAATGCGGCAAGCGGCAGCATCGCCAGAACGAGGAACATCGGCCGCAGTTCGTCGGTGTAGAACACCGCGATGACAGTGACCGCCAGCAGATCGTCCACGACGGCGAGCGTGAGCAGGAAAGTCCGCAGCGCGGTGGGTAGGTGGGTCGAGATCACCGCGAGCACGGCCAACGCGAAAGCGATGTCAGTGGCGGTCGGGATGGCCCAACCCTCGGGGCCGGGGCTCGCGCCGAGATTCCAGAGAAGGAACACCAGCGCCGGTACGGCCATCCCGCCGACGGCTGCCACGATCGGAAGCGCTGCTCGCTGTGGGTCGCGTAGATCGCCCGCGACGAACTCCCGCTTGAGCTCGAGACCGACGACGAAGAAGAACACCGCCAGCAAGCCGTCGGCGGCCCACGTGCCGAGAGTGAGATCAAGGTGGAGACTCGCCGGCCCCACGCGGAAATCGCGGAGTGCCGCGTACGAGTCCGCGACGGGAGAGTTCGCCCAGATCAGTGCGCTAGCTGCTGCGATGATGAGTAGCAGGCCGCCGGTCGTCTCGGCGCGCAGCACCTCGGCCACTCGCGAAGCTTCTGGCCACGAACCACGTCGGAACAGTCGTGGCTTGGCAGGCGAAGAGTTCGGCACGGGAGTCTCCGGGATCGACGGCTATGAAACGCCGACCAGACTTCCCGGCACACCAGCTTTCACCCTACCAAGCGCCGTGGTGCCGGGATTTCACCGACGGGCGATCTGGTGCCGAACATGCCGAACATGCTTTGAGTTGGTGTTTTCACGCCATCTTGACGCTCGCCGGTGACTCATTGGTATAGTCCAATTCATCTCAAAACGGCCTAGGCCGAAAGTGGTTGATCGCGCCGGCTCGAACGCCTTGCCCAGGAGGTTCCGTGACATCGCACCGCCCCGTTCCTGCACCCGCCGCTGTGCTGTTGTCCCGCCGTTCGGTCATGGTCGCCGGCCTCGCCACGATGGGCGCCGTCTTCGCCCCGCCCGGATTGGCCGCAGCGGCCCGCGCCACCGGTACCGGGCGTGCAGCAGAAGGAACGGCATCGAGCCTGATCGCCACGCCGATCCACAACGTCGCCGTCAACTCCACGGCCTTCGGCCAGTGGCCCGACGGCCGCGAGGTGGCGTACTTCGCGGTCAACGGCGGGCCCGCGACGCTGGCGGCTCTCGACATCCGCGCCAACGAACAGATCGACCAGGCCGTTCTCGATGGCGCGGCGGGAGCGTGGGGGACCGTCGTGGCGCCCGACGGCGTCGTCTATGTCGGGTCGTGGGACAACGGACACCTCTACCGATACGAACCCGGATCGGGGACGGCGGAGGATCTCGGCCGGCCGATCGAGAGTGAGACCTACATCTGGCGCATCGACGTCGACGATCGCGGCCGGATCTACGGCGGCACGTACCCGAGTGGTGCACTGTTCCGCTACGACCCCCGCTCTGGCGAGGTGCGCGACTACGGACGCATCGCGGACGGCGGCGACTATGGCCGCAGTGTCGCGGTGGACGGCGACACGGTGTACGTCGGCCTCGGGTCCGAACGCGCCCGCCTGTTCGCTGTGGACGCGGAATCCGGCGACCGCGAAGAGATCGAGCTGCCGGCCGAGTATCGCGATCACACCTTCATCTACTCGCTCGAAGTGCGCGGTGGGCTGCTTTTCGTCTGGGTGACCACGCCGAACGACCCGTTGCTCGTCCTGGACACGGCTACGCGGCAATTCATCGACGATCTCGGTCCCGCGGCGGGTTCGGTGTCGGTCTCGCCGGTCCACGGGCGTGAACCGCTCTACTACGTCGCCGCGGACGGGACGTGGAGGTGGTACGACCCGCGTACCGGTGACGTCGGTACGACGCCGGTGAGCGACAGCTACACGGCACGATCGTTCGGCTGGGTGCACCGCGCCGGAGCCGGCGCCCGGCCCTCGTCGGCACGCGACTATCCGGGACACACCCTCGCGATGGCCGATTACCTCGGCCGCCTGTGGTATTACAACCCGCGCACGGGCGCGCACGAGACGGTCGATACGCCCATCGAAGGTGCGCCGGCGAACGTGCAGAGCATCGGGGTCGGCCCGGACGGCAAGGTCTACGTCAGCGGGTACCAGTCGGGCGGCCTCGCCGTCGTCGATCCCGCGACGTCGGAGTCCATCCAGTTCCCGGCAGGTACGGTGGGCCAGGTCGAGGGCATGCACACGCACGGCGACAAGCTCTACCTCGGGGTCTACACCGGTAGCGTCCTGCTGGCTTTCGACCCCTCCCTCCCGTTCGATTACGGCACGAACCCATACACCATCGCGGTGCTCGAGGAAGACGGGCAGGACCGGCCGTTCGCCTGGACGTCGGCCGGCGACCTGGTCGCTACCGGGACGGTGCCCGGGTACGGCGATCTGGGCGGAGCGTTGACCCTCATCGACCCCAGCACCGACGACTATCACGTCCACCGCGATGTCGTGCCCGAGCAGAGCATCACAGCCTTGACCTCGCTCGACGGTCAGGTCGTCGGAGGAACGTCCGTCTGGGGCGGACTGGGCGTGCCCCCGACGCAGTCCGATGCCGTGCTGTTCGGCTGGGACACCGGTGGCAGCCCCGGCGGCGGGACGAAGGCGTGGGAGGTCGTGCCGGTCACCGGCGAGCGAGCGATCACCGGGCTGACCGTCACGCCGGACGGTCACGTCTGGGGTGTGACCGTGGGCAAGGTCTTCGAGTACGTTCCCGCAACCGGGGAGGTTGCGCGGGTGATCGAGATCGCGCCGTTCGACTGGACCGATGTCAGCCACGTCTGGGCGTCCGGGCAGGTCGAGGGCCGGGACGACGGGACCTTGCTCGTCCTGGCGCTCGGCACCTTGTACACCTTGGACCCCGCGAGCGGCGCCGTCACCGAGCTCCAGGCCGACGTGAAGCACTTCGTCGTCACGCCCGACGGCGAGATCGTCTTCAGTCGCGGCACCGACCTGTACCGGTACGAACCGTAATGGCCTTTCGGCCCTGCCGGGTAGGACACGCTGCCCTGGCCGATCGGCCATCGGGTCCGGTGTGCTGGAGACATGACGACAGCAGCGGCCGCCGCGGAGCAGGCGGAACCGGAGCCGGTCGAGAACCGGCCGGTCGTGGTCGGCCTGGACGGCTCACCCGCTGCGCTCGTCGCGTTGGACTGGGCCGCTGAGGAGGCCCGGACGCGCGGGTGCGGGCTGGAGTTGGTCTACGTCCATCCAGGAGACCGCTATGCGCTCGCCGTCATCGACATCGCGCCACAGGAGCTCGCGGACGACATCTTCGACGAGGCCCTGGATCGCCTGGCGAGCCGGGGTTTCGGCGATCTCGAGGTGCAGACCGTGCTGCGCTTCGGGATCGTGCCGCGGGTCCTGCTACGGGAATCGATCGGTGCACCGATGCTGGTCGTCGGGCGCCAAGGGCGCGGCAAGTTGGCCGAGTTGGTGCTCGGTTCGACCGCTCTGGCCACCGCGGCACATGCGCGAGTGCCGGTGACGGTCGTCCCGGACACCTGGGAGCCCGGCTCGACTCCGCGCCGCAGGGTGCTGCTCGGCGTCGACGGCTCGCAGCGCGGCGAGTCGGCCGTGGAGTACGCCTTCGCGCTGGCCGCAGCGAGGGGCGCAGGGATCGTGGCCGTCCACGTGATCAGCCTGCCCTATGCCTACCCGGCCGACCGGCCGCTGCGCAGCGACGTCGCGCACTTCGAGCGCGCGGCCGAGAATGTCTTCGACAACTCCGTCCACCCGTGGCGGACGAAGTATCCGAACGTCGAGGTGACCACGGCCACCGAGTACGGACATCCCGCCGCGATCCTGGCCGAGTACGCCAAGGACGTGGACCTGGCGGTGATCGGTGGGCGCGGCCACGGCCGGGTGACGGGCATGCTGCTGGGTTCGATCGCGCGGAGCATCCTGCGGCAGATGCCGGTCCCGGTCACGGTCGTTCGCGACTGAGTCCTCAGCCCGTCGTCACCGCCGTGAACGCCCGGCCGGTGATCTCGGTTGGCTGGACCCGGACGAACCACTGCTTGGGATGGCTGGTCCACGTCGGCAGCGGGAGTTCTTCGGCGTAATAGATGTCGGCAAAGCGCTCCAGGCGTTCGGCCCGGCCTTTGACCACCACGCTCCAAGCCCGCGCCGTCACCGAGTCGACATGGTCGGCCTCGACGACCACCTGGGGCGCGATCACCGCAGCGGCGAGCTTGGTGCCCTCACCGGTGCGGAAGACGATGCTGCGGTCGTCCACGACGATGTTGACCGGGAACACTTCCAGATCACCGGCGATAGCGATGGCTATCCGGGCGAGGCCCACGGTCGCCAGCCGGCTCCAGCACGCATCCTCGTCCAGGATCGCCATGCCGGTGCGGATGTCGGACGTCATGTCGACCATCTCCAGTCGAGGATCAGTGCGGAGCCAGCGTCTGGCTGAGCTGGTCGCCCCACCGGCGAGCCCGCTCCTCTTCGCCGGCGATGAGCGGCCCGGTGGTGCCGGTGACGTAGAAGGTGGTCGCCGCCGTCACCGGGCGGTACCCGAGACGACGCAAGCGCCGGCGAGCCCCTCGTGCTGCTGACCCCGGTAACCGGGGCTTGGCCACCTTCGTGTCGAACGTCGCGATGGCAGCGTCGGCGCTGTTCAGGGCGGAGAGCCATTCGCGAAGACCAGGTCCTTTCGAGACGATGCCTTCGGGCGCCTGCTCAGCCGCGCTCTTGCGGGTCGACTCCCGGGTCATGGCGAAGGCATGGGTCGGGCCGCCGACCACGAGCAGATCGACGCCTGCGACGGACTCACCCGCTGAGCCGACTTCGACGGTCTCGACGTCCATGGTGGCCGACAGCCCGTCGGCGATCGCCGCGGCGATCTTTTCAGTGTTGCCGAACATCGACTCGAAGACGACCAAGGCGCGCATGGCGGCTGCACCGACTCTCGAACGTGGTTCATCCTGTGCTTGCATCCTGGGCTCGCCCACAGTGTTGCGCCACCCGCGTTCGTCCCCCTGACCTGGGGACTTTCGGCACCAGCGCGGGACGGTGGCGAACCCGTACACCGCCAGCCGGTGGCGCCCGCCGGAAGCGTGGCGTGGTCAATGCGGATCGGGTTGGGGCACGTGACTGCCGAAGAGGGCGACTTTGAGTGCGCCGGTCTCGGCCGGTCGGGTGAAGACGTCGTAGGCGTCCTGCATCTCGTGGATGCCGAACCGGTGCGTGATCAGGCCTGGCATGGTGAGCTGGCCGGCGGCGAGCATGCGGAGCAGGACCGGGGTGGTGGCGGTGTCGACCAGCCCGGTGGTGATGGTGAGGTCGCGGCTCCAGATCGTCTCCAGGTGCAGCGCGGCGGGTTTGCCGTGCACGCCGACATTGGCGACGTGGCCGCCCGGCCGGACGATGTCGACACAGCTCTCGAACGTCTCCGGGATGCCGACCGCCTCGATGGCCACGTCGGCACCCAAGCCGTCGGTGAGTGCGCGAACTCGGGTGGCGACGTCGTCGACGGTGGGGTCGATCTGGACGTCGGCGCCGAAGGAGATGGCGGCCTCGCGCCGTCCGGGAGCGGGATCGACGACGACGATGTGTGACGGGCTCAGCAGTCGCGCCGTGATGACAGCGGCCAGGCCGATCGGGCCGGCGCCCACGATGACCACCGTGTCGCCGGGACGCACGGCGCCGGCCAGGACGCCGACCTCGTACGACGTGGGCAGGATGTCGGCGAGCATGACGGCGTCCTCGCTGCTGACCGTCTCGGGAAGACGGTAAGCCGACGTGTCGGCGAACGGGACGAGAACACGTTCGGCCTGGGTGCCGTCGACGCGGTGGCCGAGAATCCAGCCGCCGCCACCGAGGCACTGCCCGTAGCGGCCATCGCGGCAATAGCGGCACCGGGCACAGGCGGAGATGCACGACACCAGGACGCGGTCGCCGACGGCGACGTTACGGACGTTGCTGCCGATGTCCTCGACCGTGCCGACGGCCTCGTGACCCAGTACGCGCCCGGGCTCGACGGTGGGGACGTCGCCGTTGAGGATGTGCAGGTCGGTGCCGCAGATGGTGACGCAGTCGACGCGGACGACGGCATCGTCGGGGTGCTTGATCGCGGGATCCGGAACGTCCTCCCAAGACCTGCGCCCAGGGCCGTGGTAAACGAGCGCCTTCATCGTCGCCCCCTTTCGGATCGTGCTGCTGGCACTGACGACGACACCACGACGGGTCGACATCGGGGAGGGGCGAACGGCCCGTCCGATGGCGAACGAGTGCGATTACTCGGCTGGGCGGCGACCCCAGGCCGAGATCAGCGGCGCGTAGGTGAGATCGAGTTCGCCGGCCTCGATGGCGGCCAGGTGTGCGTCGATCTCGGCCTCGTCGGCCAGGCCGGCCGCGAGCAGTTCGTCGCGCACGTGGTGGATCGTCGCGATCTCCAGCCGGTTGCAGGCCAACCCGCCGACCGGGAACGAGCCCGTTGCGGCGACATCGACCAAGCCGGCCGCGCGCAAGACTCGTGGCAGGGTCCGGCCGAAGCTCAGGTCGGCGCCACGGCGCACCAACAGCTCGCGCATCGCGGCGCGCAGCCGGTTGGCCCGCTGCGCCGGGCCGTTGTCGTCCAGGCAGGCCAAAGGCTGTAACGCGGTGTCGGCGTCCTCGATCAGCAGCCAACCACCGGGTCGTAGGGCTGCGACCATCGTGGCCAGCGCCCGGGCCCGGTCGGGCACATGGACCAGCACGAGCCGGGCGTGCACCAGATCGAACGTTTCCGGCTCCGGGGGCGGGTCAGCGGCGATGTCGTGCTGGAGCACCTCGTACGCGCCGGTCGGCTCGAGCCAGGACGTGTCGATGTCGGTCGCCAGCACGCGCCCGCTCGGACCGACGGTGGCCACGAGCGCCTCCGGGATGTTGCGGCCGCCGGCCCCTACTTCCCAGCAGTGCGATCCAGGCCCGGCCCCCAGACGTTCGATGTGCCCGAGTGTCACGCCGTCGAACAGTTCGGCCAGCCACACGAATCGCTCGCCCGCCTCGGCGCGGGCGTTGCCCAGCAGGTATCCGTGCGCGGGTACAGAAGTCCCGGCCTCGCCGGTGGGATCCGGTCGGCCACCGGCACCGGATCGGGGAGATGAGGGGGTCACCACCACATGGTCGACCCCGGCAGGCCACCGGCGCCACCTCGACACGAGAGGGACACGTCACACTCCACCGTTGCGAACCCGCCATCGTTCAGGATCGGAGGTAGCGGGTCCGCGTCGTGGGGTCGAGCTTGGCGATGGCCAGGCGCAGGGCAGGGCGTTGCATGGCCGCGGCATGAGCGTCGAGAAATTGCAAGAGCGCCTCGGGATCGCGGGTTCCGGCGTGTTTGAGGAAGATCCCGACGGCGTTGTGGACGGCTGGTTCCGGGTCGGCCGCAAGGCGATCGGCGATGCCGAAGCCGTCGGCGAGATCCTCGTCGGTTCCGTAGCGGGCGTGATAGAGCGTTGCAGTGATGGCGGTGCGCCGGCGCAGCGGTTCAGCCGCTTCGGCGAGTTCGTACAACGGTCGCGACGACCGACCCGCCAGGTGCCGGCCGACCACCCGCGGTGCCGACCGGTCGACCATGTCCCAAGTCGTGATCCGATCGTGGCGGTCCAGGTAGGTCTGATAGAGCCGTTCGCGCTGGTTGTCGGTGATCGGCTTGCGGGCCTGGAAATCGAGGATGCACAACGCCGCCAAACGCGGTTCGTAGGCGGGGTGATCCAGGAGTCGCTCGATCTCGGCATGGTCGAGGTCGGCGTGAGCTTTCGCGACATCGAACAGGTCTCGCATCCGCATGCCGAAGGCGTCCTCGTCCGGGGCCAATCGTTTCCGGATGCTCGCCAGCTGGTCGGTGTCCTGGACGCGCAGAAGCGCGGCCACGACATCGGCTGCGGATCGGTCGCTCATCACCAAGTCCTAACGCGACGAGCGGGGCCGCAGCGGTCGCATTGACATATGCCCATATGGGGATATTATTCTGCGATGGCGCGAGCTGCAACGACGACCGACGCGTTCAATGCCGTCGGCGACCCGACGCGTCGAGCGGTGCTGAACAAGCTGGCGACCGGGGAGACGACGGTCAAAGCGCTGGCCGAGCACGTGAACTGCCCGCAGTCGCTGGTGTCCAAGCATCTGAAGGTGCTGCGCGAGGTCGAGTTGGTGCGCTGCCGAAGCGTCGGGCGCACGCGTCTGTACCGAATCGACCGGGCGGGCATCACGCCGCTGCAGACCTGGCTCACCGAACTCACGACCGCGATCAATCAGCACTACGACCGCCTCGACGACTACATCCAGACGTTGAAGGCGGACGGCGACGCAGTACGGAAGGGGGAACCGAGATGAGCACACGACATGAGTCGGCGACGGTCACGCTGCCTTCCGACACCGAGATCCTGATCACGCGCACCTTCGAAGCACCCCGGAGCCTGATCTGGGACGTCATGACCACACCCCGTCACTTGCTGCGGTGGTGGGGACCGGACTATTGCCCGCTCGTCTCGTGCGACATCGACCTTCGGCCGGGCGGCGGATGGCGTTATGTGGCGCGCGACGTCGACGGCGACGAGCTCGCCTGGCACGGAACCTACCGCGAAGTCGTCCGCGCCGAGCGGATGGTGTCCACCGAAGTGTTCGAGGGCAATCCGGAGGCCGAAGCGCTCAGCACGACGACCCTGACCGAACGCGACGGCGTCACGACGTTGGAGGTCCGGGTACAGCACGCGAGCATGAAGAACCGGGACGGACATGTGCATTCTGGCATGGAGCGCGGGATGCAGCGCAGCTACGACCGGCTGGACGACCTGCTCGCCGTCGCCGGTACGCCCGCCGAGCGGTTCCGCCGAGTCGCCGGCCGCTTCACCGATCGCGTCGAACAGGTTCCGCCGCACGCGTGGCCGAATCCTGCACCGTGCGCGGGCTGGACCGCGCGCGACGTCGTGATCCACCTGCTCGAATGGGTCCCCAAGGTCATCGGCAGATCCGGGATCGAGTTCCCCGACCTGCCCTACGACGATCCGGCTCGGGCGTGGACCGCGTTGGCCACCACGCTCCAGGCGGCGCTCGACGACCCCGACACCGCGCGACGCACGTTCGATGCCGGGCCGCCCGGGGAAATGACCGTCGAAGCCGCGATCGACATGCTCGTCGTGGGAGATGTGCTCGTGCATACCTGGGATCTGGCCAAAGCCACCGGCCTGGACGAGCGACTCGACGAGGACATCGCCGCCGCGATGCTCGACGGGATGCTGCCGATGGACGAGGTGCTGCGGGCCAGCGGCCACTACGGTCCCAAGGTCGCCGTCGCCGACGATGCTGACGTCCAGACCAAGCTGCTCGCCTTCACCGGCCGCGATCCGAACAGGTAACCAACCGGGGTGGCCGACGAGCCACTCGCAGGTCGTGATGTCAGCCGGTGCGCAACTCCGACGGGTGGGTGCTGGGGCGCAGGAAGAGCAGACTGACCATGACGACGGCCGCCACCACCACGACCGCGCCGCCGCTGAGCATCGCGAGATCGCCGAACGGTATCGGAACACTCAACGTGACCTCCGGTACGGAGTCGTATCCGCCGCCGGTCACCGATGACCCGAACAACGCTCGCGGTAGCGCTGCGCCGGCCACGGCGGCCACCACACTCGCGGGTACCACCGGGGCCAAGGCTTGCCACATCGTCGCCCGTCGCAGCACGGACCGGGGGACCCCCGAGGCCGACAGATGAGCGTAGGTCCTGCGACGCGACACGATGCCCTCGGCGATGGTGACCAGCAGACCGCCTGCAGCGATCAGGGCAGCGACCGCGACGGCCACGTTGATCAGGTCGAAGGCGTTGTAGTAAAAGTCCAGGTCCGTCCGGGGTACGAACTCCTCGCCGTTGGCCTCGGCCGTCAGCCGGTTAGCTTCGTCCTCGACGGCGAAGTTCGCGGCGAAGGCGGCTTTCACCCCGGCGGCTGCGGCCCCGAAGGCCACGCACGTCAGCACGACGGCGAAGGCGCGGCTGCCCGCCCACGGGTCGGCCATGAGCCGGCGCCCGGCCAGCATCGCCGGTGCGCGCCGGGCGTAGCGGGCGAGTGTCTGACCGGCCCGGTGCGAGATCCACCCGGTGCCGAAGACGACACCGATCACCGTCATCAACGCACCGGTGGCGACGAGGCCCAGGAACACCGCGGCCGGCAGCGCGACATCGCGGTTGTCCGCGTAAGCGCTGATCGGTTCGAGTACCGCGATGACGGCGATACCCGGCATCACGAGCAGGCCGGGCCAGATGCGCGGGCTCTCGGCTCGTTGCCGTCGTACGACGCCGAACGGGCCGACGCTCACCCGTCGCAGCGCCACGACAGCGATGCCGGTAGCCAGGAGCGGCAGCGAAGCCGTGAGTAGAGCCAGCACCCACCACGGTGGCAGGACGTCGGTGGGCAGGACGAGCCGGCCGTCGGGGCCGGGATTGTGCAGCAGGCGCCGGCCCAACAGATAGGTACCAAGCGCGATCAGGGCGCCGAGCGCGCTGGCCACGCCGGTTTCGACGGCCACGAGCGTCATCGTCTGCCGCGGCGTGGCGCCGGCCAGGCGGATCGACGCGAGACGCCGATCACGGGCCGGAGCGCCGAGACGGCCGCACTGGGCGGCCAGGACCAGTGCGGGAATCACGAGCAGGACGAGGGCGACGGTCACGCCCGGGCGCAGTCCTGGTTCGCGGAGGTAGGCGACGGTGTACTGCACGTTCCAGGCTGCTGCGTCGTCGGGAGAGCTGCCCAGTTCGGGAATCGCGACGACGGTGGCCGCGGCGAGGATCGCGAGCATGGCCAGCGCCGCTGACACCGCGGTCAGCACGACGCGCAGCGTGTCGGTGCGGCTGCCGGCCAGAGCGAGGCGGAGGAGTGCGCCGGGCTTCATCGGGCCCGCGCCTCGGTCGCGACTTCACCACGCGCGCGACGTCCGCGGCGGACCGAGCCGATGCCGACGCCGCTCGGGTCGTGCTCGCCGTCGCGCAAGGCGAACTCGCGCGCCGCGTAGGCGGCGACTCTGGCGTCGTGCGTGACGATGATCACCGCCGTGCCCTGGTCCTGGGTCACGCGCAGTAGATGATCGAGCACCTGCTCGCCGGCGAGGGTGTCGAGCGCGCCGGTCGGTTCGTCGGCGAACAGCACCCGTGGCTCGGTGACCAGTGCTCTGGCCAGCGCGGTGCGCTGTTGCTCGCCGCCGGAGACCGCACCGGGGAGGTCGTCGGCCAGGTGAGCCACGCCCAAGCGGTCGAGCCAGGTCAGCGCCGCGGTGTGGGCCTGGCGCCGTCCCGTCCCGCCCAGCATCAGCGGGAGCGCGACGTTCTCGGCGATCGTGAGTTCCGGCACCAGCTGACCGAACTGGAACAACACCCCGAACTCGCTCCGGCGCAGCAGCGATCGCTCGGCTTCGGACCGACGCTCGATGCGCTCGCCGCGATAACTGACTTCACCGGCATCCGGGGTGAGGATGCCCGCCAGGCAATGCAGCAACGTCGACTTGCCGCAGCCGCTGGGGCCGGTGACGGCGACGATCTCTCCCTCGGCGACGTCGACGCTGACTCCGCGTAGGGCGGGAATCTGTCCGTACGACTTCACGACGCCACGTCCGGTGAGTAGCGGCTCGGCCGTCATGTGTGCACCTCCCGATGCAGGTCGGATACGCGGTCCAGGGTGGTGCGCAGCCAGCGCAGATCCGCGTCCAGATGGTTGATGGCGTAGTCGGCGGCGATGACGTCGCTGAGTGCCGACTGCGGGCTGGTCTTGATGGCGGTCAGCTCGCGCATGCGGGCCATGTGGGCCGCGACTTGGTCGGTGACGTAGGTACTGGCGGTTTCGACATCCGCGACGAGCAGGGCCACGGTCACCTTGGCGAGCAGAGCGCTGTTGACGTGCGGCGCCGGCGTCTCGACGGTGGCCAGCCACTCTTCGAGCCGCGCGCGCCCCTCGGGTGTGGCCGCATACACCGTGCGTTCCGGTCCGCCGGCCTGATCCGAGCCTTGGGCGAAGGCTAGACCGTCGCGTTCGAGTCGGCCGAGCGTGGCATAGACCTGGCCGAACGCCATCGGCTTGGCCTTGGGGAACCGTGAGTCGTAGGCGTGCTTGAGGTCGTACCCGTGGCGCGGGCGCTCCGCGAGGAACCCGAGCAGCACGTAAGGGGTCGACATGGGCGCGACTATACACCGAGTGAATAGTTGGTCGCGTGGGGCTTCGAGTAAGGAGCCCTGGACCTTGTGTCTACGAGGGGTGACGCTGGTGGCAACAATCGACCACAGCGTCACCCGTGGCGATCACGATGCCGCGCACGCTGAACTGCGACACCGCAGCCTTGCCGCACCTTTACCGCAGCGGGTTGAACGCCTTGATCGGTGGGTGCGTCGCAGCGCCGACCATCCCGTCGGCGACGTATCGACCGGTCAGCGCGCCGAGCGCCACGCCCCACAT
>Ga0079224_100002153_pt1 | contig 23606 bp, 25 predicted proteins | sample Stecom2015_FD_80414 | JGI IMG/M metagenome (GOLD analysis project Ga0079224, IMG submission 80414) | Agricultural soil microbial communities from Utah to study Nitrogen management - Steer compost 2015 | ecosystem: Environmental > Terrestrial > Soil > Agricultural land | place: USA: Utah... | reverse complement strand
GCAGGGCCTTGAGCTTGATCTCCTCTTCGTTGACCATCTTGGCTGCCTCTTCTTCCTGCAGCAGCTTGAGCGCCTCCCGCACGGGCAGCTTGCGGGTCTTGGTGCGCTCGCCGCCCAGGCCCTGGAACAGCGATTGCAGCTGGCTGGTCATCTCTTCCATGCCTGGCGGGGCCATGATTTCCACGCCGATCGGCATGGCCCGCACCTCGATCTCCACTTCACGGTCGTCCAGCTTACCCTCGCGCAGCAGCTTGCGGAATTTCTGCCGGGTGCTGTCGTCGGGCGGCGGCTGCTGCGGTTCGAAGCGCATGCTGGAACGGGGCCGCGGCAGCAAGGCGTCCAGCAACCGCTCCTCGGCAGCGTCTTCGGCGCGGGTGCGAACCTTGGCGATTTCCTCCTCGCGGGTCATCTTGACCGCGATCTCGACCAGGTCGCGCACCATGGACTCGACGTCGCGGCCGACATAGCCGACCTCGGTGAACTTGGTGGCTTCCACCTTGATGAAGGGCGCCCGGGCCAGCTTGGCCAGCCGGCGGGCGATCTCGGTCTTGCCGACACCGGTGGGACCGATCATCAGAATGTTCTTGGGCGTGATCTCGTTGCGCAGCGGTTCTGCCACCTGCATGCGCCGCCAGCGGTTGCGCAGGGCGATGGCGACCGCGCGTTTGGCTTTGGTCTGGCCAATGATGTGCTTGTCGAGTTCCTGGACGATTTCGCGAGGGGTCATCGACATGGGTTCACTCCTTCAGGCCCTGCCATGGTAAGGCGCTGGTCGCTGGTGGCGCCGGGTGCGGCAGCCGGTTCCCTTGGCCGGCGTTGCGCAGCGCCAGGTGCCTACGGCAGTTCCTCGATGGTCAGGTGGCGGTTGGTGTAGATGCAGATGTCGCCGGCGATGTGGAGCGCTTTCTCGACGATCTCGCGGGCCGACAGATCGGTGTTCTCCAGCAGCGCCGTGGCCGCGGCCTGGGCATAGGGGCCCCCGGAGCCGATCGCGATCAGCCCATTCTCCGGCTCCACCACGTCGCCGTTGCCAGAGATCATTAGGATGGTGTCCTTGTCGGCGACCACCAGCAGCGCTTCGAGCCGCCGCAATACCCGGTCGCTGCGCCAGTCCTTGGCCATTTCCACCGCGGCCCGGGTCAGGTTGCCACGGTGCTTCTCGAGCTGCCCCTCGAAGCGCTCGAACAGGGTGAAGGCATCGGCGGTGCCCCCGGCGAAGCCGGCCACCACCTGATCGTTGTGCAGGCGGCGCACCTTGCGCGCGTTGCTCTTCATGATGGTCTGGCCGAGGGTCACCTGGCCGTCGCCGCCAACGGCAACGCGGCCGTCGCGCCGCACCGCGAGTATGGTCGTACCTCTGAATTGCTCCACAGCGGACTCCAGCTCTAGAGAATGGACGGTGGCGGACCGTGTGTATGCGCGCAGCCATCGTAACGGGGCCGCGGCCCGCGTCAAGAACTATGAGGGCGGCCGCGGTGCCAGCCCATGCCGCCGCAAGGCTGAGGTGAGGGCGCTGGCCGGTGCGCAGCCCAGCATGGCGGGATTATAGCGCCAATGGAGCTGGCTTACTCTTTTTGCGAGCGCCGCCGGGCGCGGGGATGGGCGGCGTCGTAGACCTTGGCCAGGTGCTGGAAATCCAGATGGGTATAGATCTGGGTGGTGCCGATGTCGGCATGGCCTAGCAGCTCTTGCACTGCGCGCAGGTCGCCGCTGGATTCCAGCAGGTGGCTGGCGAAGGAGTGGCGCAGCATGTGAGGATGCACCGGCCGGCCCAGGCCCTGCTGCTGGCTGAGGCGGGTTAGGCGGGCCTGGATGGAGCGGGCCGAGAGGCGGCTGCCGCGCCGGCTGACGAACAGGGCCGGCTGGTCAGCGACAGCAAAGCCTGGACGCAGCTGCAGCCATCGCTGCAGCGCCTGTCGGGCCTGGCGGCCTACCGGCACCACGCGGACCTTGCCGCCTTTACCGAGCACGCGCACTTCGCCTTCGGCGAGGTCGAGGTCGGTCAGATCGAGCCGCACCGTCTCGGCCAGGCGCAGGCCGGACGAATAGATCAGCTCAAAGATGGCCTTGTCCCGCACCAGCAGCGGATCGTCGGTGGGCATCTCCAGCAAGGCGGCCGTGGTGTCTACGTCCAGGGCCTTGGGCAGCCGGCGCGGCGATTTGGGTGCTTTGAGGTCGGCAGCCGGATCGTGCCTGGCCACCCCCTCGCGGATCAGGAAACGGTAGAAGCTGCGGATGGCCGACAGCTGCCGCTGCAGGCTGCGGCCGGACAGACCGGCGCGATGACGGGCACTGATGAACGCGCGCACGTGATGGTTGTCGAGGTCCTGCCAGCGTGCCAACCGCTGGCGCTGGCGGAATTCGTCGAACAGCTCGAGATCGCGCCGGTAATGGCGGCAGGTCAGCGGCGACAGCCGCCGCTCGTGGCGCAGGTGGGCTTCGAAGCGGTCGAGCCAGGCGCTGGCCTCGGTCATGGCGCGGCCGGCAGGTAGCGCTGCAGGGCGCGGCCGGCGACGGCGCCGAGCTGGCGCAGGAAGACCGTGCCCATGCCGGGCTGGAAGCGTTCGGGCCAGTAGCTGCCGATGGCCAGCAGGCCAAGGAGGCGGCCGTCAAACAGCGGCACCAGTGCGGTCGAGCCGATGGCCACGGCGCTGTCGCCGAACAGGAAGTGCAGCTGCTCGCGGGTGAGACGGCCGCAGAGGGGGCGCGGCGCCTTGAGCAGCGGCGCGAACAGCTCAAGCTCGGGTGCCTCCGGCGCCACCCAGTCGGGGCCGTCTCCGGAGCCCAGCAGCCGGATCACGATGGCGTCGCAGTCGAAGTTCCGCCGTAGCTCGTCCTTAAGCACGAAGAGGACCGCTTCGAGATGCGGCGCGCTGATCAGCTCCAGGGTCAGGTGGTGGATGCGCTCGGCCAGGCGGTCGTTGTCGCGCGCCACCGCCAGCAGCTCATCTAGGCGCTGCTGCAGCTGCCGGTTGCGTTCCCGCAGCACGCGGGCCTGGTATTCCAGCAGGGAGACCGCGGCGCCACAAGGGTGGGGAATGTCCAGCTGCGCCAGCAGGTCCGGGTGCTGCCGCAGAAACTGCGGATTCCTGATGAGGAAATCGGTGACGACAGCTTCGACCGAATCATCGGCCGCTTGCTGCGGCTGTTGGCTGAATGTCATGTGATCGGGTCCTGGCGCTGCGTTTGTCCGTTGCAATTAACGATAAACCAAACCGCTGACAAAACCCTAGCACGGATGCGCGGCAGCCGCCGGCCGCCTACGCCGGCAGCAGCGTCTCGCCGCGCAGCAAGTCCTCCATGGTTTCCCGACGACGGATCAGATGCATCCGGTCGCCGTCCACCATCAGTTCGGCGGCGCGCGGCCGGCTGTTGTAGTTGGAGCTCATCACGAAGCCGTAGGCGCCGGCAGAGTGCACCGCCAGCAGGTCGCCAGGGGCGATGGCGAGCCGGCGCTGCTTGCCGAGAAAGTCGGCGCTTTCGCAGACCGGTCCGACCACGTCGTAGATATCCTCGGCGGCGGCCGGATTCTCGGTCACCGGCTCGATGCGCTGCCAGGAGTCGTACAGGGCCGGCCGCAGTAGGTCGTTCATGGCGGCATCCACCACGGCGAAGCTTTTGGCCGGGCCGCGCTTGAGATATTCCACCCGGGTAAGCAGCACCCCGGCGTTGCCGACGATGGCACGCCCCGGCTCCATGATGAGCTTGAGCGGGCGCTGCCCCAGCCGCTCGAGCACCACGGCAGCGTACTCGGCTGCCGTCGGCGGTTGCTCGTCGTGGTAGCGAATGCCGAGGCCGCCACCGATGTTGATGTGCGTCAGCGCGATGCCGGCGGCCTGCAGCCGGTCGATCAGGACCAGCAGGCGCTCCAGAGCGTCGCCGATGGGTTCCAGGCTGGTCAGCTGGGAGCCGATGTGACAGTCCACGCCGATCAGCTCGATGTGCTCCAGCGCCCGGGCTTGCAGAAACAGCCGCTCGGCCTGGTTGATCTCGATGCCAAACTTGTTGTCCCGCAGGCCGGTGGAAATATAGGGATGGGTGCGGGCGTCGACGTCCGGATTGACCCGCAGCGAGACCGGAGCCTTGACGCCCAGCTCCTCGGCCACCGCGTTCAGCCGCTGTAGCTCCGGCTCGGACTCGACATTGAAGCAGAGGATGCCTGCCTGCAGGGCCTGGCGCATTTCCGCGGCCGTTTTGCCGACGCCGGAGAAGACCACCTTGCGCGGATCGCCGCCGGCCCGGATGACGCGCTCCAGCTCGCCGCCGGAGACGATGTCGAAGCCGCTGCCCAGCCGCGCCAGGCAGTTCAGCACGGCCAGGTTGGAGTTGGCCTTGACGGCGTAGCAGATCAGGTGGTCGCGCCCCTGGAAGGCCTGGTTGAAGGCGCGCCAGGCGGTTTCGATGGCGCGCCGGGAGTAAACGTAGCAGGGTGTGCCATGACGCGCGGCTGCGTCGGCGAGATCGACGTCTTCCAGGAACAGGCGGCCGTTGCGGCGGGAGAGCGTCTGCATCGGGGAATCCCTTTGTGAATCAGCGGGAGGCGGCCTGTCCGTTGGTCTCGGCCGGCAGGTAGAGAGGGCCTTTCTGGCCACAGCCGTGAAGCGCGGCGGCCGACACCAGCATGAGCAGCGTGAGAAGCAAGCGCTTGGACATGACCGGCTCCCTGCGAAAGAAAGGCATTATAGCGGCTGCGGCCGCTGTGTCGAAGGACCGGCGCCGTCCGTGGCCAGTCCATTGCGCGTTGCCGCAGGGTTGGTCAGCGCAGCAGCCGGTCCTTGGCGGGCAGCAGGAACAGCTCCCGGAACAGGCTGTGTAGCGCTTCTTCCGCCAGCAGCGCCCGGGCGAGCGGGTCCTCCGGCGGGTCGTTCCGGGTCGCCGCCGGATGCTGCCACAGCAGACGGACGGCACCGGTGGAGGCGTCGCGGATTTCCAGGCAAGGGCGGCCGTGCGTGGCGCGGGCATTGATGCGATATCCCATCCTCGGGACTCCTTTCCATGGCGAGAGTTAATGAAGTTAATAGTAATCATTATCTTTTGCAATAACTTTGTGAGCCTGCCGCCCGTCTCCTCGTGCTAATCTCATTGCCGAGTCCATCACGGTTTTGAGCAGCCATGTACCTCGGAATCAAACATTTGCACATCACCACGGTCTACATCACCATCGCGCTGTTCGTGCTGCGCGGCATCTGGATGGTGTTCAGCCCCGGCATGCTGGAGAAGCGCTGGGTCCGCATCGTGCCGCACATCAACGATACCGTGTTGCTGCTAAGCGCGATCGCCCTGGCCGTGATGCTGCGGCAATATCCGTTCGTCCACGGCTGGCTGACGGCGAAGGTGATCGGCCTGGTGGTTTATATCGGGCTCGGAATGGTCGCCTTACGGCGAGGGAAGACCAAGGCGGTGCGCATCGCCGCTTTCTTCGCTGCGCTGGTGACGATCGCCTACGTCTACAGCGTCGCCCGCGCTCATCATCCGTGGCCATGGGCATTGTGAGCCGGTTGCGGGACAATCGTTTCACGCGCTGGCTGGAGCCAGCCTGCTGTTGCAACCGCAGGGACGCGGTGGAGGAGACACATGCGTCGAACCACTCGCGGCCTGCGCCAGCGGCTTGCCCGCCTGGTGCTTCGTCTGTGCGGCTGGACCGTGGAAACGCCCGCCCCCGAGGCGCCCAAGTACGTCTTGGTTGTCGCGCCGCATACCTCCAACTGGGATTTCCCTTGGGGTTATCTGGGCAAGGTCACCCTAGGGCTGCATCTGAACTGGATGGGCAAGCACACCTTGTTCCGCTGGCCCTATGGCTGGTTCATGCGCTGGCTGGGCGGGATTCCGGTGGATCGGCGGGGGCGCCACAACCTGAGCCAGCAGATGGCAGCCGTGTTCGCCCGGCGCGAGCGGCTGGTACTGGCCATCATGCCGGAAGGCACACGCAGCTATACCAAGGGTTGGAAGACGGGCTTTTACTACATCGCCCTGGCGGCCCAGGTGCCGCTGGCGCTGGGCTACATCGACTATCGGCGCAAGGCCATGGGCATCAGCGAGCCCTTTTATCCCAGCGGCAACCTGGAGGCCGACCTGCAGCGGATCCGAGAGTTTTATGCCGATAAAATAGGCCGTTATCCGGAGAAGACCGGCGAGATCGCCATTCTGCCGTCCAGCCGGCCAGCGCCGGTAGCTGCTGACGGGCGGTCGGCGACGATGGAGAACGTACGAAAAGCGTCCTGAGGGACGGCCGGCCAGCGAGGGAGCTCGAACGAGGCTCGGCAGGTCCGGGACGGCGAGCGCGGGAAGGAGGAGATCATGCTGCAGCCTCGCTACGACGATTACGACCATGGCATCACGGCTATCGACACCGACTACGTGCGGCCTTACCTCGATGCCAGCCACTTGATCGTGCGCGATGGCCGCGCCGCCTTCGTCGACACCGGGGTCAACAGCTCGGTGCCGCATCTGCTGGCGGTGCTGGAACGCAAGGGCATCGCTCCGGATCAAGTCGATTACGTGCTGGTGACGCATGTCCATCTGGACCATGCCGGCGGCGCCGGCCAACTGATGCAGGCGCTGCCCAACGCCAGGCTGGTGGTGCATCCGCGTGGTGCGCGCCACATGATCGACCCGCAGCGGCTGATCGAAGGCTCGATCGCGGTCTATGGCGCCGAGGCCTTCAAGTCCATGTTCGGCGAGATCCGGCCAGTGCCGGCCGAGCGAGTGATCGCCATCAGCGACGGCGAGGAGCTGAAGCTGGGCAACAGCCGGCTACTGTTCATTCACACGCCCGGCCATGCCGCCCATCACTACTGCATCGTCGACTACGACTCCAACAGCGTCTTCACCGGCGATACCTTCGGCGTTTCCTATCGGGAGCTGGACTCTGCCAAGGGTCCCATCGCTTTCGTGACCAGCACCCCGGTTCAGTTCGACCCCGACGCCCTGCACGCTTCCATCGACCGGTTGCTGGGGTTCGAGCCGCAGGCGGCCTATCTGACCCATTACAGCCGGGTGGAGGACCTGCCGCGCCTGGCGGCGGAGCTGCACCAGGACATCGATGCCTACGTCGCCATTGCGCGCCGGGCGCAGGGTACGGACAATCCAGCCGAGCGCATCGGCGCGGGCCTGCGCGAGTACATGCTGGGACGACTGGAGGCGCACGGCTGCCCGCTGGAGCCGGACCGCGCTGCGCAGTTTCTCGCCGTCGACATCACCCTCAACACCCAGGGGCTTTTGGTGTGGCTAGCGCGACAATGAGGGAAACCGGTTGTGTCCGCGTTTAGCGAATCGCCGCCGGAGTGGCTGCTGGGCCGCTGGCGCCTGCAGCGGGCCGAAGCAGGGCTGGAGATCTTGCCGGATACCCGCATGGATTTCCGCCGCGACGGGGAGCTATTCTACACCATCACCGTGGCAGGGCAGCAGGCCTTCTTCGAGCTGAAGTACCGCGTCGAGGGCACGATGCTGCACACCATCCATCCTGCCGGCGGCCATCAGGCCAGCGCCAGCATAAGGCTGGAGGACGATGGCCGGCTGCAGTTCGACTTCGCCGGTCGTCGCGCCTGGTTCGTGCGGGAGCGGCTAATGTAGGGAGCCGCTTTACGGCACCGTCTCCAGCTCGCCGAACATGCCCTCGAAAAGCGCCGTGGAGAGATAGCGCTCGCCCGAGTCCGGCAGCACCGCGACGATGGTCTTGTTGGCGAATTGCGGCTCTGCGGCGATGCGCAGGGCCGCGGCGACGGCGGCGCCACCGGAGATGCCGGAGAGGATACCTTCCTCCTGCATCAGGCGCCGGGCGGTGGCGATGGCCTCCTCGCTGCTGACCGCCTCGACCCGGTCCACTAGCTCCAGATCCAGGTTCTTGGGAATGAAATTGGCGCCGATGCCCTGGATCTTGTGCGGGCCCGGCCGAAGCGGCTCGCCGGCCAGGTGCTGGCTGATGATGGGCGACTCGGCCGGTTCCACCGCCACGCTGACAATGGGCTTGCCCTGGCGCAGCTTGATGTAGCGGGATACCCCGGTGATGGTGCCGCCGGTGCCGACCCCCGCCACCAGCACGTCGATCTCGCCGCCGGTATCGTTCCAGATCTCCGGGCCGGTGGTAGCCTCGTGGATGGCTGGGTTGGCCGGGTTCTCGAACTGCTGCAGCATCACGTAGCGGTTGGGCTCAGCGGCGCGCATTTCCTCGGCTTTTTCGACCGCCCCCTTCATGCCCTTGGCCGGATCGGTGAGCACCAGCTTGGCGCCCAGCGCCTTGAGCAGCTTGCGCCGCTCCAGGCTCATGCTGGCCGGCATGGTGAGGGTGACCGGATAGCCACGGGCGGCGCCGACGAAGGCCAGCGCGATGCCGGTGTTGCCGCTGGTGGGCTCGATGATCTCCTTGCCGGGCCCGAGCAGGCCGGCCTGCTCGGCCGCCTCGATCATGCTGTAGCCGATGCGATCCTTGACCGAGTTAGCGGGGTTGCGCCCCTCGACCTTGACTAGCACGTTGCCGCGGCTCAGCCGCCGCAGGCGCACCAGCGGCGTGTTGCCTATGGACTGGGCGTTGTCGTCATAGATGCGGGACACGGCAGGCCTCCTCCTGAGAAGACGGTTTCATTAGGCGGTTCAGGGAAACTGGGCAAGGCGTTCGCGCGCCGCCGTCACCTGGGCGCGCACCTGCGCCGGCGCCGTGCCACCGAGGTGGTCGCGGGCGGCTACTGAACCCTCCAGGGTGAGCACAGCGAACACGTCCTCGGTGATGGCGGGCGAGAACTGCCGCAGCTCCTCCAGCGACATCTCGCTGAGATCCTTGCTCTGCTCGACACCGTAGCGCACCGCCTTGCCGACGATCTCGTGGGCGTCGCGGAACGGCACGCCCTTGCGCACCAGGTAGTCGGCAAGGTCGGTCGCCGTGGCGAAGCCCTGGCGCGCGGCCTGGTACATGCGCGCGGCGTTCACCTGCAGGTTCGGCACCATGTCGGCGAAGGCATGCAGGGAGTCGCGCACGGTGTCGATGGTGTCGAACAGCGGCTCCTTGTCCTCCTGGTTGTCGCGGTTGTAGGCCAGCGGCTGGCCCTTCATGAGGGTGAGCAGGGCGGTGAGGTGGCCCTGCACGCGCGCCGTCTTGCCGCGCACCAGCTCCGCCACGTCCGGATTCTTCTTCTGCGGCATGATGCTGGAGCCGGTGCAGTAGCGGTCCGGTAGCTCGATGAAGCCGAGGATGGGCGAAGCCCAGAGGATCAGCTCCTCCGCCATGCGCGACAGGTGCATCATGATCATGGCGCAAGCAGCGACGAACTCGATGGCGAAGTCGCGGTCGGACACCGCGTCCAGAGAATTGCGGCTGGGCCGGTCGAAGCCCAGTTCGCGGGCGGTGAACTCGCGATCGACGGGGAAGCTGGTGCCGGCCAGCGCTGCCGAGCCCAGTGGCATCACGTTGACCCGCTTGCGGCAGTCCGCCAGCCGCTCCTGGTCGCGCACCAGCATCTCGTACCAGGCCAGCATGTGGTGGCCGAAGGTGACCGGCTGCGCCACCTGCATGTGGGTGAAGCCCGGCATGATGACGTCGGCGTGCTGCTCGGCGAGGTCCACCAGCCCGCGCTGGAAGCGGATGAGCTCGGCGGTGATGGCGTCGATGGCGTCGCGCACGTAAAGACGCACGTCGGTCGCCACCTGGTCGTTGCGAGAGCGCGCCGTGTGCAGCTTCTTGCCGGCCTCGCCGATGCGGTCGGTGAGCCGCTTCTCAATATTCATGTGCACGTCCTCGAGCTCCGGCAGCCAGGCGAAGTCGCCGCGCTCGATATCGGCCAGGATGGCTTCCAGGCCGCCGAGGATGGCCTCGAGCTCGGCGCTGCTGAGCACGCCGATCTTGTGCAGCATGCGAGCATGGGCCATGGAGCCCTGAATGTCGTGCCGGTACAGCCGGCGATCGAAGTGCTCGGACGCCGTGAACTTTTCGACGAACTTATCCGTCGCCTCGCTGAAGCGACCGGTCCAAAGCTGGCTCGAGGTGGTATCGCCCATCCGACTCTCCATGGACAAGTTTGGCGGGTGCCACAGTATAACAGGACCACCTTGCAGGGTGCCGCCGCAGCGTGGAAACTCGGACTGGATCCGCCGGCAGGCGGCTGCGGGCTGCCCGGGAGAGGGTGCACCGGCGAAAAGGAGAACCGCGGCTTGTGCGGCAAGGAACTATTTCTACCAGATTTCTGCCAGATCGGCGCCGTCTTCGCCCTGGTGCTAAGCGGCCAGCTGCTGGCCTTCGTGCTGGCGTTGGCGGCACCGAGCGAGGCCGGCTTTTGGCAGGATCTCAGCCTGTTGTCGCTGCTGATCCAGTGGATCGTGCTGACCTGCGCTGCCCTGCTGTGCGCCGTCCGGCGCTGGCTTGGCCGGCTGTCCAACGTCGCCGCCGCCCTGCTGAGCTATCTGCTGGTGCTGCTGGTCACCGCCGTCATTAGCGAGTGCGCCTACCGGCTGCTGCACGACTTCAGCCTGGTCGAGATCGACCATGCCTTCGTCCTGCGCGCGCTGGGCATCAGCGCTATCGTGGCCGCGCTGGCGCTGCGCTACTTGTATGTCGCCCATCAATGGTGGCAGCGCCTGGAAAGCGAGACCAATGCGCGGGTGGAGGCGCTGCAAGCGCGCATCCGGCCGCATTTCCTCTTCAACAGCCTCAACACCATTGCCGCCATGATTCCCGTGGCGCCGGACAAGGCCGAGGCGGCGGTCGAGGATCTGGCCGATTTGCTCCGGGCCAGCCTCGCCCGCAGCGGTCAACTGGTGACCTTTGCCGAGGAGCTAGCGTTGGCCAAGGGCTATGTGCGCATGGAAAGCCTGCGCCTGGATCAGCGTCTGCTGGTGCGCTGGGAGGTGGCGGCGGTGCCGGGGGACGTGCTGCTGCCGCCGCTGACGCTGCAGCCACTGCTGGAGAACGCCGTGTATTATGGGGTGGAGCCGCGGCAGGAGCCGAGCGAGATCCGGGTGGAAGGCCGCTGCGAGCGCGGTCGGCTGGTGCTGAGCGTCACTAATCCGTTGCCGCCGGAGTCGCATGCGCAGCGGCCGGGACTGGGGATTGCCCAGGACAACATCCGCCAGCGCCTGGTCCTGGCTTTCGGCAGCGCCGCCAGCCTGACGACCTCGACCGACGGCGGCGAGTACCGGGTGGAGCTGCGCCTGCCCTGCCGGCAAGTTGCGAGTGCCGTGCCATGAGAATCCTCATCGTCGACGACGAAGCGCCGGCCCGCCAGCGGCTGCGCGCGATGATCGCGACGCTGGACGGGCACCAGGTGGTGGGAGAGGCTGCCACCGGACAGGAGGCGATTGCCGCCTGCCGGCGGCTGCAGCCTGATCTGGTGCTGCTCGACATCCGCATGCCGGGCGGCGACGGTCTGCAGGCTGCCGCTGGCATCAACCAGATGGCCGAGCCGCCGGCCATCGTTTTCGTCACCGCCTATGGCGACCACGCCCTGGCGGCCTTCGAGGCCGAGGCGGTGGACTACCTACTCAAGCCGGTGCGGCGGGAGCGATTGGCGGAGGCGCTGCAAAAGGCGCGCCGGCTGAACCGCGCCCAGCTTGCTGCGCTGCAGTTGCGGCAGCAGGACGGCGGCCAGCACCTGCTCTGCCGCCGCCGCGGCGACCTGGAACTCATCCCCATAGACGACGTGCGTTTCCTGCAGGCCGACCACAAATACGTTACGGTCAATCACCTCGGCGGTGAGGATCTGATCGAGGACTCGCTGCGGCAGCTGGAGGAGCGGTTCGGCGACCGCTTCATCCGCATCCACCACAATGCCCTCGTGGCCCGCCGCTACCTGACCGGCCTGGAGCGGCGGCCGGACGGCGGCTACCAGGTGCGCATCCGCGGCTGCGACGTCCTGCTTGACGTCAGCCGCCGCCATACGGCAGCGGTGCGAGAATTCGTCAGGCGCCTGGCGGAATCGGGCTGAAGGCGAAAGGCGCGGGCCGGGGCGCCGGCCCTGGCCAAGGCCGGCCGCGCCGCCGGCAACGGCGGCTCTACTGCCGCATGGCCTTGAGGGCGGTGGCCCACTTGTGCAGCTCGTCCAGCATGGTCACGGCGGAGTCGTCGATCAGCTCGTTCGACTGCAGCTCGCCCTGCTCGCTCAGCAGCTGCCACACGTTGGGGATGGCCACGCCTTCCACCATCGGCATCATCTTCAGCGTGGTGACCAGCTGCTTTTCCAGCTGCACCGCCCGCAGGCCGCCGGAGACGCCGCCGTAGCTGACGAAGCCGCAGGGCTTGTAGTTCCATTCGTGATAGACGTAGTTGAGCGCGTTGACGAAGGACGGCGGCGGGCCGTAGTTGTACTCCGGCGTCACGAAGACGTAGGCGTCGGCGGCGGCCACGCTCGCTGCCCAAGCCTTGGTGTGTTCGTGCTCGTAGTTCTGCTGCCTGGGATGATGAGGCTCGTCGTAGACGGGCAGATCGAAGTCCGCCAGATCCACCAGCACGGCCTCGAATTTGCCGTGGCGGGTGGCGAAGTCGTTGAACCAGCGGCCGACGGCCGGACCGACGCGTCCTGGGCGAGTGCTGCAAATTATCGTATGGAGCTTGAGCACGATTCCTCCTGGTCTATGTCAGAATCAAGAATGCAAGGTTAAGGCGGCCGCAATAATGGCCGCCGCTATTCTAGCGCCGGGCGGGAACGTTGCCGTGACCTGAGCAGGTCAGGCATGCCATGCTTGTCGCGGTTTAGGTCTTTCGGCAGGCTCGAGGTGTTATGTCCGACAATATCATTCGCATCGCCACCCGCAAAAGCCCGCTGGCCATGTGGCAGGCCGAGCACGTGGCCGCCGAGCTGAAGCGGCACCATTCCGGGCTCCAGGTCGAGATCGTCGGCATGAGCACCAAGGGCGACCGCATCCTGGATACGCCGCTGGCCAAGATCGGCGGCAAGGGGTTGTTCCTCAAGGAGTTGGAAGAGGGTCTGCTGGACGGCCGCGCTGACATCGCCGTGCACTCCATGAAGGACGTGCCGCCGGACCTGCCGCCGGGGTTGCTGCTGGCGGTGATCATGGAGCGGGAAGATCCCTGCGACGCTTTCGTCTCCAACCGCTATCCCAGCATCGACGCCCTGCCGCCGGGGGCGCACGTCGGTACCGCTAGCCTGCGGCGACAATGCCAGCTGCTGGCGCGGCGGCCGGATCTGCGGGTCGGCGTGCTGCGCGGCAATGTCAACACGCGGCTTGCCAAGCTGGATGCGGGCGAATACGACGCCATTATTCTAGCTGCTTCGGGCTTGAAGCGGCTGGGCCTGCAAGAGCGCATCCGCGGCATTATCAGTCCCGAGGAAAGCCTACCGGCGGTCGGCCAGGGAGCGCTCGGGATCGAGTGTCGGGAGGGGGACCAGCGAGTGCTGGACCTGATCCGGCCGCTGCAGCACTGGCCATCGCAGATTCGGGTGCAGGCCGAGCGGGCCTTCAGCGGCCGGCTGCAGGGCAGCTGCCAGGTGCCGCTGGGCGCTTATGCGGTGCTCGAGGAGGGCGAGCTGTATTTGCGCGGCATGGTCGGCACGCCCGACGGCAAGACGATCATTCGCGGCGAGATTCGCGGCGCGCCGGAGCAAGCTCAGGCGCTGGGCATTAAACTTGGCGACGAGCTGCTTGCCCGAGGCGGCGATCGCATCCTGGCCGCGCTCAAGAACGGCTAGGCCGGTCGGCTTGCCTGCTGCCGTGGCGAGGTTTATTTCAATCTGACTGGCTGCCGACCTGATCGGGTCGGATCAAAACGAGAAACGGAAGGCCCATGACCGAACCAACGGATAAGGCGCCGGAGCCGGAATCGCCAGCCCAGGAAGAGGCTGCCGCTTTGCCGGCGGTACCGGCTCCCTCCCCGGCGCGGCCGCCGCGGCAGGCCATCGCCCTGCTGGCGCTGCTGGTCGCCCTGTCGGCCTTGGCGCTGGCCGCTGCCGGCGGCTATTACCTCTGGCAGCAACAGCAGCGGTTGCTGGAGACGCAGCGAACGCTAGCGAGCCAGGACGATTTGCAGGCCCAGGTCAGCCAGCTGTCCCTGGCCGACCGCCGCCTGCGCCAGGACTTGGAGACTGTGGAGCAGGCGGCGGCAGCCGCGACCGGCGACAATGCCGAAATCCAGCAGCAGCTGGCTGAGCTGGCCGCAGCCCAGCAGCGCCTGACCGACCGCCTGGCACAGCTCGATGTGGAAACGCGGGCCCGCCAGGGCGATTGGCTGCGGGCCGAGGCGGTGTATCTGGCCCGCCTGGCCATCCTCAGGGCCGAGCTACAGCGCGACGTCGACGGTGCCCTGGCGGCGCTCAGGCTTGCTGACGAGCTGCTGAGCCGGCTCGGCAGCGGCGCCATCGGCGAGCGGCAGGCGCTGCACCGCGCTATCAACCAGCTGGTCGCGGTCAATCTCCCCGACATCCCTGCACTGGCCGCCCGCATCGAGGAGCTGATCCAGCGTATCGACGTGCTGCCGCTGCAGCAGCAGTTGCACGAGCTAGCCGCGCCGCAGCCGGCGGCCAACCGGCAGGTCGAGCACCCAGCCTGGCGGGACAAGCTGCTGCGGGCCTGGGAGCGCTTCAAGCAGACGCTTGGGCAGCTGGTCATCGTGCAGCGGGGCCAGCCCGCCGAGCCGCTGCTAGCTCCGGAAGAGCGCTATTTCCTCCACCACAACCTGCGGCTGCAGCTGGAAGCCGCCCGCCTCGCCCTGCTGCAGAGCGAGCAGGCCATCTACCAGCGCAGCCTGGCGCGGGCAGCGGAGTGGATAGAGCGCTACTACCTCCGCGGCGAGCCGGAAGTCGACCGGATGCTGCGCGAGCTCGCCACGCTGCAGGCGGTCGAGCTCAGGCCCAAGCTGCCGGCGCTGACGCCGCTGCTGGAGCCGGTCACGGGGCACTGAGCATGCGCAAGCTGATCCTCGCACTCCTCATCCTGCTGCTCAGCGTCGCCGCGGCGTTGGTCCTGTACCGCTGGGGCGGCCTGGTCATCATCACCCTGGGTGAATGGACGCTGCAGACCAGCGTGTTGTTCTTCGTGCTGGCGCTAGTTGCTGCCCTGGCCTTGCTGCAGCTGGCGGTGGCGTTGCTGCGCGGCTTGTTCGGCGTGCCGGGACGATTGGGTCAATGGCGCCAGCAGCGCCGCGAGCGTCAGGTTCGCAACCGCCTCATCAAGGGCCTGCTCCGCCTGGCGGAAGGGCGCAGCGAGGAGGCGGAGAAGCTGCTGACTTGGAATGTCCACCTGAGCGAAGCGCCGCTGCTGCATTATCTGGGCGCCGCCATCGCCGCCCAGCGCCAAGGCGCGCACGAGCAGCGTGATGCTTATTTGGCGCAGGCGGACAAATCCAGTCCCAAGGCCAGTCTTGCGGTTGGATTGATCCAGGCCCAGCTGCAGCTGGAAGCGCGGCAGTGGGAACAGGCGCTGGCCACTTTGCACTATTTGCACGATCTCGCTCCCAACCATCCCCGGGTGCAGGCCATGCTGCTGCGGGCCTGCGAGGCGCTGGGCGAATGGAAACGGATCGAACTTCTGCTGCCGGCGGCGCGGCGGCAGAAGGCAGTCAGCAGCGGCGAGCTCAGCAGGTTGGAATGGACGGCCGCGCTGCGGCGGCTGCAGCAGGCACAGGCGCAAGGGGCGGCCGCGGTGGAGGCGGCCTGGAACAGCCTGGATCGGCGGCTGCGCCAGGACACGGACCTGGAAATCGTCTATGTGGACGGCCTGGCCGCCAACGGGCAGGGCGAGCAGGCGGAGCGCCTTCTGCGGACGCGCCTCAACAAGAGTTACGATCCCCGGCTGGCCCAGCGCTACGGCCAGCTGCCGCTGGCAGCTCCGGAGAAGGCATTGAGCCAGGTGGAGAAATGGCTGCTGGAGCGGCCGGACGATCCGGTGCTGCTGCAGGCCGCAGGCCGCCTGGCACTGCAAGCGCGCCTGTGGGGCCGTGCCCGCGATTACCTGGAAGCCGCCAGCGCCCGTCAGTCCGCCCCGGATGCTTTGTACTTGCTGGGCCGCTTGCTGGAGCAGATGGGCGAGCTGGAGCCGGCGCGGGAGCGCTACCGCCAGGCCTTGGAGCGGCTCAGCGGCAACGGCGGCGCGTTGCTGCCGCTGAATAGCGCCGAGCAGCGCGCCCTGATCCAAGCCAAGGACGAGCAAAGCCGGCAGGCGAGGCCATAACGGTCCTCGTGCCTTCAGTGACGCGGCCGGGCCGTCCGGAACGGCAGCTTTCTTCGTCGCCGCCGGGAGTCGCGGCGCCAGCGCACCCAGGCCGCTGGGCCGTCAGCTGAAGCTGGACGGCCCGATGGCACCGCTGGCGGCGGTTCAGGGCAGCAGCACCGTGGAGCCGGTGGTGCGCCGCTCTTCCAGTGCTTGCTGGGCGGCGGCCGCCTCCTTGAGCGGGAAGCGTTGGCCGATGTCGATGCGAACCTTGCCGCTGCCCACCACCTCGAACAGCTCCTCGGCCGTCGCCACCAGGTCCTCGCGGGTCGCAGTGTAGGTGAACAGCGTGGGCCGGGTGAGGAACAGGCAGCCCTTCTGCGCCAGTATTCCCACGTCGAAGGGCGGGATCTTGCCGGAGGACTGACCGAAGCTGACCATCATCCCCAGCGGCCGCAGGCAGTCCAGCGACTTCATGAAAGTGTCGGCGCCCACCGAGTCGTAGACGACATCGACCCCGCGGCCGTCTGTAATTTCGCGCACCCGGGCGACGAAATCCTCGCGGCTGTAGACGATGACGTGGTCGCAGCCCAGCTGGCGCACTTCCTCGGCCTTCTCGTCGCTGCCGACGGTGCCGATCACGCGGGCGCCCAGCAGCTTGGCCCACTGGCAGACGATCTTGCCGACGCCGCCGGCGGCGGCATGAATGAGGATGGTGTCGCCCGCCTCGACCCGATAGGTACGGCGCAGCAGGTATTGGGCCGTCATGCCCTTGAGCATCATGGCCGCGGCGGTGGCGTCGTCGATATTGTCCGGGAGGTGCACGACCCGGTCGGCGGCCACTAGGCGTTGCTCGCTGTAAGCACCCAGGCTGGCGCTGCCGTAGGCGACCCGGTCGCCGGGCTTGAAGCCTTCGACGCCCTCGCCCACTTCCTCGACCACGCCGGCAGCTTCGGAGCCGGGCGTGAACGGTAGGCCGGGTGGCTGGTATAGGCCGGTGCGGTAGTAGATGTCAATGAAGTTGAGACCGACGGCGGTATGGCGAATCCGCAGTTCGCCGGGGCCGGGTGCGGGCACCTCGACCGGCTCCCAGCGCAGGACCTCTGGTCCACCGTGCTCATGGATGCGTATGGCGTGCGGCATGTTCTCCCTCCTTCAGAATGCGATCTCAGGCAAGCCTAGCGGATTTCCGCGCGGCGGGAAAAAGGCGGGGCCTAGTATCGCAATGCCACGCCGGCATAGAAATACCGCCCCGGCCCTGGCTCGTAGTAACGCTCAAAGGCGGCATTGGGGCGCACATTGGAAATGTAGTCGCGATCGAACAGATTGCGCACGCCGGCGAAGACCTCCGCCTGCAAGCCGTCTAGTGGGCGGCGCAGGCCGGCGCGCGCGTTGATCAGCGCATGGCCGGGCGCGGCAGCCGAGTTGGCGTCGTCAGCATGGATGCGAGCGACCGCCAGCAGATCCACCGCTGCGTAATGGCGGGAGGTGTCATAGGCCAGCTCCAGGAACAGGTGCTGGCGGGGAGTGCCCGGCAGCCGATTGCCGCTGAAGGCGGGGTTTTCGCTGTAGCGATCGAAGACGGCGCGCAGATGGGTGTAAGCGGCGCTCAGGTGCCAAGCCGGGGACGGCTGCCAGTCGACGCTCAGCTCCAGGCCGCGGCGCTGGGAGCGGTCGGCATTGCGATAGTAGGCGCGCCCTGTCTGGCCGGGCAGCTCGAAGCGGACCAGCTCGTCGCGCACCCGCGCCGCGAACAGGGTGGCTTCGTAGCGCAGCCGAGCCAGTTGGCCCTTGAGTCCCAATTCGAGGCTGCGCGCCTGCTGCGGCTCCAGGTCCGGATTGAAGCCGCGCCCGGCGGGGTTGGCCAGCTCGCTGGTGGTCGGCGCCTCGAAGCCGGTGCCGATGTTAGCGTACAGCCGGTGCTGCGGGGCGAGCGCATAGCCGATGCCGGCCAGGACGCTGAGCTCGTTCAGTCGTCGGCTGCCGGACTGATCCGCTCCGCGCGGGAAGCGATCGTCCACCGCCAGCCGGATGGAATCGATGCGCGCCGCCGCCGCCGTGGTCCAGCGCGAGGCCGGCTGCCAGCTGCCGCTCATGTACAGCCCCAGTGACTCCACCTGCTCCAGTTGCGCTAGCATCCTGCTGCCGCGGCCGCCGCCGGGCAGGTTTTCATGACGGCGCCGGTCGTCGCGCTGCGCCTCGATGTCGGCTCCGATGCTGAGCCTGCCCGGCCGGCCCAGTAGCAGCCCGTCCAGGTTGTACTGGAGGCCCAGGCCGCCGTGCAGGCGATCGAAGACGACCTGGCCGCCGGAGTCGTCATTGATTCCCAGCGCCGGCTGCGCGCCGAACGGCAGGCGGTTGGCAAATTCGCGATAGCCGCCAAACAGCCGCAGCTGCAGCTCGCGCCCGCTGTCCAGCGGGCGCTGTAGCAGCCAGCCAAGCCGGATCTCGGTGGAGCTCTCGCCGGCATCGAACAGCAGGCTGTTCGGCGCGGCTTGGCGGCGGTTGCCAGCCAGCTCGGCTTGGGTCAGCGCGCCGGGATCGTCTGCCCTGGAGTCGGAGAGGCTGAGGATGAAGGTGGAGTTGTAGGCGTCGCCGTCATAGACCAGCTTGCCGTAGAAGCCCGCTTCCTCGAAGCCGCTGTGCCGACGGCTGCCGTCGAAGCTGGAGCGCTCGGCGGCTGCCAGCACGGCCAGGCGGCCGCGGCGACCGCCTGCTTCCAGGCGCAAGGCTTGATGGCCGAATTCGCCGCCGGTCAGGCTGAGCCCCAGCTCGCGCTGCGGTGGCTCCCGCGTCGACAGCAGCAACACGCCGCCGGCGGCATTGCCGTAGAGGGCTGAGGCAGGACCGCGTATCAGCTCGGCGCGTTCCACCAGGTCCAGATCCACGGCATCCAGCTGGGTCTGTCCGTCCGGCATGGTCAGCGGCAGGCCGTCCAGCAGGACCCGTAGGCCGCGGATGCCGAAGCTGGAACGGGCGCCGAAGCCGCGCACCGACAGTCGCTCGCCCTGCGCGAAGTTGTAGCGATTCTGGATGTAGATGCCGGGCAGGCGATGCAGCGCCTCGTCCACCGCCAGATTGAGGGTGCCTTGCTGGCTGCGCTCCAGCTCGACCGTACCGATGGCGGCCGGCGTATCCAACCAGTCGGCCGCGCTGCGCCGGGCGGTGATCACGATGGGCTCCAGGAGGAGCGCTTCAGCTTGCGCCGCGAGCGGCGGCGCAGCGAGGATCAGGGTAACGGCAAGCGCGATCCGGACGGCTCCCATGCGGTGGCTCCTGCAGGATGAAGGTGGCTGTGGGCGTCGGTGCCTGCTACCAGGCGCAGCGCGGCCCGCCATGGCTGGCCAGGTGGCAGCACCAGTGGGTTGTTGCTTTCCGCACGCAGGCTCAGGCGCAGGACCGAGCCTGCCGGCGTTGGTGGCGGCAGACAAGACAAGGCCTGGCTACTGATCTCCAGCGTGCGGTCGCCGTCGCGTAACAGCAAGGGTTGCCTAGGCTGCGCCCTGGCCGGAGCCAGGTACTCGACGGTACCGGTCGCCAGCCGCAACGGCAGCTGCGCCTCGGGGAAGCACTCCAGCGGGCTCTGGCCGGTGTTCTTGAGCTGCCAATGAAGGTTCAGCGTCGCGCCGCCGAGCGTCACCAGCAAATCCAACTGGAAGCGCCAACGCCAGCGGTCGCGGCTGCTGCGGGAGTCAGTCAGCCGCAGGCGCGCAGTCACGACGGCGCTGGTCTGGCTGACCTGCACCAGCTGCCAGTCCGAGCGCGCGGCGAAGTCGGCCGAGCCCGCTTGCGGGAAGGTCAAGCCGATTCCGCCGGGTGGCGGGCCGGTGCCATCGGCGCCCTCTTCCGCGTTCAGGTCCAGCCATTCACCGCCACCGGACGGCACCCAGGATGTCAGCCGCGCGCCGTGCAAGCAGAGCTCAGCGCGGGCGCCGTCGTCGCCGGCCATGACCAGCCTGGGATGGCCGTTCCGGCCCCCAAGCAGGACCGGTCGTTTTGGTGGCACATAGGGATTCTTGATGATTTGCCTGCTTTCGGTCATGACGCTCCCGCTGCCCAGGCGTGTCGACTGCTGCCAGGAAGGCAAGCTGGGTTCGCCGGACCGGCTGGTCCAGCGTTCACGGTATCCCCATCTCGTTGAGTGGGCTCGGAACAAAAGCAGTGGCCGGCACGCCCCAATGCCTTGGGGCTAGGAAGAGTCAATGATAGGAAACGGGAGACCGGCATGGCAGCAACGAGCTTGGGGAGAGTCGCGGTTGTCCTCTTGTTGTCGTCGGCTTTGGCGCCGGCCGCGGCGCAGCAGCGCCCGGAAGGCGTGATGTCCGATGCAATCGCCCAGCGCGTGATCGCCGCCTGGGGTGCGCAGCGGGTCGTCATCATCGTCAAGGTCAGCGACGGCGTGGTCGAGCTGTGGGGCGAGGCGCTCTCGGCTGCGGCTGCCGCCGAAGCGGAGCGGATCGCGCGCGGCACGGCCGGCGTGCGCGCGGTGATCTCGTATCTCAGCGTCAACGCTGCGGCTGCGCTATAGTCGTGGCATGAACAGGGGTCTTGTCAGTCGCCGATTCGCTTTACACCTGGCGCTACCGCTGCTTGCCGGGGCGGCTTCGGCTGCGGCTGCGGCAGAGCAGGTGATGGTGGCGGCCGCTACCAATGTGCAGGCGCCGCTGGAGCATATCGCTCGGCTGTTTGAGCAAGAAACCGGGCATCGGCTGGTATTCAGCTTCGGCGCCACTGGCAAGCACTACGCGCAGATCAGGCGGCGGGCGCCATTCGACGCGTTTCTGGCCGCTGACTCCGAGCGGCCCGGGCGCCTGGAGCAGGAGGGAATTGCGGTCGCCGGCACCCGTTTTACCTATGCGGTCGGGCGTCTGGCGCTTTGGAGTCCGCAGCCCGGCGTGGTCGATCCCCAGGGAGAAGTGCTCGAGCACGGTCGCTACCGTCATTTGGCCATTGCCAATCCGCGTTTGGCGCCCTATGGAGTCGCCGCCGAGGCCGTTCTGCGAGCGCGAGGCCTGTGGGAAGGCGTACAGGGCAAGCTGGTGCAGGGCGAGAGCATTGGTCAGGCCTATCAGTTCGTCGGCAGCGGCAACGCCGAGCTGGGCTTCGTCGCCTTGGCGCAGATCCGGCGGCCTGGTGGGTTCATCGTCGGCAGCGCCTGGATCGTGCCGGCGGACCTGCATCCGCCCATCGAGCAGCAGGCCGTTTTGCTGCGGGATACGCCCCCCGCCCGCGCCTTCTGGCGGTTCCTCCAGTCGCCGCCAGCGCGCGAGGTTTTCCGTCAGTATGGCTACGATGTGCCCGAGTCGTCGTCCTAGCTGTCTCGGGCGGGCATTGGCGCTACGCTGGGCTTGCGCGGATGACCGGTTTTGAAATAAAAACGGACTGCCGAGACATTCCTGTCTTCATCACCATCCCTTGGTGGCGGCAGTCCTGCGAGCGGCCTTCCTGGCCGTACGCGTCGTCCCTGATACCTTCGTTTCTTTAGTGTTTACCGCATCCGCTGCGGCTCGATCACTCTCCTCCCTAAGACGCCATCAACTCTAGCCAAGCGGGACGGTGAGCGTAACCGCGGGAAATCCTAGGCCACCCCAGGAATGTCCCAAGGGGGCTGCCGTCGCGGCCCAAGTGCGCTGCGCGACCGGTCGGTGAGAGCGCAGCGAGGGAAGCATGACGAAGCGACGAGGTAGGTGGAAGCGGCAGCATGACCTCGGTCGTTGCCTAGCTCGTCAGCTTGGGCGGGATGCCCCTACCATATTTGCCAACGTCTCAACGGGTCGGAGCGTACAACAATGGAAACACGCATCGGCGAGTGGTATCTGTGCGAAAGCTACATCCAGGAACCCGTGCTGGTGGAGGCACTGGAGAGCGATAAGATCCTGGTGCGCTACCTGACCACGGGCAGAACCCGCTGGCTGGGCTACCCCAGGATCTGGTACGCCTGCAAGCCGAAACCCATCAAGCGCGATGTCAGCTACGATCCGCAGACCCAGCTCATCACCCTGACGTCCCGCGACGGCTCCGAAGAGCCCCAGCAGCTTGGCCTGGCGCAACTGCGGGCCCAGCTGTTTCCGCAGGCGGCACGGCCGCGGCTGGTGCGCCCGCGCCGTGCGGCGCAGCCGGCAGCAGGCATCGCTGCAGGTTTCAACGAGCCGGCCGACTGGGACAAGGACGACCAGGTGTGGCCGCTGGATGACGACATCGACGTCAGCGACGATGAGGCGGACTACGCGCTCGACATGAGCCTGTAGCGGTGCCGCTCAGGAAGACCGCGCCTGGTCTTCCTGAGCGTGGTGGCTACTGGTGCTTCTCGACGAAGGCTCGCTCGATGACATAGTCGCCAGGCTCGCCGATGCGGGGCGAGATCTTGAAGCCCAGTTTGTCGAGACGCGCAGTGGTGTCGGCGAGCATGCTCGGGCTGCCGCAGACCATGGCCCGGTCTCGGGCCGGGTCCAGCGGCGGCAGGCCGATGTCCTTGAATAGCTTGCCGCTGTCGATGAGCTCGGTCAGTCGGCCACGGTTGCGGAACGGCTCGCGGGTGACGGTCGGGTAGTAAATCAGTTTCTCCCGGACCATGTCGCCGAAATATTCGTTTTGCGGCAGTTCCTTGGTGATGTAGTCGGCGTAGGCCAGCTCGCTGACCAGGCGCACACCGTGGACCAGGATGACCTTGTTGAACCGCTCATAGGTCTCCGGGTCCTTGATGATGCTCATGAACGGCGCCAGGCCGGTGCCGGTGCTGAAGAGATAGAGATTCTCGCCCGGCAGCAGGTCGTGCAACAGCAGCGTCCCCGTCGGCTTGCGACTAACGAAGAGCGGGTCGCCTACCTTGATGTGCTGTAGCCGGGAAGTCAGGGGGCCGTTCGGCACCTTGATGCTCAGGAATTCCAGATGATCGTCGTAATTCGCGCTGACGATGCTGTAAGCGCGCATCAACGGTCGGCCGTCGACCTCGATCCCGATCATCACGAACTGGCCATTCTGGAAGCGCAGCGTCGGATCGCGCGTCGTGGTGAAGCTGAACAGGGTGTCATTCCAGTGATGCACGCTGAGCACGCGCTCGGTACCAACAGTCGACATGATTACTCGTCACCAAAATATTTTTGCGGAGAACGGATTTTATAACCGAAGGCCGGCCGCATGAAGCCGCAAAAGTCCCAAATTCTTGTCCTGGATCAACAATTTGCTACTATCCATATTCCATCGGCGCCTTGCCGCCCATGCATGGATTTTCCCGCCAGAGACGTCGACCGGCCATCGTCTATGATCCTCGAAAAGCTACTGACAACGATCAGCCGCCGGCTTTGGTTCCGGCGGCTGCTGGCACGCGCCTTCTTCCGCCGCATTCCGCACGGTCGGCAGCTGGGCATGCGGATTGTCGCGGTCGAGCCCAATGCCTTGATTGCGGAATTGCCCTACCAGGAAAGCGTCATCGGGCATCCGGAAGCAGGCTTCGTCCACGGCGGCGCCGTCACGGTGCTGATAGATCAGACCTGCGGGTCGGTGGCCAGCCTGGCGTTCTC
>Ga0079224_100002152_pt1 | contig 23607 bp, 24 predicted proteins | sample Stecom2015_FD_80414 | JGI IMG/M metagenome (GOLD analysis project Ga0079224, IMG submission 80414) | Agricultural soil microbial communities from Utah to study Nitrogen management - Steer compost 2015 | ecosystem: Environmental > Terrestrial > Soil > Agricultural land | place: USA: Utah... | reverse complement strand
GGCACCCCGGTGCGGCCCGGGATGTCGTACAACATGACCGGCAGGTCGGTGGCGGTGGCGACGGCGGTGAAGTGCTGGTAGAGCCCCTCCTGCGGCGGCTTGCTGTAGTAGGGCGTGACGACCAGCAGTCCGTGTGCGCCGGCCTTCTCCGCCTGCTGAGCCAGCTCGCTGGTGTGGCGGGTGTCGTTCGTGCCGACCCCGGCGAGGACGTACGCCCTCGACCCCACGGCTTCGATCACCGCGCGCAGCACGGCGGTCTTCTCAGCATCGGTGGTGGTGGGACTCTCGCCCGTGGTGCCGCTGACCGCGAGTCCGTCGCAGCCCTCGTCGACCAGCTTCTGGGCCAGTGCCGCCGCACCGTCGAGATCGACTCCGCCGTCCTCGTGGAACGGGGTGACCATGGCGGTCAAGACGCGGCCGAACGGCGCCGACGCCGGAGCGCCGGACGTCGCCGCGGCGAGAGTGAACAACTCGTCGGGCATGAGTGAAGATTACCGTGCGGATCGGGGGAACCCCGATCCGCCGTAGGCGACGACGGCCTCAGGGGCTCGCCCCAGTGGACGCCGCGACGCCCGCGCGGGCCCGCGAGACCGATTCGGCGAGTTCACCCCACCACTCGAGTGCCCGAGCACCTGCCGGCTCGCCGTCGTAGCGGTGCAAGAAGAACGCCAGTTCGGTGAGCGCCACCTGGTAGGAACGTACGGCCCGGGCGGCCTGCCGGCCGTGCGCAGCGCGCACCGACTTCACCCAGCGCCGTCGTCCCCGCAGGGTCGCCAGCAGCTCCGCCTCGTACCACGTGAGCCAGCCGGCCTGCACCATTCGTGCCAGTTGGGCTGTGATGATGCGTCGTTCCCGATGTCGCTGCCACAGGGCCAGCCCCGCCATCCCGGCGAACACCGGCACCATGAACAGCAGGTAGAGCGCGACGAAGTCGTCTCCGTCCCCCCACAGGGCCGAGGCGTTCCACAGCGCGTGCAAGGCGACGGCGACCAGGTAGCCCAGGACGGGAAGCAGCAGCCGAGCCGTGCGGCCGCGGTTGGCGGCGACCCCGACAGCCACGCCGATGAAGACCGTGAACAGCGGGTGCGCGAACGGGGTCACCAGTCCACGCACGACGAACACCGCGTAGCCGTCCATCGTGTCGATGTCGAACGCCCGGCCGAGGTACAGGATGTTCTCCACGAAGGCGAACCCGGCCGCCACGAGGCCCGCGTACACGATGCCGTCGACCGTGCCGTCGAGCTCACGCCGGGACCGCCACAGCACACCGACGACGAACGCGCCCTTGAGCGCCTCCTCGGTGATCGGAGCCGACACCACCGCGGAGGTGAAATCGTCGTAGGCCCTCGCGACCACGGAGTTCACGACCACCGAGCCGAGCGTCGCGACGCCCGCCCCCCAGACGAACGCGGCCAGCAGCATGCGCCCGGGCTCCGGCTCCCACCGGTCCAGCCACAGGAAGACCCCGACGACGAGGACGACCGGGATCATGGCGAGCACAGTGGCGGTTGCCACGGTGCTCGTCGGCAGGTCACCGGTGCCGAGCCCCACGACGACCAGCGCGCACATCGTCGCGGCCACGAGCCCGGCCACCGGCCAGAACACGTTCCGGCGCTGCTGGTGGCTCCACGGCCGGTGCGGCGCGGTGTGCGTGGCCACCGGTCCGGTGGTCATGGCCGGGTACGGCGCAGGCGCACCGGCCCGGGGCCGTCGACCTCCAGGCCGGCCGGCGACGAGACGTGCAGGTCGGCGTCCAGACGCTCGCGTGGGTAGGTCGATGTCACCGCGATCACGTCCATTCCGGCGGCCCGTGCGGCCGCGATCCCGCTGGGCGCGTCTTCGACCACCACGCATCCGCGCGGGTCGACGTCGAGGCGGGTGGCGCCGAGCAGGAACGGCTCGGGGTCGGGCTTGCCGCGGGTGACGTCGTCGGCGGTCACCAGGACCTTCGGCCCCGGCAGCGCGGCGGCCTCGATGCGTGCCCGGGCCAGACGGGCGTTGCCGGAGGTGACGATCGCCCACCGCGACGGCGGCAGTGCGGCGAGGAACTCCGCGGCGCCGGGCATCGCCCGGACCGTGCCGGCGTCGTCGATCTCCAGTTCGTCGATACGCGCCAGCGCGTGCTCGACCTCGGTGTCAGGGACCAGGTCGGCGACGATGTCCGCCGACGTACGGCCGTGCGAGTCGGCGAGGCGGGCCGGGTCGACGTCGAACTCCGCAGCCCACCGCAGCCAGCTGCGCACGATCGACTCGCTGGAGTCGACCAGGGTGCCGTCGAGGTCGAGCAGCAAGGCGTCAGCGGTCAGCATCACGCCTCGACCCTAACCGGGACCGCCTCGGGGCTGACACCACGAGGCGTGCTGTCGCATCACGAGGCGTGCATGGGTGGTCCGGGAGGCGAACACCTAGTGAACATGATCATTTCACGCGTCGTAGTCGACGACGAGGGACGGCGTGGTGGGATGCGACTGGCACGTGAGCACGTAGCCGGCTTCGATCTCGTCGTCTTCGAGCGCGTAGGTGCGTTCCATGCTCACCGCGCCGTCGAGCACCTTCGCACGGCACGTTCCGCACACCCCGCCCTTGCAGGCGAACGGGGCGTCGTTGCGCACCGCCAGCACGGCGTCGAGCACCACGTCGTCGGGGTCGTCGAGTACGGCTTCGCTCCGCCGGCCGTCCAGGACGGCGACGATCTCGCACACCTGTGCCGCCGGGCGCTGCTCGGGTGGTCGCGGAGCGGGTGGCTCGTCGCCGACGTGATACAGCTCCCGGTGCACCCGGCTCCGATCGACACCGCGACGCTCGAGCAGCTCGGCCGCGGTCTCGGTCAACGACAGCGGTCCGCACAGGTACCACTCGTCGACGGTGTCCGCGGCCACGACGGTGCCGAACAGCCGCTCCAACCGCTCGGCGTCCAGGCGTCCGGACAGCAACGCCGAAGACCCCGGCTCCCGCGACAGGACGTGCACCAGGTGGAAGCGGTCCGGGTGCTGGTCTTTCAGGTCGCTGAGCTCGTCGAGGAACATCACCGACGACGCCGTCCGATTGGCGTACACCAGCGTGACCCTGCTGAGCGGCTCCTCCTCCAACACCGTCGCGACGATCGACAGCACCGGTGTGATGCCGCTGCCCGCGGCCACGGCCGCGTGGTGGCGAGCCTGGGCGGGATCCAGCGCCGGGGTGAAGCGTCCGGCCGGAGTCATGACGTCCAGTTCGTCGCCCGCGGCCAGCGCATCCAGGGCATACGCGGAGAACCAGCCACCGGAGATGCGCTTGACCGCGATACGCACCTGCCCGCTGCCAGCCGGGGAACAGATCGAGTAGCTGCGGCGGATGCCGTCGCCGCCCGGTACGGCGACGTTCACGTGCTGCCCGGCGGCGAAGCGGTACTCGTCGGCGAGTTCGGGCGGGACGTCGAAGGTGACGGCGATCGCGTCGTCGGTCAACGGCTGAACGTCGCCCACCTTCAAGCGGTGCACGACCGAGCGTCGTGTCTGGCTGGGGGCAGTGCTCGTGGTCATAGCGCCTTCACGTGGTCGAACGGCTCATGGCAGGCCGAGCACGTCCACAGCGCCTTGCATGCCGTGGAACCGAACCGGGACAGCTCCCTGGTGTCCGGCGAGCCGCATTGCGGGCACCGCACAGTCAGCTGCATCGGCACCGGCCCGGAGCCGGCCGGGCCTGGTGGGGCGATCCCGTGACGGCGCAGTGCCGCGCGCCCGGCCGGCGTGATGCGGTCGGTGCTCCACGCCGGGGCGAGCACGAGGCGGACTTCGGCGTCGTGCACGCCGTGCTCGGCCAGCCGGGCGAGCACGTCGGCGCGGATCGCCTCCATCGCCGGGCAGCCGGAGTAGGTGGGCGTGAGGTTGACGACGACGCGGCCATCGTCCTCGATCACGACGTCGCGCAGGACTCCGAGGTCGCCGATGCCGATCATCGGCATCTCGGGGTCGGGGACCTCGGCGGCGATGCGGCGCACGTGCGCGGTGGAGGTCACCATGACGCCCCCGGATGAGATCGGTGCAGGTGCTGCATCTCGGCCAGGAGATAACCCAGAGCCTCGCCGTGCAGCCCGAGCCGCCCGCCGCGCGCCGTGTGGTCCGGATCGGGCAGCTCCAGGCCCACGTCGGTGAGGACCGCGTCGACGTAGGCCGCCCACGGCTCGCGCAGGTCTGCAGGATCGACCGCGACGGCACCGAGCTGGGAGATCAGGTCGTCGGTGTCGAAAAGCTCGTCGACGAACGGGCGGACCGCGTCCAGCCCGGCCACCATCCGCCGTCGACTCTCGTCGGTGCCGTCACCGAGCCGGCACACCCAGAGCGCGGCGTGCTCGCGGTGATAGGCGACCTCTTTCACCGCTTTCGCAGCGACCGCGGCCAGGGTCTGATCGGCGCTGGCCCGCAGCCGGTCGTACAGCTCGTACTGGTACGCGGCGAAGACCAACTGCCGCGCCATCGTGACGGCGAAATCGCCGTTCGGCTGCTCGACCAACAAGACGTTGCGGAACTCACGATCGTCGCGCAGGTAGGCCAGCGCGTCCTCGTCCCGACCGGCGCCTTCGGTCTGCCCGGCGTACGTCAGCAGCGCGCGGGCCTGCCCGAGCAGGTCGAGTGCGATGTTCGCCAGCGCGACGTCCTCCTCGAGCTCGGGAGCGCGGGTGATCCACTCCCCCAGCCGCTGGGACAACACGAGGGCGTCGTCGGCCAGCCGGAGGGTGTATTCGACCAGCGGCTGCGCCCGCGCCGTGAGCTCGGCGTCAGCCCACCTCGTCCCGCTGTTCGCGTTGCCAGATCGCACGTGCCTCTCCTCACAGGTGCGGCGCGTCAGCCGGCACGTCGTAGAACGTCGGGTGCCGGTAGATCTTGTCGGCCGCGGGATCGAAGAAGGCGTCCTTCTCGTCCGGACTGCTGGCCGTGATCTGGCTCGAAGGCACGACCCAGATCGACACCCCTTCGCCACGCCGGGTGTACACGTCGCGCGCATGGCGCAGCGCCATCTCGGCATCCGGCGCGTGCAGGCTGCCCACGTGGATGTGCGACATGCCCCGGCGCGCACGGATGAACACCTCCCACAGCGGCCACATTCCACTCATGCGACCCCCTCCAGATGACGCTGACGCTTCGCGGCGTAGGCCGACGCGGCGTCGCGGACCCACTGGCCTTCATGGTGGGCGGACACCCGGTGCTCGATGCGCTGGGCGTTGCACGGACCGTCGCCGTTGATCACCGCGAACAGCTCGTCCCAGTCCGGCGGGGTGAAGTCGTAGTGCCCGCGCTCATCGTTCCACCGCAGGTCAGGGTCGGGCATCCGGAGCCCGAGGACATCGGCCTGCGGGACCGTCATGTCGACGAAACGCTGCCGCAGCTCGTCGTTGCTGAACCGCTTGATGCCCCACCGCATGGACTGCTCGGTGTGCGTGCTTCGCTTCGCGCCGCCGCCTTCGGTGTCGGGCGGGCCGAACATCGCCAGGCTCGGGTACCACCAGCGGTTCAGCGCGTCTTGTGCCATCGCCTTCTGCTCGGGCGTGCCGCGCGTGAGCGCCAGCAGCGCCTCGAACCCCTGCCGCTGGTGGAACGACTCCTCCTTGCAGATGCGCACCATGGCCCGGGCGTAGGGGCCATAGGAGCAGCGCGTCAGCGGGATCTGGTTGGTGATGGCCGCCCCGTCCACCAGCCAGCCGATCGCACCTACGTCCGCCCAGGTCAGCGTGGGGTAGTTGAAGATCGACGAGTACTTCTGGCGCCGGGTGTGCAGCTTGTCGAGCAGCTCGTCGCGGGAGACGCCGAGAGTTTCGGCCGCGGCGTAGAGATACAGGCCGTGCCCGGCTTCGTCCTGCACCTTGGCCAGCAGGATCGCCTTGCGCCGCAAGCTGGGCGCCCGGCTGATCCAGTTGCCTTCCGGCTGCATGCCGATGATCTCGGAGTGCGCGTGCTGGGCGATCTGGCGGACCAGCGAGCGACGATACGCCTCGGGCATGTCGTCGCGAGGCTCGATTCGGCCGTCGGCGTCGATGATCGCGTAGAACGCCGCTTCCTGCTCGTCGCTGCCGTCCATGGGGCCAGGCTATGCGGCGCATGTGACACCTGTCCAGCATATGTGCCGTGATGGTGTAATACCCTTCGCCGCCCCCCGAGCCCCGGCCGCCTCTCCCCGGCGCCTGGCACGCTGAACGTGACCACCTGGCACGCTGAATGCGAATGATCGCGTCCGTTTCGCCCGTTTCGTGGAGCGGTTCAGCGTGCCACCCACCCGGGGCCGCGCCTGTTGCGTGGTGGGCCGGCCCGGGCCGGTGGCACCTGGTCGTAGAGTGGACGGCGTGTCCGAACAGCCCGTCGCCGATCGCAGCGTCCGTCTGGCGTGGGCGGCCGACACCGACGCGATCGGTCGTCTCCAAGCCCGCGCGTGGAAGCACTCCTACGCCGACCTCCTCCCCCAGGAACTGATCGACGACATCGACGACGCGGAGTTCGCCGCCGCCTGGAGCCAGGCGGTCATCCGTCCACCCACGGCGAAGCACCGTGTCCTGGTCGCTCTCGAAGCCGGCCGAGTCGTCGGATTCGCTGCCACCGCACCGTCCGACGACCCCGACGCCCAGCCGACCGACGGTGAGATCGTGGCGTTCCACATCGACCCCGACGAGCTCGGCGAAGGCCACGGCTCCCGGCTGCTCGCCGCCGCGGCTGACACGCTGCGCGCCGACGGCTTCACGCGGGGTCGCATCTGGCTCGTCGTGGGCGACGACGCTCTGCGCGGCTTTCTCGAACCCGCCGGCTGGGCCGCCGACACCGCCCACCGCACGCTCGATCTCACCGACGACGCCCACGCCACGCTGCGCCAGGTACGCCTGCACACCGACTTGCGCGAGGACGCGGCATGACGTTCAACGGCATCCCGGTCGAGGCGCTGGACTTCTACGAAGATCTCGAAGCGGACAACACGAAATCGTTCTGGGCCAAGAACAAGTCCGTGTACGAGAACTCGGTGCGCGACCCGCTCCGGGCCCTCGCCGACGCCCTGGCCGCCGAGTTCGGACCGGCGCACTTCTTCCGCCCGTACCGCGACGTCCGCTTCGCCAAGGACAAATCCCCGTACAAGACCCAGCAGGGCGTCACGATCGGCGGGAACTACCTGCACATCAGCGCAGCCGGCCTGTTCGTGGCCAGCGGCTACTACCGGATGTCGCCGGACCAGATCGAGCGCTTCCGTACCGCCGTCGACGTCGAGCACAGCGGCATCGACCTGGCCGAACGCGTCGAGGCCGTGCGAGCCAAGGGGTACGTCGTCGATGGTGAAGCGCTGAAGACCCGGCCCCGCGGCTACCCTGCCGACCACCAGCGGCTCGAGCTGTTGCGGCTGAAATCACTGGTCGGCTATGCCGACTACGGCTCGCCGCCGTGGCTGCACTCGGCCGAGGCCGCCGAGCGGGTGGCCACGGCCTGGCGCGAGCTCGCACCAGTGAGCCAGTGGCTCGACGACCACGTCGGCCCCGCGCAGACACCACCGAAGTGACGCCCGGGGCTCAGTGCGGCCGGACCGCGTCCAGGTAAGCACGCCCGCGCGGCGACAGCCGGTAACCGACCGGCAGGCTCTCGGTCAGCCCGAGATTCTTCAACTTCCGGACGTCGAGTTTGAACGGCGCGCGCTCGCGCCCGGCCATCTCGGCCAGATCACCGGCGCGGCGTTCCGGGTACGTCGCGATCAGCTCGAGTGTGCTCCGCGTCCACGCGCCCCAGGGCGACGCCGCATCGAGGCGGTCGAGCCGTCGGGTGATGGCGGTGACGTCGTCGCTGCTCAGATGTGCGTCATTGGCGAGTTCAGTGCGCGGATCCGGCCGTGCGGCCAACGCGAACCCGATGCGGAAGACCGGTAGGCCGGGTTCGCCGCGCAGATCGGCGACCAAGGCGGCCGCATCCGGGTAACCCGCGGCGCGTGCTTCGTCATCGGTGATCTCGCTCGGGTCGACCACGGTCACCGCGTTCACGTCGATGATGCCGGCCGCCGTCCGGTAGGCCCGTCCGGGCACGGCCTGACGCTGCTTCCATCGACGGAAGGTCAGCGTCACCGACCCGTCCGCGATACCAGGCCAGAAACGCTTCGCGAACAGCACGTTCGTGACTGTAGCCGACCGCGGGCGGGCCGGGCTGCGACCGATTGTTCCGCGCAGGCGGGTGACCGCGGTTCCGCGGTGTCGGGCATGTTGACTACTGTCGTCGCGGTGAGCTCAGACAACCGCACGAAGATTCGCCGTGACGCTCTCGCCATGGCCGCCTACGCAGGCGCATTCGGCGCCTCGTTCGGAGCGGTCTCCATCGCCTCTGGCCTCGACATCGCCCAGACCATGGTGCTGAGCTTGGTCATGTTCAGTGGGGCGTCTCAGTTCGCCCTGGTCGGCGTCATCGGCGGTGGCGGCGGCGGGCTGGCGGCAATCCCGACAGCGCTGCTGCTCGGGGCCCGCAACGCCTTCTACGGCGTGCCGATCACCCGGATCCTCGGCCGCGCCGGGCTGCGCGGGCCCCGGCGCCTGGTCGCCGCCCACCTCGTGATCGACGAGACCACGGCCATGGCCATCGCCCGCGACGAACCCGACGAACAGCGATACGCCTTCTGGGCCACCGGCACGATGCTGTTCTCGCTGTGGAACATCGGCTCGCTCGTGGGCGCGCTGGCCAGTTCCAGAGTCGGCGACGTGGGCGCGTTGGGGCTCGACGCCATGGCTCCTGCAGCGTTCCTGGCTCTGTTGTGGCCGCGATTGCGGGTGGCCACCGCGCGGTGGGTCGCCGCGGGCGGCGCGCTCGTCGCCACGCTGCTCGTCCCGCTCGTCCCGGCGGGGCTGCCGGTACTCGCAGCGGCGCCTATCGCGGTGGTGGCCGGCCTGTTACCGCGTCGCCGACACGAGGAGTCGTCATGATCTGGCTCGCCGTCGTCACCGCCTCACTCGGCTGTTACCTGCTCAAACTCGCCGGCGTCTCCGTTCCCGCAGCCTGGCTCGAACACCACGCGGTGCGTCGGGTGGCCCTGTTCCTGCCGGTGGCGATGCTTGCCGCGCTCGTCGCGACGGGCCTGTTCGACGCAGGCGGGCGGCTCGCCGTCGACTATCGGCTGCTCGCCGGTATGGCAGCTGCGGTGGTCGCTCTGTTGCTGCGCCAGTCGTTCCTCGTGGTGATCCTCGTCGCTGCCGCGACCACCGCCCTCCTGCGCGCTCTCACCTGAAACGACCGGCTCTGGCCCTATCGGCGCCCCACCGGGACGAGCACCGCGGCGCTACCCCCACCACGACGCTGCGGCTCGGCGACAGCCTGCACGAGACCGTGTCCGAGAAACTCCAGGCCGGTGACGGCTCCGATGTCGGGCATGGCCTCGAAGTCGTGACCCATCGCCTCGAGTTCGGCGCCGGCCGATGAGTCGATGAACGCCGGTTCGGCGGTGACCGCCGGGGTGTTGCGCTGCGATGCCCGTGGCGCGGCGACCGCTTCCGGCAGGTCCATGCCGAGATCGAGCCGGTTCAGCAGCGTCTGCAAGACCGTCGTGATGATGGTCGAACCGCCCGGGCTGCCGAGCGCGAGGAACGGCTCACCGTCGTCGAGCACGATGGTGGGCGAGATCGACGAGCGAGGCCGCTTGTTCGGGCCCGGCAGGTTCGGATCGGGCGCCTCACCCTGCGTGGGCGCGAAGTTGAAGTCAGTGAGCTCGTTGTTGAGCAGGAATCCACGCCCGGGAACGGTGATCCCGCTGCCACCGGTCTGTTCGATGGTCAGCGTGTATGCCACGACGTTGCCCCACCGGTCCGCCGTGGTGAGGTGGGTCGTCGACATCCCTTCCTCGCCGGCACCACCGACGGCAGCCACGTCGCCGCACGGGGCGTAGTCGCCGTCCGGGTCGCCCGGGCCGACGGGCTTCGGCGCGGCCTGCTCCGGGTCGATCTGACAGAAGCGCTCGTCGGCAAAGCCTTGCGACAACAATTCGGCCAGCGGCACGTCGACGAAGTCCGAGTCGCCTACATAGCGGTTGCGGTCGGCGAACGCCAGGGCACTGGCCTCGAGGAAGTGATGCAACGAGCTGGCTTCGTCGGCTGCGGACAGGTCGGCGTTCTCGAGGATGTTGAGCGCCTCGCCTACCGTCGAGCCGCCTGACGACGGCGGGCCCATCCCGAAGACCTCGAGGCCGTGGTACTGCGTCTGGGTCGGCTCCCGTTCGATCGCCTCGTAGCCCGCGAGATCGGCCTCGGTCATGGATCCCGCCCGGACGACGCGGTCAGCGTCGTCGGCGACCGGCGGCTCCTGGACGGTGGCGGCCACATCGGCCCCGATGTCGCCGCCGTAGAACGCGCCGGTGCCCTGCCGAGCGATCTGCCGGTAGGTGCGCGCCAGATCACGGTTGCGCAGCCTGGACCCGACTTCGGGAAGCTCACCGCCCGGGAGGAAGAGCTCTGCCGAGGCCGGGAAGTCGGCGAAGATGTCCTGGTTTCCTTCGACCTGCGATCGGAACGTCTCGTCCACCACGAATCCGCGCGAGGCCAACCGGATCGCCGGACGCAGCGTGTGGCGTAACGAGTAACGGCCCCACCGCCCGAGCGCCTCGTCCCAGGTCGCCAACGTGCCCGGGACGCCGACGGACAGCCCGCTCACCCTGGCTTCGTCGAAAGGCAACGGTTGGCCGGTCTCGGGGTCGACGAACAGCTCCGGCGTCGCAGCCGCAGGTGCGGACTCCCGCCCGTCGATGGTGGACACGTCGCCGCTGCTGGCGTCGTAGTGGACGAAGAACCCGCCGCCGCCGATCCCGGCGGAGAACGGTTCGGTCACACCGAGCGCCGCCGCCGCGGCGACAGCGGCGTCAGCCGCCGTGCCTCCCCGGCGCAGCATCTCCAGCCCCGCCGCCGTGGCGTCGGCATCAACGGTGGTGACCGCGCCGCCGAAGCCGGTGGCCACCGCGTCCTTGCGCTGGGCGTCCTTGCCGCTGCCTGTCCCGGCGGCGTCGGCCTCGCCAGCTGGGCTGAGCAAGGCCGTGCCGGCCAGGGTCGCTGCTGCGATGACGGCGCTGAGCCGACTGGTCCGTCCGAACGCCATGACGTTCCTCCTCGGCCGTTCCGGGGCGTTGGATCTCCAACCCTGGCGGTTCCCGGGCCGGATGGAAAGACCCCGACGCAAAGACCCGGACGAAAGATCCGGACGATACCTCGCGTGGCCCCGTTCGGGCGTCCTAGAGGTCGAGGTAGTACTCGAGCCCGACGGTGAGCCCCGGGCGTCGGGCCACCTGCCGCACGCCGGTGAGCACGCCCGGCATGAACGACGCCCGGTCATACGAGTCGTGCCGGATGGTCAGCGTCTCGCCGGGTGCACCCATGAGCACCTCCTCGTGGGCGACCATGCCGCGCAGCCGTACCGCGTGCACCGGTACGCCGTCGACGTCGGCGCCGCGAGCTCCGGCCAACTCCTTCGACGTCGCGTCGGGCGCTGGCGGCACACCCGCCTCGGCGCGGGCGGCCGCGATGAGTTGCGCCGTACGCACCGCCGTCCCGCTGGGAGCGTCGACCTTGTCGGGATGGTGCAGCTCGACGACCTCCACCGACTCGTAGAACCGAGCCGCTTCGGCGGCGAACTTCATCGTGAGCACCGCGCCGATGGCGAAGTTCGCCGCGACGAGCACGCCCACGTCCGGACGTGCAGCCAACGCACGACGAACCTCGTCCAAGCGATCATCGGTCCAGCCGGTGGTGCCGACGACGGCATGGACGCCACGCTCGATGCAGTGCAGCACGTTGCCCAGGGTGGCGTCCGGCACGGTGAAGTCGACTGCGACGTCGGCACCGGCGAGGTCGGCCAACTCGTCATCGGCGTCGAATCGACCCACGAGCTCGAGATCGCCGGCCGACTCCACGGCCGCGCACACCTGCTGTCCCATCCGACCGGCCGCGCCGATCACCGCTACACGCACGCTCATGCCCCCATACTCGCGCACGATCATGGTGGGCGAGCCCTCCCCCGAGGTCGTGTCGCCCACGCGATTCGCATCCGTGAGCTCGTGCCGGCCGACCTGTCCGTGCGTCGGCGTCCACACCCCACCCTGGGGTGATTCCGGAAGGCCCGGACCGCAACGCGCTGGGCGGTCATGACGCGTCCTCGTAGCCTTGGCTCGCCTCGGCAAGCCGCACCAGCCGAGGCGGTCCGGATCGCACGGCTGCGCCGAGCACCTCGCACCGCTGGTCGATGTCGCCCAAGTCGGGTGTGTGCATGCGTTCGAGGCGCTGCGCCACGATCTCGTCCACCACGATCGGCGGCATGGCGAACATCGAATCCGGCTCGCCCGGTACGTCGATGACGTGGCCGTAGACGAGGTCGTGGCGGCTGAGACCGACGAGCTCGCCGAGGTGACGGACGGTGCGGATGGTGTGCTCGGCGTGGTCGCGGACCTGCAGTTCGATGCCCTGCACGTCGATCAGTTCGTACACCTTGGCCCGCGTCTGTGCCCACGTCCGGCCACCGCCACCGCGTTCAGCCAGGACGGGGGCGACTTGGACGAGGTAGACCTCCAGGAGGAGCTCGTCGAAGAGCAGGGTTCCCCCGATGGCCGTGTGCACGGCAGCCTGGCCAGCGACCCAGCCGGGGCACTGCGGACAGGACGGGCCTGGTGCACCGTCGGCGGCGATACTGACCTCGCGAAGGATGCGAGCGACCAACGGGACGTGCAGGCTGCGCACCCAGCGACTCGCCGCGCTGACGGTGAATCGGGCCCACTGCCACGGCTCGGCGTCCGGCCCGAGCTCGATCATCTCGGTCAGGTCGCGTTCCCACGGGTTGCCGATGGGTCGAGGTGTGTGTTGCAGGCACGCCAACGCGTGGCGAAGATCGCCACACTGTTCTGCCCTGGCGGCCTCGTCGAGCAACCGTAGGTCGGCGTCGGTCAGCATCAGCTCGAACTCGGCCATCGAGACCGACAGGATCTGCTCACCGGAACGGGGATCGTTGGCTCGCCGCTTGGTGCGGCGCTGACTGAAGCGTGATTTGACCATGCCCCGAGCCTGTCCGCGCGGTTTCCTCGGCACAACGGCGCAGACCCGATCTGTGGACAACTCCGCGCTGGTCACGCGGTTGTGGACAAGCCTTGCCCGGGTGGCGGCTGAGGCGGGCAAGAACGGTTGCCGCCCGGCCCAGCGGCTGGGCAAGTCTCTCGGCAAGAGCGGGTGTGTTGCCTGGCGGCATCGGTTCATCCGGAAGGAGCCACCGTGACCGCCACCCTCGCCGTCCCGTCCGCACCCCCCGCACCTACACCTCGCCGCCGTGAGACCGGGCTCGCCGGGCGCCTCAACGCCGAGTGGGCCCACCTGTGCGCCGATCCCACCACGGGTGCGGCTGTGCGCGCGTGGGCCGGCGCGCACCCGGCGCTGGCCGGGTGCGCGGACCTACCGGCGCTGGAGCGGCGGGTCGCTCGAGCGGGCCGTGCACAAGCCGACGACATCCTGCTCGCCCTGCTTCGTCTCGGCCGCCGCGGCGACGAGCTCGCGAGCCGGACGGTGCTTCAGCTCATGCTCGGCAAGGCGATCCGCATCGCGTCCTCGCACGCCGGGCGGGACGTCCCTGCGGCGTTGGAAGAGGCCGCGATCACCGCGCTGTGGACCGTGATCGCCACCTATCCCGTCGATCGGCGCACATCGAAGGTCGCAGCCAACATCGCCATGGAGACGCTGCACCTCACCGTCGCCGACCATGCCCACCAGCGCCATGAGACCCCCACCACGCCGGACGATCTGCACCGCGTCGACGCACCGCACCGCGACGTGCCGCCGGACCTCGAGCTCGTCGAGCTCCTCGCGTGGGCTGTCGACACCGGCACGGTCACTGCTCAAGACGCGACGCTGGTCCTGGACGTCTACGCACCCGGTCCGGGCTGCCGCGGCGGCAGCGCCGCAGCTCAGCTGCACGGCCTCAGTTGGGCGGCCGCGCGGCAGCGCTGCAGCCGTGCCGTACGCAAGATCGCCGCCGCTGTGCGCGCCGACTCTCCGCCCCCGACCCGGGTCGAATGATCATGTTCACTTGGTAATTGCCTCCCCCACCACCCGTGCATGCCTCGTGGTGCGACACAAGACCTCGTGGTGTCGTCGCCGTCATCGACGTCGTCGCCGTCGTCGGCCCCGTCACCGTCGTCGACCCCGTCACCGTCGTCGACCCCGAAGCCTCCGCTACGCGCCACGGACGCCACCGGCATAAGCTGCTGCGTGTCCCGACCCGTGTCCAGCGAGCAGCGAACGGAGCCGCCGGTGTTCCACGTCGTCTTCTTCGAGCCGCGGATCCCGCCGAACACCGGCAATGCGATCCGCCTCGTCGCAGCGACCGGCGCTCACCTGCACCTCGTGGAGCCGCTGGGCTTCGATCTCGACGACGCCAAACTCCGCCGAGCGGGGTTGGACTATCACGACCTCGCCGACGTCTCCGTCCACGCTGATCTGGACTCGACGTGGAAGGCCATCGAGCCCACGCGCGTGTTCGCCTTCGCCACGACGGCGTCCACGCGACACAGCGACATCGCCTACCAGGCCGGCGACGTCCTGCTGTTCGGTTCAGAACCGGACGGGCTGCCCGATGAGGTCTTGACCGATCCGGTCGTCACCGAGTGCGTCCGCATCCCGATGCGGCCGGGACGGCGATCGCTGAACCTGTCCAACTCTGCGGCCGTAGCCGCCTACGAGGCGTGGCGCCAGCACGGTTACCCGGGCGCATGAACGTCCGGCTGACCTGCTAGACCTCCCGGGCGGACGTCGTGTCGGCGGTGCGGCCGGATCGCGCGCGGCTGATTTCGCTGTCGTGAAGATCGTCGTGCCCGAAACAGCCGCCATAGGGCGCACATTCAGGCACGACGATCTTCACGACACGTCTCACGTTTCCTGGCGAGGACGGCGTGTGACACGACCCCGCCCGACGCCCGACGCTCAACGCACGCAGTGAGCCGGACGCCCCTGATGAGCTGATCGGGCCTTGTCGCAAGACCGCACACCACTAGGACTTGTGTCGCATCACGAGGCGTGCATGGGTGGTGGGGCAGGCAATTACCAAGTGAACATGATCATTCGAACCGGCGTCAGGTGAGGACGGTGTCGAACCTCGCGGGCTCGTCGAACGGCCCGACGACGGCCAGGGCCGGCGAAGCCGACAGGATGGACTCGGCCAGCTCGCGGACGTGGTCCATGGTCACCGCGTCGACGCGGGCGAGCAGTTCGTCGACGCTGGGCAGTTCGTCGTACACCAGCTCCGATTTCGCCAGGCGACTCATCCGGGCGCTGGTGTCCTCCAAACCGAGCACCAGCCCGCCGCGCGCTTGCCCCTTGCCTCGATCCAGCTCTTCCTTGGTGATGCCGGAGGTGACGACGTCGTTCAGGATCGACCGGCACAGGTCGAGCACCTGGTCGATCTTCTTCGGCTGACAGCCGACGTAGACCCCGAACATGCCGGTCGACGCATGCTGGGCGGCGTAGGAATACACCGAGTAGGCCAAGCCGCGCCGTTCGCGGATCTCCTGGAACAGCCGCGACGACATGCCTCCGCCCAGCGCGGCGTTCAGCACCCCCAGGGCGAACCGGCGCTCGTCGTTACGGGCCAGTCCCGGCACCGCGAGCACCACGTTGGCCTGTTCGGTCGGCCGGTTCAGCACAGTCGCCCCGCTGGCGTTGACCGGCGCTGATCCTCCGATTCTCGGCCGCGCCGGCTCGTCGTCCTCGACGCCGAAGCCCGCGTCGGCGAAAGCTCGCTCCACCAGGGCGACGACTTCGTCGTGCGAGAGGTTGCCAGCGGCAGCGACCACGATGTTCCGCGGCAGGTAGTGCTTGCGGTAATAGGCGTGGACGGTGTCTCGTGTCATCGTGGTGATGCTGGCGACCGTGCCGAGAATCGAGCGGCCCAGCGGGCTGTCGCCCCACATCTGCCCGGAAACCAGGTCGTGGACGGCATCGGACGGGTCGTCGTCGCGCATGGCGATCTCTTCGAGCACGACGTCACGCTCGCTCTCGACGTCGTCCGGCTGGATCAGTGACGAGGTCACCATGTCGGCGACGACGTCGACAGCCAGCGACAGGTCGGTGTCGAGCACCCGGGCGTAATAGCAGGTGAACTCTTTCGCGGTGAACGCGTTGAGCTCACCGCCCACAGACTCGATGGCCGAGGAGATGTCCAGCACGCTGCGTTTCGCCGTGCCCTTGAACAGCAGATGCTCGAGGTAGTGGGTGGCGCCGGCCTCCGACGGTGACTCGTCGACCGAGCCCACGCCGACCCACATACCGATCGACACCGACCGCACCGTCGGCACGGCTTCGGTCACGATGCGCAGACCGCTGGGAAGGACGCTGCGGCGAACCAGGCCGCCATCGTCCTCTCCCAGCAGCGTGCGCGTGAAGGCGCTCACGTGGGGTGTCAGACGCCGGCGGTTTCCGCGGTCTCCGACTCTTCGTCGGTCACCGGCGTCAACGCCAGCTTGCCGCGGTCGTCGATCTCGGTGATCTCCACCTGGATCTTCTGTCCGACCACGACGACGTCGTCGACGTTCTCGACCCGCTTGCCACCGGCCAGGACCCGCAGCTTGGAGATGTGCACCAGGCCGTCCTTGCCGGGCAGCAGGGACACGAACGCGCCGAAGCTGGTCGTCTTGACCACAGTGCCGAGGTAGCGCTCGCCGACCTCAGGCATCGTCGGGTTGGCGATGGCGTTGATCGCGGTACGAGCCGCTTCGGCGGCCGGGCCGTCGGTGGCGCCGATGAAGATCGTGCCGTCGTCCTCGATGCCGATCTCGGCGCCGGTGTCGTCCTGGATCTGGTTGATGATCTTGCCCTTGGGCCCGATCACCGCGCCGATCTGGTCGACCGGGATCGTGATGGAGATGACGCGCGGGGCGTAGGGGCTCATCTCGTCGGGTTCGGAGATGGCCTCGGCCATGACGTCGAGGATGGTCAGCCGCGCGTCGCGAGCCTGCTGCAGCGCCGCTGCCAGCACCGAGGCCGGGATGCCGTCGAGCTTGGTGTCCAGCTGCAACGCCGTGACGAACTCTCGAGTGCCGGCGACCTTGAAGTCCATGTCGCCGAAAGCGTCTTCGGCACCGAGGATGTCGGTCAGCGTGACGTAGCGACGCTCGGTCTCACCGGACTCGTTCTGGACCTCTCCGGAGATGAGGCCCATGGCGATGCCCGCGACCGGGGCGCGCAGCGGCACGCCGGCGTTGAGCAGCGACATCGTCGACGCGCAGACCGAACCCATGGACGTCGACCCGTTCGAGCCGAGGGCTTCGGAGACCTGCCGGATGGCGTACGGGAACTCTTCGCGCGACGGCAGGACCGGCAGCAACGCGCGCTCGGCCAACGCACCGTGGCCGATCTCGCGCCGCTTCGGGCTGCCGACGCGGCCGGTCTCACCGGTCGAGTACGGCGGGAAGTTGTAGTTGTGCATGTAGCGCTTGGACGTCTCGGGAGAGAGGGTGTCCAGCTTCTGCTCCATGCTGAGCATGTTCAACGTGGTCACGCCGAGGATCTGGGTCTCTCCCCGCTCGAACAGCGCCGATCCGTGCGCGCGCGGGATCGGGCCGACCTCCGCGGACAACGTACGGATGTCGGTGACGCCACGTCCGTCGATACGTACCTGATCGCGCAACACCCGCTCGCGCACCACGCTCTTCGTCAGCGCCCGGAAGGCCGCGCTGACCTCCTTTTCCGCGCCCTCGAACTGCTCGGCCAGCTGCGCCTTGACGTCGGTCTTGATCTCGTCGAGACGGTCTTCGCGCTCGGTCTTGCCGGCAATGGTCAGCGCCTTGGCCAGCTCGTCGCGGGCGGCAGCTTCGACGGCGGCGTAGATCTCGTCGGTGTAGTCGAGGAAGAGCGGGAACTCCTGGGTTTCCTTCGCCGCGGCGTCGGCCAGACGGCGCTGCGCGTTCGCCATCTCGGTGATGAACGGCTTGGACGCCTCGAGGCCCGCCGCGACGATCTCTTCGGTGGGGGCCGTGCGCCCGGCCTGCACGAGGTTCCACGTTTCGGCCGTGGACTCGGCCTCGACCATCATGATGGCCACGTCGCCGTCGGGCAGTACCCGCCCGGCCACCACCATGTCGAACACGGCCTCGGCGAGCTGCGAGTGGTTCGGGAAGGCCACCCACTGGTCCTCGATCAACGCGACGCGCACGGCACCGATCGGGCCCGAGAACGGCAGCCCCGACAACTGCGTGGATGCGGAGGCGGCGTTGATGGCGATGACGTCGTACAGGTGGTCGGGGTGCAACGACATGACCGTCATGACCACCTGGACCTCGTTACGCAGGCCCTTCGCGAACGACGGGCGCAGCGGACGGTCGGTGAGGCGGCAGGTCAGGATGGCTTCTTCGCTGGGCCGGCCTTCGCGCCGGAAGAACGAGCCGGGAATGCGGCCCGCGGCATACATCCGCTCCTCGACGTCCACGGTCAGTGGGAAGAAGTCGAGGTGCTCCTTCGGCTGCTTGGACACCGTGGTGGCCGACAGCAACATCGTTTCGTCGTCGAAGAACACGGTTGCCGAGCCGGCGGCCTGCTGGGCCAGCTGACCGGTCTCGAACCGCATGGTGTGCTTGCCGAAGCGACCGTTGTCGATCACGGCTTCGGCGCTGTGGATCTGCGGACCCGTCATGGGTCGTCCTCCTGATGAATCACGGGAGGGCGCCACGAAGGTGATCTGGTATGTGCCGGTCTTCGATGGAAGCCCGCGGATGAATCCCCGAGAGCCACTACCGAGGACCGGCCCTGCATCGATCGAGGCTGCCCGCCCTGTTCGAGTTCGGATGTTCAGTTGTGAAAGTAACTGCTACGGCGAAGGGAGCGGTTCCCACGGCGGGAGACCGCTCCCTCGGCGACGGCTAACGGCGCAGACCGAGCTTCTCGATCAGTGCGCGGTAACGCGTGATGTCCGCCTTCTGCAGGTACTTGAGCAGCCGACGGCGCTGGCCGACCAGCAGCAGCAGCCCACGACGGCTGTGGTGGTCCTGCTTGTGCGTCTTCAGGTGCTCCGTGAGGTGGTTGATGCGGTGCGTGAGCAGCGCGACCTGGACCTCGGGCGAGCCCGTGTCGCCCTCGGCACGTGCGTGTTCGGCGATGATCTTCTGCTTCGTGGCGGTGTCGGTCGGCACGGAACTCCTTGTCTTTGATCGTTGCGCGGCGCGTCCGGGCATGTCCACCGGGGCACTGAAATCCGCGGCCGTTCTGACGGCGGCGCCAAGGATACCAGCGCACCGGGGCCGAGAACGAATCGCCACCTGCGTGTTCGTCCGCTCCCCGCGGCCAGGCGCAATGCCGGCAGCGAACTTCGCGTCGCCGAACCAGGCCCGATGCACTTCATCGACAAAGCGCTCCAGGTCACCGGCGCGCGCGGCCGCAACACCAGCGTACCCGGGCTACGGCCACACACCTCGGGGTGCGCCGCCCACGACTTTCACCAGCGCAGCGGAGCGACCGCTCCCTAGACGCCGAGGATGGCCCGGGCCTTGGCGACGTCGTCGGTCATGGTCGCGACCAGTTCGTCCACCGAGCCGAAGCGCAGTGTCGGGCGGATGGCGTCGACGAACTCGAGCAAGACCTCGTCGTCGTAGAGGTCCAGGTCGGTGCGGTCCAGGACATAGGCCTCGACCCTGCGCGTCGTGCCGTTGAAGGTCGGGTTCGTCCCCACCGAGATCGCCGCGGGCATCCGCGGCTCCGGCTCGGCCGCATCGGCTGCTGACGTGCGGCGTAGCCAGCCTGCGTAGACGCCGTCGGCGGGAATCATGCCGACGCTGTCCGGCGACAGGTTCGCCGTGGGAAATCCCAGGTCACGCCCGCGCGCATCGCCGCGGACGACGACCCCTCGCACCCGGTGCGGACGCCCCAGGATCTCCGCCGCTTCGGCGACTCGTCCTTCGGCCAGCAGTTCACGGACCCAGGTCGACGACCACCGCCGGTGGGCCTTTTCCGATGAGGGACGGACGTCGTCGATGACCTCGACGGAGAAGCCGTAGCGCTCGCCCAGGGCGAGCATCGTGGACAGGTCGCCCTCGTTGCGCCAGCCGAACCGGACGTCACGCCCGACGACGACGGTGGCGGCTCGCAGCCCGTCGACGAGGAACCGGCGGACGAACTCCTCAGGCGACTGCCGAGCGAACTCCCACGTGTACGGCTGCACGAGGACGGCATCGAGCCCGGTCTCGGCCAGCAGCTCCAAGCGGTCTTCGATGCCGCAGATCAGCTCCGGGGCGTCGTCGGGGTTGTGCAACGTCCGCGGGTGCGGGTCGAATGTCACGACGACGGCCTTGGCCCCGGCTGCGCGGGCGTCGGCGACCATGCGGGTCAGCACGCTGCGGTGGCCGCGGTGGACGCCGTCGAAGTTGCCGATGGTCACGACCGAGGGGCCGAAGTCGCGCGGCACCTGGGCGAGATCGGTCCAACGATGCACGTGCTCTCCCGGTCGACGGCCTCAGCGCCGCGCGAGTTTCGCGCGACCGCTTGTCATTCTTCCCGACAACCCCGGCGGCAAGCCAGGCGGTTCCGTCGGCCTTCGACGTCGGGCAACCCTACGTGCGCACCGGCTGTTCATCCGGCGCCTGGGCATCCGGCGACGACGCGGTGAACCCGATGGTCGTGCGCAGCGACGTCTCACGCATGAACAGCACGGCGACGAAGCCGATGACGGCCAGGGCCGCCGAGATCAGGAAGACCAAGGCCGTGGCGTCGCCATAGGCATGCTCGACGACGGTACGGACCTGCGGCGGCATCGACGCCACATCCAGCGACGTGGAACCACCGCTCTGGGTCGCCTCGCTGGCCCCGGGTGTCCCGGCCAGGCCCTCGGCGATCAGCGCGGACACCCGCGCGGCCACCACGGCGCCGAGCACCGACACGCCCGCGGCACCACCGAGGGTGCGGAAGAACGTCACCGTCGACGTTCCCGCGCCGAGATCGCGGTAGTCCAGACCGTTCTGCACCGCGAGGATCAGATTCTGCATGGTGGAGCCGACGCCGATGCCCATGACGGCCATGAAGATGCCGACCCGCCACAGCGGCGTCGCATGGTCGATGGTGCCCAGCATCGCCAGACCGGCCACCACGAAGAACGTGCCACCGACGAGGAACCGCTTCCACTTCCCGGTCCGCGTCACCAGTTGCCCGGTGATGGTGGTGGCCAACATCAGCCCGGCGATCATCGGCAGCATCAGCAGCCCGGCCTCGGTCGGGCTGTGTCCGCGCGCGATCTGGAAGTACTGCCCGAGGAACACCGACGATCCGAACATCGCGGTGCCGACCGCCACGCTGGCCACGATCGCGTAGACCATGGTGGGTTGCCGCATCAGCCGCGGCGGTACGACCGGGTCGGGTACCCGCCGCTCCACCACGACGGCAGCCACGATGAGCGCCAGCGCTCCGAAGACGAAGGCGGCACTCGGCCACGAGACCCACGCGAAGTCGCCGCCGGCCAGGCTCACCCACACCAGCAGGACGCTGATACCGCCCGGGATGAGCAGCGCGCCCTTCCAGTCGATGGGCGTGTCGGCGGTCAGGACGGGCAGGTGCAGCGTCTTCTGCAGCAGGATCAGCGCGACGACGGCCACGGGCGCGCCCACCCAGAAGCACCACCGCCAGCCCAGCGGAGAATCGACGATCACGCCGCCGAGCAGCGGTCCGCCGACGGTGGCCACGGCCATGACGGCGCCGAAGTAGCCCATGTAACGCCCGCGCTGGCGGGGACTGACCATCGACCCGAGCACGATCTGGACCAGCGCCTGCAGCCCGCCCATGCCCAGGCCCTGCAGGACACGGAACCCGATGAGCATCTCGGTGTTCTGTGAGAACCCCGCCAGCACCGAGCCGAGGACGAAGACGCAGATGGACAGCTGGACCAGCAGCTTCTTGCTCATCCGGTCCGAGAGTTTCCCCCAGATCGGCGTCGTGGCCGTGGCCGCGAGCAGCGTCGCCGTCACCACCCAGGTGTACTGGCTCTGGTTGCCACCCAGGTCGCCGATGATGCGCGGCAAGGCGTTGGCGACGATGGTGCCGGACAGCATCGCGACGAGCATGGCGGTCAGCAGCCCGGACAGCGCCTCGAGCACTTGACGATGCGTCATTTCGACGTCGCTGGCGGCCAGCGAGGTGTCGTGGGTGCCGGTCGGCTTCGTCATGAGATCCTCTCGGGTTCGGGAACCCTCGTATCGGCGCTCGCCGCTTCCGCATCGCGGCACAGCGCATGGCGGAAGTCGGCATTGAGCCGGGACATCAACGCGACCAGGTGCCGGGCCTCGTCCTCGCTCCAGTCGCCGAGCGCGGCGGTCAGGACGGCCGTACGCCGGCGGTGGGCCCGCTCGAGGATCGCGCTGCCGGCCGGGCTGGCCTCGAACAGGCCGGCTCGCCCGTCAGCGGGGTCAGGACGCCGGGCGATCAGGCCCCGATCGACCAACTCGGCAGCTTGCCGGCTGGCGACCGAGGGGTCGACGTGCAACCGGCCGGACAGCTCGGTCAGACGCATCGGCCCTTCCTTGGCCAGCAGGCCGAGCATCCCGGCGAGAGTGGGCCCGATGCCTTCGTAGATCTCCAGATGCCGCTGCGCGAGGTGCTTGGTCGACCGCATCAGCAGCCGCGCCTGTTCGACGACCTCGCCCCAGACGTCGTCGCTCATTCATGAGCTCCGCGTGAGTTATACGTTTGGTTGACGCATGCAACTATAACCTCATTGGTTGCTGCACGCAACTTGTTTGTGTGGTGCCTGGACCCGGCAGCAGGCGGGCCGCTCACCTCACGGGTCGCGGGACTCCAGCGCCTCGTTCAACCGGCCCAGCAGCTCGACCAACTGGTCGACGTCAGCGGCGTCCCAATGCTGCAGAGCCGATCCGAACCACTCCCCCGCGCTCCGCGCAACTGGCGCACCCGAGCCCGGCCGACCTCGGTGGTGCGAATCAGGCGCGCTCGCCCGTCGAGCGGATCCGGCACCCGCTCGATGAAGCCCAACGATTCCATCTGCGCGATCTGGCGACTCACCGTGGACTTGTCCAGACCGAACCGATCGGCCAGATCACCCGCGCGCACGTCGCCGGCGTCGTTCAGCGCACTCAACAATCCGTAGGCGGCCACGTCGATGCCGGCGTCGACCTGGCGCGCCAAGGCGATCGACAGCCGCCTGACGCGGCGCCACAACACGGTGAGCTCGGACTCGAGTTGCTCGTGCACCTGCTGACGATCGGCCCTGGTCATGGTCTGCGCCTCATCCTGCGAACACGGCGATGTGCTTGGCGCGAGAGCCGCGGTCCTCGGCCAGGGAGAGCAGCGTACCGTCCGGGCCGAAGATCGCCACCGGACCTGGACCGAGGCCCATCGGTTCCAACGGCGCCCCGTGCGCTACCCGCACCGCCGTCTCGTGGTCCACGTCCAACCGCGGGAAAGCCGCAGCTGCAGCGGTGGCCAGCGGCATCACCTCGAAGCGCTCGGCCAGCTCGTCGAGAGTGCGCGCGTCGTCGAGCCCGTACGGCCCGACCGCGCTGCGCCGCAGCGCCGTCAAGTGTCCGCCCACGCCCAGTGCGGCGCCCAGGTCGCGGGCCAGGGCCCGGACGTAGGTGCCCGACGAGCACACGACGTGCGCGTCGACGTCGACGAACGGGCCG
>Ga0079224_100002151_pt1 | contig 23607 bp, 49 predicted proteins | sample Stecom2015_FD_80414 | JGI IMG/M metagenome (GOLD analysis project Ga0079224, IMG submission 80414) | Agricultural soil microbial communities from Utah to study Nitrogen management - Steer compost 2015 | ecosystem: Environmental > Terrestrial > Soil > Agricultural land | place: USA: Utah... | reverse complement strand
TCTGGTAACTGTTGGGACATTTGCTCCTATTTTTTTGATGATTAACAATTTTTCCTCTAATCTTTCGAGGTCTATGAAATATGCGTTGGCTCTCGGGTCTGTTGGATGTTCTTCAACAATAACAACGCCAGCCTTTATTAATGGCTCAAACATTGTTGTGAAGTATGGTTGTTGTATACTGGTAGCTAATATACACTCTTTTTGTGTCCTACCTGGATACCTGATAGCAAATTCCAGAAACTTTCTGGTTTCCACCTTTTCAAGAGACTTAACTAATGCCTCGGCAATATTTAATTGCCGAATAAACTTATTTACTCGTTTTGGATCTCGGAATGTAAACATGATAAAATTGAGTTTTCTATTTCTTGGGAATATCCCCTTCGTGACCTTAAATCTTTTATATCTATCTCTTTCAAATTTGTGATTCCGTGCGACAAAAGAAACACTTTCGCATCGTTTGTCAAAGCCGGAAACAGTTTTTTCATTATTTTTTCTTCCAGATCAATTGTGGAAACCGTTTCAGCTATTGTCTTTATTTCGGCCTTCTGCTCAGGTGTGAGCTTCTTCCACATCTCTTTTAACTGTTCTTTTGTTATCATTTGCCTTTTCTGTTTATATGCCTTCCGTCAAAATGCTGATATAAGAACTCGTTGAATTGTTGAAAAGAATCTAATTGAAGGTAAATCAAATCAGGAGCAGTCAAATAGATTATAGTGTCATTGAGCTCTAATATAACCCTCCCATGTTCCGGGTGTGGTATTTCAATTGCCGGGATATAGGGTTTATAATACACCGTGTCATGGATATAAATGGTGTCTTTTGTTGCCGGATAATTGGCAGGAACAATTTGACGATTACAACTCGTCTGTATTTGTATCGTTATCAAATAAGACAACAATACGGTTATTATAAGTAATAAAACCCATAAACCCCAATCAGGTATTCTATCTAACATGATTTTTATTTATATAAATAACAAATATTTCCTTTGAAAAAGTTCCCTTATTCTTAAATTATGGAATAATGTGCATGATTTTCGTATCTATTGTTACTTTATCAAGATCGTATATATCTTCCACTTTTACAACAAGCTCACAATGCTCTGCCGTCCATCTAAGTCTTTGTCCTGTTGTTAAGTCTCTAAGGTATACACTATTATTATCCAGATATCCATATTCTATTACAATACAGGGAATTGCCTTTTCGATAGGGAATCCTTTTTTTATTTTAACAAAATCTCCTTTTCTTAAACCGTAATGCCGGTCTCTGTTTTCGTTGTCAAAAGGTTTTTTTGGTTTTGGAATTTCATCTTTGTGGATGAAATTTTCTTTGATCATGTGAACAATTGATAAAATCTGGTCCGAATAGACATAAATATCTTTGGTTGCTTCCCGAATCATCTTGTAAATGTCTTCCTGTTTCATACTACTTTTTTAAGCGATTATCAAATATCTTGTTGGTATACGGCCAGGAACTCCCGTTGTAAATATCTCCCTGCCTGTCAACCTGTCCCATAAATAGCTTCTTGGCTCCTCCTCTTATCTCTCCTGCGTTATCCGGAAGGTCGCCTTTGAATCCCCTTACTTCACTTTTAAACGTTTCTGATGCCTCTAAAAAGGTTTTTACTTCTACTGTTTTCCCTGATGGTAATGTTAATTCCATTCTCAAATTTTAATTGTTTGCGATTTAATGATTTTTCCTCTTTGGTCCTTTAGAGATAAGTTTCCGAATCTGATGTTTGAAACATCTTTCATTCTTTGAATATATTTCTTATGATCCTCTGGCCGATCCTTGAAATTAGTTCCGGTTAGATTGTGGTAGATTACACCGATGGATATTTCATCACCGGTAAAAAGTTTTTCGTCGTCAATGAATAAAGACGTGCTTCTCTTTTTATGACACATGGTTATTTTGTTTTACAATTATCGCAATAATACTTATTTCTAAAAAACCCAATAATCTTAATATAAATTTCAGGTATAAACCCACATTTACAGCATATTTTAGGCTTGTGTAAAGTGTGTCCTTTTGAATAATAATTAACACCATTTATTGAGAAAAAACCAGTTTGATTTTTTTTTAAAATTTTAAATTTATCTTTCTTTAAAGAAATATTTACAAGCCATGACGATCCACTAAACAGTGAAAATACTCCACTTCGTAATGTGTCTGGTTCAAATTTTACTAAACCTATAAAGCCTATATAAGCGTTTTTTTGACCTTTATTATTGGGGGCGTCAATTAACTCAACTAAATCACCCTCAGTCAATCCTAAATTATGATGATATTTCATACATTAATGTTTCTGGTGTATCTATTAATAATTTCGCTTTACCTTCTTTCAGTTTTTGAATAACCAGACTGTTTAATTCGCTGTTCAGTCTTATTACTCCATCAAGAGTGCCAAATTTTTGTAAACGATTTATTATTGCTTTCAATTTGTTTCTTTTGATTCAAAAAATAGGCTACTCTCCTTTTTTTTGGATTTCGCCTTTCACACAAACTTTTATCTTATCCAAATGCCGGTTCTTCTTCCGGCAAGAGTCTTGACAGCAAATATTCTGACGTGAAATACTCAGATCCTGTCATGTCGTCAATTTTTCTGAATGAAATTTCTGGTTCTATTTTATTGAATGGATTTGTTACCGAAAGGAATCCATTTCCACCTCCTTGTATTGATTCACAAAAATCCTGTTCTTTTTCAAGGAAAAGAATATGACCGTCTGGTGTTGCCAGAATTGTTTTTAATACGGGATCTGATTTTGTATCATCATCCTTAATTACGACATAACCTTCTGCCAAAAATTCTACACGGATACTTTGGCCAGCATCCTGATTCTTCATGCAGAAAAACGCTGCATGCTCTATCAGGTCTTTGTGTTTTTCTATTTGAGACAGCGGTATAAGAATTGCACAATCATCGCTGTCTATGTATTCACTGTTTGTTTGTGCTTTGAAAATTAAAAATTTCTGTTTCATTGTGATGTGTTTTATATGAGTAAATATTTGTTTGCAGGATAGTTGTCTTCCATGTAGTTATAATACCATGATTCCATGCTTTCGTCGTCGTCATGATCGTAATGGTACTCTTCCAGTAAATAAAATGGGGATGGGCTTTTTACAACCGTTTTTCGGATTTCCGATTTATCGAGAGTTTTATAGAATTTTGGCCAGTCCAAAACTCTCAGGCTGTCAGATATCAAAAGATTTTTATCTCTCTTTATCAATTGCCTCCAGGCTTTTTGCACGTCTACCGGCTCTTTCTTGCTCATGAACTCTTTGAACTCGGTTCGGTAAAAAGCAATCGCTTCCTTTTTACCGATTGTCTTATAGAATTGGATGTTTCTAAATATCCCTGGTGGGCAGAAAAATTTACGTAAATAGTTTTCGGCAAATTTCTCGGCATCAAATTCATCAAGAGACTGGTTTGATTTTATCGGAATTTCAATCCGGGTTTCATAATTCCTTTCATAAGGAAAATTGAAAAACCTTGTCCTTTCATAGGTGTCGAAATGACTTACATCGATACTCATGTAAATACCCTTGTCCATTGTAATATGGACGTAGTATTTTATTTCCCGGTAATGAAATATGTTCTCTATCGGAAAAATGCCACTAAGATTCCCTTTGAAAGCTTCTCTTGGTTGGTATGGATATCCTTTGGCGTTGTACTTGCCAGCGGCACGATATATTTCCTGCCAACCCGCAAAACAAATGTAATTTGTTGGGATATGTGGGTTGTATTCGTTATTCCTTTCCCCTTTTTTGTAATATTCGCTTTTCCATGCGAATTTTAGGCTATTCTGGTAATCTGGATGATTGCGGTCCGTGATGGCTCGGTAATGATTTATGATAGCGCTATTTCTTATCAGCGCATTTAACTGGTTTATTGACTTTGGTTTCATATTAATTGATTAATTCTCCTAAAAGGGTGTAAGGGTTTTTTTCATATTTGTTTTCATGTTCTAATAAAAGAGTAAATGCTTTTATTGCCAGTTCTTTATCTATGGCTAAATCCAGATTGCATAACCAACCATTCTCTGTTTGAGAAATCAGCAAATAGTTTTCCGGCATCTTCCTGAATGTTTTTGAAGACTCCTGATAAATAACCCTTGATATATTGGCCCATATGGTTGTTTTATCGTCGTTAAGTACTTCAATCGTGCATTGGTTATCGTTTTCTATTGGCTCCATTTGTTCTTCAGTTTTATAAAGGATCTCTTTACTCATTAATCCGTCATTGTCTAATTCTGCCATAACTTCTGAAAAACTATCACCGGATGTTATTTCGCCTGATTTGATTTTTTCAAAAATAATATTTTCGTATTTTGTTGGAACTGTAATCCGTTGCCATATTTTTACTTTAAAATCGAAATACATAATATGTGTGTTTTATTGGTTTAAAAATATTTGATGATCATTGGCTATGGAAATCAATACCTTATCCAATTTTTCTAATTCTGAAATCAGGGTTTGTGATTCTCTTTGTGATTGCATTAGTTCTGCAACCATTTTTCTCGCGTGATTTATCTCTAACAATAAATGCTCTTGCATTTTTTTATTTGGAAAAATGTTTCTGTTAAACATTACAGAATGGGCGGTTCTTTTGATTCCGGATTTATCCATAATGACCGTGCCTATCGGCTGAAGGTCAAAATTAAAGCCATAGGTTATATCTCCTGGTCTTTCTGGATTTTCCGACATCCAAATCATGGCAAATTCCCATAACTGACTATTCCCGACTTTGCTTAAAATATCATTTTGTACTTCAAGCAAACTTTCGCTATTCTTCTTTTCTTGCTCTGGTGTCATGTTTTTGAATTGAGAGATTAAAAAGGATATTCCCATACATTGACCGGACAAAAGAAATTTATTCTCCTGTTTGCTCCGGCTCTGTCTTGGCTAAAAAACCAAAATTCTGCCTCTCGTTTTTCTTTTATGACAAGATTGCTGTTTCTATTGACAGCGTTTCCAAAGGTTCCCGAAAAATTAGAATACCCGGATTCCAGCATATAAAAGCTTCCCGTACTATAATGGTAGAAGTCAGTTTTTGAAACTGACGTAATTCTGTTAGGGTCTTCTTCGTCGTCAAAAAGATATAAATCTCCATCTGTTAAAGCAAACAGCCTTTTTCTGGCTCTTATTCTCATTGAAATGATTTGCATATTCTCCAATAGAATATTATATTTATTATCCGGGATTTCATCAGGCACAAGAATAACAGGTTTCGGGTTGTCGGGATCATAACCCAATCCTTTTATGTCCATGTAATCAAAAGACGGAAAGTTTAGTCTTAGATGTTCTTTCTCTTGCTCGTTTAACTGTACCATATCAATTGAAAATTTGATTGTCAGGGATGCGTGTAAAACCTTCTGCCGTGTAAATAGCGTCTAATTCGGTAATGGATTTTCTTCTATATAAACAATCCACCGGCATTTTTTGTGGAGACAAATCGTGCTTATTTAAAATTGGCTTTGGTGTCCTGATTAGCCAGTTACGGTCTGCATTACAGGCATAAAAAAACTCCTTCTGGCCGTTTTTTTGATAAACGGCTAATGGCACCGGTACATCTTTGTTATTGGCAATAAAGCCATACCAGTGGCATAAAGCTCTTTCCTTGGTGCCTACAACGCTGTGGATTCCGGTAATCGGTGAAATCATTGTAAATTTTTCTCCTTCCTGAAACATCTGTATTGTTGCTCCGTGGACTACTTGTGTTTTGATTGGATTCATAAAAAAATGTTTGTGTGTGAAAAAAAAGCATAATGGCTGCTGTCGTTTCCTACAACCATTATGCGAGGTTAAAAAGTTCCCTTACTGATTAAAAAAATCATGGATATCATCCATGCGTGGATCGTCGTCAGAAATGCCAAGGTGATCTTCAATGAATTCTATGGCCTTGTATTTTGCCTCTCCCTTGGAAATCATTTCATTCCAATTGACTTGAAACTTCAATCCTACAAATGGTGGAATTTCTGTGACGGCATAAGCAAAACGATTTACCCAATGATCGCCAGATAAAATAAACTGGTCTTCATTTTCACCATCAATAAATGTCCACAAATGTTTTTCATTTTGTACAGACAAAGCCTCGCTTCTTTCATTGAAGTAATATGAACCTTCTTCCTCTGGGTTGTATATAGGGTTGAATAGTGCGTACCATTCTTTTTCTGTTAGTTCAATGATGTTGTTTGCCTCAGGTTCAAAGTATCGGTATTCTTCAAAAAACTGATGTATGGTAAGGGTTATCGGATTTTCATAACGATAGATAATTAAAACCCCTATTTTTGAAATAACTATTTTATCTGGTGCATAGTGCCTTCCTGCTAAATAATCTTCTGCCATAGGCAATGAAATTGTTGGCATTCCGGCCTGTCCTAAAAACTTTTCGTCAAAAGGAATTTGAGCAATGGTTTTCCAAATATTGAAAATTTCTCTGCGGGTGTAATATTTTATACCCGCTATGGAAGCGTATCTCATGTTTGATTAAATTTTAAAATGTGAATAAATTAAGACCATCTTTCATATCCGTCCTCGTCGGGATCGTTCTTCAATGAAACGAGATTGTTTGTTTTAAGAAAATTCAACGTGGTCATATTGATTGAGTAGTGCTTATAATCTCCTACCGGGTCATAAACCCATGTTTTGTTTTTTTCCTCTGGGAAAAAGCGAATTTCATAACCTCCGTTTATGTCGTCTAAAACTTGGCTCTGGATGTCCGTGAATTTTAAAGCTTTCGCTTTTTTTGGTTTAGGTGGTTTTACTTTTTGGTATGGCATTGGCCTGAAAATTTTTGCGGGTTAAAAAATCAATATCCGTGTTCTATCATATCCTCCAAAAGAGCAACAACCCTTTCTTTTACTCCTTCCTTTTTGTATTTGTCCGGAATATACGACTCATCGTTGTTTACGGCTACGACGCTTACATGCATATCGTGTACTTCCTTTAAAAACTTTTCTGTGTAATCTCGAAAATCAGTATTGCCGTTCATGTGGTCGCTGCAATTCAGTTCCGAATAATCTTCCGGATTTTCGCTCTCCAGTCTTACTACGTGACCTACCGCGCAACACATTCCTCGTGTGTTGGTGAATACTCTTTTGATGTACCATTCTTCCCCTACGCTGTTAATAAGGGATAAATAATACGCTGCGTCTTTTTTTACTTCTTCTTTTTGCATGATGGTTTGATTTAATTTTTATGAACAAATTCTACTTCTGTGTATGGCACTATTTCAATTAATCCTGTTATTATATCCTCAACAATGCCTTTTACCCTGTTGTCAACAACTACCCATTTGTGTAAAATTCCTTCATGGACACGTTCTGAATAAACACCTGTTCCCAATACTCTATATGTCTGTTCTTTATCCACGTATTGAGTAGGTATCCATTTAGAAAAAAAAACTTTTTTACTTTTAGACATTTGGTTTGATTTTAAGGGTTAATAGTTACGTTGATACCAATTATCGAAATAGGCATCTTCTTGCGCCTGAACCAATTCTGCGGTATCATCATTATCTCGTTCTCGATCACTCCTGGTCTTTTTGTATTCCTCTGAAAATTCGGAATACACCTTTTTGTTCGCTCGGTCATACGCGATCGTTTCACCTTTTTTGATTCTGCGGCCTGTGGCTGCGCAAATTGAATTAAATTTTGCGGTGGTTATATACATGGTTTTTAATTTTCACTTTTGGTATATTCTGTGTCAATATTGACAAAATAAAATGCTTCAGCAATATGCTCTAACCCTACGGTCTTTTTACCACCTATGGCAGCGATCACCTTGGAAACGGTTATAACATCCTGCAAAGCTGCATTACCTAACTTCCCTTTAATAATCATCGTCTTAATAAAGCTACTCATTTCAAAAGACGGATTGAGTTTGATTTCCGATATGTTGACAATATCAATTTTTTGGTTAAACAAGCTATCTTGTTTAACATCATCAAAAACTGTTATGTCGTCAAAATTTGGCGTGGGAAGTTGAAAATGTAAACATACATCTTGGCGCAAACCGTTTTCTCCAAACAAAGGACGAAAAACCCTTTTTATATCTTCTTCCGCTCTTTGGTATAACTCGGGATGATAATAAAAGTGTATTCCAAAATTCCCTGCTTTGGCTATTTCGTATGCTCTTAACATATTGGGGCTTATTACTTGCAATTTCATTTGATTTTTGATTTTTGATTAAACAATATTTTGGGCACCGGCCATAAAAGCCGGTGCGTATATTTTTTTCGCGGGCGGAATCAATCCTTTAATCCCTGCTCCCACTTATACAATTTCTCTACAAACTCTCTTACATACCATAAGAAAGAATACATCCACTCATCACCTTCTATCTTTGGCAATACTCCTATTACTTCACATGATTCAATATATTCACAATCTCCCTCTACTCCATTACGAGGAACTTCCACATAACAGTTTATTGCCTGTCCATTTATGGAAACCCTGCCTGTCGCTTTTTCGCGCGGGCTGTAATAAACCTGATAAACCCTTGGTAACATCTTATCCCTAATCTCCAATTCCCTTTCACACAATAACACATCTAACATAGCATTACCTGCCTTAAAATTATCATTACAATACTTATCTATCGCTCCCATTAATAAAGGCAGCACATCTTCCCTCTCAAATATCCCTACGTCTCCATGATTACCATGGTACACAACCCCTTTCTCAAACCCACCTCCAAAACTCATTACTTCATACTCCAACCAATCTTTGTACCCTGTTAAACTTATCATCCCCTTACGTACTTCGACACCAATCCTGAATATATAATCCTTGGTGTAATTATACAGAAACATTCCTCCATCCAAGTACACTATTACCACTATGTCTACCCCTCCATTCTCGTACTTTTTCAAATACTCGCTTACCGTTACATTCTTTGGCTCGTACTCTCGTACATCTTCATGGTACTGCTGTTGTCTACCACTTTCATTAATGCGTTCTATAACACTCTTACCATCTAATATCCCTCCTTGCTTAGAGTTCCAAAAAACCCTCTCTTCCTCTCGCTTTTTCGATTCAAGTTCTTCAACAAACTCTCGCCCTGCTATCTCACCCTTACCGCTACCTTTAGCCACAAACATTTTATTCCTACCCACAAACGAATCATCCCTTATTACTCCTATCGGAATTCGCTCTCCTGTCGTACCGGCCACGTTGTCTCTTATCCGCTCCTTTAACTTCTCTACGTCTCTGCCTCCATCAATAATCTCTACACTATCGCTATTCGATAATAACAAACCCAATCCCCTCGCTCCGCTCTCTTTCCCATCTATCTCTATTCTTCCTTCAGGCTTCTCCACTACCCTAATCCGCTCACCTCCATTCAATACCCAGTATTCATACTCCTTTTCATCCATAACAAGCGGTTTCCTTAACCACCGCAAAGCTTTTACAATCTCTTGGATAAACAATCCACCTACATTCGGAAACTTCCTTATTTCGCTTCCTGTGGCTTTTTTTGGGTGTAACAAAATACCCCTAAAATCCCTTTCCGATTCCATATTAAAACTTTTCGGGTTTTTTTTGGCTCGGGAAATCACTTTTGACCATGCCAAAAAATTGAAAACAGATAAGAGCATTTTTACCAATATGGGATAATCCCCTTTTTTTGATTTTACATCGGGGCTTTCGTTCACGGACGTTGAATTAATTAAATTTGTCATTTGTTTGGAAATTTAGTTTGATTTTAAAATAAATGATTGAAAAAATAATGAAAAACATTTGGCGGTCTTGTATTACACCGGGAAAACATAAGACCATGCCAAATATTGTTTTGAATTAGGTTGTTTTAGTCTTTGTAGAAATTGCGTATCATCATGAGGTTAATGAAAACGTACCATTCTTCTTTGGTCATGTCACCTCCACCGTAGGCAGCAATAAAATGGTCATAGATTTCTTCAATGATGGCGGCCTCGGTGTCATCTGCGGTATGGTGCAAAAGGTGTCGGTAGTGGCAATCGTCTTTGTCGTTGATGAGGTCTGATTCCCAAAGATCGTGCCTGAATGGTGGCCGTATGTCAACGAGGTTATTATCCATGTCGGTGACTATGATGATGGCGTTGTCTTGGATGCGTCTGCCAGTCATGTTTATTTCATCAGTTACCACGGAGGTATGTTCGTTGTATGCTTGTGCACAATGTATTAAATGTTTTTCGTCTGTGCATTGTGAATAGGGTTCTAAGTTTTGCCAATCGGGATAAATGATGTGTTTGTAGATAGTGAGCCTATAACCTATGTTGGCAAATTGGTTAAAGTCTTTTTTTGCTTCTTCATGGGTTTCATAAAACTTGGGCTTCCAATCGGATTCGTTTATGCGTGATGGGTCAATGGAGGTGCATTGTACCTCGTAAATTAAGACAAGGTTTTCAAGAGGGTGAAAGTAATCCTTGTAGTTAAACGGCTCGTCGTCGTCGGCGTAGTCTGGGTCTGGGTGTGCTTCTTCAATTACAAGTTGGTCGGTATTGTGAAAGATTTTAGTTTCTTGTTTAAAGAAATGAACGGATAGCCAGTAATTTACGTCTTGAAATCTTTTGTCAAGTTCTTCAATGGCTTTGGCTCGTGCTTCCTCCTTGCTTGAAGCTATCACTTCTCCTGTATCAAAAGAGGTATATAAACTGTTGGTGGTTGGTAGGGTGTATCTGTATGGCTGTGCGGGTTGTTGTTGTTCGGTATCGGGTTCAGGGGCTTGTATCTTCTTTAACGCCTCGTCGAAAATTTGGTCTGCGTTGGTGTCGTCGGGATGGATGATTTTGATTTCAAAAAGATAGTTTTGTTCAGGGTCGTATAAATTCTTGTTAATTGGCATTACGTGTCTGTATTTTAGTAAAATGTTGCTGTATTCTTTAGATACGGTTGACATTAATTTTCCTTGTATGTTTCTATAAATGATGGATTGCATGATTATGAATTTAAAAAGTGATTGAAAAAGGTGGGGCGGAATCGGGTGTATTCCAACCCCACGAACTTTGGTTAATAAACTGAAAATGGATTTATGTTATCCCGGTTATCAACTTGTAGGCTTCCTCTAAGTTGGTAATGCAAAGGTCTAATCTTTCTTTGTTTGTTCCTCCCAATATTACTTGGGTGCCATTTAACTTTTGACTGTTCTTTAGTGCGTTTCTAAGTTTTGAGATTAGGTTTGCCTCTTGTTTGAAAATTACTTTTGGTTTCACTTGGATTTAATTTTGAAGATGTGAAAAACAGGGGGAAGTTGTGTTATTCTTCCCCCCGAAAAATTACTGGTGGTGGTGGCATCGTGCGCCCTGAAACCGCACTTTGTTTCTACACGCTGTACCTTTGGTTGTCTGTGCGCCACAAAAATAAGTTGGGTGTCCTGACTGGGTTTGTCCTCCGTGGTGGTGACATCTTAATCCGAATTGCTTTACCCTGTTTTTACATGGTTCGCCTTTGGTGGCCTGTGCGCCACAACGGTGTACCGGTTCGGTGGTCTGTGCTGCGGTTGAAATTGGGGTCGTTGTCAAAAACGACAGAATGGTAAGAATTGAAAGAAATGTCTTCATTGTATTGAATTTAATAAGTGAGAAAATATTCTATTCCTGAGTGTACATAAACCAATAAACCTTTTTTCTTAACTGATTTATGCTCGTATGAATTATGAAAATTGAGGCATAAAGATTGATACAGGTCGGGTAAATGGGTTTTTATATGCGCCCGAATTTTGCGTCCGTTTGCCTTGGTTGTGCCTTCCATATACTTATCCCATTCACGTTGCGTTATGCCTACACAAGTGTTTTTAAATGTCAGTTTTTTGATATTATCAGGTGTTTTTATTGCTGAATTGATTTTGATGTGATTTTAATAGATTTGGGAGAAACGAGTATAAAGTATCGCTTGTATATGTTTCCGTCGGGTTGTCGTGGTGACGTGATGCAGAATAACTGCGAATAGTGTGTTTTGGCGTATCTTCTTTGCTCGGCCTTGGCCTTGGCTAACGTCGGGTGTATTCCTCCCTGTGAGCGAAAATAAAGCCTACCATTGATAGGCTTTATTGTTGGGTGGTGGTTCAAGTGCTTCATCTGTATAAATGTATTGTGGCTGTTGAGCGAACAAAATAAGCCTTGGTATATCCATACGGATAATACTGCGTGTCTAACTTTGCGCTTTCTTTGATTTGTAAAATATTCATTTCTCGAAATTCAGGATTCCATAATTGTAAACCTGAATAAATGAATGGACACATTTCTACTTCTTTGATTTCCATGGTTTGTGTGAAATTTGTTACCTATAATCAGTATTTCGGTTTTTTAGTTCCCCGAAAACGATTTTTCAGTTAATCGGAATTTACGTTTTGTGCGTCGTTTGTCGTCGGCTCGATCGCGAAACTTGTCGATGTTGTGAGGTTGTATTTTCATTGTTCGTTTATTGTTGGTGAATAAGAAATGTTTCTTGATATACGATAATTGGCTTTTATTTTAGCCGCAAATCGTTTAACGGCTTCATCATACGTTCTCTCAACAAAAGACGAATGATAACGTGTCCTTTGTCCTCGTGATGTAAATTCGGCGGTTATTTTAAAAGTGGCTGTATTTTCATTTATCCGAATATTTATTTCGTATAATTGGTCGTAAATGTATGTATAAACTTCCTTGTAGTTCTCTTGGTCGTCAGGGTGGACATATTTACTTGTCAAACTCGCTGCCAAAATACCTATCGCATAAATATCACCCCTTAATTCATAATCTGTTTTGGTGTTTAACTCTGAAAACAGATTGTCTATACTTGTTTTAATTTCAGGTTTCATGCTTGTGCTTGTTTTTGTGGTTTGCCTAAAAGGTGAATATTAGACTGAATAAGGTTTACAATTTTGTCGTGTTGCTCGGTGGGTTCGTTGTCATATCCCCTACATTGTATTATCTTCTTTTCTTTAGGGTCTACTTCTGCTGTTTCTATAAGTTCTCCGTTTACGATAGCAAATAAGATGATGGTTTGTTTCTTCCAATACTCGTTGGAATAGATACAGTGTTTCAATACTTGTCCTGCCTCGTGAAATTCTTTAACGTGTTTTGGTACGGTTAATTGAATGTCTTCATTCTGAATTGAGAAATTAAGGTATTTTGCCTTTTTCTGTTGATATATCTCTGTTTCATGTTCCATGTATTCTTTCTGTCTCTGTGCGTCTTTCTTTGCCTCTATTTTGGCGTGTTTGCGTACATAGTGTTGATGCTCTTGGTGAAAATTTTCAGGGCAGGAATATTTTGGATTTTGTATATCCTTTCCAAAATGTATTAGTAGGTCAATGTAATCAACATAATCACTTGGGTTTACTTCAATCCCTTTTTTGAATATAGCCTTTAATTGTGTTTTGTACTGTGGCAATACTCTTTTCCCTTTTGAGTTTGTGAAATAATAATTTGCGAATTTGGGCTGGTTGGCTTTTATTAACCATTCAAAAAAATTGTCTTTCAAAAGCAATCTCATACCTTCTGTGTTGTCTTTGGCCTTAAACATTCCATATTGATAACCATTCCTGATTAGTTCAGGAATGAATCGTTTCTTTGGAAATATTGTTTCCATGCAAGTATAAGGGTTTGCGGCATTCGTGCGTGGGTCTTTCACTTCAAAATCTGAATCATAATATGTTACACTACCAAACATACCACCTGATTTTTTTGCAAGGACACAATATTTCCCTTGTGGGTTGATAAACTTCCTTACCACTTCTGAATAATGAATTTCAGATGGTTTCTTCTTGTCCATGTCCTTGTCAATACAAAATACTCGTTCTACCTGACAATCTTCAATGGTTGTCAATATTGAGAAATATCCCCGTACATGAAAATAGTGGGTGTGATGTAACGTTTTGTTACACGATGGACAATCAACTGTTTTGCCTTTGTCGTTGCGTGGCTCTGCCTTAAATGTATGGCTACATTCGAGGCAAATTTTCTTGGAATAATGCGTGGTATAATAATTCCAAAAATTTGCTTTTGCGCCAAAATTAACGTGTGTTTGTGATATTGGCTTGTTGTCTAATTTGCGTGACAATTCAAGGCAATAAGAATCAAATTTGTTGCGAGGTTTCATGTGTTTTTGATTGTGATTAGAAAATTAAAATAAAGTCATTTGGGTGCCTGGTTGCGTGTCTTTCGGGTCGGGTTTCGGTGGCTTGGTTTTCCCTTTCAACCTGTTGGCTTCTTCCCTTAGAACTTGCTCTTTGGCTCTCTCCTTGGCTTCTTGAATTTCTTCGGGAGAAAGCTCTACATGGTGGTTAGAAACGATTGATACGCCAGTTATGGGTTCTCCTACCTTTACGTCGTCCTCGTCATAGTAATGTATTGCCATGTTAAAAATCTCTGAATCGTCAAAACCGTTGTTTCCTGAATCTTTCACGGTATTCAGGATATAGGTAATACAGTCGTCGATTGACTTTTTTGGATTCTTTAAAGATTCGGCAAATAATTCGTCAATTTCGGCTCTCTCGTTGAGGTAGTTCTGAATTGTGATTTTAAAAATGTCGCTGCCTTTCATGGTCTTTCTTTTTTTAATATGGTAAATAATTCGTATTTGTCGCCTGAAAACAAAACCTTTCCGTTTTCAATGATTTCTATTTTCTGCAATTCTCTTCGCTTGTATGTTGTGCCTTGCCCTTCAAAATCATCTATTGTGATTCTGTCTTGTTCGTGCCTCAATTCAACAAGAACATAACCTACATTACTTGTTTTTGTATTCCCTCCTTTAACGCCTTGCGTTTGTACTAAAATGTTTTGTGCGCTCATGCTGTGATATTTATTGATTTTGGTGAAACTAATATGAAAAATTTGTATGTCTTGATTCCATTTGGCTGCATCTGTCCTCCTGTCTTGAAAATCTGCGTGTGGTGCGTTTTGGCGTATCTTTGTTGCTCTGCCTTGGCTTTGCTTGAATGGTCGTACAATTGTCCAATACTGCGAAAATATACACGTCCGTCAATCACCTTGCGGTGTGGGTAATGGTTTAAGTATTTCATTATTCAAGGATTTTTTATTTCAACGAGGTCATATATTTTGCCCCAATAATATTGGGTTTTATCCCATATCTTAATAAGTACATTTTCTTTCTCTCGTGATACTATCTCACATTTTAAGCCTTCTTTTAAAAGGCCTCCAAATCCTTCTTTTGTTGTATGTGTTGGTTTCATTATTCAAGGATTTTTTCTTTGATGATTCCCCAATAATAGGCTTCGGTATAATTTTCATCTTCTTGCGTTGGTGGTAGCATCAATACCCAATATGCAAGGGTTTTTGAATCTGATAAACTAAGAATAGATATTCCGTTAATGCGCGATCGATCTGAATAGATTTTATATTCCGGCTCTTGTCTGCGTGTTGGTATTAATGTCAAAACATCGTATTCCATATTTATCGTTACGGTGTCGGCACCTGAAATGAATACTAAAGCTTCTGCTTCTGTTACGTGCCTGTTCATTGTGCCGTCGGCAAATAACGAGACTGTAACAATCCCATTGTTGGCAAATTTGTAATGGCCTGGGCCTGGGCGTTGTATCTGTTGTGGGCAGAATAATTCAGGGTTGAACAAAAAAGCATAGGCTACTACCATAAAAGCGAATGACGCAAAAATTAAAAGAGGTTTCATGACTAATATAAATTTGGTTTGTAAATAAATTCTGTTACATTATATTTTGAAGAAAGATATTTTTTTAGTTCGTGAATATATGTTCTGTTAGGTGCGTAAATGGTTACAACTACGGGTTCTTCGTTTGTTGGGTTTTGGTTCGGTCTGCCCTGAACAAAAGCTACTTGTCTATAATCGCTATGCTTTTCGGGCTGAACTTCATCCCAAACTACATTACCGTTTCCTAAATAGCCTATACCTATATTTTTGACATCAAATGGTTTCATTGATATATTAATTTGAATGATTGGAAAAACTGGCTACTCTGCGTCCTCGGAAACAAACGATTTCACCAATCAATTTTTATGCTTTCTGCCCCTTGTGATAAATGGACAATATTTGTTTCTTGGTAGCTATTCCTTTGAAAATTGGAATAACGTCGGTTATGTCACCTGTGTACCAACATTCGTGGTTTGCAAGTTCGTATCTAATTGCATCCTCAATCGTCTTTTTGTTGGCTTTGATAGTTTCTTTCTCTTGCTTGGTAGCTTCTTCCATTGCTGCTATGTAAGATTTCAAATTTGATTTTGGTATAAAACCACCACTACCCAACGAAGTATATTTTTCACCTTCTTTTAGAGGTGTTTTGTTCTTTTCAAATTGTTCGTTGCTGAATGCCCAAAATACGCCGTGTTCGTCTAATATTTTGTTTACTCGGTCTTGGTGTTGTTTTTTGATTTCTGAATAAGATAAGATTTCCATGTTGTTAAATTTTTATGTGTGTAAAATAATACCCCTATAACCTTTGATAAGGTCTAAAAAGTTCCCTGATTTTTATTTATTTTTACAAATATTTTTTAGGTGAACAAGGTCTTTAACCTTTGGATTCTCTGAATTCTTTGTTGCGTCAACAAGAGGCATATTATCTGTTGTTGTCGTAAATTGTTTGCCTGTCTTTGGTGATGTGTATGTAACTTTGTAATGTCCGTAACCTGAAAACATAAAGTTAAAATCTGAAATTTTGATTACCACTATAATTTAATTTAATATGATTTGAAAATATTTAATATCAACCTGCCTTCGGTCTACCCATGCGGCAACGATTTCTATCGCTGCCCTGATTACGTTGGTGTCGGTGCTGCCTTCCGCTAACTTTGCGTAGGCTGCCTGTTTGTGAAAACTGTTCGGTATCATAATTAATTTACTTTATATTCTTCGCTACCTATCTGAAGAATTGTTTCTCCCGCTCTTGGATGTTTATCGGTAAACGTGGTGCAACATGCAACATTTCCGTCTCTGTAAAACAAATAATCATTTAATTCTATGTTGTCAATTACTTCTTCATTGCTTGGATCATAATTTTCTTCCGTTTTCATTTCTCCGTTCTCGTCCTCATATTCAGGAGGAAGCGATACCATAAAACAATAATGTTCTTCAATCGCTTTTTTTCTTGCATTCTCGTTCAGCTCATTAAATGAATACAAGTTAATTGTTACCGTTTTCATGCGTGTATGTGTTATGTTTTCCTCCAATATCGGAGACGCAACTATAACCAAACCTTTGCCCTATAAAGTTCCCCAAATATCATATTTTTTTTATTCTAATATGTTGTCTTCGTCTCACCTACCCACCAGCACCACCGACCACCATCATGCCCACTATCCTACCCACTATCCACCACCATACCGGTATGCTTTCATTTTTTCATCCAGTCTTTTTTTTCGTCGCCTCCCCTCCCCTCCCCTTTGCGTTTTGCTGTTTTTGCATGGGGGGGCTTCCAAAACTGCTGCGCCCGACGGCCCACCGTGTGCGGGTTCTCACGCTCATGGATATTGCATAGGAATTGGTTTTAAAGTTTGGTAGTTGTAAAAAAAATAATTTGTTGAAAAAATTTTAAAGTCTCGGGCCCGGGGGGTTACCTGGGGGTGGGGTAAAAAATCCGGGGGGTAAAAAAATGTTAGAGTGTTGTTAGAGAAAAGTTAGAGGGGATGTGAAAATATATTGGTAATGGGGAACTTTATGAGGTTAGAATTTTGTTGATTATATCAACAAGTTTTAATCAATAAAAAAAGGATATACGATGAGTGATGAAGATAAGTTAAAATTGTTGTTAAAAGAAGCTTTTTTGGTCAGAGAAAGCATGATGAAAAAATTTGGTTGGAAGGAAAATGATTTGGATGGTCCGGAAGCTGAAGAAAATGGGGAAAAGGTTGAGAGATCAAAAATAAAGATGGAGGTGTTTGATATAGGTAATTATTGTATTTACTGTAATACGAGAGAAGAAGTGGAGAGTGTGTTGGCTTGGTATAATCCGGCAAATCAAACACCTGAAAATTTAAATGTTGATATAATAGATAAAGTGTATTATTATCTTTATATTGATATTACAGGCTGGAGAACTAATTGGTCATGGTCACAGACGCTAGGTACTTTCCCTGGGGAAAAAATTTTACGAAAGGCAGTAAGGTTTAGTGATGTAGAATTTATTCCGGTTGCAGAAAAAGAGGAAAAGGATTTGTCTTCTTCTCCGGTGGCTAAAGTAAGGGAGTTGTGTTCTGAAGCTGAAAAAGAGTTTGTACTGAATTGTGTGTTTCCGTCTGGGGATAAAGAAAATAGGTTTGCGTTTGAGGGCAAAGGTTATAGAGTAGAGGTACGGTTTCCGTGTTTGGATAAAGAGCTACATTTTGAAATGTCAATAAAGGAAGAGAAATGAGTAAAGAGGTAAAAACGTTTGAGTTTTACGTGAACCAGGATACGGGAGAAGTTACGTTGTTTAAGTATCAAGATGTCTACTATGTGATAAGAGAAGTTTTTAAAGTAGGTCCATTCGAAGATGTGCAGGCTTTGTATTCAAATAAAAATGGAACTAGAGCATTTGCTTGGTATGACGAAAATATAGATCATATGATAGAGGATGTTGATCGTATGATTGGAAATATGGAAGGAAAAGATGTGTATTGTTATGAAGGAGAAGGAATATCTTTGAGGTTGGTATTTAAAAATGGTTCAGACTTGTGGGTAATGGGGAAAAAGGAAGAGGTAGAGGATTTTCACAAAAAATTATTGGATTGTTTGTAGTTGACCGGGGTTGTTGTTTTGTAACCCGCAAAAAAAAGATAAAAATATGTTTTTAAAAAGATGGTTTTGTCGTCATGAATGGAAAATTATTTCAGAAATAAAAAGGAAAATTACCGTGTCGGTTCCGCTTGGCTGGTATAGTGAGATTAAAGATCAAGATGAAATTCGTCAAGTTATCGTTTGTGATAAGTGCGGAGCTAAAGATATTCATATTTGGAAGTAAAAAGTAAATAAAATGAATAAAGAGATTTTTAAAAAATCGAAAGGAATGCCTTTTGGTGTAGACATGGTTCAGGCAATATTGGATGGACGGAAGACTAAGGTAAGAATGGTTGTAAAGTATAAAAAAGAAATAGATGCAGAGATGGTCGGTTTCTCTTGTTTTACGCCGGAAGGACATTTTTCAGTTCGAGGGGTGCATGAAAATGGAGATTATGGCGAATCGTTTTTTAAGTTGAGGTATAAGAAAGGAGACATTGTGTATGTGAAAGAAACGTTTTTAAAGGAAGATATTTCCTCTAATTTACCAGATGGGTTGAAAAAGTCTCCAAGGTGGGTTTCTGGCCGGTTTATGCCGAAATCTGCCGCCCGGATTTTTCTGGAGATCACTGATGTCAAAGTTGAAAGACTTCATGATATTTCTATTAATGATGCAATTGCCGAAGGTATAGAGGTGTTGTCTATTCCGGGATTGCCCGAGCATGTTGTTCCGTTTAAAGATTATCTAAATGATGATAATTATTTTCAGCGATCTGATTATTCATTTCAATCACTTTGGGAAAAAACCAACGGGAAAAAATCGTGGGATGCAAACCCGTGGGTTTGGGTTTATGAGTTTAAAAAAATAGATGTATGAAAAACAAGTTTAAATTTACAACATGGCTCTGGCTTTGCTGGACGTATTGGACACAAAAACACACTTTTGATTTTATGGGGCATAGTATGTATTCTATTAATCTATATGCAGCATATACCTTCAAAACATATTGTTGGAGCCAAAAAGATAGACTACTGATAAAAAAATATGGAGAGGAAAAGTTTTTGTCAATGACAAGAATAGAAATTTTAAATACAAAAGTTTAGAAATGGTATATGTAGACAATTTTGATGAAGTTGGTAAAAAGCTTAACCGGATGAAAATGTGCCATATGATTGCTGATTCTCGTGACGAGCTTATGGCTATGGCCGAAATGATTGGTGTGAATAAAAAATGGATCCAGAATTCCGGAGAACAAAAAGAGCATTTTGATATTTCCCGCGCGAAAAAATCACTGGCAATAAAGAATGGTGCCACCGAAATAAACATGCGTAGATTAGCCGCCATGGTAAAAACCAGGAACCTGGAATGGTATATGACACCAATTATATAATTTTCGAATTTTTTTGTATATAATTTTTAAAAAAAATTGTAATTTATGATAGCAGAGATTAGAAGAGAGGTAAGTTATGCAGTAAGGCTGGCCTTATTTGCTGAGTTTGAGGAGGCCTTGATGAAAAGGTTCAACGAAGTACCAAAGCCTCCCATGTTGGAGCGTATGGGAGTAAAAATCGATAAAGATGATCAATAGTAAAGAATTAATACTGGGCTCCCTGGTAACAGACGAGTTTTATGACAGTTCTCAAACCATCATAACTGTTGAATCTATAAATGATAAGGGTATAAACCTGATCATTCATGATGACGGTGATCTACCTGAAATATCAAAAAACTGGATAGCACCAGAGTATTACACGTTTGACAAACTGTTTGGGATTCCAATAGATAAAGACTGGCTGGTAAAAATGGGTTTTTGGAATGAGTTTAATAATTTTTGGATTGATGAATTAGGGATGGTATTTTATTTTGAAGACGGTAAGTTGGGTTATACTCCGTCATACATTAGAAATATGGAAGATGCCTTATACATCCACCAAGTGCAGCTTATTTACCCGTTTTTATCCGGAGGAAAAAATTTAATCATTGACTTAAATAAATAATTATGTTAACACAAGTATTCAGAGAAAAAAAAGAACCTCAAACGATAGAGGAATTAATTTAAAAGATAGAAGATGATTGTGGAACTTTAGCTATATCACACGATGGACCAGGAGAAAAAATGATCAAAGAGTGGTTTGAACTTTATGATACCATTAAGAATAAACACAAAACCATGAATATTGAAAAATTTATTTTAGAGTACATGCCAAGAATTGACAGTATTGGTATTAATGTAGCAAATACGAAAGAGGAATATATTTCTTACCTTGAAAATGTTGAAAAAAGAGCCAAAAACATCGGTAAAACGATTAAGGTTTTTGATTTCGATATCTCAGATTGTTTTTTTGCGAGGACCAACAGGAGAGAAGTTATTGAAAAAGGGATAGGCCGTACTGCCACTATTGATTGTTATTATACCCACACGCAAATGTATAATGTATTATTTAAAATTGGATTAGAAACGTATTATATCGACTATCCAGCAGAACTTATTGAACAAAAATTACTTGAAGCAGAATTGGAAATTGAAGGTCTTGTACCGGGTCGACCAGTGTGGGTTTGGAATACTAATGAAAAGGTAAGAGATTTTGCATATTTTAATGAAAAAATGGAAAACGGTGAATATATCGCTCATGTTAATTATGACCAACCCAACTCTTTTTCATCTTGGGATAATTGCATACCGTTTTACGGTGAGGACCCAAATACTGGCACTGTATATACGAGAAAATGATTATTTTTGTATAAATAAAAATTTATTTATATGCGCCAGTTATTAAAAAGCAAATATTTTAAAACAAGTTCTCTGCATTTCTGGATACTTATAACGCCATTAATGAAATTGTATTTCATGCATTATTATGATCTTTCCGGTGCCGACTTAAATACAATGATTTTTGGATTTTTGATGTGGATTGCTTTGCCTTTCGGTTATGCCTGTTATTATCATGAAATAACAATAAGTATAATTTCCGGAAACAAAAAACATGCTATTATAGGGTTCTTTGCCGGGATCTTAATTGCGTTTTTATGGAACAAGTATATAATATTTTTTCAACACACATTTTAAAGTCATGTATAAAAGAAGATCCAAAAAAATTCCATTATATCCGAGAATACTAGATATTGTTGTTGATAAAAACCTTGATAAAATAAGGAAGTTTTATAATTTTCAAAACAAAATAGATGATAGTATTGCTCATTTTACTACCAATAATTTGAAATATAAAAAAGAAAAGAATTACAGAGTCCTTATTTTTATAAGCAAAAAAGACAAATTAACGCACGGAATAATTGCTCACGAAGCTCTACATGCTACCAACTTTATTTTGGATTGTATCGGGTATCAGTTTAATCCACGTGATGATGAAGCAATTTGTTATTTGCATACTTGGGTTGTTGATGAAATTTACAAATTAATAAAAAAAACAAACATTGAAATTTTATGAAAGACAAGACAGTGAAAAAAATAATGGACGATATCATGGTGGTCCTGGAAGAAAAAGGATTGACTAGGGAAGAAAAAACACTTGTGGAGAGTAGTATTCGTCACCGGATATCAGAAACGCTTTCCGAAATAAGGAATAGACTCAATGTGGCCCTCACAACCATAATTAACAAAAACGATTAATGACACAACACCAGAAGATATTGAACATTATTGGTTTAATCCGGGATTCAAGCTCTCAAATGGAGCAAATATACCTTTACGGGTCCTGTATGAATTTTTACTGCATACTACATGCTATTTTTCCCCAGGCAAAAGCTTTTTATAATCAAAACCACGTTGTTACAGAAATTGACGGCCGGTATTACGACATTACCGGCTCTATTAATAGGAAAGAATTTGAATCTGAAGGATATATGCCTTTTGCCAGGATCTACTCCAGAAAAAAAAGAACAAACCGGGCGTTCTCTCAAATGTATTTTTATAAACCTAAATAATTTTTTATGAATCCAGAAAATTCAAAACCAGATTTTTTACAACGTCTTGAAACAGAAGAATCAGAATTAAAAACTAAGCGTGATGCCTTGGGGAGTTTTATTAACTCTGACAAATTCAAAGATGTTTCAACAACTCAGCGTCATTTGTTATGTGTACAATTAAAGGCCATGGACACCTATTTAGAATGCCTTAATTTGAGGATTTTAGACCTGGCTGTAACAAACATTGGCCAGAACAAATCATAGTTTTTTCAAAAAACACATATTTTTCAAAACATTATATGTACTTTTGCATTCACGGGGTTTTATATTTCAAATTTATTATTGATCTTCATGAATAATTTGCTTCCGATAATGAGGTTTTTTGACATGATTTACTCGGTACCGGAGGTTTGCGAGACTAAATTATTCTTGAAGAAAGGCTGGCAGCACCAAAACTGCCAGTCTTTTTAATTTAAAGAAATATGAGTGCAAAAAAAGTAATCTTATGGGAAGACGTAAACAATACAGTAATTTTTTATTTTGAAAAAGTAGATTCCAGAAACACGGAATCTAAAATGTATTGGGAGCTTATGGACATAAATAGAATGGAGGCCATCTTTAAACACTGTCTCCGGTGTCCTCAAATAAGCACCTACAACGAAAACAAAATCTACGAATGGCTTGAAAAATACAGAAACTTGAAAATTACAGAGAAAACCAAAGACATGTTAAAAAAATAAATATATTTGCATCTTGATAGCAGGCTGGAGAAGCGGTAACTCGTCGGGCTCATTATCCGAAGATCGCCAGTTCGAGTCTGGCCCCTGCCACAAAAAAGAGCCACACTGTAAAAAGTATGGCTCTTTTTTTTTGTCCTTTTAGATAGTGCGGAGGCTTGAAATAAGAAGGGATAGTAAGCGGGGTTGACTATGGATTAGATTGCTGTTTTAAAAGGATTATATTTATATTCTTCCCAGCTACAAGAATTAAACAATCTTCGTTCATTAACATATCTAGCGTATGCTTTTTGATATT
>Ga0079224_100002150_pt1 | contig 23608 bp, 19 predicted proteins | sample Stecom2015_FD_80414 | JGI IMG/M metagenome (GOLD analysis project Ga0079224, IMG submission 80414) | Agricultural soil microbial communities from Utah to study Nitrogen management - Steer compost 2015 | ecosystem: Environmental > Terrestrial > Soil > Agricultural land | place: USA: Utah... | reverse complement strand
GTCATTGGCTCCTGAAAGATCATGGCAATTTCTTTACCACGAATGGCGCGGATTTCTTTGCCTTTAGGGTCGAGCGCAGCCAGATCAATGGTGCTGGTCGTACCATCTGGCATGTCTTTGTGATATAGAATCTGACCGGAAACGATGCGGCCCGGGTTGGGGATGATGTTCAGAAACGCCCGGCTGGTGACGCTCTTGCCGCAGCCGCTTTCGCCCACCAGACACAGAGTCCTGCCGCGCTCAATTTTCAGGTCAACTCCGTCCGCCGCCTTAACGAGGCCCTCATCGGTAAAAAAGTGGATTTTCAGATCGATAACTTCGAGCAAGGGTTTTTTCATTATCGGTATGCCTTAATACGGATCCGCCGCGTCGCGCAGGCCATCACCGAGGAAGTTAAACGCCAGAACCACGATAATCACGGCCAGCGCCGGGAACAGCAGCCAGGGATAAATGGCGATGACGGTGACTTTCTGGGTTTCCTGAAGCATGACGCCCCAGCTTACTACCGGCGGACGAAGCCCAACGCCGAGGAAGCTAAGGGCTGTTTCCGCCAGAATCATGCCTGGAATAGACAGGGTGATCGAGGCAATGATGTGACTGTAAAACGACGGCAGCATGTGGCGGAAAATCAGCCGCCCGCGCGGGGTGCCGTCCAGCGTGGCAGCCAGTATAAAATCTTCTTCCCGGAGCGACAGGAACTTGCTGCGTACTACACGCGCCAGACCCGTCCACTGGGTCAGCGCCAGCAGGATGGTAATAATGAAGTAGACCCGCAGCGCCGGCCAGTCCAGCGGCACGACAGCGGCAATGGCAAGCAGGACTGGCAGCGTGGGGATCGACATCATAACTTCGATCAACCGCTGAATAATATTATCGAGCGTGCCACCAAGGAGGCCAGAGAGACCGCCGAGGATTATCCCCAGCGACATACTCAGAGCGACACCAACCAGCCCTACACTCAGCGAAACACGGGCGCTGTAAATGGCTCGGCTGAATACATCTCTCCCACTCTTATCCGCACCCATCAGATAAAACGGATCTTCCGGGTTGAGCGGGCCAATCAGGTGCAAATCCATCGGGATAATGCCCCACAATTTATAAGGCTGGCCTTTGACAAAAAGCCCGATTGGAATGGCCGTTTCCTCGTCGATGGCCCAGGTTTTCTTGAATGAAATCGGGTCCCGCTCGAAGACGAGGCCGTTTACATAGGGTGCAAACTGCCCATCACGAAAGAGATGCAGCGTCTGGGGAGGGGCGTAAACGTAGTCTTCCCGGTAATAGGTGGCCAGCGTTGGCGCAAAAAACTCTGCAAAAATAGCGACTATATAAAAAAGCAGAACGACTACACCCCCGGCCATCGCCAGATGATGTTTGCGGAATTTCCACCACATCAACTGCCATTGCGTGGCAATTTCCAGTTTCAGATCATCGTCATCCTGTACAGCAGGTGAATCGGCGGGCAGGAGGGCTTGTTTTGGGACTTCTAATTCCATCTTCTCGCTCCGGGCTGATGATTGGACACTGGAATTCTGGCTAACTCAGGCGAATCCGGGGATCAAGCCACGCCAGCAGCAGATCAGAAATGAATGTACCAACTACGGTCAGGACGCTGAGTACCAGAATGAAACCGGATGCTACATACATATCCTGCTGCATCAATGAGTTCAGGATGATCGGACCAGATGTAGGCAGGTTCAGCACAATTGAGACGATCACCTCACCCGCGATCAAGCCGGGGAGTACCCACCCGATCGTGCTGACGAATGGGTTGAGCGCGTGGCGCACCGGATATTTCCATAACAGACGCCATTCGGATAAGCCTTTAGCACGGGCCGTATCGACATAGGGTTTGTTGAGTTCGTCCAGTAGATTGGCGCGCATGGTGCGGATGAGGCCGGCTGTACCTGCGGTTCCGATGATGATGACCGGAATCCACATATGGTTGAGCATGTCCAGAACCTTGCCGAGACTCCAGGGGGCGTCAGCATACTCGGCTGAGAACAGGCCAATGAGCGCCTGCCCGAAGTATCGGTAGCTGAGAAACATAAGGATGAGGGCCAGCAGGAAATTCGGAACCGCCAGTCCGATGAATCCAAGAAAGGTGAAAAAATAGTCCGCGACTGAATATTTGCGAACGGCGGAAAAGACGCCAATCGGCAGTGCAACGACCCAGATGAACACCACTGAGAAGAACGAAATGGCGAAGGTCATCGGCAGACGCTCAAGAATCAATTCGCGCGCGTCACGCTGATAGACGAACGAGTAGCCAAAGTTGCCTTTGAAAATGATGTTACCGAGCCACTTGAAATACTGGACGTAAACCGGCTGGTTGAGGCCATACTGCTCGCGCATTTGCTGTTCAAATTCGGGCGGAATTTCTCTCGCGCCTGCTCCCAGCATTTGTGAAACGAGACTGGTCACGTAATCACCGGGGGGTAATTGGATGACCATGAAGGAAATGAGGGAGATTACCCAGACGGTTAAGGCCATGTAGGTCAGCCGGCGTGCAACAAATTGCCACATTTATGCTTATCCTATAGCACTAATAAGACTTTTACTCAGCATACACCAGATTTTTGCTGAACCCAAACATATTGAATGGGTGATGCACCCAACGTAACAGGATGCATCACCCGGAAAACTGATTTTACTGTTTGATGTACCACTGTTCGGGGTACAGGATTTTCTGAACACCCTCGATCCAGCCGTCAATCCAGGTATCGGGGATGTTGCCCAGACGCTCGTGGTACGGGTAGTAGAGCGGGGCCGGACGTGAAATCCCAAGCACCCAGAATTGATCTGCTGCGATCTCGAGTACCGCCCGCATCTGTTCGATCTGGGCTTCCTGCGTCGGTGAGGTGAGCACCTTCTCATACTCGTCGCGAATAGCCTTGATCTCTTCAGGCGGTTCGACCTGAACCGAATCCGGTGCGGCATTGCGCCAGGCGAACCAGCCATTGCCATACATGCCAAAGTATTCAAATGGCACGTAATAGCGTGGGTCCAGGATAGCGGTCAGACCTGCACCACCCTCGCCGGTATATAGGGTCAGTTCGAGGTTGTTGGCCCGCTTGTTTTCGATAAACTGCGTATCCGGCATCGCGTTAAGGATGACTTCAACACCAACTTCGCGCCATTGTTCGATCAGCAGTTCGGCTGTCTGTACCCAGGTTGTGCCGTAGGACAGGTCATTGGAAACTGACATGATGATCGTCAGCCGTTCTCCATCCGGTCTCAGGCGGAAGCCTTCGCTATCTCTTTCGGGCAGCACCTTGTCGAGATATTCGTTGGCGAGGTCCACATCATATTCGATGTACTGAGTCGCGAGGCGTTCGTTGTACAGGGGTGAGCTTGGCAGGGGAGATGGCTGCGCCGGTTCACCCTGGCCGAAGTGAACGATTTCGATAATTTCCTGACGGTTAATGGCGTGCGACATGCCGATGCGAAAATCTTTGTTGGCAAAAATCTCAGCCTTCACCGGGTCATCAATGGTGCGGTTGAAGTGGATGCTGTTGGTATTGCCACCATCGGAGACCGGCAGGGCAATTTTCAGCGGCTTGCCTTCTTCCATCGCCTCAAAGTAGATGATTCGATTTTCGTTACCCGGATCCTTCAGGAAATCGAGGTCGCCATTGAGCATCGCGAATGTGCGGCTCTCTGCATCCTGATAGGACGTGCCGACAATGGTGTCGATATAAGGAAGCTGGTTGCCCTGAGAGTCGACTTTCCAGTAGTACGGGTTCCGTTCCAGCGTGATGGTTGTGCCAGTGCCAAGCGGCTGGGTAACAACCCAGGGGAACAGAACCGGGCGTTCAGGCATATCGTAAAATGTCTGAATATCGTTGGTCGGTCCAGCAGCCTTCTTATTAAACAGGCCGATCCAGTCCTCGACGCCATCCTCCTGAGCGACCAGTTCATCGACATTCTCGTTGTAATCAGCGTGGAACTGGGTCAGATAGTGCTTGGGGAACCAGGTAATATGGCGGCCTGACCATGTTGCCAGATTGAACAGGAACGTACCATAGGGATTGGCAAAGATGAACTTGACGGTATAATCATCCAGTTTCTCAGCCCGGAATTCATCCGCGCCTTCGGCTGGCAGCCAGTCCGCAATCGGCCCGGCGGGTGAGATTTCCTCATTGAAGAGCACGTCTTCAATGTAAAACATGATGTCGTCGGCGGTGAACGGCGCGCCATCCGACCACTTCATGCCTTCGCGGAGGTGGAATGTGTACTCGCGAGTGTCGTCGCTGACTTCCCAGCTTTCAGCAATATTTGGCTCGACGCCAGAGAAATCAGGCTTCCAGATCGCCAGGTTTTCCCAGCCTGCGATGAACCAGACGCCACCCCAGCCAGGGTTTGTACCAACAAAGCCGAAGCGGAGCGTGCCGCCATATTCGCCTGGCTCGACCAGCGGTTCAACAACAGCCGGATTCAACGGTATACGCTGGTCAATTGGTGGTAGCGCATCCGCCGCCACGCGCTCGGCCAGCATGGGCGCCTCGGTATATGTCATGTCCTGTGCCAGCGACAGTGGCACAACCGAAATAAGAAGTGCGAATAACAACAAAATCAACGGAAAACGATAACGGATGTGGGGTGTTAACATGCTGTGTCTCCTATATACAATGAACGAATTAGTTGTGTGACACTGGCCGCGTCACAAATTCAGTAAATACCTGTATTGAAGAATATTTTAGACTCTTAGTTTTTGCTTGTCAAATATTTGTTTACTAAACGTTCCTGTTGTTTGTATCAGGGTAGCCTGGGATTTTATGGATGGTCTGCGTATACTTGCCCGGTTTTTGGTGGGTCAATGAGCAAAAATAATGGAAACTTGCAAAGGCCGCCTTCGTTGTATAAAATATTGTTTACTAAACAAACAGGGCTAAGGAATGAAGCAGAACAGCAAGAATAAACGCCCAACAATCCGTACTGTAGCTGAACATGTCGATCTGTCGCCGACGACTGTTTCGTTGGCGCTGCGTGGAGATGAAAGTATCCCGCTGGAGACGCGCAATCGGGTGGTTGCTGCTGCGAAGGAACTGAATTATACGTTTGTGCCGCGCAGGAAAAAGCCTGAGAAAAAGCGGCTGAAGCGGCTGGTTTATGTGATCAAGGACTATGGTGACCAGCCGGTATTCGCCAACCCCTTCTATGGTCAGATTCTCAACGGTGTTGAGCAAGCGTGCCGCGAAGCCGATGCGAACCTCAGTTTTGTCGTGATGCCGCACGACTATTCTGACACATCGGAACTGCCGGTGGCGCTGACCCAGAATGTGGATGGCATTATCATGTCCAGCCCCTACCCGCGAAAGGTTATTGACCGAATTTCCAGGTTGAGCCGCTGCCCGGTCGTGCTGGTTGACAACACGTTTCCAGGTTCACCCTATGATACAGTGATGGCCGATGATTATGGCGGCGGTTATCTGGTCACGCGGCATTTGCTGGAATTGGGTCACACGCATATTCTGACGATAACCGGACTGGCTTTGAGTCTGGAGATTCCGCCCAGTTTTCGTGAACGGTATCGAGGCTATTGTGCCGCCTGTGAGGAAAAGGGGATTGAGCCACTGCCGCTGGCGGTTGTGCCGGAAGATGTTCAGGTTTCGCCTGTGGCCCGCCGCGAACCGTTTCAGGAATGGCTGGCATCACTGCTCGAATGTTATCCAGAGACGACAGCTTTCTTTGGTTCTAGCGATCTGTTTGCCGTGACCACTATTCAATCGCTTCACGCGATGAATTACCGCGTGCCGGATGACTATTCGGTGGTGGGCTTTGACAATTACGACATGGCGAACGTTATGAATCCAGCGCTGACCACAATTCATTCGTACAAGCGCGGGATGGGGCAGGTGGCTGTTCAGCGGCTGTTGGCACGTATCGATGGCGACGACATGCCGCCGCTTTACACTGTCGTCAGCACTGATCTGATGGTTCGTGCCTCGTCCGGGCCGGCCCGCAACGCCGCACCGCAGCAGTGACTGGCAAACAATCCCCTTGACACACGCGTCAATCAGCGGCATTTTTGCCTGATGATAAACCATTGGTACCCTTATTCCGATCACTGCGGAAGGAGGGCAACAGGGTGACGGATACGATTCGCGTGATGGTTGTGGATGACCACGAAATGGTGCGCGTCGGCCTGGAGGTGATGCTGGAAACGCAGGATGACCTGACAGTCGTGGGCAACGCAGCCAGCGGCGAGGATGCGGTGCGCCTGTGCCGCGAATTTCGGCCCGATGTCATTCTGATGGATCTGGTAATGCCGGGTATGGATGGCGTTGAAACAACCCGGGCCGTTCGTGAAATCTGCCCTGATGTCCGGGTCATTATATTGACGGGATATCATGATAAGCCGCTGGTTCAGGATGCGCTTCAGGCCGGCGCAATCAGCTATCTGCTGAAGAACGTTTCCTTTGATGAACTAACGAAGGCTATCTACGCGGCGTATGAAGGGCGAGTCACCCTCGCGCCGGAGGCGGCTGAGGCGCTTATCAAAGCCACAACCGACCCGCCACCGCTCGGCCATGATCTGACGTTGCGGGAACGCGAAGTGCTGGCGCTGCTGGTGCAGGGGCTGAGCAACCGCGAAATTGCCAGCCAGCTAACGATCAGCCGATCAACCGTGAAACATCATGTGAGCAGTATTCTGGCAAAACTCAGAGCAAGCAGCCGGGCCGAGGCGAGTGCGCTGGCTGTTCAACACGAGTTGGTCAACTGACCTATTGTAATACTGGTCATATGACCCAGAAGAAGATGCACTTACCTCCCGATGCTTGTCTCAGCAGGTTGTCTTAAAGTGAAAAGCGTAAAAGCATGAGTGTAAAAGCATGAGAGGTAGAGACGAGATGTTACCACGTGAAGATTATCCAATGGTTATCAATACAGAATTGCAGCAGGTGGAGTTTGAAATCCAGAAGCTGGAATTCCGGCTCGAAGCTGCGGACGATGAAATCAGCGACGAATATCAGGACCTGATCGACGTGATGCGCACGAAATTGCAGCAGGCCCGCAAGAAGCTTAAGGCGCTTGAGAAAGCGAAAGACGAAAACTGGGATGAAGTAAAGGCCGACCTTGATAAAACACGCACCGCGTTGAAGTCGATGCTGTCTAGCACTGTTGCCCAGGTGGGTTGAAAGCGTGTGTGTGATTATGTGGGGGAAGAGACGCGATGAACGACATTGATCTGCCATCTTCGCCGTCTCGGGCCCCGCTGCTCGTCATTGCGTCGAACAGGGGGCCTTTTTCATTTACAGCCCGGAAAGAAGGCGGGTTTAGCGCCAAGCGCGGCGCTGGTGGGCTGGTAACGGCCCTGGCTGCGCTGGCCGAAAAGCACGATGTACTGTGGATCGCTGCGGCGCTGAGCCGCGGCGATCACCTGTGGGCTTATCATCATGGCGAAACAGCGCAGGATGTGCAAGGCACGTACCTGCAACTGATCCGCACGCAAAGCAAGAAACAGTACGAACAGTACTATAACGAAATCAGCAATCCGCTGCTGTGGTTTATTCAGCACCAGTTGTGGGATGCGTCGCGCAGTCCCAGCATCACACGGGAAACCTGGAATGCCTGGAACAGCGGCTATGTCGCTGTGAACCGGCTGTTCGCCGAAGCGATTGCGCGGTCAGTTGAACGTGTGGATCGTCCCATCATTGTGTTCCCTCAGGACTATCATCTGTACCTTGTGCCCCGCTTTCTGCGTGAAATGCTGGGCCACAGGATACAGATTCAGCCATTCATTCACATTCCCTGGCCGGGGCCGGATGCGTGGCGCCTTCTCCCGGAGAAGATGCGCAACGCGATTTTCGACAGCCTGCTCAGATCGGATCGTATCGGTTTCCAGACGAAGAAGGACGCTTTCAATTTTGTCCAGACCTGCCGTTTTTATCTGGACAATGCCCATTCGCGCGGCAGCCGCGATTCGATTCATTATCATGAGCGGAAGATCGAGGCCAAAGCCTATCCTATCTCTATCGACGTTGAAAAGGTCGAGGAAATCGCCAAGGAACCTGCTACGCATAATTTTGAGCGGGAAATCCGCGACTTCATCGGGAATCGCCAGCTCATATTGCGGACAGACCGCATCGAACCGAGCAAGAACATCCTGCGCGGACTGGAAGCATTTCGGGAACTGCTTGAAATACACCCGGAGCATCGGGGCAAGGTGCAAATGCTGGCGCTGCTGGTTCCGTCGCGCATGGAGGTGGGCGAGTATCAGGATTACCTGCGGGACATTATGGCACAGGCGGGTTTCATCAATGCCGAATACGGTGATGGCTCGTGGGAACCCGTCCGAATTGTCCTCGGTGATAATTATGCCCGTGCCATTGCAGCCATGAAGCTCTATGATGTGCTGCTGGTCAACCCCATCGCAGACGGCATGAATCTGGTGGCGAAGGAAGGGGTACTGGTGAACGAAAACGGAGGGGTTCTGGTGCTTTCGGAACACGCTGGGGCGTTCTACGAACTGGGAGAAGATGCCCTGGTCGTTTCGCCGTTTGATACCTATGGGACCGCGAAGGGACTCCATGAGGCTCTCACGATGCCGCGCGCAGAACGCCAGCAGCGCGCGGATAACCTGCGCGCAAAAGTCAGGCAGGCCGGTGTGAAACAGTGGTTCTACATGCAGGTTGAGGATGCCCTGCGCGCCTTGAACAGCCAGTCCAGTAATGCCTCGACATCAGAAACACCCGAGGCCATAATGTCGGCGCTTGCGGCAACCGAGTCAGGCATGTCAGGTGATTCAACGCCGACTCCGACCGCGTAACACCGGCTTTCTGCTCTGAGGTGACGCGCCATTCGCAGCGCGTCAACATCGGTGGTATCGTCCCCGATGTAGAGTGCGGCATCGAGATCGTATTCCTCGACCAGTTGACGGAATACGGTACCTTTGTTAACTTCAACAGGGGGGCGCAGTTCAAATACCATGCGCCCCCAAAACAAGTGCAGATCGTATTCGTGGGCGATGGATTCCAGGATCGGGCCGAAGGTTTTGGCAGCAGCGGTTGGATTTTCGGTCTTTCGGTAGTGGATAGAAAGGGTCGCCCCTTTGTCTTCAACCAACATACCCGGCAGCATCTGCGCACTCAGCCGCTGGCTGGCAGCTTCAAGATTGGGGCGAAAGCGTGCCGCAGTCGGTGTCAGAACAACTTTCTGCCCATTCCACCGCTCAAGGCCATGATTGCCGATATACACAAGCCCGGAAAGACCGACACGCTGGCGAACGTCATCGGCTGATCGCCCGGAAACGATTGCAACGAGGCTCAGGCAGGACTGCAAGGCACGCAGCAACTGCCGGCTTTTTGGCGTAATCTGGGCTTCGTCAGGGTAATCGACTATCGGGCTTATCGTCCCGTCCATGTCTGTAATCAAACCCGGGCGGGCCTTTTCGATTAATGACTGAAGCAGATCAGATTCGCGCCAGTTCATCTGTGTACACACTAGCTAAAGAAGAGTAACGACTATGGACAACGGCAAAATTGTGACGGTAACACTCAATCCGTCGCTCGACAAGACGCTGATTACGCATCATTTGAACATAGGCTACCATAACCGGGTAGCCGAAACAACTCATCTCGACGCCAGCGGACGGGGGGTCAACGTATCCCGCGCACTGAACCGGCTGGGTGTCGCGACTCATGCAATTGTGCTGCTGGGCGACGATGCCTTTGGTCGGGCCTATCGAGGTTTGCTGCGGGAGGAAGCTTTTCCCTCCACATTTGTGATACAGACCGGGCCAATGCGCAGCGACACCATTATTGTGAATCGTAGTGACGGAACGGAGACGCATATCATCGACGAGGGCGCGGGTGGCTCTCAGGAAGGCATTCAGCAGGTTATCGAGAAGCTGGTTACTGTATTGGAACCGGGGGATCGCGTCGTTTTTGCTGGCGATCTGCCGCGAGATGTTTCTTCCGAAAGTTACCTGCGCATGTCAGAGGCTGCTCTTGAAGCCGGAGGGCAGGTGATTCTGATGGCGGGTGGTGATGCGTTCAGTCAGGCGCTGCGCGCACGCCCGGCGCTCACAGTGCTGACGAGGCTGGAAGCTGAGGCGTTGTTCAATTACCCGGTACGGACGGATGCTGATATGATTTCAGGCGGCCAGAAGCTCCGCGAGCTGGGCGCAGCCGAGGCGCTCATTGTAATGGAGGATTACAGCCGGGCGGTGCTGGTCACAGGAGAAGATACCTGGCTGGTTGAAATTGCTGAAACCGGACCGGGGACAGACAGCGGCGTGGCAGACGGCCTTCTGGCGGGTTATCTGGCGGGTTTGTCGCAGGGTATGCCGGTGAGCGAGGCTCTGCGTCTGGGTGCGGCAGAGATGAACTACGCGGATTCGCAGATTGGCAACGAGTTTGGTTCGCTCGATCAGATCCGCCAGCTATTCCATCGTGTCAATGTCAGGCTTTTGGAAAAGGATGACAAACCGCCGCTGGCCTCTGCCGGTGCATGAGACGACAGCCGAACAATTCGGTCAGGAGAGCCATCAGGGATAACTTTTTCTCCCGGTGCGGTGCGCCTCGATGAAATCCCAATCATAGTTCACGCCCAGGCCCGGCCCATCGGGTACGGGCACATGCCCGTTTTTGTCGATGGAGTCGAGGTCATCACCGTTATAACCTTCTGCATAGATGGGTGAACTGGTGCTGCCGGCCAGCGGATGGACGAGACCCAGTTCGTAATAATTTGTATTGCGGATAGCCGCCATACAGTGGCGCTGTGCCGGGCCGGGGGCATGGATTTCGACATCGAGTCCCAGCCCTTCCGCCGCGTGCGCTACCTTAATCGTCCCGGTGATGCCGAGATCATAGACCGGGTCTACCCGCAGGAAGTCGCAGGCATCCAACACGGCGGCATCGACCTTGGGTTCCAGCGTGCGCAGATGTTCGCCCATGAGAATGGGTGTCTTAATCAACTGGCGCAGCTTTCGATGCGCAATCATGGAAATGCCACCGTCCTTAAAGGGGTCTTCGTACCAGAAATAGTTGGCCTCGTCACAGGCGCGGCCCACCTTGAGCGCGTCACCGAAGGTTTCGTATTCGCAGGCGGGGTCGATCATCAGGTCGATGGTGTCGCCCACCCGCTTGCGAACAGCCAGTACATTGTCGATTTCGCGCTGGATTGGCCCGTGGCTCCAGCCGTGAATCTTGAATGCCTTATAGCCCATCTCGACACATTGTTGGGCGAAATCGGCGAAGGCTTCCGGCGAATCGAGGCCGCCGTTTTCATCGCCATGATAGGTCGATGCATAGGCTGGTAGAGTGCGTTTCCAGCCGCCGAGCATTTCCCAGACCGGCGCATTATAGAGCTTGCCGGCAATGTCCCACAGGGCGATATCTACCGGCCCCATGCTCATGCGATCATGCTTGCGCAGCGCCCGCTTTACATCGTTATAGATCAGTTCGCGCTCAAGGGGATTACGTCCGATCAGGTAATGGACGAACATTTCCATCTGGGCATAATCTGCCGCCGTGCCACCCGCAAACTCGCCCGTGATACCGGCATCGGTGTGAATTTGCAGGATATAACCAGTGCGCCTGATGCCCGGACCCGGCTGGTAAACAGCGTTAAAGCCGTTGTAATAATCATCGACGCCGATATTCGGGGTTTGCCACTGATACTCGTGAAGTTCGATGCGGGTAATTTTGAGATTGGTGGTCATAAGTTGATTCCTGATTGAGGCAGCGACCCGATTATACTGAGTGCGTCCCGGAAGGCGCAAAATATCTTGCTCAAACCGCCTGCGACCACTATAGTAGAGCAGCATTTTTAGCTGTTAAAGCCGGTCGGTCCGGGCTGTGTCCCATACCGTTTATGAGGGCAACTGAATATGGCTGCGGTTGAGGTTGAACTGATTAACGTGGTGAAAGAATTCGCTGGCGCGAATGGTGCTTCTGCCTTGCGCGCTGTCGATGATGTGTCTTTGAAGATTTACGACGGTGAGTTTTTTGCGCTGCTTGGCCCCAGCGGCTGCGGCAAGACAACGACACTGCGGATGATTGCCGGTTTCGAGTATCCCACTGAAGGGACGATCCTGATCAGGGGACAGGCGATGGAGCATGTGCCGCCATTTCATCGCCCGGTCAACACCGTATTTCAGGATTATGCGCTTTTCCCTCATATGACGGTGCTGCAGAACGTGATGTTCGGTTTGCGCATGGAGGGCGTCGGTAAGCAGGAGGCCAGCGCGCGCGCGCTGGAGGCGTTGGAACTTGTGCGCCTGCCAGATTATGCCAACCGCAGGCCGCGCCAGTTATCCGGCGGGCAGCAGCAGCGGGTTGCTCTGGCCCGCGCCCTTGTGAAAAGGCCGGCGGTTTTGCTTCTCGATGAACCGCTGGGTGCGCTCGATCTGAAGCTGCGCAAAGCCATGCAGTACGAACTTAAAGCGATGCAGCAGCAGATTGGGATCACCTTCATCTATGTCACTCATGACCAGGAAGAAGCGATGACGATGGCAGATCGCATCGCCGTGATGAACAATGGCAAAGTGCTTCAGGTTGGTACGCCGCCGGAAATCTACGAAAAGCCGATTGATCGGTTTGTGGCTGATTTTATCGGCGAAACCAGCTTCATGAGTGGTACGCTGGTCGAGCATGTGGGTGATTACGGTCTGGTCGAGATTGGGGCCGGGGCGGTAATCAAAGCGGCGTGGCCGGACACAGCCATTCCCCGCAATAGTCCAATTACCGTTGCCATCCGGCCTGAAAAGGTCGGTCTCTTCCCGGCAAATGGGGAAGTGCGAAAGGATGAGGGGATTGCGATTCCTGTGCCGGAATTCAAGGCGATGCTGGAACAATCGCCTGATACCACTGTGCTGGAGGCGACGGTCATCAACCGGCTTTACATCGGACCGGATACCCGCTATACACTGCGTATTGGCGACGCCGAACTGGTCGCCCGCATCCAGAATTTCGGCTACCGTTTCGATACCATCTATAATGCAGGTGAGCCAGTCTACGTATTCTGGGACGCGAACAACGCCCGCATTCTGGCGCATTAGAGTGAGGGGGCTGTATGGAGCAGCACAGACTGTTTATTGGCGGCCAGTGGGTCGAAAGCCGATCTGGTCAGGTTTTTGAGACGGTCAACCCGGCCACCGAGGAAGTGCTGGCGACTGTCGCACGTGGCAACGCGCAGGACATTGACGATGCGGTTGGCGCGGCGCGGGCTGCGTTCGAGGATACCTGGGGACAGACCAAGCCGCGCGACCGGGCAGAACTGCTGTTCAGGCTGGCGAATCTGATACGGAGCCGCGTAGATGAGCTGGCCGAACTCGAAACACTCGATCAGGGCAAGCCGCTGCCAACGGCGGAAAGGGAAGTACTCAGCACGGCGCGTTACTTCGATTTCTATGCCGGGGCTGCCGACAAGTTCTACGGAGAAACGATTCCGCTGGGTCCAGATTATATTGATTTTACGCTGCGCGAGCCGCTGGGCGTGACAGCCCATATCGTTCCCTGGAACATGCCGCTGAATATGGTCGGGCGCAGTGTAGCGCCCGCGCTGGCGATGGGCAACACGGCAGTAGTCAAACCGGCGGAACAAACGCCGCTGACGGCGCTGAAGCTGGCGGAACTGATGCAGTCGATTGGTTTCCCGGCAGGTGTCTACAACGTTGTGACCGGCTACGGTGAGGAAGCCGGCGCGGCCCTGAGCCGCCATCCGGGGATCGACAGCCTGACGTTTACCGGTTCAGTCGAAACCGGACGGCTGGTCATGCAGGCGGCTGCCGAGCATATCAAGCCGGTGGTGCTGGAACTGGGCGGTAAGTCACCGCACATTATTTTTGCGGATGCCAATCTCGACACCGCTGTAGCGGAAGCGGCAAAGGCGATCTACAGCAACTGCGGACAGGTGTGTTCGGCGGGGTCGCGGCTGCTGGTACAACGCGAGATCAGGGAACCTTTCCTTGATAAGCTGGTGGCTCATTCACAGGCGCTGAAAATTGGGCCGGGCATTGACTCACCTGATCTGGGGCCGCTCAATTCCGCTGAACATTATGTCCGCGTGCAGGACTACATCACTGCCGGCCAGCAGGAAGGCGCATCCCTCATCACAGGCGGAGCGCGGCCCGACCATCTCCAGCGCGGTTATTTTCTCGCGCCGACCATTTTCGACGGGGTACAGTCGCACATGCGAATTGCCCAGGAAGAAATCTTCGGCCCGGTGCTCTCCGTTTTGACCTTCTCCGATGAAGATGAGGCGCTGGCACTGGCGAATGACGTGAAATATGGGCTGGTTGCGGGCATCTTCACCAGCGATATTAACCGCGCCATGCGGCTGGCAAGGGGTATCCGCGCCGGACAGATTTTCATCAACGAGTATTACGCTGGCGGTGAAGAAACGCCTTTTGGCGGTTACAAGCAAAGTGGTTTTGGCCGGGAAAAGGGTATGGAAGCCCTGTTCAACTATACGCAGGTCAAGAACGTCGCTATCCGCATCCGGTGACGGCCCCCAAGCCTTGAGGCTTAGGCTTCTACGGTTGATCTCATTTCGCCGCCGGATCAGTGCCGCCTGAAAAGCGCGGCACTTTTTGATTGGTCGGTTGGCTAAAGTTCGCTAGAATGAAGCAGTCATTTATCACGCGAATCTGTTCGCATAAATGTTTGCTGCCAAAAAGAGACATTGATGAGCCAGTTTATAACCTTCAACCCACGTGAGGCTCAGACTGCCGGGGCTGTTTTCAACTGTTTGTTTCCGGCTGACGCCTACAGCCCGTCGGCTGCTGACATCGGCGTGGTGGCGTATGTCGATCAGGCACTGGCCGGGGCCTGTGGAAACCTTGTCGAAACCTACCGGCTGGGCCTGTCAGCCATCGACAAAGCCAGTCTGCGGCTGTATGCGTCGCATTTTGCTGATGCGACGCCGGAACAGCAGAAGGCTGTAATCTCACAGTTGGAGCAGGGCATCTTGCCCGATTTTCATGTACCCCCACAGCCCGATTTTTTTGCCCTGCTTCGTGCTCATCTGCAGGAGGGTTTATTTGCCGACCCGATTTACGGCGGCAATCGTGACAAGCAGGGCTGGCGTTTTCTGGGGCATCCGGGTGTCTGGCTGGAAAACTCGGCGGAGGAGAATCTGACACCAGAGCCGGTTACAAAGGGCGGCGTCATCCAGTCGCTGGCTGATCTGGGATATGACCTTCACGGCACAGCGGAACCGGCGGAGATCGCCGGTTATGACCCGCAGCGCGGCGCTCTGCCGCCGGATGGCCCTGCCGATGTCGTACTGGTCGGGCTGGGTGCGGTTGGTGGGGTGATCGCGCCGGTGCTGGCACGCGCGGGATTGAAGGTGGTCGCGCTCGAAGCTGGCCCCTGGCGCACAAAGCGGGACTTTTTGCCCGACGAACTCGGCGCGAGTTACTACTGTCGGGCTAATATGGGCGAAAAATTTGCGAGTGAGACTCCGCGCTGGCGGCGTGGTCCCGATCAACCCGAACAGGAGGCTACGTTCTCGCTGGGGCGGATGATGAATGGGGTGGGCGGATCTGTCGTGCATTACGGCGCATGGCTGCGGCGCTTTCATCCGCATCACTTTCGGCCCCTCAGTCGTGTGCGGGAACGCTGGGGCACAAACGTACTGGCTTCGGATTGTACACTGGCCGACTGGCTGGTTACCTACGATGATCTGGAACCTTATTACACGCGCCTGGAATACGAAATCGGCGTCGCGGGGGATGATTGCACACCGTTTATCCCGCGCAGCAAACCGTTTCCTATGCCGCCGCTGCGCCCATTCCGCATGGGAGAATACTTCCGGGAAGCTGCGCAGGCAATGGGGCTGCACCCCTACCCGGTTCCGGTGGGGATGAACAGTGTGCCCTACGGTGGACGCCCGGCGACGACGTATACGGCGTGGAACAACGGCTTTGGCTCGTTTCATGATGACAAATGGCATCCGGCCCTGTCGTCCGTGCCGGAGGCTTTAGCGACGGGCAATCTCGATCTGCGGACGCACTGTCGCGTTGTACGTATCCTGACGGACAATGACGGCCACGCCAGTGGAGCTGAGTATATCAGCGCCAACGGCGAACGATTTGTACAGAAGGCACGCACGGTAATCCTGTGCAGTTATACGTATGAAAATGTTCGTTTGCTGCTGCTGTCCGGTTCATCGCGACACCCCAATGGCCTCGGCAATAACACGGGACAGGTCGGTCAGCATTTTATGACCAAGATGTTCGGTCATGTCGATGGCTATTTCCCGGATATAGTCTTCAACCGGCATACCGGCCCGGCGGCACAGGGCATTATTCTTGACGATTTTCTGGCTGATGAATTCGACTCGGTGGCGCATGGCTTCGTCGGTGGGGCAACACTCGGCGCGGAACAGCAGTTCCTGCCCATCCAGATCAGCCGCGAGGCGCTGCCGCCGGATGTGCCGACATGGGGACAGGGGTATAAGGATCATCTGCGCCGGTGGCAGCATCTTGGTGTAGTCCGCATCCAGCCCGATACACTGCCCTACAGAACCAATTTTCTCGATCTGTCCCCGACTCACCGTGACCGCAGTGGGTTAGGGCTGCCGCTTCTGCGCATTACGTACGACCTGCGCGAAAATGAGCAGCGGCTGGCCGCCTGGATGGAAGCGAAAGCGGCGGATATTCTCCGGCAGATGGGCGCGGCCAGAACCTGGGCCGGGCCGCGTTTTACCGGCGTGGGCAGCAGTCATGATCTGGGCGGCTGCCGTATGGGGGAGGACCCGTCAGATTCCGTTGTCGATGCGGATTTGCAGGTGCATGATACACCGGGGTTATATGTGTTTGGTGGCGCTGTGTTTCCATCGTGCCCCGGCATTAACCCGACGCTCACCATCTGGGCGGTGTGTCTGCGGGCGGCGGAACGACTGGCAGACAGGTTGCAGCAAGGCAACGCATAAATCATCTTGCAGGCATACACCACGAAAGAGGCTGAAACATGTACAAGAATCTGAGTCCGGGTGCAATCGGCATTCGCAATTATGGCTTGGTGGTGTCGCTCGAACTGGCCCGGAAGACCGGCTTCGAGGGGATCGATTTCAATATCCGCGAGGCGGCTGATCTGGCTGAGAAACACGGGGCCGACCATGTGCGCCAGTTGTTCGAGCAGGCCGGGGTGAAACCGGGCGCATGGGGACTGCCGGTCGCCTGGCGCGAGGATCGCTGGCGGGAAGATCTGAAACAACTGCCAGAGCTGGCGGCTGTGGGGCAGGCGATTGGCGCGCTGCGCACGCAGACCTGGTGTCCTCCCAGTTCCGATCATCCGTTTGAGGAAACCTTCAACTGGCATGTGGATCGGTTTGGGCCGATTGCCCAGGCGCTCGAACCATATGGCGTGCGTTTTGGCATCGAATTTATCGGGCCGCAGTCACTGCGTCCGCCGGAGAAACACGCATTCATCTACACCATGGAAGGGATGCTCGATCTGTGCCGGGCGTTGGGTACAGGAAACGTAGGGCTGCTGCTGGACGCCTGGCATCTGTACACATCGGGCGGCAGCATCGACGATCTCGACAAAATCAGCAACGCCGATGTGGTTTCGGTGCATGTCAACGATGCCCCCGATGGGCTGATCATGGCCGATTACAACGATCATGATCGCCGTCTGCCTATGGAAACAGGCGTGATTGATCTGCCGGGTTTCATGCGCAAGCTGGCGGCCATGAACTACGATGGCCCGGTGACACCGGAGCCATTCAGCCAGCGCGTGAATAGTATCGAAGACCCGCTGGAAGCCGCACGGTTGACGGCCAGTTATATGGATAAAATGTGGTCGGCCAGCGGCCTCGCCTGAGTTCGGCCAGGCCCAACGCCGCCATCGTTGCGGGATAGAGCGTTTTCGATTATGCTTTTGCACACATTCAAATTCCTGCTGACCGACAACGAAACAACCGTTCTTGATCGGATATTGTGTTGAGGGAGTTTCTGATGCCTGAGAAGCTGAAGAATTATATTGGTGGTGAATGGGTTGAATCCGCCACAGACAAATACGTGCCGGTGTACAATCCGGCAACCTGCGAGGTGCTGGCCGAATGTCCTGAATCAACGGCTGAAGATGTGGACAAAGCGGTGCGGGCCGCAGCGGAGGCATTTCCTGAATGGCGCAGCACACCTGTTTTGAGCCGCGCCCAATATATGCATCACTTCAAAAACCTGATCGAGGAACGGTTTGAGGACCTGGCTCGCTGCATCGTGGAAGAAAATGGCAAAACACTCGATGAGGCGCGCGGTGAAGTTCGGCGCGGCATCGAAAGTGTGGACTTTGCGATGGGCGTGCCGTTTCTGATGCGCAACGATGGCGTGGAAGACCTGAGTTCCGGGATCGATGAATCGACTGTGCGCCAGCCGGTTGGTGTATTTGCGGCCATCACGCCCTTCAACTTCCCGATGATGGTTCCGCTGTGGTTTTTGCCAACGGCGATCACCTGTGGCAACACCTACATCATGAAACCTTCCCCACAGACTCCGATCAGCATGAAACTGACCTATGAACTGCTGGATGAACTGGACCTGCCAGAGGGAGTGGTCAATCTGGTACATGGCGGTATCGCCGCGGCTGACGCGATTCTGAAGCATCCGGGTATCGCCGGCATTTCCTTCGTTGGCTCAAGCCCGGTTGCCAAGAAGGTTTACGAGGTCGGTACGGCACATGGCAAGCGGGTGCAGGCGCAGGGCGGCGCGAAGAATTACATCGCTGTTATGCCCGATGCCGATATCGAATCGAGCGTGCGCAATATTCTGGGCGCGGCTTATGGTTGTGCCGGGCAGCGCTGCCTGGCGGCGGCAGTAGCGGTTGGCGTGGGCGACGCCTACGACAAACTGCGCGACGAACTGGTCAAGCAGGTTCAAAATTTGCGGGTGGGCTACGGGCTGGACGAAACCACTCAGATGGGCACAGTCATCAGCACCCAGGCCAAAGAACGTATCGAGCGCCTGATTCAGCAGGGTGTGGATGAAGGTGCAGCCGTTGTGGTTGACGGGCGTAATCTGACCGTTGAAGGTTACGAAAACGGCACATTCGTTGGGCCGACCATTCTGGAAAATGTCACGCCGGATATGACCGTTGCGCGTGAGGAAATCTTCGGCCCGGTTCTGGCGCTCATCAAGGCGAACAGCTTTGAAGAAGCTGTTGATCTGATTAATGGCAGCAGCTACGGCAATGCGGCCAGCATCTTCACCAGCAGCGGCAAATACGCCCGCGAGTTTAAGTATCACGTGCGCGCCGGCAATATCGGCGTGAACATTGGTGTGGCTGCGCCATCAGCTTCCTTCCCCTTCGGCGGCCAGAAGGACTCCTTCTTTGGAGATTTGCACGGTCAGGGGTCTGATTCAATCGAGTTCTTCACTGACCGCAAGATCGTGATCGAGCGTTGGTTCTAGGGGGTGTGATGGCATCGCTGAACACATTCGGGGCTATCCTGACTCACGCCATCAATCTGGAAACGGCGCTGCGCGATTATTACCAGCGGATAGGCAAGGCCGACCGGGCCAAGGCTGCTGACAAGCGCCGCCAGACGATGGAGCGCATTCGCCGCGAAACGGTGCTGGAAATCACGCTGGAGCCGATAGATGGGCTGGATGAGGCTGATTACGTGCTTGATCTGAGCGACTCCTCTGAAGCGGCGCAGCAGGCGGTTGAAGAGAGCGCAGCCCGGTTCTACCGCGATGTTGCCCCGAAGATCAACGTCCGGCAGGCGCAGCGTGCCTTGGAGCGCGCCGGAAAGGAACATCAGGAACTGGCAAACTCTTAGGGATTGCGTCGCCGTTGGTTACCCTGAGGGGCGATTACCGCCCCTCAGGTGTTTGCAGGCAGTTTTTGAGAAATACATTTCTGGGAGACAGCCTAATGTTGACACAGGAACAAATTGATTTTTACCACACGCATGGTTATCTCGGTGTTGAACGTGTGCTTTCGGACACGGAAATTCAGGAACTGCGCCGGGTGACAGACGAATTTGTCGAAAAATCCCGGCAGGTGACGCAGCATGACGATGTGTTTGATCTGGAACCGTCGCACACCCCGGAGAATCCCCGCCTGCGCCGTCTGAAAAATCCGATTGCGCATCATCCGGTTTATGACCGCACCATGCGTCACCCGCGCATTCTTGAGATCGTCAGCCAGTTGATCGGGCCGAACATCCGGCAGAATGGCACAAAACTAAATCTGAAGCTGCCCGAAGTGGGCAGCCCGGTGGAATGGCATCAGGACTGGGCCTTCTACCCCCACACCAACGATGATCTGCTGGCGGTGGGTGTCTGCATCGATGGGATGACTCAGGAAAACGGCTGCCTGCTGGTGGTTCCGGGGTCGCATCGTGGCCCGATCTACGACCATCATTACAACGGCGCCTTTGCCGGGGCGATCACTGACCCCGACTTCAGGCCGGAAAACGTCGTGCCGATTGAAGTGGGCGCTGGCGGTATTTCGATCCATCATGCCCGCACGCTGCACGCTTCCGCGCCGAATCGCTCGAAGAACCCGCGCCGGTTCCTGCTGTTCCAGTTCTGCGCGGCGGATGCGTGGCCGCTGCTGGGCGTAAAAGACCTCGACTCCTTTAACGCCACAATGGTGCAGGGCGAAACGAATATCGAACCCCGGCTGGCAGATGTGCCGGTGCGGATGCCGTTACCCCCGGCGGCCAAACAGGGTTCGATCTACGAAAATCAGAGCGTGCTTCAGAGTTTTCTGGTGGGCCGGTGACAGATCACCACAGGCAGTAGCCACCATCGATCACCAGGTCCGCCCCGGTCATGAAGTCCGACGCTGCTGAGGCCAGATAAACGACAGCGCCCTGTAAATCGGTGACTTCGGCCATGCGGCCCATCGGCGTAAGCGCCAGCCACTTGGGGGCCATGTCCCGCCCGACAGGTGTTTGCAGCAGGTCATCGACAAGCTGCGTGCGGGTGTAGCCGGGGCTGATGCTGTTGACCCGGACGCCGCGCGCCGCCCATTCGGCTGCCAGGCTGCGAGTCATGTGCAGCACACCGGCTTTGGTCGTGTTATAAACGACCTGCTGCTGTGGCGTGTTGACAATGCTGGCGGACATGCTGGCCGTGTTGATGATTGTGCCATAGCCTGCTTCCAGCATGGCCCGGCCCTCGGCCTGCGCGCACAGAAAAACGCCTTTGAGATTGACATTGTTGATGCGATCCCAGTTGTCTTCGGTCACATCTTCTGCGGCTGTCCAATCACCGATACCTGCATTATTCACCCCGATGGTCAGCCGGCCCCAGTGGTTGAGTACAGCGTCAACCATCGCTCGTACCTGATCAGCCTTTGTCACATCAGTCGTGAGCGCGATGGCGTCGATACCCTTGTCAGATAGTTCGCTGGCGACGGCCTCAGCACGCTCCGTCACAAGATCGACCACCGCGACAGCGGCTCCGGATTCGCCCAGCGCGTGAGCAAAGGCGCGTCCAATGCCCTGACCCGCGCCGGTGACGAGCGCTACCCGGCCATCGAGGCGGAACCGTTCCAGAACAGGCTTGGAGGAAGTAACCGCGTCGGTCATGATTCCATCTTTCTTATAGATGCTGTATATGCCAGCAGCAAAATATCATGAGTTAGCTAAAAGCGGACACATTAGCCGATCTCGAATTGCACCTTCATCCGTTGTGGATCGTGTTCCGCCAGCGCCAGACCATCGCGGAAAGCTGCCAGCGGTAGCTGGTGCGAAATCAGCGGTTCCACTTGTATTGCGCCGCTCTGGATGAGCGCAATGCTTTCATGAAACGTGCGATTGACGGCGAAACTGCCGATAATCGTCAGGTCGCGCCGGAACACATTGTAAGGAATAAAGAAGGCCCGCTGGTCCGGCGGCACCACACCGAATACCCACAACTTGCCGCGTGGCCGCAGATACGCGAACGCGCTTTCCAAAACCTTTGCTACGCCAGTGGCATCCGCCACAATGTCAAAGCCTGCCGGGGCCAGTTGTTGAAGCTGTCTGGACTGGTGTTCGTCAGCCAGTACGGTATCGGTGATACTGCCCATCTGTGCTGCCACGTCGAGACGATAAGGCACAGGGTCGGTGATTACCACACGTGCTGCGCCGGCCAGCCGCAATCCCTGCGCTACCAGACAGCCCATCGGCCCGGCTCCAAACACCAGTGCGGTATCACCCGGCTGCACCTGCACCCGCTGGAGGCCCCAGACTACGCAGGCCAGCGGCTCGACCAGTGCCGCAGCGGCAAACGGCAGGTCACCAATCGGGAAGACATTGCCCTCTGGTGCAGTGACATACTGCGCGAACGCGCCGTCACGGGTGACGCCGATGGCAGCCAGTGTCTCACATTGATTGGGCTGATTGCGCTGGCAAGCCGGGCAGCGATTGCAGGGGATATTCGGATCAGCCGTGACCCGATCCCCGACTTTGAAACGGGTTACATTGGCCCCCGCTGCTTCAACCACGCCGCTGAACTCATGGCCGGGAATCAGCGGGTATCTGGCTTCGTATTCGCCTTTGAAAATATGTAAGTCTGTGCCGCAGATGCCCGCCGCGCGCACCGCGATAAGTACGTCATCGGGGCCGGGAACAGGCTCCGGGGCATCGATAACAGCCGCTTTACCGGGTGTTTCGATCTGACCTGCCTGCATGTGAAAGCTTCTCCCTGTTGTCAGGTGCATTTTACCCAATCCTGAACGACTATGCCTGCAATTGGTCTGCCGGCTCAGGTGACAATCTGCCGGACACTGTATAATCTGCCGTTGAGCGTTTGCTGTTTGGAAAGGAAAGACATGACAACCGAAAACTGGCGCGGCATTTTTGCGATCCCCATGACCCCCTTCGACGAGCAGGATCGTATTGACGAAGACGCGCTGCGGGCCGAAATCGAATTTTGTATCGAGGCGGGCGCGCGCGGCCTGTGTGTGCCGGTCATGGTTAGCGAGTTTCAACTGCTGTCCGAAGATGAGCGACGTTTGATGATTCGCATTCCGGTGGAGATGTGCCGGCCCGCCGGGATTCCCGTGATCGCCAACTGCGCCGCGTTGAATACCCCGCTGGCGGTGAGTTACGCTCGTTATGCTGAGGAAGTTGGCGCCGACGCGGTCATCGCCATGCCGCCCTACATGCTCAAGACAGATTTTGAGAGTATCTTCGCCTATTTCCGCGCCATTGCCGGGGCAGTCAGTATTCCGGTTTGGATTCAGAATGCCAGCTTCACACCGCTGTCAACCGATCAGATTATCAGACTATGCAGCGAAATCGAGAATATTTCGTTGGTCAAACAGGAGGTCCCGCCAAGTACTCACACAATAGGGGAGTTGATCCAGCGGCAGTCACCAGCAATTAAGGGGGTGATGGGCGGCGCGGGTGGTCTGTATCTCATGACTGAACGGGTGCGCGGTGCCTGTGGTGCGATTGTCGCCTGCGAATACACGGATATACTCCAGCGCATTTGGGATTTGCTAGATGCCGGACAGGAGGCCGAAGCGGAAGACCTGTTCGACCGTCTTCTGCCGGGGATCGTGCTGGAAGGGCTGATGGGTATGGCCTACGCCAAGGAGATCATGGTGCGGCGCGGTGTCCTGAAAAACAATCGTATTCGCAATCAGGCCCGCCCGCTGGATGCGCACGATATGCAGGAGATTGATCGTGTTTTTGCGCGAATCGAGCCATACCTGAT
>Ga0079224_100002149_pt1 | contig 23624 bp, 16 predicted proteins | sample Stecom2015_FD_80414 | JGI IMG/M metagenome (GOLD analysis project Ga0079224, IMG submission 80414) | Agricultural soil microbial communities from Utah to study Nitrogen management - Steer compost 2015 | ecosystem: Environmental > Terrestrial > Soil > Agricultural land | place: USA: Utah... | reverse complement strand
TCTGGTATTCGGCGCGGATCTCGTTAAATCGCTCTTCGCTGAATTCCACCAAATCCATCTTGTTAATCGCCACGACGACATGCTTCAGGCCCAGCAAGCTGACAATAAAGCTGTGGCGGCGGGACTGGGTGAGTACGCCTTTACGAGCGTCGATCATCACCACGGCAAGATCACAGGTAGACGCCCCGGTGGCCATATTGCGGGTGTATTGCTCGTGGCCCGGGCAATCCGCAATAATGAACTTGCGCTTGTCGGTGCTGAAGTACCGGTACGCCACATCAATGGTAATGCCCTGCTCCCGTTCTGAAGCCAGGCCATCAACCAGCAGCGCCAAATCCAGGGCTTCGCCCGCATTGCCCTGACGCTCGTTATCCTTATGCAACGCCGCCAGGTGGTCTTCAAAAATCAGCTTGGAATCGAACAGCAAGCGACCAATCAGGGTGGACTTACCATCGTCCACACTTCCACAGGTTAAAAACCGGAGCAAATCCTTGTTTTCGTGTTGATCCAGGTACGCGAGGATGTCTTTCTCAATCAAAACCGATGCGTGCGACATTAGAAATACCCCTCCCGCTTCTTCTGCTCCATAGACGCAGCACCATCGTGGTCAATCACTCGGCCCTGGCGTTCCGAGGTAGTGGTTAACAGCATTTCCTGAATAATGTCCGGTAAGGTAGCCGCCTCTGATTCCACCGCACCGGTCAACGGATAGCAGCCCAGGGTACGGAAACGCACCATCTTCATCATCGGCTGCTCACCCGGTTCCAGCGGCATGCGGTCGTCATCAACCATAATCAGTGTGCCGTCACGCTCCACCACCGGGCGCTCCGCCGCATAGTACAGGGGCACGATGTCGATGTTCTCCAGATAGATGTACTGCCAGATATCCAGCTCGGTCCAGTTGGAGAGCGGGAACACGCGAATGCTTTCGCCCTTGTTCACTTTGCCGTTATACAAATTCCACAACTCCGGGCGCTGGTTCTTCGGGTCCCAGCGGTGGAACTTGTCGCGGAAGGAATACACCCGCTCCTTGGCCCGGGACTTCTCCTCATCCCGCCGTGCTCCGCCGAAAGCGGCATCAAAACCATATTTGTCTAACGCCTGCTTCAGAGCCTGAGTTTTCATCACATCCGTGTGCTTGGCACTGCCATGGGTAAACGGCCCAATACCCTGCTCCACACCTTCCTGGTTAGTATGAACGATCAGTTTCATACCTAACTTCTTGGCCATTTGGTCCCGGAAGGTGATCATTTCCCTGAATTTCCAGGTGGTATCCACGTGCATCAGAGGGAACGGAGGCTTGCCGGGAGCAAAGGCTTTCATGGCCAGGTGCAGCATCACAGCAGAGTCTTTGCCGATGGAATAGAGCATCACCGGGTTATCAAACTCGGCGGCCACTTCGCGAATGATGTGAATCGATTCCGCCTCAAGCTGTTTGAGATGGGTTTTCTTGGGGGGCGTAAGCGACATAGCTATCCTTTAACTCCAGAACGTGGCAATCGTATTCAAAAATTCATCGAGCTGGGCTGCGGGAAGCGCATTAATCCCGGCAGCCGCCTTACGCCCACCGCCAGTCGGACACTGCCGCGCCACGTCATCGGCCCCGGTACGGTTGTTCAGTGGTGCGCGGATACTCACCAAATAATCGCCATCGGCCTTGTTGGTCACAATCGCACAGGCCTTATCCGGGTTGCGGTTGGCCAGTTCATTGCCCAGCACGCCACTCACCCTTCGTGCCCAGGCCTCGTCGGGCAGCTTAACCACCAAAGAGGTAGCCGTTTGATTCAGTACCGGCGCAGCCAGACCTTTGGCCATATCTTCCGCATAACCCTCTCGCAGCTTTTGCCATTCAGCAGGCTCAGACGCGATCAAATCCAATGGGTCCTCAAACTTCACAAACGCCCGGTATAAATCCGCCGGGTGAAAGTGCAAGTCCTCCAGCGTGGCGCCGTAGCCGTTGTAGTTGATGCATACGCCCAGGTTTTTCAGTGCTTCGATCTTCTCCGAGCTCAGACCTGCTTTAACGGCCAATTCCTCACCCACTGCGTTCAGGTTATCTCCGAACGCGGCCGCAATGGCCCAGTGATGGAACTGGCCACCCAAATGCTGGTCCACCAGCAAGCTGGTGCAGGTAGTGGGCTGGGTATCAATCAGAGCCGTAAACCCAGGATGATCAGGCAGCGTGTCCCCGGGGAAATGATGGTCTACATATAACACCGAACAGCCAGCGGCCAACAGCTCATCTACGGCTTCGCGGTTTTTTTCGAGGCTGATATCCAGAATATTAACCCGGGCTGGAGCATCAACCGGCACTTGCCGGGCCAGTGCAATATCGCGTTTTACACCAGTAATCAGGATAGAATTGCAAGGCTGGGCCAGGCGAAGCTGAATCAGCGCACAGATGCCATCTGCATCGCCGTTGAATACGTCGTAGGTTTGCATAGTTTCTCTGATAGTGAATATATCGGCAGAGGGGTGGGAGCTGACCCCGTTCGGGGGCAGCCCCCTTTTCATCCGTCAGGTTTGAGGCATGCCAGCAGCCTCAGGCAACACTCTCACGCTTTGGGTGAGACTGATCTCCAAGCCCCGCCAACAAACCCTGCACACTGATGTCTTCATCCAGTGCATCCCAGTGAATACCATGAACGCTCAGTTCAAAGTCTTCACGGTGTACAACATCTGCATTCAACAGCCGGGGGAACCAAACCAAGGGTGCGCCAACGGTACGGCCATCTGACAATAAAACCCAAAGGTTATCCTGATCAAACCAAACTTTTTCAGGCGAAATAGTCATGCCACGCATCCTCCAAAAACTTCTGATTAGCCTGCACTAACTCTAACAATACCCGGATTGTGCGCGCATCAAAACCGTCATTTCTCGCCAGAGACACATCAGGAACAAGCCAGAACTTAGCCTCCTTCCCTCCAGTGCGCACATGAATATGGGCAGGCTCCAGAGGATTGCCCTCATTGGAATAAAAAAAGAACTTATACCCCTGGTATCAGAAAACCACTGGCATTCATCACCTCCTTCCATGGAGTTTTACTATTTATGGAGAACGTGGCGTACTTGCTAAAACCGCCAGGCCCGACGCAAGAATCGTGATACGCGCAGGAGTTTACCACCCCTGGGCGCCGAGCTCTTCCTTTGCATTTCAATCTCGTGGAGTACGGTTTCCACCGTGGTGAACTTCCCGGTTACCTGGCTGATGTAGGTGGGGTACAGAATAAGCGCTGCCGCCACCAGTTCTTCCAGAGTTCGCGTTTGGGTGCGGCGGGTGCAGGGGTGGATATCCGTTGTCAGCCCCCATCCGCTGTAAAACGGTTGCCCGTAGCAGGTCACCTTCAAGCCCCGGACCAAGGCCTCGAAACCGGTCAGCGAGGTGATTGTATGCACCTCGTCTACCTGGCCCAACAGGTGCGCCATATCCTGGTCAACAACCAGCTCATCACACCATTGTGCCCCCATTCGCTCGGCAGTACCGGCGTTACGTAAACCGGCCACCACGTCTGGGTGGGGTTTGTACATTACCCAGGCACCCGGATTCTGCTCACGAACGGTTTTCAGCAACTCAAGATTGGATTTCACCACCGGAGAACCAAACCGGATAGACGCATCGCTTTCCACCTGCCCGGGCACCAGAATCACCTGCCGATCTTCCTCCGGCCTGCGCCAGGTTCTTGCCCCGGTGTTGTATTTGGTCGTTCCCGTCCGGTTCAGGGCCTTGATTAACTCGGCCGCCCGTTCCAGCAAAGCTGGAGGGAAGTCACCGTCTTCCAGCATCGCTTCCAACTTCGACGGCCGAGTAGCGTCGTAATACATACCTACATCATCCATCACCCAGGACTGAGGCTGAACCAAATCTGCACCAAGACCCACCGAACGAATAAAGCCATCTTCCACCCGAATTACCGGTTCCCGGGATTCCGCGAGCCCCCACACAACCCGTGTAGAACCCTCCGGTGCAGATTGCTTACGTTCATCAATCAGATCACTGCCGGCAAGAAAACGCTTCAACGCCTTGCGCTTCCACAGAGGCACACGGGGCGAATACAGCTGTTCCGGAAAGCGCTCACGCTGCTCTCGCTGCAAGGCCATCCAATCAAGAATCCGCTCCGGCTCACAGCGAAGACCGGTCTCCGGGTCTACGTACCGCGGGTAATCCACCAGCGCAGCAAAAACAAGAGCTTCAAGACTTACTGTCTCTCGAAACTCCGGTGCTGGCAGAGCATCTACTGTTAATCCGCGGCCTGCGTAGAATGGCATACCAAACACGTGCGTTTCCTTGCCCCACATCAGGGCCTCAAACCCCATTTGGGAGGTTACGCAGAACACCGCATCGGCATGCTCCAGCAACGCCGGGGCATGAACATTGTCACCCAGCCACTCTACCCGCTCAGACTGAGCCTCTTCGGATTGGCTGAAATACCCCAGCTTTCTGCCGGCCACCACATCCGGATGGGTTTTAAGCACAATACGATGCCCCGGAAATTTTTCCAGAGCTGACTTCAGCATAGTGTCGAAGCTACTCGCATCAGCGTGGCCATACTTCACCGATGCATCACCAAAGGTTTGGTCCACCACCAGCACATAGGGCCTCAGGTGCTGGTAATTCCTCTCGCGGGCGTGGTTGTACTTGGAAACCCGCCCCGCGCGCCAACGGCGAATCAAATCACGAGCCCGAGCCTTTTCATCCAGACCAAGGGGCCGAGCCAGTAAGGCATCCAGTCGGCAGGGTTGGCTGGCATCGTAGTAAATACCCTGGTCGTCCCACACCAGCGACAGAGGCGGCTCGGTACCGGGTTCCACCGAGCGTAGAAAGCCATCCTCCAGGCGCACCACGGGCAAGCCAAGTTTCCTTGCCACTATCTCCGCCTTGAAAGCGGAAGGCTTTCGCCCCCAAGCAAGCATAGCGCTCGCCGGCTTGATGGAACCTCCAAGGCGGTACCGCACAACAGGACCTTCCGTAAACACGTCCAGGTTTTTGAGGGCGTACAGAGCTCGGGAGGTTGTGAGGTAGGAGTGGTTATCCGGCACGCTGGTCTACTGTTTCGTGGCTCATAGAATGGTTGAGCAGCGCTTGTCTTTTCTCAGGCTGCGCGAGTAGCTCAAGCACCGCATCCGCCCAGGCCTTTTGCGAATTCATCGGCAGCAACAACCCATTTTTGCCATGCTTCACCAAGCGCTTGTATACCGGCGAATCGGCATAGATACCTACTGCGCCAGCAGCGGTAATATCGAAGAACTTGGTAGGCGCACGAGCAGCGTTGAAAGGCGTATCCAACAGCGGGGCCAGGCCAATGGTACGGCCGGGGCGCTGAATAAAAGCTTTATAGGCAGGCCAGCTCATCGGATGAACCACCTGCACGCCTGGCAAGTGCGCAAAGCGATCCCGTACTTTTCTATCGCCAATCACCTCAAAGCATACATCGCTACGGGCCGCCAACACCTGTTCAACCACCGGCATCAACCACTCCAGTTCCCCCCGGTGCGAGGCAGAGCCGTGGTAGAAAACGGTTTTCATGGCAGGATCGGTAAACTCAGCCACCAACCCATGGGGATTATCGGGTTCAAGAACGGAAGGATTCCAGGCGGCATACTTTTGCGCCAGCCAGGGCGATGAAACCCAAAGCTCTGCGCCAATCTCCTTCAACCAACGCTGATGCCGCCAGGCCAACCGGAACAGTTTACGCTGATAATGCCAGGGCATGCCCAGAAAGGCCCTCCAGTCAAACAGGTCGTCGTCCATGAAGAACGCCACCCTTTGAGCTGGGTGACGCTTCAACAAAGCCCTCCAGGCATCAGGAACATAACGCACAAACACTACGGTAGCACCTGCCAACTCAGTTGGGCCAGGCACATCGCTGAAGGCACAAAACTGCAGATCTGCCCCACCTCTGCCCAAGAATGGCTTAACAAAAAAGTCCGTCGACGGGTTCGGATTCTGGTGCACTATGTAGGTTCGTGGCATTACATACCTGACTGGCGAGAATTACTTAAAACAGGGCGCATCCCGGAACAAAAGCCCATTGCCATCTTTCTCAGACACCCGAGGCGCTTCACCCATCAGCGGCCAGTCAATGGCCAGATCCGGGTCATCCCAGCGGATACAATATTCGTCTCCGGGCGCGTAGTAATCCGTGCATTTGTACTGAAACTCCGCTTCATCACTCGTCACGTAAAAGGCATGGGCAAAGCCCGGCGGCACCCACAGTATCTGCTTGTTGTCTTCGCTCAGCGTTGCCCCCACCCACTGGCCAAACGTAGGCGAGCTTTTGCGCATGTCCACGGCCACATCATAGACTTCGCCGCGGGTGACCCGCACCAGTTTGCCCTGGGGCTGGTTCAATTGGTAATGGAGGCCACGCAGGATGCCTTTCGCTGACAGGCTATGGTTGTCCTGCACGAACGTGTAATCACCACAATGCCGCTGGAACTCGTTCTGCCGAAACGTCTCCAGAAAGAAACCGCGCTCATCGCCAAAAACCTTGGGGGTAAGCAGGACCACGTCAGAAATGTTAAGCGGCTGATACTCCATACCTTGAACAGTCTCCAGCAGAGAAAATTGGGGTTATCGTAACGAAAAATCTTCAAAGGCGAGGGTCAGATTCGGATTATAGGCGGGATCATTCGCCAACTCCTGCGCCCAGCACTGCTTCATATAGGCCACCTCTGCGGCAAAGCGTGCCTGTTTTTCCGGCGTGTCTTCCTTACCGCGAGACACCGATTCGTGATGATAAGCCTCGGCATAAGGCGTCCACACATTCCGGTACCCGGCTTCACGAACTTTCAGGCATAAATCCACATCGTTGAACGCAATCTTTAGGTGCTCTTCATTAAGACCGCCCACTTGCTCAAAAACGCTGCGGCGCAGCAGCAGGCACGCACCCGTCACGGCTGAAAGATTCTGTGCCAGCATCAGCCGGTAGAAATATCCGGGTGCCTCGCGGTCCGCATACTTATGGGAGTGGCCCGCCACGCCACCAATGCCAAGAATCACACCACCGTGTTGCAACTTATCGTTCGGATAATAGAGCTTTGCACCCACACATCCCACCGAAGGCCGCACCGCGTGACTGACCATTTCCGACAGCCACCCAGGATTGATAGGCTCAATATCGTTATTGATCAGCCCCAACACACTGCCCCTCGCGTGGGCTGCTCCAAAATTGTTGATGGCAGAATAATTGAACGGGTGATCCCACTTCAGTACCCGCACACGCGGGTCCCTCCCACAAACCTCATCCATATAGGCAAGGGTTTTCGAGCAGTCGGTCTGGTTATCGAGAATCAGCAGCTCGAAATTGGCATACTCGGTGCGTTCAAGAATGGCATCAACACAAGGTTGCAGAATCTCAACACCATTGCGCGTTGGCACCAACAAACTTACCAGGGGGGAAGGTTCCGGTAGTGGATAGCGAACCCGAAGCGTATTGGGGAACTGGCCCATAACGGCCTCTGCCCCCTCACCCTGTTCAGCCAGATAACTGTTAACAGCCCGAAGCGTGGCCTCTTCTGCATAGCTTTTCTCCGAGCCGGCCAGGGCCGTCGACCCCCGGGAAGCACGCCAGTGGTACAACACCCGGGGAATATGCACCACCTGCTTGCCCGGGTTTTCCAACCGGGCAATACAACGCAGCAACAAATCGTGATCCTGTGCGCCTTCAAACCCTGGCCGAAAACCACCAACCGACGCTACCAATTCCCGCTTATACACACCAAGATGCGACACGTAGTTCTGTGCCAGCAAAAGCTCCGGGTTCCAGCCCGGCTTGAAGTGAGGGTCGAAGAAATGGCCACCTTCACCAATCTTGTCTTCATCGGTATAGACGACAACTGCCTCGGGATTTTCATTTACGGCTCTGGCAACATGCAGAAGCGCATGGGGAGCCAACACATCGTCGTGATCCAACAGCGCCACCAAATCCCCGGTTGCAAGCTCCAGGGCTGAGTTACTGGCCGCACAGATATGACCATTTTCCGGCCTAAAGACCACTTGCACCCGGCTGTCCCGGGCCTGGTACCTTTCCAGAATATTCCGAACGGCAGGATTGGTAGAAGCATCATCGGCTATACACAATTGCCAATCCGGGTAACTCTGAGCCAACACGGAATCCAGGCAGGCCTCCAGGTATTCCGGTGCCGGGTTATACACGGGAACCACAATGGAAAACCGTGGCCGGGTACCCAGCCCCCGGAGCACCTCATCGGCTACTGAGTCCATCACATCCGGGTGCTGCTCCCGCCATTTTGCGTAGCCTGCGCCTGCGGTCTTTCGCTGGAAGGTCTCTTCATAGGCTGGTAAAGCAGCCGACCGCCACTTACGCCCCAAGCGACGAAGCACACTCTCTACCTCGCGCGCACTCAAGTAGTTCCAGTCTGGATGAATACCCGACAACCTGCGCGCAACCCTGGCGAGCGCAAACCCCGGCCGCCCCCAAGCCAGGCGAAAATGCTCCACACAGAACGGCTCCGCCGCTTCCGGAAAGGTCAGGACAATGCGCCGACATTCTACGGGCACATACACCAGGCGCTTGACCAAGTCGGCATTTGCTAACGGCAAGGCATACTGCGCAAGCTCCTGATGATGCTTGTCCAGCATGGTAATCTGCGCTGCCGTGCCAGCCTGTGAGGAACCTACACGAAGCTCCAGCATGTACCAACCCGGCAGCCAACGGCTACCGCGCCGAACCCACTCAGCCGGCTGGTTTGCAGAAGTCTCCACACCGGGCTCCCGCACCAGTGTTTTCACCAACCCTGAACGTTCCAGCAAACCCGGGAAACGACGAAACAAACGCCTTAACCAACCCACCATCACGATGCGGGCTGCCGGATTCGCCCTGGCCCGCCCAACAGCTGGCCTGTCTTCAGAATACAGCATTCAACCTTATCACCAACTGCAAAACTGCCTCGGCACTCAAATCCTACGAATCCCGCGCGAGGAACAGACCAGCGGGCCAAGGCCGGTACATATGCGGTCGCCGGGGCAACGGCCACGACTTCATCGTTTACCCGAATCTCGACATCCACCGGGGCATCGCCAAGATCTGTCCACGCCCAACCTGCAATTTTTCGTGGCCGGGTTTCTGTTACCACTCCATGCACCCAGGGCTTGCCCTCTTTAAAGAGCGCCAGGCGCTGTTCCAACAACCGCTCGGCGCGTCTGAACAGCCGAACGTCCTTATCGTTGAGCTCCAACATCGCTTGCCGGTGATCGTCTGAAACCTCCAGTAATTCAGTACTGGACCGGTCACCCACGTTATCTTCTCTTCTTGGAAGCTGAACGCACAAACGCTGGTCTAGCAATGCCAGGCATTCGGAGTAACGCTCGGTCGTGCCCAAAAAACCAAGAGCTTCCAGGGGCACGCGCGAGAGAATACTTGTCATCCGGTTTTGCATCCGGGGTAGCCGGTAAAACGATTCCAGAGTGTCTTTGTATCCGTTATGACGAACAAAATGGCGATACTCTGAAACCAATCGCTGGACAGGCTCACGCAGGAAGGTAATCGTGTTATTCACGCCACACAGGGGAGTATATTTGTCTGCACGGAAATGCCCCCCAATAAACGCCACGTTGGATTTGCCACACGCCGCTAAAAGACCCCAGGGGTCCGGAGCCTGTTTTTCATAGATAAACTCTTGCACCAAGGGTGACGTTTCCGCCGACCTGTGGTTGTAGTCGTAAACAATACGACGAGCGCCATACACCTGCTCTGCCGCCTTACGAAAACTGGTGCCTGCCGTTTTCGGTACATGAATAAAATTGAGTATCAACAGTTTTACACCTTGGTTAACTATGTGTTGCATCCCTGAATCAGCTCGGTTGCGAGAAAACTCTCACCGATATTCCAGATTCATACAGGCACTCAGTCCATCCACCATTGCCTGCAAGGAATAGATTTCTTCTACTCGGGTGCGACCTGCCGCACCAAACGTCTTAAGCCTCTCGGGATTTTCAACCAACTCTTCGATGGCATCGGCAACGGCCGCTGTATCACCAAACGCCACTAGCCGCCCAGTCTCTCCACTAATCACCAACTCCGGCAAAGCACCATGGCTGTAGCACACAACCGCCCGGCCGGCCGCCATGGCTTCAAGTACCGATCGCCCGAAGGATTCCTCAAAGTTCGAAAGATTTATCACCACATGCAACCGGGCCATGGCCTCGGCTGGTTCTGGTATGTATCCCGCAAATACCAGATTCTTCGGCAACTCACCGCGTTGAGCTTTCGCCTTTAGCTCAGCAACATGGGCGTTGTCCGGACCAATCAACACGCAGGACACCGGCGCCTTCCGCTGCTCTAGCTCTCGCGCTACTTCCACAAAATCGTGCAAGCCCTTTTTCGGCAGGTTACTGCTTACCATGCCTACCTGCAGAACCTCACTATTCGGCATAGGCACCTGAAACGCGTCTAACCCAACCACGTTAGGTACCACGCAACACTCGGCTGCCTGATAGTAACCGGCGAGATAACGGGAATTGGCAATCAGCACATTCGCACTTTCCAGAGCATGTTGGCGCACTTGCTCCGGGTTGGCGTTAAGAGCTTCACAAAGCGCAGGATCATGAGCTGGCAGTTCCCGGGCATGAACAAACACAGGAACATCACAAGCTTTGGCTGCAAGGACAGGTTCCAGATGCACCAGCGTATTCAAATACACACGGCTTACTTCGTACTCTCGCAGCCAATGCTCCAGACAACGAAGGGTAACCGAACTGGCTTCTGCACCCTGCTGCCACCAAGCCATGGGTAGCACTACCAACCTCGAACAACGGGCGCGCACCCGCTCAACGTAATGCCGATTTGCCGCTTCTGGCAGCACCACAAACACGTTCACTGCCAGCTTGGCGAGGGCCTCAAGCACATCCAGCAGGCTTCGCTCCGCCCCAAACACGGTCTCGCCCGCCTGATGGCCAAATACCATTAACCAGGGACTATCCGAGGATACTGACTGCCCGGCCTCCGTGGGATCCGGCACCGGTACGCTGGGATCATACCCGCCATTGCGCAACCACTCCGCCACCTCAAGTGCGCCTGGCCGCTGCTTGCTATGCATATAAACCCAGCCCGACACACTGAACGCGGGCCCAGGATCTCGCCCTTCAGCGGCGCCCGTTTGCCACCAGTGCTCAAAGGCATCCACGTTTGCCTGCTGTAAATCCGGATAACGGCGAACGTACCAGGCGGCATCAAACCATCCGGATTGCTGAAACCAATCCTGCAAGGTGAGCTGTCGCTTCTGGCCCCGCGCCAAATATAGGTCTGTGCACCCGGCGGCACGCGTATGCCAACGGTGAGCCGAATCCATGTAATTCTTCCGAAGCCCACCAAACTGCGTAATCAGATGAGTTGGCCCTGCCTGGCTGAGTGAGCCGGCCGCAGCTCGACCAAACGCCAAAGGCACACCCGGTACAACCTCCTGAATAGCCTCCCGGCCCCAAGCAGCCATAATGCGGTAGTAATATTCGGTATCTGCATTCACCCGAACCTCTTCCCAGAAGCCCAGCTGCTCAACCACCGAGCGGCGAATCATCAAAGAAGACACATTTCGGTAAACCCAACTCTCTTCCACCCGCCAGCGGCCAAATACCAGATCATCATCGGCACGCACCCAATGGGAGACGGATGCTTTCAGGTCATTTCTCTCCAGCAACACCGCTGCCTGAAGTTCGAGTTTCTGAGGATGAGACCAGTCGTCGGCATCTTGAACCGTAAGAAACTCTCCACTAGCCGCCGCCATTCCTTTGTTTCGGGCGCCATAGGCTCCTGCGTTTACAGGCTGGCGCAGCAGGCGGAAACGACGCCCTATCCCCGTAAACCGGGCACAAAGTGCGTCGGCTAATTCTGAAGAATCGTCGGTACTGGCATCATCCACCACCAATACTTCCAGGTTTGGCCAGGTTTGCTGGTGCAAAGAACGCAACGCGGTTTCCAAACCGGGCCCGGCATTAAAAACCGGCACAATCACTGAAATTAGAGGGTGATCCTGATCTTGAGGGGCCGGCACACAATCAGCCGGTGCCCGCAAACAATCGAAAGCAGGCCCAATCACGTCCTCAAAAAATGCCAGCGGCAGCAACTCGTTTGCTACATACCACTCGTTCAGATCAATCAAACGATCATCCAGATCCTCCCCCGGAGATGTCATTGCCCGAAGATTACAACGAGCCAGCACCGTATCGGCAAAATTCGGAAAGCCTGCCTGCAACACCGTAAGAGCTGAGTCAGCTTCTGCCATTCTGCCAAGTTTCAGCAAAGCCTCTAACAAAACCAAAGCAGGACCAACATGCACCGGGGCTTTTAGGCAGCGAGACTGCAATACAGCCAATACATGCGCCACCTGTTCCAACTCGTTGCACCATAAGTACCAGCGCCCCAGCGCCCAACGGGCACAATCCTCCTCAAGCTCGTTACCATCGCCCTCCAGCAATCGCCGGAGCTTCAATTCCATAATGCCAGACAGGCCGCGCCACAAGTGGTAGTCGTAAATCTCGGCGCGGTTCAGACAGGGTTGGCGGCCTTCCGCTTTGCCGTGGCGAATATAATGCTCCCAGGCATCCATACCCGCCCGGGCAACATCCGGGTAGGCTTGCAGGTACCATTCTGGGTCGAAGGTGGAAACTTCAGAACCAATAACCTCCGTAGTAGTGGCTTTACATTCTCCCAGAAGGGATTTAAGCCAACCTAGGCGTATCAATTATGCACTACTCCGTCATAACAATTTTAGCCAACTTTCCTGATTATGCACTTCCCTAAACACATATAACTCCGTCAGGGATTATTCATATCGTAAACCATGCTCTACAGTCTCAAATCAGACTCAGCTACCGGCAAAACACCTTTTAAATCATAAATAACGCCGCGCTGCGTCAAATAGGCCCGAAAATCTCTTACATTCATGGTAAGGTATTCTGTGTGTGGTACCGCAATTATCAACCCATCATATTGTCCAACCTTCGGTTCAACAATTAGCTCAACTCCCAACTCCGACTTCGCTTCTACAGGATCTGCCCAACAATCTACAACATCTACATTACAGCCATATTTATTCAGTTCTTTAACCACCTCTATCACTTTCGTATTACGCAAATCAGGGCAATTTTCTTTAAATGTTAGCCCCATAATCAAAATGTTTGAGCCAGAAATGGCTTGGCCAGAACGAATCATCGACTTTACCATTTCAGAAGCAACATACTTTCCCATGCCATCATTGACACGACGCCCTGCTAATATGATTTGAGGATGATAACCTAATGCTTCCGATTTATGGGTAAGGTAGTATGGGTCAACACCTATACAATGCCCTCCGACAAGCCCAGGCTTAAATGGAAGAAAATTCCATTTCGTACCTGAAGCCGCAAGAACCTCGCATGTATCAATATTTAAAAGACCGAAAATTATAGCGAGCTCGTTCATTAGAGCGATATTTAAATCACGCTGCGTATTTTCGATGACTTTTGCTGCTTCGGCAACCTTAATCGAACTTGCTAGATGAGTTCCAGCGGTGATAATACGCGAATACAGCTCATCAACCCTTAGAGCAACCTCAAAAGTAGATCCAGAAGTTACCTTTTTTATATCTTCTAAGCGATGCGCCTTATCACCAGGATTGATCCTTTCAGGACTATAGCCTACATAAAAATCCTCATTGAACTTTAAACCAGACACCTTTTCTAAAACTGGAACACAGACCTCTTCAGTTGCTCCAGGAAAGACTGTCGATTCGTAAATTACTAGATCGCCCGGCTTTAAAACACTAGCTATGTTTTCACTTGACTTGATCAATGGACTTAAATCAGGCTTCTTGCTTTCATCAATCGGCGTAGGAACGGTAACAATGAAAATATTACAGTCTGAAATATCCTGAAGAGAGTCCGTAAACGACAAATATTCAGCTCGATCCAACTCCTCGACGGAAACTTCACGAGTACGATCTATACGTTTAACAAGCTCAGCAATTCGCTCCTTGTCTATATCAAAGCCTTTAACTGAAAAACTTTTCCCAAACGCTACCGCAAGCGGCAGGCCCACATAGCCTAGCCCAATGATCGCTATACGCTCCAAATCTCGAACCCCACTTAATTAAAAATTAAACTCAAAAACATCGAGAGACAACTACACTAAAAATTCGGATAAAATATCAAATAGTGGCCGCAAACCCAACAGAGTATCAAAACTAATGCCTATTTATCCGTTTTTTGCACCTGGAACAGAAAAATCGAAGCCAGAGCAAAACTTACTGGCTTCGCCATCATTGTATTCAGATTGGAAAGTGTACGCTTGATCAACCGACGAAAGGAGTCGGCCATTATCAGCGTCGACAGTCCGTATCATATTAAAATCCTCCGCATAAATTTCACAAAGCAGATTAACAGTTGAATCAGTGATTACTTGGTCTATTGAAGGCAAACACCGCGATTTAGAATACTTTTTTTGGAAGAAAATGGCCGGACAATCAGGATCCGCCCAACGCAAATTCAAACAATCTTCATTTGTGCTATTTGAGGGATTCTTAAAAACCTGATCACATATCCCTTTCGGAAGAAGGTTCAACATTTCAAAATAGACATCCTCCAAAGCAATCACCTTATTATAGGTAATTGGAAGCAGGTGCCATGTCTGAGGAAACAAATGAGCATCGACCCTACCATAATCTATAGTTCCAATAAGCGAGACATAATCCCGAACAAAATCCTCAAATGTAAGATTTGAAGGGTCACACCCCAAAATGCTTTCTAAATTATCAAGAAAGTCAGCCGCAGACTTCCTCTGAATTATTTTATTTTTATAAACCGAAAAAACCCGATCAACAGGGTCTCTATACACAAATATTTTGAAAGGAACACTCTGATCAATCTGCTCAGGACTCATTCCGTGAGATCCAATTTCATTAATCATACATCCTAGCTTCGGGATATCTCCATCACAACGATTCGGATATAGCTCCTTGAACAACAACTTAAAGGATGTAGATGCATTTTTTCTAATATAGGAATATAAAAAAGATATACCGTTTATCTCAAAAATAAGTTGAGGAGCAACTATCGGTCTAGATTTAACAACACTGGCCTTGTACATTACTAATTTGCTCCCAATAGATATCAAATCAGCACCTAAAAATGAACCGCCCAGAAAACCATTTAAGAATTAAAAAATCCATAACATTAACCCTAAATATCAACTTACGTAAAACATCTACTTTAAATCATCCGCGATAACATTAAGACCATTAAACAAAATATATTTACGTAGTGAGCCAAAAACAATCATTTCACCTTTGAACCTGCATTCACGCACTCACTTAACATCAAAAGAATATCCTAAATTTTTACAAAGAGAGTTGTACGAGCTCAAGGATAAAATAGAGTTACGGACAGAAGCATCAAAAATAATCTTATATTTATCATCAATCTTAAGGTCGCCGACTGACTCAGCCTCACTATAATACTCAAACCGCGCTCGATCTTTTGATGAAACACTTCGAGCCCGACTAACCTGCCAATGAGGTGCACGGTTACCACTAACAGGATGGACTGAATACTCGGAAAATTTAGTAGGTGAAAAATCAGAAGACCGACAACCCAAATAGGTACAAAGCTCCTCGAAATGAAAGAAATCGTCATAGTGGAGTTCGTCTGTCCTACAAAGAAAACTTGAGATAGATCCAGAAAGTGCTGTTTTATAAATTTCAATATATGAAATTAAACGCTGATCAAACTGCACTAAAATCTCATCGAGATTATCTGACAAAAACTGCCCGAATTCGCGAAGATCGTCACTATCACACCCCAGACGCGCTCTCGAATTGTAAGCAAAACTCGCCAAAAGCCTTATCGGATGCTTACAAGTAACCAGCCGAGCATCAGGCGACGTCCCCTTGTACCAGCGAAATAGTTTGGATCCATCAATCAATACATCTACATCGTGATGATATTCACTAACCAACCGATATACATCCGAAAGGGTATTTGTATCACTATCAAAAATTCCTGACTTTAAATCAAACGACCAAAACGAGCACTCTGGACCACAAACGGTGCAGCAAATTTTATTTGGATTATTCTCCACACCGTTACTCTCGCGAAAGCCTTTTAGAAAACGATACATCTCGGAACCGAATGTCCATCCCTTTTTTGTATTTAAAACGAAGCCAAGTACCGTCGATCCCGAGAAACTTGGTCCTACAATCTGAACAATCTTCATTAAATTACCCCTCAACTCCATTAACTACACTATTGATTAGTTTAACAGCGGTATTTTTGGCCATTGGAAAGTGCCCCCCTTTTGAAATATGCCATCTAGAGTATGTTTCGATTGACAGCGAGGCTACTTTTGAACTATCAAGAGAGTGACAAAGTTTGAGCCAGCCTCTCAAGAAGTAATCAACCTGATCTTTATGCTTCAAATCCTTAACATTGTGAGTATAAATTGTTCGAGGTATACACTGTTCGTGTTCAAAGCGTCCCAGACAATCAAATCTATACAGATATTCGTCCGGAACCTCTAACACCGAAGCGACACCAAATGCTGATTTTGCTAGCCGATCAACCTCCGCACGAGCATGATAGTTAAATAGATTAGTCTGCGGAATATCTACGATAGCCAATGCATCTTTGCTACACGACGCCATACAAAGAGAACTGAATCCACCTGCCGATGCCCCATAAAATACCGTTGGACTTCTAGACTGCAGCAACGATTTGATTGCACCAACTACCGAAACACACTCCTTTAGATAATCCCTCTCGGGAGTTCCAACAAACCACCCACAATTCAAATCATCCGATAGATAGAGAGTTGGATCATTCAAGACCAATGTTGACGCACAAATGCTAGATGTCCATCTCCACCGGAAAAAATGAGGTAGAGCTACCCTATTTCTATTTAAGGCATCCTGCCCCAGTACGACCAGGTGATCCCCAAAGGCCCTAAAATTACAATGAAATTCAAACGGAACATTATCTTTGATGACTCTTAAGATGTAGCTTTCACCGATTATTATATCTTTTTCTGAAAGATTCTCTGTTTCGATTACCAAATCAGTAAAGGTTTCAGTAACTGGATTAAGCGGAGAACCTGAGGCCTGACCTTCAACAAAAACTTCTAAATGTCGCGCAACCTTTTTTTCAAACTCATTAATATTAGAGCATGGCACATTAACCGTATAATAGGATTTACTCTTCTGTGCACAATTGGAAAAAACGAGCATCTTATATGTTTTTGATACTGAATCTAAAATTTCGAAAAGATTTTCAACATCGAAAATCTGGTCATCCGTGTCAAAATACAGAGATACAATAAAGAGTATTTTTAAGTCAGTTATTTCAAAATCATTTGGCTCGAAACCAAGAAAATCATCGCTGGGACGTTTTAGGTTCGACTTTACAATTCTGGAAGTAAAGTCGAATTCCTCAAGATTAAGAGTCTCGATACACTTTTTTATGGTTGAGTTCTGATCTTTAACTTCTAAAACACAAAACCCATCCCAGGGAATTTTTCTAAAATCATTATCATATGACAAAATATTTTCCTCAATCAGCCAAATCACCAAATCTGTAATAATGGCACTCAAACCTTGATTCGTTATCAAGTTTTATTTTAGAGACTTGATCTAAAAACATAGAAACATTACCGATGTCAAAGTTCTTTATCAATTCAGGCTTAATATTCCAATAGGCAATATCAATTAATCTTGACCTTAACTGCGCATCAAATCGATACCCTATTAATTTTGCTGGCACTCCGGCAACTATCGAATATGGTTCCACATCTTTAGTTACTACGGAGCAAGCCGCAACAATCGCACCATCACCTATATTGACCCCAGACATTATGTAGGCATTATCTCCAATCCAGACGTCATTATTAATTTTTACTCTAATTCTCTTTTCAGGTTCTGCGAATTTTAAACTCTCTCCGTTAGAGTTAACCTTAAAGAAAGGGTTTGTTGAGATCGCATTGAAATCATGCGCACCTGAACCAATGGTGACATTCCGCCCAATGCTACAGTAGCGTCCAACTAATACATTGGATCTAATAAACCCTCCATTCATATAGCTTGAGAAACCAAAACTCACACCACCATGCATCTCGACTCGACCGATCATTACATTGTCTTCGAATCTAAAACTCACGTGAGGTATAAAGGATTGATCATACCTAAGATGGGAATTCAACCTTTTATTCATCAATCAGTCCAGTACGTTATAATTCTGATCGCGATTTCAACTAACTACAGAAATATTCGGTTTCACAGTAACCTACGAAAGATAAATCGAGAAAAATAAATAGTTCGAAATTATCATTTAAATTAAGCTAGGCGTTAGAGTTTTACCCAACACAATGCAAGACAACCTTTTCTGCATCTTTAGATCGTAATGTTAGCTCTGACAAGCGCCTTTCGTATTGATATATCAAGCTGAGCAATGATTTTATCTACGGAATAAACATTCTTTGAATCAACTCCGGCGCTACTTACTCTTGACCATAGCTCTTCTCTTTCATACAGATTCTTACACACTTCGCCTAATTCTTCAGGCGTCGCCACTTCAACAGATAGAGGCGAGAGGTATTCGCTTAATGATTGTGGCATTGGTCTATGTACAACGGGTGTCCCACATAATACTGACTCTACAGGAACCATTTCGAACGTAGCTCCTGGCACTAAACAGACTGTCAACCTGAATCTATTAAGTAGCTGTTCTATGTCAGTTGTATAAGGAAGTACATTTATATATTTATACGGAACTCCTTCTGTATGATAGTGGCGTAGAGCATATATATTGACGTGTGGAAGCTTAATCTTTATTTGTTCAAGCCATGTACCAAGGTTCCCCATGACAAGATCGCTGTTTTTTAACTTAGCTAAATCACCTAAAAATATACCTTCACGCTCTGCATAGGGGATTGACTCAGATGCACTTAGGGAGATTGTTTTTGGAAAAGGAATAATAAACCTTCGAGTTTTTTCCTCAAAGAAATACTGCGTGGAATTTGAAAAACTTGCAAAGAATACTCGTGGACAATTATATCTTGCATTCAAATTTTCAAGAGTGTCCTGAATCCACTTAGTTCTTTCTGGATTTAAATTGAACGAAAGATTTACCGCACAAACACACCCCAATCTAGCCAGATTGTTAATTAAGTCGATCGTTGTTGAAAAATCCGGTCTATTTGGGTCCGGAGCATAAGCAAGACAAAAATCATAATGTTCGGTTGTATTAAATTTTTCTATATCGCTCAAGCATAATATTTCAACTGAATGTCCTAAACTTTTGAAATACTCTGAAAGCAAACTAGAGCTTTTATACACTCCACCTTTTTGGTTTATTTTGAACCGACCTATTACTAAGATCTTTAGAAACCGTTTTAGGTGAAAGGTATTCCATTTGAGCGAACTTACGACAACGTTCTGTTGTTTTTTTGTATTATGTCTAGATTCCGCCTCATTCTTTGAGCTGTGTTTGTATATCGATAAAGTCTGGCTATTTTCAGACTCTATAATCTCTCCCTTTTCGTGTCTAATTACAACAAACGGTACCTGTTGACGCTGTCCTAATCTAGCAAAATATACATCGGCCATGTTCGGAGTTTCAAAATCGTCAAATGAAACGTCGATGTGACTCGTATGAAACCCCATACATCCGGTGCCTAGAATATGGACTGGTGTATCGTAAGGCCTAGGTGCACCAAATGAAAAAACACGTCGGGAACTACTATCATAATAGTCGTTGAATGGCTCCAGGATTACACTTCCATGCCAACCAACTACCACAGGATATTTGGATGAAATGATTTTTTCTTTAATTCTACTCACAAAATCTTTTGGGTATATTAAATCGTCATCGCATGTGAAATAAAATCCCTCATGGTCATCTACCCAAAGAAACTTTCCTGCATCACCAATATCTCTATTAAAATCTTCTGATCTTTTATATTTTACTTTAGGGTTGTTTGTAAGAAATTCAGGAACTTCATCGTATCTATCTAAGAAAACACCTATGCCATCGACTTGATCAATAAGCGAGTCAATCGTAGACTTCAGTGATTCAGCACGCTCTGGAATTGAAGCAATACCAACAAATGCAGCGTTAGATTTGAAAATACTGTTTTCTTGGATATTTCTTTGGTATGCCTTTACTGAAGCATTAAATTTTAATGGAAACGAATATTTTTCTTGGCTTTTGTTTTTATTATTAGATATAGAATCACTTAACAACCTCTCTTCTTGAGATTTGCCATTTAGTTTCTTTCGACAAGATATAATATTTGCAGAAAAAAGATTTCGGCCATATATCTCTGAAGATCTTTTATATAGATTCAGCGCCTTTTCGAAATCACCACTTCGATATGCTTCATTCGCGGCTTCAACAATTCTGACGGTCAAACTATGAATCCTCTTTGATTTTCAATTTTCTAGAATTAGCTCGTCCAAAAAGATTATATTCGTAAAAGGGACAGAGAATAATGATAACTAGGAAATCTAATTATCTAGCTTTTTTCCAACGGTCTCCTGTCATTCATAAGGCATTGTTAGAAGCTACGAAGTGGGATTTGCTCTATTCCTGATAAAATAGATTGATGTTACATCAATTTTATATAGCTTTTGACTTTTTAAAAGGCTAAGACCGTTTCTTTATCTTGACTTAGCGTAGTCAGGCAAACTACGGATAATGCCAACCAATGCAAGGATTCACTCCTTGTATGTTTTCAAACTTAGGCAACAGGAGTTAGCTGTTTTCTCAATCAGAAAAATACGGAGCCTTCAGGGGCTAATCGAAAGCCAAGCGGCACCACGTTCGGTATCGATAAAACGTTGTTCACAAGTTATGCCACGGTTCTCGCAAGTTTTCTGCCAGCTCTGTAGTACCTGTTTTTCACCCTTGCGCTGAGCATCATCGAGGACGATATCCAATTGGTGTGCAGACAAGTATTGCAATATGCAGTTCAGCGCAGGTTCTCTCGCCTCCACATTTCCTTCCGGGTTGTATGGGCCATCTACCAATACCAATACTCGTGCCTGTCTACCCTCGTATAACTGCGCAATGCGGCTAAGTTTACTACTGTAGTCGTAAAACAAAGCGCGGTCGTTATGCTGGCCGTTTGAGATGATTGGAACCAGTGGTGCTAAGACCAGATCAACCAAATCTGCAAGCCCTTCTCTCGCCAAATCAGCTTTTGTTTTCTGGTAATGAGTTTTGTTCTGTTCAAAGCTCAGAATTCGTTGGGGTAAGTCGTAGCTGTCGTATTTTCCCAACGTGCCAGACGCTTCGCTTTGGGTGTCGTAGGCGATAGACCTATGGTCACTATTAGTAATTTTCTGGCTACTTTTGTTCGCGATAACTCTGGCCATCAGAACGGTCGATGTGCCGCTACCAAACTCGATGATCAGATCGTAGTTCTTATGCTCAATAGCTCGGATCAGATGAACGGCCAAATCAGCACCAATAGCCCATTGGCCATACTCCAAGGGTTGAGTGCCCGTTTCGAAGTAGTGCTCCAAGCTGGTTACGCTCTGAATGTGCCGGCGCTGGTCAATGAATGACCTTGTAACGTGCTGGCCCAGAGCATTGGTTGCCTGTTGTAGCTGATTGGATTGGTTGAGGAACAGTTGCTCAATTTTCTGTTCCAAGTGACTCAGTTCGTTTTGCCCTGCGGCCGGGCTTTGCTGTGGGTTCTGCTTATCGAGTTCTGTTGCTTCAAGCGCGGCTTTCAGTTGCTCTATTTCAGATTTGAGCTTCGCGTTTTCCGCCTGCAGCTCTTCCGCCTGGACTTTCTGGCTGCGGAACCAATTCTTGTGGTCTTCCAAAGCTTTGTTTGTTTCGGCCAGCTCTTGTTTTAATTGTGCCAACTCGGTTTTGGCGCGCTGCTCTGTTTTTGACTTTTCACTCAAGGTCGCTTCTGCAAAGTCCAGCTTCTGATTAAAGGCATCTCGCTCTTGACAAAGCTCTTTCAGATCGCGGTTCCTGGCCTCCAGCTGTCCTTGTAGAGACCGAGCAGTTTCTTCAAGTTCTGCGATCTTGTCTTTCAGCGGATTTCTGGATATCTGCCAAGAGGGCCAATCTGGATCTTGCTGGCTCGATCTCACAACATCGTAGCCATAGTCGGCTAACAATTGTATTGTTTCCTCCACGGCCGGGCTGCCCTGGTAGTAGGGCTCCGGATTAGAGGCCATGTGAATTTGAGAGAACTGTTTGAGCTGATCACTATTGATTAGTGCCTGAACAATCGCATGTTCTTCTCCAGGGCACTGCAAAACCAGCATTGCGGGCTGTCCAGCTTCAGGGCTTTGGTCTGCCAAGAGTTGTTCAGGGCTTAGCGTAGTTACCCTATGTGTTGCGATTGTTTTCAAACCCGGAAATAGGGCTTTTAAACCTGTGGGCAAATGCAGGCTACTGGCCTCAGGCAGGTTATATACATACAAATGGTTATTGGCTGAGTTACACGCGATGGCCGCTTCTACTACGGTTACGCGAGGCTCGCCAGATGTCTTCTGCCTAAGATTCTCCGCGAGCTCTGGGTTCGGTTCTACCAGGACAATCCGCTCAGCCCCGGTCTTCAACCAATCAGATAGTTCTGTGGCCTGGCCCGCGCCAATATGAAGAATGGTGTGCATAGCTCGCCCCTTCTAGTTCAAACCGCGCCCGGCGCAGGCAAAGACGGATGATGATAGGCGCTCATCGCTCGCCCTTCGTTTTGTCCAAATTTGATGTAATGGACCAATGGATTGATGCCTTCCTCTGCCACATCCGGGTAGTTGTTGAGGTACCACTGGGTATCAAATTCCGGGCTTGGATTGCGACGCTCTTCCGCTCCAAACTTGAGGTAGTGCTCAATGGGGTCTGCGCCGTTTTCCGAAACATCCGGATAACTCTTCAGGTACCATCCTTCATTGAACATTCCGGATTGCCGCACCAGGTCCGCCTGTTTTTTCACAGCTTTTTTTGCGGTATTTCTACGGAATGGTCGTTTTAGGGCTCTCACCGGCGCTGTCGCTTTCCAGGCAGCACTTGATTTGAAGTTGTTCAGCTCTGTTTGAAGGCGCTTGATTTGGTGGTTAGCAGCCTCCAGGGCATAGTCTTGTTGTTCACGGTATCCGGTGAGTTCAGTTTCGAGGTTCTGCCTCGCTATGAACTGGCTTTCCAGCTCTTCCTGTACAAGATGAAGTTGCTCCAACAATAGCGTGTTTTCTTCTTGGCTTTGTTGTAGTTGCGGCTTTAATTCTGACAATTGAGCGCCGAGCTCCGATTGCTGCAGTTGAAGTTGAGCTTCAGTTCCAGCCAGCTTCTCTTCCAGTTCTTTATGGCTAAGCAGCTTCGCTTCCAACTCTTCCTGTACCAGGTGGAGTTGTTCCAGCAGTAATTGGCCTTCGTCTTCGGCTTTCTTCTTTTCCGCTACCTGATCAGACAGTTCTCTCTGAAGTTGCCCAATCTGTTGGTCACGGCTATTCAGATCTCCGCGAAGCGCAATGAATTGCTCGTTGGCTGCGTTAATGTCCAGCTCGGGCGCTTGGTAGCTGTAATCTTCCAAAGGGAGTGAGCAAGCTTCTACCTGGGACAATAGATGGTTTATGTCAGGATTTAGCCGCAACACGTGGCTTGCCATCAGTTGCTCCAGCAGAG
>Ga0079224_100002147_pt1 | contig 23635 bp, 17 predicted proteins | sample Stecom2015_FD_80414 | JGI IMG/M metagenome (GOLD analysis project Ga0079224, IMG submission 80414) | Agricultural soil microbial communities from Utah to study Nitrogen management - Steer compost 2015 | ecosystem: Environmental > Terrestrial > Soil > Agricultural land | place: USA: Utah... | reverse complement strand
TGCCAGGACTGCCCGACCGAGGAGACCCTTCCGCCACCCCGGTTCTACCGCCTGCGCACCTACCCCTCGTACAAGCAGGAGATGGGCGTGCAGGCCCTCGTGGACGCGATCGAGGTGGCAGACGACGACGGCTGGCTGATCTTCGTCTTCCACAACGTCTGCGAGGAAGGCTGCAAGCCGTACTCCATCCACCGGGACGACTTCCTCGCCCTCGTCGAATGGATGGACCGACACCGCGTGCGCACCCGCACGGTGACCTCGGTGATCCTCGGTGAGGAGCCCTGCGAGGATGGAGACGGCGACGGGGTCTGCGACGAGGAGGACAACTGCCCCGACCTCCCCAACTCCGACCAGGCGGATGCCGATGACGACGGCATCGGCGACGCCTGCGACGAACCGGTGGAGCCCGAGGTCCCGGAGGAGCCGGTGGACGAACCGGACCCGCCCGGACCCGAACCCGAACCCGAAGCACCCCACCCGCCGCGCCGAACGAGGCCGTCCTCTCGCCGCGCTTCCGGCTGCGCGAGCGCCGACGCCGAGAGCGCGAGCCTGGCGTTCCTCGTTCCCGCTCTCCTCGCCCTCCTGCGCCGTCGCCGCCGCCCGTGATCCTCGCCGAAGGCGCAGCGCCTCAGTGCAGCCGGAGCGCCTGTCCCAGGCGCTCCGCCAAGGGCTCGAGCTCGAGACTGGGCTCGACCATCACGGGGAGATGCCGGCCGGTGACCTCCGACGTCACCGCCACCGCGGTCTCGCGCGCGATGCGGGTGAGCCACACACGGTGACCCGCCGGGATGGCCGAGAGGAGGCTCTCCCAAGCGTCGGCGGGAACCTCGCTCTCCCAGTCGCGCTCGCTGGCGGCGAGGCCCGGCGTCTCGGCCCGTCCCAGGCCGAACGCGCGGGCCGCGTCGGCCGCGGCGGTGGCGCGCGCCCGTTCGAGCTCCGTGTCGGCGGAAAAGAGGAGGGAGAGCACGGCGGGATTTCCCCCGACGATCTCGGCGCCCCGCGGGGGTTCGATGCGGCGGCACTCCTGCTGCAACCAGGCGGCGAGCGTGCGCGGCGGCCCCTCGTAGGCGATCTCGACGCTGCGCCGACGCAGGCGCTGCGCGCGCAGCACCGCCCAGAGGATTTCGCCGCGGCTTCCCTGGCTGCCGAGAAAGACGTGGGCGATCGAGGGCCCCATGGCCGACCGCGGTGCGGGAAGGGTGCGCACGACCGAGCCATCGTCGAGGCGGACCTTGATCGCGGCCGCGCAGCAGGCCAGCCGGCCGCCCTCCACCCAGCGCCCGGCATTGGGCCCCTCGAGCCACTCCCGCACGGTGCGCCGCAACACGGAGGGGGGCTGCGGCCCCAGCGTGAGGCCCCGCGTGCGCAGCCGCTCCTCGACGCGCCAGACGGAAACGGTGGAGGGGATCTCGATCCACATCGCAGCTTCGTCGATGCTTCCGATTTCCTCGATCATGTCTCGAATTTCCCCGGGTTGAGGATGCCGGCGGGATCGCAGGCCCGCCGGAGCGCACGCAAGACCCCCATCCCCTCGTCGCCGAGCTCCTGCTCGAGCCAGGCCGCCTTTTGCAGGCCCACACCGTGGTGGTGGCTGAGGGTGGCGCCCTCGTCGCGCGCCGCCGCCAGCGCCGCCGCCCAGGTCGCCTCGTGCTGCCCGAGACCCCGGTCCGGATCCTCGGCCGCGCCCAGGAAGGTGAAGTAGATGGAGCAGCCGTCCGGATAGGCGTGGCTGAAATGGGCCATGCAGAAGGCGTGGGGTGCCACCGCCTTGCGCACCGCGTGGTAGAGGCGCGCAACCCCGCCCCAGCCGATGGCGAGTTCCAGGGTGTCCACCCAGCCGCCCATCTCGAAGACCGTGGGGAAGTGGCGCGCACTCTCCCAGCGGTGGCGCATCCACCGTTCGCCCGGCGCGGGACCGAGGTCCTTTCCCTCCGAGCGCGCACAGACCTCGGCGGCGGCACGCGCCTCGGCCTCCACCTCCCAGGCCTCGCCCTCGTGTCCGAGCACGAGGACCGCCGAGCGGCGCAGGCGCGCGAGACCGTTCAGCGCGCGCGGATCCCAGAGCGCGAAGTTCCACAGCCGCCGGAGCGGCACCGGTCGCGGCGTGCGCGGCCAAAGCTCGCGCAAACCCGGCGGTCTCCGCGGTGCGCCCTCCCCCTCACCCCAGGGTGGGAACGACAGGAGCGTGTCGATCGGATCGTAGAGGCGCAACACCGAGGGCCGCGCTCCGCTCTGCAGGATCTCCCGCATCGCATCGAGTGCGTTCTCGATCCGCGGAAAGCGCCACGCCCGAAAACGCGAAACGGCCGGGCGCGGCCAGATGCGGAAGGTGGCGCGCGTGACGAGGCCGAGGCTGCCCTCGCTGCCGCAGAAGAGTTCGACCCAATCCGTACCCGGCGTCGGCCGCGCCGGATGCACGATTTCGCCGGTGCCGAGCACGCATTCGAGCTCGACCACCATGTCTTCGATTTTTCCGTAGCGCGAGGAGTTCTGTCCGGCGGAGCGGGTGGCGATCCACCCGCCGACGGTGGAGCCGCCGATGGAGGCGGGCGCGTGGCCGAGCGTGAATCCCTCGCGCTCGAGCATCGACTCGAAGTCGGCGCCGAGCACCCCCGCCCCCACGGTGGCCTCCATGCGCTCGCGATCGGGCGGGTCGAGGTCGGCCAGCCGCCTCGTATCCACGGCGAGGGCGCCCGCCTCGAGGGCGACGACACCGCCGAGCACACCGCTCCGTCCCCCCACCGGAACGACCGGGATGCCCCGCTCCGACGCCCAGCGGAAGATCCGCGCCGCGTCCTCTGCGTGGCTCGGGTAGAGCACCGCCTGCGGCGCCGGCGGGTAGAGCCCCTTGCGCCGCCAGAGGATCGCGCGCGGCCACATGTCGCGGCTCGCCTCCAGGCGGTCTTGGGGGGAGACGGAGATCGCGTCCGGCCCGAGGATGCGCGCGAGGTCGGAGAGCAGAGCCCCCGAGGGCGCCGGCAACTCGCCGAAGGGTTGGAGCTGCGGGAATCGACTCATGGCGGCGAGAGCTGGCGGCTGCGCTCGGCGAGCCAGTGGGCGAGTTCCATGAGCGGGACGCCGGTAGGGCATGCCTCCTGCGCGGCACGGAGATCGGCGGGGCGCAGACGACGAAGAATCGACCGAAGCCTCGGGAGGTCCACCGACGAACGAGTGAACTGGCGCGGCAAGAGCGAGGCGCCGTCGTAGACGTGGCGCGGGAGTTTGGCGAGGTGGGGATCGAATGCGTCGCAGAGGCCGCATGCGATGCACCGGCCCGCGGCGCTCAGGGCCGCCCGGTCCCGCGCCCGCGTCGGGACGAGCCCCTCGGCGCGGTAGTTGTCGAAGAAGCGCTCGATGCCACCGCGCGACTGCACCACCGCCTTGAGAGGGCGCACCACGAGCGCGCGGTAGGCGAGGTAGAGCTTTTCGAAGCGGCTCATCCCGATCCCTCGGGAAGATGCGCTCTCGCCTTCCCGACGGCCACGCGCGCCGCCCACCGCCCCGCGAGATAGCCCGTCATCAGGGCGACCCCCATGGCGCTGCCGTCGCGCGCGGGATCGTGGCCCGCGAGCAGATCCCCGCAGGCGAAGAGGCGCGGATCGATGGTACGTCCGCCTTCGTCCACCGGACGCAGCCGCGCGTCGGTCCGCACCCCCGCACGGAAGAACGGTTGCTCATCGACGAGGTCGTGCGCGGTCAGGCGGAAGGTGGAGGCCCGCCGCGAACCGGGCAGCTCCACGGGGAGATCCAGGAGGGGCTCGCAAAGAACGCCGTTTCGGCCGATCCCTCCCGCGAGGTACTTGCCCGTGGCGAGGACCACCGCTTTCGCCCGCAGGGGCCGGCCTTCGATCGGCTCGGTGCGCGCGACGACCTCGGGTCGAAAGAGGTCCGCGGAAGGAAGCCGGGGCTCGGCGGAGCGCAGAAGGAGCGCATCGACGTCGCGGGGGCGCGCGGCCCGCACCTCCCCGTGCTCGATCTCCACTTCCTCCCGTCGCAGCGCCTCGTCGACCATCGCCTGCAGGCGCAGACCGTGCACCGAAAGGCGCGTGGCCAGGCTCTCCGCGGCCGGGAGGAAGAGCTCGGATTCCACCAGCCCGAGCACGTGGGCCGGGCTCCGGCGCGAGAGCACCGGCGGGAGAAGGAGGCGATCGATCCCCGCGGGCAGCGTGCGCTGCACGCTGCGGACGAAGGCGATTGGATCGTCGTCGATGCGCTCGGCGATCTCGAACGGGCGGAGGAGCTCGTCCCCGGGCGCGAGGAAGTCGCAGGCCACCGGCACGAAGGCGCGCGACAGGCCCGCGCGCGCGCACGCCTCTTCGAGCAGGCGCGCCCAGAGCGCGGCGTCCCATTCGAGGTGGTTGCGAAAGCCCACCACGCCGATGCGCTCCGCGCGGAGGGCGAGGTCGGCGCCGACCACCGAAGCGAGCGCGCCGCCGGTGAACTTGAGCGTGCCCATGGACGTGGGCAGGCAGCGATTCGGTTCGGTCGGCGCGACGAAGCCGACCTCGGGGAAGACGTCCTCCGCGAAGGCGAGCACCTCGGGAAGGCGACCGAGCTCGTCCCGGACGACGCCGTAGGGGTGGTCGGGGCGGCTGCCCGCGAGATGGTGGACGCAGGCCTCCAGCGAAAGCTCCTGGCCGCGCGGACGGTAGGGGCTCGCGAGCGGATCGGGCGCGACGTCGAAGGCGCCGGAGGAGAGCGCCGTGGCGCCCGGTGCCCGGCGCACGAGCACGACCCTCGCCCCGCGGCGGCGCGCCGCGATCGCCGCGGTGGCGCCCGCGATCCCGCCACCGACCACGAGCACGTCGACATCCCGCACCGCCGCCATCAGGGCCCCTCCGCGACCGACACCGACGCTTCCTCGTATCGTTCGACGCCGGGTGACGACGAGCCGGGTGCGGGGGGCGCCTCCTCCACCGAGCTCGGGAGGTCCTGTAGAGCGCCCGCACCCAGATGCTGCAAGCGGGAGAGCTCCTGCTGCGCCGCGGTGGGGCCGACGAGGACGCCGCGCTGCCCCTTCCAGCGGAGTTGGAGCAGGGAGGCGAGCTCGTTGCGGTAGGCGCGGCCGTCGAGGTCGAGCTCGCGCGCCAGCACCGCCGCCGCCACCTGGGCGCAATCGCTGCCCTGGCATGGGCCCATCGCCAGGCGGTTGCGCCGCCGGAGATCGAGCAAGCGCCGCGCCCCTTCGTGTCGGATGGAGAAGACGAGCTCCGCCGCGATGACCTGCTCGCAGCGGCAGACCGGAAGGCGAAGCCGCGGATCCTCGGCCACCATCTCGCAGATCGCGACGGCGTTCTCGCCATGCCGCTGCGCGATGCGCGCCACGGTGGGCTCGGGGAGCCGGTACGCCTCGGCGAGGGCGCGCACGTCGGGAAAGGAAGCGCCCCCGGGTAGGGGCTCGAGGTGGGTCCGGCACGGTCTCCGCGGGATCCCCAGCCGGTCCTCGACGACGTCCACCGCCTCCTCGGCCATGATGCGGTAGGAGGCGAGCTTGCCGCCGACCATGCTCAGCAAACCCGGCGCGCCTTGCAGGGCGTGGTCGTAGATGACGTGCTCGCGGCTGAGATCATCCTCCATCTTGCCCCACTCCCAGACGGTGGGTCGGATGCCGGCCCAGGCGCGGAGGAGGCGCGCATGGCCGATGCTCGGCACGCTGCGCTCCACGGCCTCCCAGAGGTAGCGGACCTCGTCCTCGTGGATGCGGATGTCGTCGGGGTCGCCGTAGAAGTCGTCGTCGGTCGTGCCGATGACGGAGGTCTGTCCGTGCGGCATGACGAAGACCTCCCGTCCGTCGGCCGCCTGGCAGAGGATGGCGTAATTGGAGACACGACGGTCGAGGGTGAGGTGCACGCCCTTGCCGCCGCGGATGCGCAGCTCCACCCCGGCACGTCGCGCCACCTTCGGCGCCCAGGGCCCAGCGGCGTTGAAGACGATGCGCGCCCGGACGGCGCGTGTCTCCCTTTTCTGGAGATCGTACAGGACCACCCCCTCCACCCGCCCACCTGGGCCGCGAAGAAAATCGCGAACCTCGGTGTAGGTGGCGAGATCGGCGCCGTGCTCGCGTGCCGAGAGCGCGTTCAACGCACAGAGCCGGAAGGGATCGATTCCCCACTCGTCGAAGGTGATGGCGCCGATGAGGTCGCGCCGGAGCGAGGGTTCGAGCGCGTAGGCCTCCTCGGCCGTGAGGCGCGTACTCGGCTTTCCGCGCTTGTAGGGCTGATAGACGTCGTACAGGTCGAGGACCACGCGCACCGCGTAGCCCCAGAGCCTCTCCTTCACGGTGGGGCGGTCGGGGCGCTCCGCATGGATGGGAAAGAGAAACGGAATGCGAAACAGAAGGTGCGGTGCGATGCGCTGGATGTATCCCGAGTCGATGCAGGAGAGCTCGGTGACCTTGCGATCGGTGGCCAGGTAGCGCAGCCCGCCGTGGATCATCCCCGAGTTCGCCCCCGAGGAACCGGCGGCGAAGTCTCTCTTTTCCACCAGGAGGGTGCGATGCCCCCGCATGGCGGCATCGCGGGCGATGCCCGTGCCGTTGACGCCTCCCCCCACGACGATCAGGTCGTACATGGGGTCCAAGGTAGAGACGGATCCGTCGAAGGGCGAACGAAGCGGCATCGACCGCCCGGACGGGCGGCCTCGCCGCTTCGCTTCCTCGCCCCGCGAACGATGGCCGGGCTTCGGGGAGGGAGGCGCTCAGGATTCGGGGAGCACCACGCGGATGTGCAGCTCTTCGAGCTGCTGCGGGGTGACGTCGCCCGGCGCGCCGGTCATCAGGTCGGTGCCCTTCTGGGTCTTCGGGAAGGGAATCACGTCGCGGATCGAGTCGGCGCCGACCATGACCATGACCAGCCGGTCGAAGCCGACGGCGATGCCCCCGTGCGGCGGCGCCCCGTAGGAGAGCGCGTCGAGCAAGAAGCCGAACTTGCTGCGCCGCTCCTTCTCGTCGATGCCGAGCACCTGGAAGACCTTGTCCTGGACGTCGGCGTCGTGGATGCGGATGGAGCCGCCCGCAACCTCGAAGCCGTCGAGGACGAGGTCGTAGGCGTTGGAGCGCACCTTCCCCGGGTCGGTGAGGAGCAGCTCCACGTCCGAGGCCTTCGGGGACGTGAAGGGGTGGTGGAGGGCCACCCATGCTCCGTGCTCCTCGGAGTACTCGAAGAGCGGGAAGTCCACCACCCACAGCGGGGCATGGCTGCCCTCGGGGATGAGGCCGAGCTTGCGGCCGAGCTGGACGCGGAGCTGCCCGAGGATGCCGTTGACCTGCCACGCGGGTCCCGCCTGGAAGAGCAGGACGTCGCCCTCCTGGGCGCCGGCGGCTTCGTTGATGCGCGCGCGGAGTTCCGGCGTGACCATCTTGGCGAGTGGGCTTTGCACCCAGCTACCGTCGGGTCCGATCTTGGCGCGGGCGAGGCCGCGGGCGCCGAAGCTCTTGGCCACGTCCTCGAGCTTGTCGAGCTCGGCGCGGCTCATCCCGCCGCCTTGGGGCAGACGGATCAGCTTGACGATGCCGCCTTCCTGCACGGCCTGCCCAAGGAAGCCGATGCCGCCGCCGTTGGTCTCCTTGACCGCCTCGGTGACGTCGCAGAGCTCGAGTCCGAAGCGGATGTCGGGCTTGTCCACCCCGTAGCGCGCCATCGCCTCGTCGTAGGTGAGGCGGGGCAGCGGAAGCGAGATCTTCTGCCCGAAGACCTCCTCGAAGATCCGCGCCAGCAACCCCTCCATGACCTCCATGACGTGCTCGCGCGTCACGAAGGACATCTCGATGTCGATCTGGGTGAACTCCGGCTGGCGGTCGAGGCGGAAGTCCTCGTCGCGGAAGCACTTGACGATCTGGAAATACCGCTCGAAGCCGCTGACCATGTACAGCTGCTTGAAGAGCTGCGGGCTCTCCGCCAGGCCGTAGAACGAACCCGGATGCAGGCGCGAGGGCACGAGGAAGTTGCGCGCACCGCCGGGGGTGAAGCGCACGAGATACGGCGTCTCGAGCTCCCAGAAGCCCTGCTCGGTCAGGTAGTTGCGCGCGGCCTGCGCCATGCGGTGGCGCGTGTGGAAGATGCGCTGGATCGACGGGCGCCGGAGATCGAGGTAGCGGTAGCGCAGGCGAAGCTCCTCGGTGGCTTCCACATCGTCGCGAATGACGAAGGGCGTGGTCTTCGCCTCGTTGAAGACGAAGAGCTCCTCCACGTGCACCTCGATCTCCCCGGTGGGGATCTTCAGGTTGGCCTGGGCGCCGCGCGAGGCGACCCGGCCGCGCACGCCGATCACGTACTCGAGGCGGAGATCCTTGGCGCGCTCGTAGGCCTTTTTGCCGTGCCGTTCCTCGAAGACGACCTGCGTGATGCCCTCGCGATCGCGCAGGTCGACGAAGATCGCCCCGCCGTGGTCGCGCCGCTGGTGGACCCAGCCGAAGAGCACGACCTCTTCGCCGACGTTGGCGGCCTTCAGTTCTCCGCAGGAATGGGTGCGCTGCATCTCGGTGAAGGGGGAAGCCACGGCGTTCTCTCCCGTTCGGTGCGCCCGGCGCCGAACGCGCTGCGCATGGGCCGCGGGCGCTCGAAAGCGGCCATCTTCACGACGGACCGAATACCCGTCAAGGGTCCTCGTGGCCCGGCGGGCCGCCGGGCCGTCGCCCGCCGGGTGGACCGCTCGACCTTGCGGGCGGCGCAGGGGCAAGACGACCGGGCGAGAAACGAGGCCGCGCCTGCGCGCGCCCGAAACCTCCGCACGGGGCGGCGCCTGGTAGCCAGCCCGGACGGCCGATGGCTAGGTTCTGCACAGGTGACGGCGGGTACGCCCCCCGGAAGGAAGGAGATCCACCGTGATCCACATCGACGTACACCAGGAAAAAGGCGAGAGGCGAAAGATCCTTCACACGACGGAGCGAACCCAGCTCGTCACCTCCACGTATCCGCCCGGCGGGATGGTGTACGAGGAGGACGGCTTCGTCTCCAGCGACCAGGTCATCTACGTCGTCGAGGGGAGGATCGAGCTGGACGTGGACGGCGAGAAGAAGGAGATGCGCGCCGGCGAGGTGGCGGTGATCCCCGCCGCGACGAGCTACCGCTTCCGCGTGGTGGGCCGCCGGCCGACGACCCTCTTCAGCGTCTTCGGCCCTCCGGCGTATCCTTCGGACAACCGCGCCTCGTTACACGAGGAAGCGCGGTTCGACCTCGGACGCGACTACGAGCGATAAAGACGCGCGGCGCCACCGCGTACCGGAGGACGGACGATGAAGGGTAGATGGCTGCTGTGGGCAGCGATGGCGCTCGTGTCCTGCGACTGCGCCGCGGTGGGCACCACCGAGAGCAGCCTCACCATCCTCTCCTTCGAGATCCGGGAGACGGATCCGCCGGGCGACCCGCGCGGGGAGAGCCTGGTGGTGGTTCCCGGTACGCACGTCACCCTCGCTTGGGCGCTCGATGCCAATGCGCGCCGCGTGACGCTCGCCGCCAACGACGACGTGCTCGGCCAATGGGATGGCGCCGACGATCCCGGGTACTTCGTCGACGCCTGCGACGCCACGCGCTGCACGACGGCGGAGGCGAGCCAGATCCTCTACACCCTCACCGCCATCCACCCGGACGGCGCCATGGACAGCCAGTCCCTCCTCGTGACGGTGTCGTCGACGGGCCTGCAGATCCTCCATCTCGCCGTCAGCCCCACGCGCCTGCTCGGCGCCGGGACCACGGAGCTACGGTGGTCCACGGCCGGCGCCTACCTCACGGAAATCTGGGCCGAGCCGCTCGACGGCGGCGATCGGACGCGGGTCGGGGCTTTCGAGCTGCCCCTCGCCCACGAGGGACGCATCGAGCACCGCGTGTACGCACCGACCCGCTTCGAGCTGATCGCCGTCGCGCCGGACGGCTCCCGCGTTTCGGCCGATGCGACCGTCCGCCTCGGCAACGAGCCCCATTTCAGCACCTTCACGGCCACGCCCGCCTTCGTCCGGCCCGGCGAGACCACCACCCTCGCGTGGAAGGGGAGCGGGATCGTGCGGTTGTCCATCCTCCGCGACGACGGGCGGCCGCCGATCGTCGGCATCCACGGCGCAGAGGCCGAGGAGGGCACGCGCACGGTCGAGGTGCACGGCGAGGTGCGCTTCCGCCTGGTGGGCACCTCCACCGACGGGGAGACGGTGGAGACACTCTGCGACGCGTCCGGCTGCCGCGACGCGGTGGTCGAGGTCCTCCCGCCGCCGCGCACCCGCATCCTCTCCTTCCGGGCCGAACCCGCGTCGATCGCCCTGGGCGAGACGAGCCTGTTGCGCTTCGAGAGCGAGTCGGCCGACGGCCTTCGCCTCCTCTGGCAGGACGAGAGCGGGTTGCAGGAGCGCCTCTTCGGTCCGGAAGCGGAGAACTTCGAGGTGGCGCCCACGGTGAACACCACCTACACCTTGCAGGCGCTCCGCCAGGGGCAGGTGGCCTCCACCGCCATGGTCTCGGTGGAGGTCCGGCCCCGCGTGGAGCTTTTCGTGGAGACCGACGCCGAGACGGGCGGCGTGTGGGCGGGGGAGACCACCCTCGTGCGGTGGACCACGGCGGGCGCGCTCTTTCTGCAGCTCGATCTCGACGGCCGGCCGCTCGACCTCACCGGTCTCGATCCCGCGGCCGACGAGCTCGAGATCGACATCCCGGACCTCGAGGAGGGCGCGCGCCTCTCGCTCGTGCTGACCGCCTTCGGTCCGCACGCGTTGGAGACCGCTTCGCGCACCCTCGTCGTCCACCGACGCTGAAAAAACGACCGACCGGCTTGGAGGCGAGGCGGTAACGATGCCCGACCGTCGACGGGGAAATGGCAGCAACCGCCGTGTCCGGACCGTTTTTCGCGCTGGCAAGCCGGTTGCACGTCGGCGAACGGCGGCGGCGTTGGAGTTCGGCCCGGACCTCGGGTCCGGGCCCCCTGCCCCCGGAGCGGGCTGGCGGCGGCGCAGGGGGGCGGCACCGCTCCGGGGCGCAGGGTTTGTTGGGGAGGAGGACGCATGCGATACGATCCGGTGTGTGGCAAGGAGCTGAGGGGCGTCGAGGTCGTGCCGAGCGTGGAGTACAAGCGGCGTCGCTTCCATTTCTGCTCCGCGAAATGCCGCTCCGTCTTCCTCGAACGCGCCGAGCGCGCCCGCATCCGCGAGCTCTTCCGCGTCGGCGCCCTGCTCTCCTCCGGCAAGGTGCGCTGGGGCATGGCATGACCGCCTGAGCCCCGCGCAGACTCGAATGAGCACTTCGTGCGGCCGCGGGCGCGCGTCAGGTGCGGAGGGCGCGGAGGCGGAGTTGGGGGCGGCGGATGCCGCGGAACTCGTTCATCTCCAGGTGGAAGGCGAGGTCGACGCGGTCGCGGAGTTCGGGGAGGCGTTCGCCCATGCCGAAGCCGATGGCATCGACGAAGGGGGCGGCGTCGAGCTGGAGCTTGAGGTGGCCGGGATTCGTGGGCGTGGCGCCGACCACCCTCCCCCGCACCGAGGCGCCGAGCAGAGCGAGCACGGGCTCGGCGTTGCCCGCGCCGAAGGGGCCGAGGCGCTCGAGCTCGAGGCAGAGCGGCTCGTCGAGATCCTCGGGTCGCACCACGCCGTCCACCACGCAGACCGGCTGGGCCTGCGCCGGATCGAAGCGCTCCTCGGCCACGCGGGAAAGCTGCGCGGCGAAGGAAGCGATCGCCTCGCGCGCGATCGTCAGGCCCGCGGCGGCCTTGTGTCCGCCGTAGCCGAGGAGGTGGTCGGCGCAGCGCTTCAGCGCGTCGTGGAGGTCGAAGTCGCCGATCGAGCGCCCGCTGCCGCGCCCCACGCCCGTTTCGGGATCGACGCCGATCACCACGGCGGGCTTGCGGAAACGCTCCACCAGGCGCGCCGCCACGATGCCCACGACGCCCGGATGCCAGCCCTCCCCCGCCACGACCACCGAGTTTCCGTTCTGGCTGGCGGCCTGCGCGGCGGCCTCGTCGAGGATGGTGCGCTCGATGGCCTGCCGCTTTGCGTTGGCTGCATCGAGCGTCCGCGCGAGCGCCTCTGCGCGGAGGGGATCCTCGCTCAGGAGGAGCTCCACCGCCGTGGCGGCGTCGTCGAGGCGCCCCGCCGCGTTGATCCGCGGGGCCAAGCGGTGGCCGACCTGCGCGGCGGTCACCGCCGCATCGGGCTCCAGGCCCGCCACGCGCTTGAGCGCGCGCAGGCCGGGCCGGCGCGGTCGGCCGAGGCGCTCGAGCCCCGCCCGCACCAGGATGCGATTGGTGCCGACGAGCGGAACCACGTCGGCCACCGTCCCCAGCGCCACCAGGTCGAGCCACTCGCGGAGGTCGGGCTCGGGGCGCGTGCCGAACCAGCCTCGCTCGCGCAAAAAGCGGCGCAGCCCGGCGCAAAGGAGGAAGGTCACGCCCACGGCGGCGAGCTCACGGGTGGGGTAGCGGCAGCCCGGCTGCCAGGGATTGAGGATGGCCGCGGCCGGGGGGAGATCCGCCGGCGTCTGGTGGTGATCGACCACGATCACGTCCATCCCGCGCGCCACCGCCTCCTCGATCTCGGCGACGTTGGTCACGCCGCAATCGAGGGTGACGAGCAGCCGCGTCCCCCGTTCGGCGAGCCGCCGCACCGCCTCCGCCCCGAGCCCGTAGCCGTCGCGCAGCCGGTGCGGGAGAACGTAGTCCACACGCCGCGCCCCGCAGGCGCGAAGGAAGGAGACCAAGAGCGCCGTGGAGCTCACCCCATCGACGTCGTAGTCGCCGAAGGCGGTGATGGGCTCGTCTTCGACGAGGGCGTGGGCGAGGCGGCGCACCGCCGGTTCGATGCCGGCGAGGGATGCGGGGTCGGGGAGGTCGCGGAGGCGGCTGTCCAGGAAGGCCGCGGCGACCTCGGGATCCCGAAGGCCCCGCCTCCACAGGATCTGCGCCACGAGCGGATGGCAGCCGAGAGCCCGGGCGAGCGGCTCGGCCGCTTCTTCGTGGGGAAGGATCTGCCAGCGCACGGCGGCACACCATAGCCGCCGCTCACCGGCAGGGGAATGGAGAAAGGGCCCGCCCTGGGCGAGCCCTTTCGAAGACCGGAGGTTCTGTTCGCGAATCAGGCGTGGGCGGCCTTCGCCGGATCCACCTTCCGCGCCGCCTCGCGCTTCTGGAGGCGGGCGTCGACCCACAGCGCGATCGGGCCGGTGACGTAGATCGAGGAGTAGGTGCCACTGATCACGCCGACGATCATCGCGGCGGCGAAGTCGAAGAGCGAGCCGCGCGCGAAGATCATCAGGCCGACGAGCGAGAGGATCGTCGTCAAGCCGGTCACGATCGTGCGGCTCAGCGACTCGTTGATGGCCGTGTTGATCGTGTCGTAGAGGCTCAACCCCTTGCGACGCGTGGCGACCTCGCGGACGCGGTCGAAGATCACGACCGTGTCGTTCACCGAGTAACCGACCGTCGTCAGCAGCACCGCGATGGAGGTGAGGTTGAACTCGCGGCCGGTCACCACCCAGTAGCCCATCACCACCGCCACGTCGTGCAGCAGGCCGAGGAGCGTGCCCGGGGCGAAGCGCACGTCGAAGCGGAAGAGGACGTAGAGGACGATGGCCGCCATGGAGAGCAGCACCGCCATGATGCCGCGGTTGCGGAGCTGCTTGCCCACCTGCGGGCCGACGAACTCCACCCGGCGGACCTCCACCTTGTCCTCGCCGAAGGCGTCGGTGAGCGTGCCGGCGACCTTGTCGGAGAGGCCCTGGAGGACGAACTGGTGGCTCGGCTGGCCACCGCGGGTGAGGTTGCGGATCGGCTCGTCGCGGCTGGTGAGCGGGAGCGAAGCCCCCCGCGCGGCGCGCTGGAGTTCCGCCATCGGCACCTCGCGTTCGGTGCGCAGGTCGAGGAGATCGCCGGTGGCCGGATTGGATTCGAGCGAGACGAAGCCGTAGGCGGAGAGCTCCCGCTCGAGCGCCTGCCGGTATTGCGCCAGCTCGGCCTCGCCCACGAGCGCCACCTGGCCCACGCGGATGAGGTAGGCGTTCTCGGTGGCGTCGCCGATCTGCTGCACCGAGGCGCCGGAAAAGCCGATCGAGCCCATGGTCTCCCGGATCCGATCGACGCCGACCGCCTCGGCGAACTTCACCTCGATCTCCGTGCCGCCGGCGAAGTCCACGCCCAGGTTCACCCGCACCGGAAGGAGCGCGAGGACCAGCAGGATCACCGCGATGGAGACCGTCACGAAGGTGCGGCGCTTGGCCAGAAAGTCGATGTTCGTGCCCGGCTTGATGATTTCCATGGAGTTCTCCTTGCGGGCCTCAGACCGAGAGCGTCGCCTGCGGCGCGCGCGCGAGCATCACCTCGTTGATGAGTCTCGTCACGAACACCGCCGTGAAGAAGGACGCGATGATGCCGATGCTCAGCGTGACCGCGAAGCCCCGCACCGGACCGGTGCCGTACTGCAAGAGGACGAAGGCCGCCACGAGCGTGGTCACGTTCGAGTCGAAGATCGCCGTGAACGCCTTCTTGTATCCCTCGTGGATCGCCGCCTTCGCCGTGCGACCCGCGCGCAGCTCCTCGCGGATGCGCTCGCTGATGAGCACGTTCGCATCCACCGCCATGCCCAGGGTGAGGGCGAAGCCCGCAATGCCCGGAAGCGTGAGGGTGGCGCCCACCATCGAGAGCGCGGCGAGGATGAGCAGGCCGTTGAGCACGAACGCCACCACGGCGATCACGCCCTGGCGCCGGTAGTAGACGGCCATGAAGGCCATCACGAGCAGCATCCCGACCACGGCGGCCGTGGTGCCGCTCCGCACGAGCTCGGGCCCGAGCGACGCGCCCACCGTCCGCTCCTCGAAGATCGACACGGGGGCGGGCAGCGCGCCGGAGCGCAGGACGAGGACGAGGTCGTTCGCCTCTTCCAACGCCTGGTTGTAGTTCTGGGTGCCGAGGGTGATCTGCGCGTTGCCCTCGGAGATCTTCTGGTTGATGACCGGAGCCGAGCTCACCATGTCGTCGAGGACGATGGCGAGGCGCTTGCCGACGTTGGCGCCCGTGAGATCGGCGAACTGCCGCGCGCCCTCGCGGTCGAAACTGATGGCCACGTAGGGCCGCCCGGAGCCGAGCCCGCCCTGCTCCACCGCCACGCGCGCGTCGGTGAGGCGATCGCCCGTCAGCTCGACCTTCGACTTGAGCAAATAGCTCCGGTACACGACCGGCCCCGGCATGCCGCTGGGATCGCGCTGCTCGACGCGGCCGAGCAAAAAGACCGTGCCCTCCGGCGCCTTGCCCTCGAGCACCTGCTCGAGAAGCTTGCGGTCGGTGGACTGCAGGTAGGCCTGGCCGCCGTCGTGCCCGCGCGTCACACCCTCCGGCAGCGTGCCGATCTTCGCGATGGCCTCGTTCGCCTCGGCGTCGGCCACCAGGCGGAACTCGAGCTGCGCCGTCCGGCCGAGCAGCTCCTTGGCCCGCTGGGGATCGGTGAAGCCCGGAAGCTGCACGAGGATGCCGTCCGAACCGCGCTTGGCGATGGTCGGCTCGGTGACGCCCCACTTGTCGATGCGGTCGCGGATGGTGCGCAGCGCCTGGTCGACCGCCGACTCGCGGAACTGCTGCAGATACACCGGGTCGAAGACCCAGCGGTCGCCGCCCATGCGCCGCATGTCGCCCCAGTAGGACGCCGCCGCCGTGCGGAAGGCCGAGGCGTCCTCCTCGTTCGCGAAGGTGATCTGGACCGCGTCGCGGGCGTCGGTCGCGCGGATGGAGGCGAACTTCAGCCCCTCTTTCTCCGCCCAGCTCCGCATCTCGTCGGCGCGGCGTTCCACGCGGTCGCGGACGGCCTTGTCCACGTCCACGCCCATCACCAGGTGCACGCCGCCCTGCAGGTCGAGGCCGAGGGTCATCCGCTTCTTCGGCGCCCACGACGGCAGCGCCGCCTCGAAGGCCTCCTGGTCGTTCCGCGTCTCCGCGGGCAGGGAGAAGTACACGAAGGTGGGGACGACGAAATAGACGGCCGCCAAGACCACGAAGACGACAAATGCGATCCGTCCAATATAGCGGCTTTCCATGGCGTTCCTTTGGTCGAGGGCCTAGGCCGGAAAGGCGATCACTTCTTCCCCGTGGACTCCGGTGCGCCCGGTTGCGGTCCGGCGATCTGCGACTTGAGGATCCGGATGCGAACGTCGCGCGCGATCTCCAGGCGAACCGAACGCTCGTCCACGTCTTCGATCTTCCCGAAGATGCCCGAGTTGGTGATGACCTCGTCGCCCACCTTCAGACCGTTGAGGAATTCCTGGTGCTTCTTCGCCTGCTTCTGCTGCGGGCGGATCACCAGGAAGTAAAAGATCACGAAGACGAGGATCATCGGCGCGAGGAAGCCGAAGAAGCCTCCTCCGGGCTGCTGCGCGGGCGCCTGCGCCAGGACTCCTCCTAGGATCGGCAAGGGCACGTTCTCACCCCTTTCGTGTTCGAACCGCGTTCCAAAAATGCATGGCGTTATACGACAGGCGCCATGGGCCGGCAAGGACGGTTTCCACCCGAGAACGGCCGCCCGGGCCTCGAAATTTCGGGCCTTGCGCCATCGCGATCCGGCCGGCCGGGCCCCCGCGCGCCCGTCGCTCCGAGATAGCGAATTCTCCACGCCGCGTGAGAACGGCGAAACTGCCGGCCGACCGGCTCAGGCGAAGGGATTGCTGCGCAGGATGGTGTCGTGCCGGTCCGGTCCGACGCTCACCGCCACCACCGGAACCCCGGTGAGCTCCTCGATGCGCTGGACGAAGCGCCGGGCGTTCTCCGGAAGCTCCTCCCAGGTTCGGCACGCGCCGAGGGGCTCGTCCCAGCCCGGCATCGTCTCGTAGACGGGCCGGGCGGCGCGGAGCATGTCCACGTCCACCGGGAAGGTCTCGCGGCGCCGGCCCTCGATCTCGTAGGCCACCGCCACGCGGATCTCGGGAAAGCCCGTGAGCACGTCCATCTTGGTGAGCGCCATCCCCCAAAAGCCGTTCACCCGCGCGGCGTAGCGCAGGACCACCGCATCGAGCCAGCCGCAGCGACGGGGCCGGCCGGTCACGGTGCCGAACTCGGCGCCGGCCGCGCGCAGCCGCTCCCCCGTCTCGTCGAAGAGCTCCGTGGGGAAGGGGCCCTCGCCCACGCGCGTGGTGGAGGCCTTGGTGATGCCGACGACGCGGCCGATGGCGCCCGGACCCACCCCGCTCCCCACCGCCGCATTGCCCGCCACGGTGTTCGAGCTCGTCACGAAGGGATAGGTGCCGTGATCCACGTCGAGCAGCGTTCCCTGGGCACCCTCGAAGAGCACCCGCGCACCCGCCTTGATCTGCCCGTCGAGCCACTCGGAGGCGTCGCGGACGTGGCAGCGGAGCTTCTCGCCGGCCTCGGCGTACGGCTCGAGCACCTCGTCCACCGCGATGGGCGTGCCCCCCAGCCGCTCGATCTCCGCGTTGGCGGCGGGCAGCGCGCGCTCGACCGCCGCGCGCAGCCGCTTGCGGTCGATCAGGTCGTGCAGCCGCACCCCGCGCCGCGCCACCTTGTCCTCGTAGGTGGGGCCGATGCCCCGGCCCGTGGTGCCGATGCGCGCTTCGCCCGCGGCGCCCTCGCGCAGCACGTCGATCCGCTTGTGCCAGGGCATGATCACGTGCGCGCCCTCGGAGATCACCAGGCGGTCCGCCCGCTCGAGCAGGCCGCGGGCGCGAATGCCCTCGATCTCCTCACAGAGGACGAGCGGATCGAGGACCACCCCGTTGCCGATCATGCAGGCCTTGTCCGGGTGGAGGATGCCACTGGGGATGAGGCGGAGGATGGTCTTCTCCCCGTTCACGACGAGCGTGTGCCCGGCGTTGTTCCCGCCCTGGTAACGGACCACCACCTGGGCGTGCTCGGTGAAGAGGTCGACGATCTTTCCTTTACCTTCGTCGCCCCACTGGGCGCCGACCACCACCACGTTGGACATGGGGCACACTCCCTCGACCAAAGAGGGCGCTTCTAGCACGGAGGAAGAAAAAAGGCAGTCCCGGGGGCGCAACTTCCCGCCACCCGGGATCCTCCGTGCTCAGAGGCAAAAACCCTCCATCAGGCGGGCGAGGGCCTGGACCCCCTCCAGCGGCATGGCGTTGTAGATGGAGGCGCGGATCCCGCCGACCGAGCGATGCCCCTTCAGCCCGATGCATCCCGCGGCTTCCGCCTCGGCGAGGAAGCGCTTCTCCGCCTCCTCGGTCGGCAGACGGAACGTGACGTTCATCAGCGAGCGCGATTCCTTCTGTGCGTGCCCGAGGAAGACGTCGCTGCGGCGGTCGATCACGTCGTAGAGGAGCGCGGCGCGCTCCTTCGCCCGGCGCTCCATCTCCTCCAGACCACCCTCGCGCTCGATCCACTCGAAGACGAGTTTGCACAGCCAGATGCCGAAGGTATTGGCCGTGTTGTACAGCGACTTCGCCTTCGCATGCGTGGCGTAGCGGAGGATCTTGGGAACGGTCGGTGCGCCGGAGAACCCTTCGAGCAGCGCGCGCCGCCCGATGACGACGGTCACGCCCGAGGGCCCCGCGTTCTTCTGCGCGCCGGCGTAGAGCAGGCCGAATTTCGAGACGTCGAGCGGCCGGGAGAGGATGTCGGAGCTCGCGTCCGCCACCAGCGGCACGGGGCTGTCGGGCACGTGGTGCCACTGCGTGCCGTAGATGGTGTTGTTGGTCGTGATGTGGAGGTAGGGGGCGCCGGCGGGCACCTCGAACTTCTCGTCGGGACGCGGAACCCGCCTAAAGCCACCCTCCCGGTCCGACCAGACCTCCACCGCCTCCCCGACGACCCGCGCTTCCTCGAGCGCCTTCTCCGACCAGGAGCCGGTGACGACGTAGGCGCCGCCGAATCCCAGGTTCAGCGGGACCATCGCGAACTGGAGCGACGCCCCACCTTGCAAGAAGAGGATCTCGTAGTCGTCGGGGATCCGCAGGAGGCGACGCAACGCCGCCTTCGCGTCCTCGAGGATTCTCTCGAAGGACGAGGAGCGGTGGCTCATCTCCACGATGGAGAGCCCCTCGCCATGATCCACGAGGCGACGCTGCGCCTCCTCGAGGACGGGAAGGGGGAGCGTCGCCGGCCCTGGATTGAAATTGAATTTTCGAGACATGGACGCCGCCTCACAGACGAATGGGCGTGACCCGCAGCACGTGGGGGACCGCCCGCAGTTTCTCCAGGACCTCGGCGGGGACCTCGGAGTCCACGTTGATCATCGAGAACGCCTGGCCCTGCGGAGCGACGCGAGACAGGTGGATGCGCGCGATGTTGACGCCGGCGTCGCCGAGGATGGTGCCCACCGTGCCGACGATCTTGGGGACGTCCTCGTTGCGCAAGACGAGGAGGTTTCCGCTCGGCACCGCATCGAGCACGAAGTCGTCCACCTTCACGATCCTCGGGTCGTGTTTGCCGAGGAGGCTGCCGACCACGGTGAGCGAGGAGGTCTTGCTCTCCAGCCGCACGCCGATGGTGGAGGCGTAGTCCGCGCTCTCCGCCTTTTTGACCTCGGAGATCTCGAGACCGCGCTCCTTCGCAAGGGCCGTCGCGTTGACCTCGTTGACGGGATCCTGGACGAAAAATCGAAGCATGCCCTTGAGCACCTGCGCCGTGAGCGGGCGGATCGGGTGCTCGGAGAGCTCGCCCGCGACCTCGACGGTCACGCTCGTGGCGCGCTCCTCGGCGAGCTGTCCCGCCAGCGCGCCGATCTTCTCGGCGAGGTCCAGCCAGGGCCCGAGCGTCTGGCGCAGCTCTCGCGGGACCGAGGGCACGTTCACCGCGTTGCGCACCTCACCGTCGCGGAAGAAGGCGACCACCTGTTCGGCGAGGAGGTCCGCCACGATCTGCTGCGCTTCCTGGGTCGACGCACCGAGGTGCGGTGCCGCCACGAAGTTCTCGAGCGAGAAGAGCGGATGATCGGGCGGCGGCGGCTCCTTCTCGAAGACGTCGAGCGCGGCGCCGGCCAGGTGCCCCGAGCGCAGCGCTTCCGCGAGCGCGCTCTCGTCCACGATCCCGCCGCGCGCGGCGTTCACGAGATACGAGCCGGGCTTCATCTTCGCGAGCGTCTTCGCGTTGACCAGATGCCGCGTCTGCTCGGTGAGCGGAACGTGCAGCGAGATCACGTCGGAACGCGACCAGAGCTCGTCCAGCGGCACGAGCTCCACCCCGAGCTTGGACGCCGCCTCGCGGGAGATGAAGGGGTCGTGCCCGATCACCTTCATCCCGAAGGCGAGTGCGCGCTCGACCACGATCGCGCCGATGTTTCCGATTCCGATCACGCCCAGGGTCTTGCCCGCGGCCTCGCGCCCCTGGAAACGCTTCTTCTCCCACTTGCCCGCCTTCACCGAGGCGGTCGCCGCGGGGATGTGACGCAAGAGCGCGAGGATGAGTGCGACCGTGTGTTCGGCCACCGTCACCGCGGATCCGCCGGGCGTGTTCATCACCACGATGCCGCGGCGCGTGGCCTCGGCCACGTCCACGTTGTCCACGCCCACGCCCGCGCGACCGACCAGCTTGAGCGCCTTCCCCGCCTCCAGCACGTCGCGGTCGACCTTGGTGGCGGAGCGCACGAGGATCGCGTCGTAGTCGGGCAGGATGCGGACGAGCTCCTCCTTGGGGAGGCCCGTCCGAACGTCCACCTCGAGACCCCCTCGACGGAGGATCTCGATTCCCGTCGGGGAGAGATCGTCGCTCACCAGCACCTTCGTCATTCGCCTTCCTCTTCCGTCAGAATGCGCCGAGCTGGAGCGAGACCCACGCCGAGAGCGCCTCGTTACGTCGCTTGGCGAAATGTAGCGCCCCCGCCCAACACCTGCATCCGGACTCGAATCCGATGCTCGCCCTCTGCTCGAGCAGCCGCGCCCGGTCGAGGGTGGGCAGAAACAACAGGTCGTAGGAGAGTGTCAACCCCTCCAGGGGCACGACGGTGGCGCCCGCCCCGATGGCTTCGAGGGATCCCAGCAGCGCCACCGGCACCTCCATGAAGAACCCGGGGTCGGAATACAGCGCGTCCGGGATTGCCCGGATGCGTTCGGATCCCTCCGCGGCCATCCGGCGGTAGCTCGCCCGGAGCTGGTGGCCCTGCTTGGCGGTGACCGCCGCGCGGGTCGTCGCTTCGGTGAGCCGGCCGAGTCCCACGTCGACCCGAAAGAGGCCCGTACCGGTCACGGGGCCGAGCTGGAACGTGAGGTCGGCGAAGCTCTCCGCCACGTCCGGGTCCGGCCACGCCCGCAGGTCTTGGCCCACGCGCGCGTCGAGCGAGAACGGCCGCACGGACGGCCGGTCCAGCCGCGTCCCGAGCGCGAGCCGCGCCTGGGTGAGCGAGCGCAGCGGGCGACCGTCGAGCTCGTCGTAGACGCGCCGCGGCGCGCGGTCGGCGTGGCCGTAGAGGAGGTGGCGGACTTCGACGCTGGGGATCCAAGCGTGCCGCAGCAGGCCCCAATGGCGAGAGAGCTCCGACTGCGCCTCCGCGCCGAAGACGCCCCACCCCACCGCACCGCTCGAGGTCTGCTCGTAGGCGTACAGCTCCTCGCGCCAGCCGGCGTAGGGCGTGAGCGCGAGGTAGCGGTCGAAGACGATGGTGCGCGAGATCGTGGGCCGGATGGAGAAGCGAACCGCCGCCGGCATCTCCCCCGGCTCGAAGATCCCGTCGCCCTCGCCGGCATCCGGACCGGGATAGCCGATGTCTCCGGGGCCGAGGCCGTCGCGGCCCCAGTCGCCGAAACCCGCGTGCGTCAGCGGAGCGAACCGTGCGACACCGAGGTGGGTCGACAGTCCGAAGCCGCCGGGCAGCTCCAGCCGCGCGAGGTCGATCGCCGCGCCAGGGAGGCGCGAGAAGGTGTCGCGCTGGTCGTGCCCGACGAGGCGCACCGACTCGAAGAAGTCCGGCGGAACCTCGGTGCCCCGCCGGAAGGCCGGGCGCAGGTCCTGGAAGTACGCGGCCTCGGCGAGCAGGAGCGCGGCGCCCGTGCGCTGCCCCACCCATGCGGTCGAGCGCAGCGCCTCCTCGCCACGCAGGACGATGTCGTCGGTGAAGTCGCGGATGTAGTTGCGGTCGGAGACGAAGTTGATCGCGAGGCGATCGGAGAGACCTCCGCCCCAGTCGTCCGCATGATCGAGCTGGATACCGAAGCGGTGGGGGACGTAGTCGCCCACGCCGGGGTTCGTCGCGCGCTTGGCGCGCAGGTTCTCCTGGGAGACGAGGCTCTCGTCGTATCCGTAGGCGACGAAGCCGCGGCCGGAGGTCCCCATACGCGGCGCCCATCGCAGCTCGAGCGCCGCCCGCGGACCGCGGAAGGCGATCTCTTCGCGCAGCCGCTCGCCGTTGGGCCCGAAAACGGGATTCCCTTGCGGATCCGTCGCGTCGCGCGAGTTGCCGAAGTAGTAGCCGAGACGGAAGGTGAGGTCGTAGGAGTCGCCGAGCACCAGGTAGAAGGGTTGCTCGTAGCCGGGCCCGCGCCGGCCCAGGAGGCTGACCTGCGGCGCCAGCAGGCCGGAGCGCCGCTCGTTCGTGACCGGGAGCGAAAAGAAGGGGGCGGCGAAGACGGGCACGCCCTTGGCGTAGAAGACGGGCCAGCTCAGGTGCAGCCGACCGCTCTGCGTGAGGCGGACCGAGCGCGCGCCGATCTCCCAGTCGGGACGCGGGCAGTCGCAGACCGTGGCCGTGGGTCCCAACGCGAAGTAGGTACCGTCCGACAGACGCGCCACCTGCTCGGCATGGACGATCGTCTCGTTGCGCCCCAGGCGCCGCACCTCGTCCACGTCGTCGGACGAAAGCAGGGTCTCCGGATCCTGCGGCACCTCCTTTTGGAAGAAGGCGACGTCCTCCATCACACCGGTCTTGGTGACGAGGTCGAAGCGCACGCGGATCGCGCGGGCGACGGCGGTGCCATCGACCACCGTCACCCTCCCCTCGGCCTCCACCGTCTTCCCTTCGGGATCGTAGACGGCGCGCTCGGCCGCCACGTGGAAGGTGCCGACCCGCAGGCGCACCGCCCCCTCGGCGACGACCCGTCCCGAGGGTTCGCGCACGAGGCGGTCGGCGTGCAGGTGCACCCAACCTTCGTCGGGCGCGAGCGGCCCTTCCGCTTCCACGGCGCGCGCCGCCGGAGCGAAGAGCAGGGCGATCAGGATGGCGATGCGGACCGCGCGGTGCACCCGGGCAGATAAGCAGAGGGGGGCCGGCAGCGCCAGAGGGAAGCGGGCTCAGCTCGCCTCGCCGAGAGCGATCGCGATCTCGTCGCCTAAGCGCTCGAGCGTCACCTCGGCCGGGCGGACGAGCTGGATCTCGAGCCGCGTGGTGCCGCTCCGATCCTCCACCGCACGGATCACGCCCACGGGCGTGCCAAAGAAGCTGGCGTCGAGCGGGCGCTTGTCGTTGGCGCGGCGGATGCGCGTCCCCGGCAGCTCGACGACAACGCGATCCGGCTGGTGGTCGAGCCGTGGTTCGGCATCGCCCTCCATGACCAAGAGGACGAGGGCGCCGTTCGGCGTGCGGCGAAAGCCCAGCCGCACCAGCTCGCTCGTGGTGCGCGCCACCGCGGCGGCGACCTGCTGCGCCCCCTCGCGCCGTGGCGACGGCGACGCGACGGCGGCCACCACGTGCGGTGCGGCTTCCGCCGGGACCGACGGTGCCTCCGTCGCCGGAGCCGCGGGCTCCGTCGCCTCGACCTCCGGCGCCACCTCCGCCTCGGCC
>Ga0079224_100002146_pt1 | contig 23638 bp, 21 predicted proteins | sample Stecom2015_FD_80414 | JGI IMG/M metagenome (GOLD analysis project Ga0079224, IMG submission 80414) | Agricultural soil microbial communities from Utah to study Nitrogen management - Steer compost 2015 | ecosystem: Environmental > Terrestrial > Soil > Agricultural land | place: USA: Utah... | reverse complement strand
CGCCCTGCGCGAGCACAAGGACGCGCTGGGTTCGCTGGTCGCGCTGGAGATGGGCAAGTCCAAGCCCGAGGGCGACGGCGAGGTGCAGGAGATGATCGACATCGGCGACTTCGCCGTCGGCCTCTCGCGCCAGCTGTACGGCCTGACCATGCATTCCGAGCGCCCGGGCCACCGCATGTACGAGCAGTGGCACCCGCTGGGCCTGGTCGGGATCATCTCGGCCTTCAACTTCCCGGTCGCGGTGTGGGCCTGGAACGCCTTCGTGGCGGGCGTCTGCGGTGACATCTGCATCTGGAAGCCGTCGGGCAAGACCCCGCTGTCGGCGATCGCCTCCATGCGCATCTGCAATGAAGCGCTGAAGAAGGGCGGCTTCCCCGACATCTTCTTCCTGATCAACGACGCCGGCACCGAGCTGGCCGAGAAGTTCGTCGACGACAAGCGCATCGCGCTGATCAGCTTCACCGGTTCGACCAGGGTCGGCCGCCATGTCGGCGAGCGCGTCGCCAAGCGCATGGGCCGCTCGCTGCTGGAGCTGGGCGGCAACAACGCGATGATCGTGGACCAGACCGCCGACCTGAAGCTGGCGATCCCGGCGATCGTGTTCGGCGCCGTCGGCACCGCCGGCCAGCGCTGCACCACCACCCGCCGGGTCTTCATCCACGAGTCGATCTACGACGACGTGCTGGAAAAGCTGGTCACCGCCTACAAGCAGGTCGAGAAGAAGATCGGCGACCCGACCGATCCGGCCAACCTGATGGGGCCGCTCAACAGCCCCGAGGGCGTGCAGGGCTACCTGGACGCGATCGAAAAGGCCAAGGCGGCCGGCGGCACCGTCGCCACGGGTGGCGAGAAGCTGGACCGCAAGGGCAACTTCGTCCTGCCGACCATCATCACCGGCCTGGCCAACGACGCCGAGATCGTCCAGACCGAGACCTTCGCCCCCATCCTGTACGTGATGAAGTTCAGCGACCTCGATGAGGCGATCGCGATGCAGAACGACGTCCCGCAGGGCCTGTCCTCGGCGATCTTCACCGAAAGCCTGAAGGCGGCGGAGAAGTTCCTGTCGGCGGCGGGTTCCGACTGCGGCATCGCCAACGTCAACATCGGCACCTCCGGCGCGGAGATCGGCGGCGCCTTCGGCGGCGAGAAGGAAACCGGCGGCGGCCGCGAGTCGGGCTCGGACGCGTGGCGCGCCTACATGCGCCGCCAGACCAACACCATCAACTATTCCGATTCGCTGCCGCTGGCCCAGGGCATCAAGTTCGACCTCTGAGGCCGGTCCGCCATGGAGCAGCCGCCCGCCGGCGCCGTCGTTCCCGCGCCGCCCGCGAATCCCGCGGGCGGGCGGCAGACCAGCGGCCTGGCCATCGTCAGCCTGGTCGCCGGCATCCTCGGCTGGGTCATGGCACCGTTCATCGCGAGCGTCGTGGCGGTGGTCTGCGGGCACCTGGCCCGGGGCGAGATCCGGCGCGACCCGGCCCGCCTCGAGGGCGACGGCATTGCCGTCGCGGGACTGGTACTCGGCTACGCCAACCTGCTGCTCGCGGCGGCCGTGGTGGTGGTCGCAGTGCTGTTCTTCGGCGGTCTGCTGGGGCTACTCGCTTTCGGGGCGGGGCTGGGCTGACGTGTACCGGCTGGCGCGCCCGTTCCTGTTCGCCCTGGATGCCGAGCGTGCCCACCGGCTGACGCTCGAAGCACTGGAGCGGGCCCATGCCCGTGCCCCTTCGCTGCTGGGGCGGGCACCCGAGCCGCTGCCGACCCGCGCTTTCGGGCTGGAGTTCGCCAATCCGGTCGGGCTCGCCGCGGGACTGGACAAGGACGGCGCGCACATCGATGCACTGTTCGCCCTGGGCTTCGGCTTCGTCGAGATCGGCACCGTGACCCCGCGCCCGCAGCCCGGCAACCCGATGCCCCGGCTGTTCCGCCTGCCCCGCAGCCAGGCGGTGATCAACCGGATGGGCTTCAACAACGGCGGCGTGGACGTGCTGGTGCGCAACGTCGAACGGGCACGCCGCGACGGGCCCGGCCTGCTCGGCATCAACATCGGCAAGAACAAGGACACCCCCAACACCATTGCCGAGGGCGACTACATGTACGGCCTCTCGCGGGTATACCCGCTGGCCGACTACGTGACCGTCAACATTTCCTCGCCCAACACCGCCGGCCTGCGCGAGCTGCAGGAGGAGCAGCAGCTGCGCCGGCTGGTCGGCACCCTGCGCGACGAGCAGGAGCGGCTGGGCGCCAAGCACGGCCGCCGCGTGCCGATGCTGGTGAAGATCGCCCCCGACCTGAGCGAGCGCGACATCGAAGCGTGCGCCCGGGTGCTGGGTGAGCTGCAGGTCGATGGGGTGATCGCCACCAATACCACCACCGGCCGCGAGGGCGTGGAGGGCCAGCGCCACGCCGACGAGGCCGGCGGCCTGTCGGGCGCCCCGCTGCTGTCACGCTCGACCACGGTGCTGCGGATGATGCGCACCCGGCTTCCCGAGCACATCCCGCTGGTCGGCGTCGGAGGCATCCTCTCCGGGGCCGACGCCGTGGCCAAGGTCGCTGCCGGTGCGACCCTGGTGCAGTGCTATTCCGGCCTGGTCTACCGCGGCCCCGGGCTGGTGCGCGAATGCGTCGAGGCGATCCGCCGGCGCCGGTTCGCCCCCAGCCGCGGCTCGCTGCCGCCCGACGCATGAGTCCCCCGCCGGTGCGCATCCTCCGCGATGCCCCGCTGGCCCGCCGCAACAGCTTCGGCGTGGCCGCGAGCGCGGCGTTGCTGGCCGAGGTCGACGAGCCGGAGGCGTTGCCGGCGCTGCTGTCGCGGCCGGGGTTCGACCGCCCGATGGTGCTCGGCGGCGGCAGCAACCTGCTGTTCGCCGGCGATCCCGACCGCCCCTTGGTGGCGCTGACGGGACAGCGCATCGAGGTGGTCGAGGCCGGCGATGGCCTTGTCGTGCTTCGTGCCCAGGCCGGGACCGAGTGGCACCGCTTCGTCATGCACAGCATCGGGCTCGGCCTGTGCGGCCTGGAGAACCTGGCGCTGATCCCCGGCACGGTGGGCGCGGCGCCGATCCAGAACATCGGGGCCTACGGCGTCGAGGCCGGCGAGTTCGTCCACGCCGTGCATGCCTACGAGCCGGCGCGCGACCGGTGGCATCGCTTCGGCGCCGGTGAGTGCGCCTTCGGCTATCGAGACAGCGTGTTCAAGCACGAGCCCGACCGGTTCATGATCACCGCGGTGGATTTCGCACTGCCGCGGCGTGCATCGCCCAGGCTGGACTACGCCGGCCTGGGCGACGCGCTCGCCGCATCCGGCATCGAGCACCCGACGGCGAAGGACGTGGCCGATGCGGTGATCGCCATCCGCCGGCGCAAGCTTCCTGATCCCGCCGTCCTCGGCAACGCCGGCAGCTTCTTCAAGAATCCGGTCGTGTCCGTGGCACAGGCACAGGCACTGCTGGAGGCGCACCCCGGCCTGCCCTGCTTCAGCCACGGCGAGGCCCGCGAGCTCTCGGCCGCCTGGCTGATCGATGCCTGTGGCTGGAAGGGTCATGGGGATGGCGATGCCGGGGTGTCGCCGGGGCACGCCCTGGTGCTGGTCAACCATGGTGCCGCCAGCGGCGCGCAACTGCTGCGGCTGGCGCGCCGCATCGCGGCATCCGTCCGGGAGCGGTTCGGCGTGGCGCTGGAGCCGGAGCCTCGCGTGGTGGGTGCCCGCTGGTGAGGATCGCGCAACCGCTGCATGCCGCCTTGCTGATGCTCGGCAGCACGCTGTTCTTCGCCATGATGGTGATCACCATCCGATTGGCGTCCGAACAGCTGCACTCGTTCGAAGTCGCCTTCTTCCGATCGTTCTTCGGCATGCTTGCCGCCCTGCCGCTGCTGCGCCACCACGGCATCGGGCTGCTGAGGACCGGGCAGTTCCCGCGATACATCGTGCGTTGCCTGCTGGGCACCGCATCGATGTTCTGCGGCTTCTGGGCAATCGCCAACCTGCCACTGGCGCACGCGGTGTCGCTGTCCTATTCGTCGCCACTGTTCGTGACCATCGCGGCCGCTTTCTGGCTTGGCGAGCAGGTCCGGGCGCGGCGCTGGAGTGCGGTGGCCGCGGGTTTCATCGGGGTGCTGGTGATCGTGCGCCCGGGAACCGAAGGCTTCAGCTGGGGAAGCATGGTCGCGGTGACCGCGGCGGTGATCAGCGCCGTGGTCGCGATCCAGATCAAGCAACTCACCCGCACCGAGCCCGCCGATCGCGTCGTGCTCTGGACCACCATCCTGTGGGTCCCGATGTCGTTCCTTCCGGCCCTGGCGGTATGGGAATGGCCGCAGGGGATCACCTGGCTGTGGGTGATCGGCGCCGGCGTGCTGGGCACGGCCGGGCACATGCTCTGGACCCGGGCCCTCAAGCTCGGCGACGTCAGCGCCCTGTCGCCGATCAGCTTCCTGCAATTGCCCATCGTGGCCCTGCTGGGCTGGTTGCTGTTCGCCGAGGCACTGGATGCGTGGACCGTTGCCGGTGCGGCGATCATCCTCGCCGCCAACGGCTACATCGCCCATCGCGAGGCACAGCTGGCGCGGCGCCGTCCGGTTACCGGCGCCACTCCTGCGGCGAACAAGCCGGCGGAGTAGCCGCTCAGGGCCGGTGCGGACTCCAGGGGCGCCCGTGCAGGCCGTACAGCAACAGGAAACAGGCCGCGGCCCAGATGCTCGCGGCCGCCCAGCCGGCCAGGACATCCGACGGGTAGTGCACGCCCAGGTACACCCGCGAGGTGCCGACCAGGAGCACGCCGGCCAGTGCCACCGCCAGCACCGGCCAGCGCCAGCGCGTCCGCCAGGCCAGCAGCACCAGCACCCAGGCCAGCGTGGCGCTGCCCATGGCGTGCCCGCTGGGGAAGCTGAAGGTTTCCTCGGGGGCGATCGACTCCCACAGGGATGGCCGGTCGCGGGCGAACAGTGCCTTGGTGCCCACGTTCAACAGCGCCGAACCGCCCAGTGCGAGGGCGGCGAACAGCGCTTCGCGGCGGCGCCGGAGTAGCACGAGGACCAGCACGAAGCCGATGTCGAACGGCACCAGGCCGTATTCGTAGCCGAGCCGGCTGACCCAGATGAAGAAGGTGTCGAGCCGGGCACTGGCAGCGGCGCGGGCGGCTTCCAGCAACGGGGCATCGAAGGGCAGCGGCTCGCCCTCGTGAACCTCGTCGGCAAGTTCGGCGAAGCCCCACATCGGCAGCAGCAGCCCGACGAACAGCAGCGCCACGCGCCAACCGTGCCGTGCCAGCCAGCCGCGGGTCGGCTCCCGCGAGGGAGCCGGGTCGTCAGGCGGGCCGGCCGACGCCAAAGTGGCGCTCTACGTAGGCGTCGATCAGCTCGACGAACTCGCCCGCGATGTTCTCTCCGCGCAACGTGACCGTCTTCCGCCCGTCCTCGAACACCGGCGCGGCAGGCGCCTCCCCGGTCCCCGGAAGCGAGATGCCGATGTTGGCATGGCGGGACTCGCCCGGCCCGTTCACCACGCACCCCATCACGGCGAGGGTCAGGTTCTCCGCGCCCGGGTGGGTGACCTTCCACTCCGGCATCCTGGCCCGCACATGCTCCTGCACGCGCTTGGCCAGCTCCTGGAAGAAGGTGCTGGTGGTGCGCCCGCAGCCCGGGCAGGCAGTGACCATGGGCGTAAACGCCCGCAGGCCCATGGTCTGCAGCAGTTCCTGCGCCACGACCACCTCCTGGGTGCGCGGCTGGCCCGGCTCCGGCGTGAGCGATATGCGGATGGTGTCGCCAATGCCCTCCTGCATCAGGATCGCCAGTGCGGCACTGGAAGCCACGATCCCCTTGCTGCCGATGCCGGCCTCGGTCAGGCCCAGGTGCAGGGCGTAGTCGCTGCGGGTCGCCAGTTCGCGGTACACCGCCACCAGCTCCTGCACTCCGGACACCTTGGCGCTCAGGATGATCCGGTCCCGCGGCAGTCCGATCTCCACGGCCCGGTCGGCCGAATCCACCGCCGAACGGATCAGGGCCTCCCGCAGCACACGGCCCGCATCCCAGGGCTGGGCACGGGCGGCGTTCTCGTCCATCAGCTGCTTCGCCAGGGCCTGGTCGAGCGAGCCCCAGTTGGCCCCGATCCGCACCGGCTTGCCGTACCTGGCGGCGAGCTCGATGAGGATCGCGAACTGGCTGTCCTTCTTCTTGCCGAAGCCCACGTTGCCCGGGTTGATGCGGTACTTGGCCAGCGCCTCGGCACAGGCCGGCTCGGCGCTCAACAGCTGGTGGCCGTTGTAGTGGAAGTCACCGATGACCGGCACTTCCACCCCCTGCATGGCCAGGCGGTCGACGATCCGGGGGACCGCGGCGGCGGCTTCGGGCGTGTTGACGGTGATCCGCACCATCTCCGAGCCGGCCCGCCACAGCTCGGCGATCTGCCGTGCGGTGGACTCGACATCGGTGGTGTCGGTGTTGGTCATGGACTGCACCACCACCGGCGCACCGCCACCCACCGCGACGCCACCGACCTGGACCCGGCGGGTCAGTCGGCGGGCTTCCGGCCCGAACGGGCGGGGAGTGCATTCGATGGCGGCGTCGTATCCCATGGGCGGCGATTGTACCGCCGCCCCCATGTCTTCCGCCGCAATGCCCGCTGCCGGAGGATGATGGATCCCGGGTTCGGGTATCGTGGCGGGCCGGATCGCCCCTGTCGCCGATGATTCCCGAAGCCCCACCGACCGCCCTCACTCCCAGCCAGCTCAATACCCTGGCGCGGGACATGCTCGAGGGGACTTTTCCCTCGGTGTGGATCGAGGCCGAGCTGGGAAGCGTGGCCCGTCCGTCATCCGGGCACCTGTACGTCACGTTGAAGGATGAGCGGGCGCAGGTCCGCGCGGCGATGTTCAGGCCCAAGAGCAGCTGGCTGAAGTTCCAGCCGCGCCAGGGCATGCGCGTCCTGGCCCGGGGCCGGGTCACGCTGTACGAGGCGCGCGGCGAATTCCAGATGGTGCTCGACCACATGGAAGAGGCGGGCGAAGGTGCCTTGCGGCGGGCATTCGAGGAGCTGAAGGCGAAGCTCCAGGCAGAGGGACTGTTCGACGAGGCCCGCAAGCGTCCGCTGCCCGCCTACGCGCGGCGGATCGGCATCATCACCTCTCCCACCGGCGCTGCGGTCCGGGATGTGGTCAGCGTCCTGGCCAGGCGCTTCCCGCTGGTCGATGCCGAGGTGCTTCCGGTGCCGGTACAGGGCGCGGCCGCCGCCGGCCGGATCACGGCGATGGTCCAGCGCGCGGGGCAGTGTGGCCGTTACGACGTGCTGCTGGTCGCCCGGGGCGGTGGTTCGCTGGAAGACCTGTGGGCATTCAACGACGAGGCGCTGGCGCGGGCCATCGCCGCCAGCCCGGTGCCGGTGGTCTCCGCGGTCGGGCACGAAACCGACTTCAGCCTGTCCGACTTCGCCGCCGACCTGCGCGCTCCCACCCCGTCGGTCGCCGCCGAGCTGCTGGTGCCCAGCTGCGATGACCTCGGGCGCCGGCTGCAACTGCTGTCGCGCCGGCTGGCGGCAGCCCAGCGCCACCACCTGCAGCGCGCAATGCAGCGTGCCGACCGTGCCGCGCTGCGCCTGAACGCGTGCAGGCCGCAGGCACGCCTCGAACTGCTGTGCCGGCGCCAGGCCGAGGCACTGCGTCGGTTGCGTGCGGCGTGGCAGCGCCGCCTGGACGGCGAACGGTCGCGGCTCGGACATGCCGGCGCGGTGCTGCGCGCGGTGCACCCGCAACAACGCATCGCCCGCCTGCACGAGCGGCTGGCAGCGGTGTCACAGCATCCCCAGGCGGCGATCGCGCGGCGGCTTGGCCAGCATGCCCTGCACCTTCGTGGACTGGCGCGCTCGCTGGAGGCGGTCAGCCCACTGGCGACCGTGGCCCGCGGGTACGCGATCCTTTCGCAGCCCGATGGGCGGGTCGTGCGCAGCGTGCTCGATGCCCGCCCGGGCGACCTCCTGCAGGCGCGCCTGGCCGACGGCAGCCTGGCCCTGCGGGTCGACCCGCCCTCCCGGCCCTAGCTCGGCGAGCCGGTCGGCGGCGACGTGCGCCCTACCGGGTTGCGGGGGTGCGATAATCGGCTGTTTTCCGCCACGCTGAACGCCATGCCCCGCGAGCTCCTGGTTACCTGCGCCCTGCCCTACGCCAACGGTCCCCTGCACCTGGGACACCTGGTGTGCTACATCCAGGGCGACGTGTTCGTCCGCGCCCAGCGCCTGTCGGGCCACACGGTCCACTTCGTGTGCGCCGACGACACCCATGGGACGCCGATCATGCTGGCCGCGGAGAAGGCAGGCCGCACCCCGGAGGAGTACATCGCCGGCATCCAGGCCTCGCACGAGCGTGACTTCGCCGACTTCGGCGTGGCCTTCGACAACTATTCCTCGACCCACTCGCCAACCAACCGGGAGCTCACCGAGGCGTTCTACACCCGCCTGGACGAGGCGGGGCACATCAGCCGGCGTTCGGTCGCACAGCTCTACGATCCCGAGAAGGGCATGTTCCTGCCCGACCGCTTCGTCAAGGGCACCTGCCCGCGTTGCCGCACCGCCGACCAGTACGGCGACAACTGCGAGGCCTGTGGCGCGACCTACTCCCCGACCGAACTGATCGAGCCGCGTTCGGTGGTCAGCGGCGCCACCCCGGAGCTGCGCGAATCCGAGCACTTCTTCTTCGAACTGGGCCAGTTCGAATCCTTCCTGCGCGAGTGGCTGTCCGGCGACGTCGCGCCCGGCGGGGTCAAGGCCAAGCTTCGTGAGTGGCTGGACGCCGAGGGCGGGCTGCGCGCCTGGGACATCTCCCGCGATGCGCCCTACTTCGGGTTCGAGATCCCGGGCCATCCCGGCAAGTACCTGTACGTCTGGATCGATGCCCCGATCGGGTACCTCGCCAGCTTCCACGAGCTGTGCCAGCGCGAAGGCCTGGACTTCTGGTCCTTCCTCGAGCCTGGCAGCCGGGCCGAGATGCACCACTTCATCGGCAAGGACATCGTCAACTTCCACGGCCTGTTCTGGCCGGCGATGCTCCACGGGGTGGGGCATCGCGCGCCAACCCGCCTGCACGTCAACGGCTACCTGACGGTGGATGGCGCGAAGATGTCCAAGTCGCGCGGGACCTTCGTGATGGCCAGGACCTACCTGGACAGCGCGCTGGACCCGGAGGCGCTGCGCTACTACTTCGCCAGCAAGACCTCCGGCGGGGTCGACGACGTGGACCTCAACCTGGCCGACTTCGTGGCCAAGGTGAACTCCGACCTGGTCGGCAAGTTCGTCAACCTGGCCAGTCGCTGTGCCGGTTTCATCAGCAAGCGCTTCGACGGCCGGCTCGCGGCGGCGCTGCCGGACCCGGCGATGTACGCGCGCTTCGCGGCGCAGCTCGAGGCGATCTACGCCGCCTACGGCCGCAACGAGGCGGCCACCGCCTTGCGCCTGGCAATGGCGCTGGCCGACGAGGCGAACCGCTACATCGACGAGCACAAGCCCTGGGTGATCGCGAAGGAGGCCGGCCGGGAGGCGGAGTTGCAGGCCGTGTGCACCCAGGGGCTGAACCTGTTCCGGGTGCTCAACACCGCGCTGCGGCCGGTACTGCCGGGCATCGGCGCGCGGGCCGAGGAATTCCTCGATGCGCCGGTGCGGCACTGGGACGAGCTGTCGCGGCCCTTGCTCGACCACGCCATCCGGCCGTACTCACCGCTTTTCACCCGTCTCGACCCCAAGCACATCCAGGCCATGACCGACGCCAGCACCGAATCCATGAAGCCCAACGCCAGTGCCGAAGCTCCCGCCGCGACCGCGGCGCCGACGATCGGCATCGACGATTTCGCCAAACTCGACCTGCGCATCGGCAAGGTCACCGCCTGCGAGCTGGTGGAAGGCTCCGACAAGCTGCTCCGCTTCGAACTCGATGCCGGCCCGCTCGGCACCCGCCAGATCTTCTCCGGGATCCGCGCTTCCTATCCGGCGCCGGAAACGCTGGTCGGCCGCAAGGTGGTCTTCATCGCCAACCTCGCACCACGCAAGATGCGCTTCGGCCTGAGCGAGGGGATGATCCTCTCGGCCGGCTTCGATGCCGGGGCGCTCGCGCTGCTGGATGCCGACGCGGCGGCGGAGCCCGGGATGCCGGTGCGCTGAGCGATGCGCCTGGCAGACCGGCTCGACCGCCTGCTGCCGCAGACCCAGTGCGGGCAGTGCGGCTACGCCGGCTGCCGCCCCTACGCCGAGGCCATGGCGAGCGGAGAGGCCGGCCCCGAGCGCTGTCCACCCGGCGGCGACGCCGGGGCGCGGGCGCTGGCACGGGTGCTGGGGCTGCCGCCCACCGGCTACGACCGCAGCCTGGGTGAGTACCGGCCCGGGCTCGTGGCCCTGGTGGTGGAAGAGGACTGCATCGGATGCACCAAGTGCATCCAGGCCTGTCCGGTGGATGCGATCATCGGCGGCGCCAAGCACATGCACACCGTGATCGAGCCCCTGTGCACCGGCTGCGAGCTGTGCGTCCCGGCCTGCCCGGTGGATTGCATCGTCATGCTGCCGGCGGCCTAGCAGTCGCTGCAGACCCGCTCCACTTCGTACCCCAGCCCAGCCAGGCGCTCGACCAGGCCGTCTTCCCCGAGCAGGTGCAGCGCGCCGACCACCACCAGCGCGTCGCCGCGGTCGTGGCGGAGCATGGCGTCCAGCCGCTCCAGCCAGGCGTCGTTGCGCTCCACGTTGACGATCCGGTAGGTCTCCGGCGTGCTGTGGAGCATCTCCAGCCGGGTCAGCCGCTCCAGGCGCTCCAGGTCGCCGTCGCGCCAGGCCTGGTGGAGCTCGTCGAGCCGCAGCCGCATCTGTTCCGGCTCGGCGAGGTGCTCGTCCAGTGCACGCAGCTGCTCTTCGATCGGGGCGCCGGCCAGGGCGGCAAGCTGCACGTCCAGGGTTTCCAGCCCGCCGACCGGCTTGCCGGCCCGCGCGGCCTGCATCATCAGGAACCGGTCGACGCCCAGGTCCGGCTGGTAGCCGAGCGAGTGGGCCAGGCCCAGCACCAGCGAGAGGTTGACGAACCACGGCTGGTATTCCGCCAGCTGCTCGATCGAGCCGCCCTGCCGGGCGAGCAGCCGGGCCAGCTTCTCGCGGGTGACCTGTGGCAGCACGTCCTCCAGCTGGCGGCCATCGGAAAACCGCGCGGCCGCCATGAAGCGGGCCTGGGTCTCCGGCCCATCCAGCTCCTCCGGCGCCAGCTCGAAGACCAGTTTCTCGGCCTCGAAGAACGCGCGCGCGATGTCGGGCGACAGCGGATAGTCGCCCTCCTTGAGCAGATGGAAGGCACCCAGCAGCCACAGGCTGTTGTCACCGTCGGCCACCTTCCACAGCAAGGGTACCGGTGGCTCGTATCCGCCTTCGCCGCGCGAGCCGGGAAGTGCCGGGGGCGGCGTGATCGCGGTGGTCGCAGGGCGTTCGTCCCCCTCCTGCATGGCCGGCGCCGTGGACGCGCCGACGCTTGCCACGCGGGCCGGCGCGGTGCCGATGGAGCCGGCGCCCAGGACCAGCAGCAGGGCCAGCACGCATGCCGGCCAGCGGCGACGACGCCATGCCTTCATCGGCTCAGCTCCCCGGCGGCTGGTAGGCCTTCTCGCCGGCGGTGACCGCCAGGGCGAGGCGGTTCTGGTCCGGTGGCAATGGGCAGGTGGCGAACGGCGTGAATGCGCACGGCGGGCTGTAGGCGCGGTTGAAGTTCACCTCCAGGCGCCCTCCTGCGTCGGGGCGCGGCACGTACAGGAACCGGCCGGCCCCGTAGCTGCCATGTCCGTTGGTGCCGTCGGCGAAGACCAGGAACAGTTGCTCCCCGCCGTCGAGCGCTTCCAGCCGGTGCTCGGCGCCATCCCGCTCGAACACCACCACGCCGGGGTTCGGCATGGCATCAAAGCCGCCGATGATGTTCGCCACTTCGAGGGTGCGTGGCTCGGGGTGCGCCTCGAACCGTGCCTGGACCACCCAGTCGGGATCCGCCGGCCAGTAGCCCAGGCTGCCGAAGCCGACCCGGGTCGGTGCATCCTGGTGCCACACCCGGAGGGCGTGGCGGTCGTTGCGGACGATGACCGTCGCCACGCCGCGGCCGCCATCGAACTCGAGCCGGCTGGCACCTTGCGGATCCGCGTCGGTGCGCAGCCACGCCTGCCTGGCCAGCGGCACCCCGTCGACCGAGACCCGCACCCCACGCTCGGGCACGAAGCGGATCCGCCCATCGCTGCGCAGGTCGATCATGCCCAGGTGATCCGGTCCGACCGCCAGCCGGATTCCGTTGTCGGTGTCGCTGCCCATGAAGTGCGGGCCCGGCGTGATCCAGTGCAGCCCGACCAGGCTGGTCCAGCCCTCCTCGGACAACAGGTCGGCGCGACGCTTCTCACGCCACTGCTGTTCGTTCTGCTTGAAGGCCATCTGCTCGGCGCTCATCGCGTCCTCTTGCTGGAAGTCGAAAATGCCACCTTCGCCGCATGCCGCCAGCGCCAGCGTGGCGGCAAGCAGGACTGTGCCGGTAGCGAGCGGGCGCATGCTCAGCGCCCCCGCAGGAACCATCGGTCGATCTCGGCCAGGCCGAACCGGGTCCAGGTCGGCCGGCCATGGTTGCACTGGTCCGATCGCTCGGTGGCCTCCATGTCGCGCAGCAGGGCGTTCATCTCCGGGATCGTCAGTCGCCGGTTCGCCCGCACGGCGCCGTGGCAGGCCATGGTCGAGAGCAGCTCGTCGCGCGCCCCGGCCACCCGTCGCGAGGCTCCATGCTCGAGCAGGTCGGCCAGCACGTCGCGCAGCAGCGCCTCGACGTCGCCGTGGGCCAGCAGGGTCGGCACGGCACGCAGCGTCACTGCCTGCGGACCGGCCCGGGTCACCTCGAAGCCCAGTTCGGCCAGCGTGGCGGATTCACGCTCGGCCACGCCGGCCTCGCGCTCGGACACCGCGATGGTGGCCGGCACCAGCAAGGGCTGGCTGCGCAGGCCCTCGCTGTCATGGGCGGCCTTCAGCCGCTCGTAGCCGATCCGCTCATGCGCGGCATGCATGTCGACCACCACCAGTCCGTCGCGGTTCTCGGCCAGGATGTAGATGCCGTGCAGCTGTGCGATCGCATAGCCGAGTGGCGGGAATCCCGCGGCCGCCGCGGCGCCTTCCGCGTCGGCCGTGGGCGCCGGGCCTGCCATCGCGGCCGCGATCGCCCCTGCGTCCTGGGCCACGGCAGCCGGATCGACGCGGCCGTACAGCGCGGCATACCCGGCGCGCGCATCGGCGACCTCCCGCAGTGACAGCGGGGCCTGCGGCTGCCAGCCACTGAACGGCACGGGGCCGCCACCCGGCGCCGGCGGAGGCGCGCCCGGCGGGTCGACCCCGGCACGCGTATCGGCCAGCGCCGACTGCAGTGTCCGGTAGACGAAATCGTGGATGAGCCGCGCGTCGCGGAAACGGACTTCATGCTTGGCCGGATGCACGTTCACGTCGACCCGGCGTGGATCCAGCTCGAGGAACAGCACATACGCCGGCTGTCGGCCGTGGTAGAGCACGTCCGAGTACGCCAGTTTCACCGCATGCGCCACCGAACGGTCGCGGATCGCGCGCCCGTTGCAGTACAGGTACTGCTGGTCCGCGCTGGCCCGGTTGTAGGCCGGCCGGGCGATCCAGCCGTGCAGGCGCAGCCCGGCACCCTCGTGGTCCACCCGCATCGCATGCCGGGCGAACTCCGGGCCCAGGGTCTCGTGCAGGCGGACATCCGACAGCAGGTCGGCCTCGCCTTTCCAGCGCCGGGAGGGCTTGCCGTTGTGGGTCAGCCGCAGCTCGACCTGCGGACGGGCCAGGGCCAGCTGCCGCAGCCATTCCTCGATGTGCCCGAGCTCGGTGCGCTCGGCACGCAGGAACTTGCGTCGCGCCGGCACGTTGTAGAACAGGTCGCGGACTTCGACAGTCGTGCCGCGCGGATGCGGTCGCGGCACCAGGTCACCGGCCTTGCCGCCATCGACCTCGACCGCACTGCCGTGCGGGTCGCCCTCGCGGCGGGACACCAGGCTGAAGCGGCTGACCGACGCGATCGACGGCAGCGCCTCGCCGCGGAACCCGAGCGTCGCCACCCCTTCCAGGTCCTCCAGCGATGCGATCTTGCTGGTGGCGTGGCGGGAAACGGCGAGCGGCAGTTCCTCGGCGGCGATGCCGCGGCCGTCGTCACGGATCCGGATCAACCGGATCCCACCTTCCTCCAGGTCGATGTCGACCCGACCGGCGCCGGCGTCGAGTGCGTTCTCGACCAGTTCCTTGACCACCGATGCCGGACGCTCGACGACCTCGCCGGCGGCAATCTGGTTGATCAGGGTGTCGGGAAGCGGACGGATCGGCACTCGGTTCGGCGGTCAGGGACGGCCGCCCATCATAGCCTCACGGCGCCGTCACGAAAGTGACGCCGGGGGCTTTCAGGGGCTGCCTCCGGCCGCACCGGCAACGGCCTGCGAGGCCGCCCGCGCGGCATACATCGTGCCCGGTGGCGGCTGTCGGCTGAAGTAGCCGTTGACCCCATCCAGCACCGCTGCCGCCAGGCTGCGCTGGAACGCCGGGTCACGCAGGCGCCGCTCCTCGTCGGGATTGGAAATGAAGGCCGTCTCCACCAGCATCGCCGGCATGTCGGAGGTACGCAGCACGGCGAAGTTGGCCTTTTCCACGTTGCGCTTGTGGACGTTGCCGACCCGCTGCAGTCCCGCGAGGATGTCGCGCGCGGCATCCTCGGACGCCTTCATGTGCCCGCTCTGGGTCAGGTCCAGCAAAACGGACGCGAGGGTGTCGTTGGTCTGGTCCAGGCGCACTCCGCCGACCAGGTCGGCCGAGCTTTCCTTGTCCGCCAGCCAGCGCGCGCGCTGCGACGAGGCGCCACGCAGGGACAGCACGTAGACCGAGGACCCGTCCGCATTGCGGTTCTCGGCGGCGTCGGCGTGGATCGAGATGAACATGTCGGCGCCCGCCTGGCGCGCCAGCCGGGCACGCTGGTTGAGCGGGATGAAGACATCGGTGTCGCGCGTCAGGAATGACTTCAGGCCCGGGGTCGCGTCGATCTGCCGCGCGAGCTCCCTGCTGATCGCCAGCACCACGTCCTTCTCGCGGGTGCCACCCTTGCCGATGGCGCCCGGATCCTGCCCGCCGTGGCCGGGATCGATCGCGATCACCAGCGGGCGCATCCCCGCCTCATTGGCAATCCGGCGCGGCGCGGGAGCGGGTGGCGGCACGGGTTCCGCAGGAGCCACGGTGGCCGCCGGACTGGCTGGAGGCGGCGCCGTGCTGCCGGCAGGAGCGGCGTCGGCCGCCGCCGCCTTCGCGGCGAGCTCGGAAATCAGCCGCGTCGTCGCCGCGGCGGACGCAGCCAGGTCGATCGCGGGGGCATCCGCGTCCGCGCTGGCGCCGGAGCCGGCCACGGGGCGGGTCTCCTGCGGCGCCGCGGCCACGGCCGCCTTGCCGGCGGGGCCGTCCCCGGGCCACTCCACCACCAGGCGTGGGCCATCCGCGCCCTGCTCGATCCAGGGGTCCGGTGCGGCCACGGGCTGTGCCAGGTCGAACACGATGCGGGTGGTTCCGGCCACCGGGGCGCCCGTGCGCACTGCCTTGACCACGCCCGAGCCCGACGGCATCACCACGCCCGTGGCCAGGCCCGCGGACGGGAGGTCGATCACCAGGCGGTCCGGGTTCGTAAGGCGGATCACGGTGTACTCGCCGGCGCCGTCCAGGCTGATCTCGGCCCGGGTGCCGGTTACCCCTTCGGTCAGGCGCAACGCCTTGATTTCAGAGGAATGTGCAAGGTTCCAGGCCAGCCCGGAGAGAAGGGCGAACCCAAGCAGGACTTTCTGAACAGTGGCCGACCGGACGCGCATGGAGTGCAGTCAATCATTGCCAGAGACTGAATGCAAGCACTTTTCCCTTATTTATCCGCTACCTGTGGCCACTTCCTTTGGGAAGCGTTCAGGAGTGTCACGCAAGCAGGTCCCATGCCGAAAGCCGGCCCAGCCAGTCCCGCCCGGCAACCGTCCCGGCTTCCAGGCGCACGCTCCGCCCATCGCCGACGACCTGCAGGCACACCTCCAGGTCCGCCGGCGGCAGCACACCCGCGCCGCGCCCGGGCCACTCGACCAGCCACAGGACCGCTTCATCACCGTCCAGCCCGAGGAACTCCAGCTCTCCCGGATCGCCGATCCGGTAAAGGTCCATGTGCCAGGCCTCGCCCCCCGTCGCCAACGGGTAGCGTTCGACGAGGGTGTAGGTCGGACTCCGGATCGCCCCGGCCACCCCGAGCGACCGCAACATGGCCCGCGCCAGGCTGGACTTCCCTGCGCCCAGGTCCCCGTGCAACAGCACCACGGCCGTTTCCGGGCGTGTCTGCGCCAGGGCGGCGCCCAGGGCATCGGTGGCCGCCGCATCGGCCAGCAGATAGCGCGTCATCCGGCATGCTCCAGGTTTGCAAGGCGGCGCAGTTCCGGCAGCAGGTCGCGCGGCAGCAGGCCGCGCTCACCTCGCACCGCAGCAAGGTCTCCGGCGCAGGCGTGCAGTAGTGCGCCGCAAGCGGCGGCATCGAAGGCGTCCAGTCCCTGTGCCAGCAGTGCGGCAATCACGCCGGTCAGCACGTCGCCCATCCCAGCCACTGCCATGCCCGGATTGCCTGCGTCGACCAGTCGGGTGGTCCGCCCGGGCGCCGCCACCAGGGTGCCGGCGCCCTTGAGCACGACAACCACGCCAAGGCGCCGGGCAAGCGCGCCGGCCGCCCCGAACCGGTCGGCCTGGACATCGCCGGAGCTGCTGCCAAGCAGCCGCCCGGCTTCGCCGGGATGCGGGGTGATGATGCTGCCGGGCGGCAGGACCTGCGGCGACACGGACAGCAGGTTGAGTGCATCCGCGTCCAGCACCAGCGGGCGCCCGGCCGACAGGGCGGCCAACAGCAGGCCGCTCCCCCATTCGTGCTGCCCGAGGCCAGGGCCGATGGCGATGACGTCCGGGCGGGGCAGCGCCACCATCCCGTCCCGGCCGCCATCGCAGCCCCGCGCCATCGCCTCCGGCAAGCGCGCGAGCAATGGACCCACGTGGACGGGACGGGTCCGCACGTCCACCAGACCGGCGCCCGCTCGCAACGCCCCCTCGGCCGCAAGCATGATCGCACCGCCATGGCCGTGGTCGCCCCCCACGCACAACACGCGCCCGTGCCGGCCCTTGTGGCTGTCGCGCCGGCGGGGTCCAAGCCAGCGCCGCAGGTACTCCGCATCCATGCACTCGGCGGCCGGCGAAAGCGCCTGCGGATCCACGGTCACCTGCAGGTCCGCCAGCGACAGGCTCCCGGTCAGGTCGCGGGCGGCACCGGTGCGCATCCCGGCCTTGGGCGCGATGAATTCCACGGTGTGCTCGGCCATCACCGCCACGCCCGGCGCATGTCCGCTGCCGGCGTCAAGGCCACTGGGCACGTCGAGCGCGAGCACGGGCGCCGGATGCCGGTTGATCGCCCGCACCAGCCGCTCGGCCGCACCTTCCGGTGCCCGTGAGAGGCCGATGCCGAACAGTGCGTCCACCAGCAGGTCGGCCTCCGGCAACTCCTCCCCGGCGCGCAGGGTCTCGCCCCCGTCCTGCTCCCAGCCGGCCCGTGCGGCTGCCGCGGCACCGGCCAGTTCGCGCGAGCCCCACTGCAACACCGTCACCTGGCGCCCGGCCCGCAGGGCATTGCGCGCCAGCTCGAAACCGTCACCACCGTTGTTCCCGGGTCCGCATACCACCAGCAGCCGCCGCGCCCCGGGCCAATGTTCGAGCGCCGTGCGCCAGGCCGCCTGGCCCGCGCGGACCATCAGTGCCCGCGGATCACCGGCCGCCGCGCTGCCGCGGGCCTCGAGCTCGCGGAGGGCGGGAATGGAATAAAGGAAGTCAGGGGCCGGCATGGACGCGGATTCTATACTTGGCGGCATCGTGGACCTGTCCCCTGCCCCTCTCGACGCGGATCCCGCCGGCGCCGATCCTGCCGCGCTCGCGACCCGCATCCGCAAGCTCGCACTGGACGCCGGCTTCCAGCGTTTCGGCATAACGGGCGTGGAGCTTGGCGAGGACGAGGCGCACCTCGCCGACTGGCTGGGCCGCGGGCTGTACGGGACCATGGAATGGATGGCGCGCCACGGCAGCCTGCGGGCGCGCCCGGCGGAGCTGTTGCCGGGCACCATCCGGGTGATCTCGGTCGGGCTGGACTATGGCCGCCGCGATGACGTCGAGGCATGGCAGACCCTGGCCGACGGCGAGCGCGCCTACGTCGCCCGCTACGCCCTGGGCCGCGACTACCACAAGATGATGCGCCAGCGGCTGCAGCGGCTGGCCGAGCGCATCGCCGGACTGGTGGGGCCGTTCGGGCATCGGGTCTTCGTCGACTCCGCGCCGGTGCTGGAGCGGGCCCTGGCGCGCAATGCGGGCCTTGGATGGATCGGCAAGCACACCTGCCTGATCGACCGGGATGGCGGCTCCTGGTTCTTCCTCGGCGAGATCTACATCGACCTGCCGCTGCCGGTCGATGCGCCCGCCACCCATCACTGCGGCACCTGCACCCGTTGCATCGACGTATGCCCGACGCAGGCGATCGTGGCGCCGTTCCGCCTGGATGCGCGGCGCTGCATCTCCTACCTGACCATCGAGCACGACGGCCCGATCCCCGAAGAGTTCCGCGCGCCGATCGGCAACCGGATCTTCGGCTGCGACGACTGCCAGCTGGTCTGTCCCTGGAACAAGTTCGCACGCCGCAGCGACGAGCCTGACTTCCGCGCCCGCAACAGGCTCGACGAGGCCAGCCTGGCCGAATTGTTCGCCTGGACCGAAGAAGAGTTCCTGCGCCGTACCGAAGGCTCCGCCATCCGCCGCAGCGGCTACCGCCGCTGGTTGCGGAACATCGCCGTCGCGCTGGGCAACGCGCCGACGACGCCGGAGGTCCTGTCGGCGCTGGGCTCGCGCCGTGACGACCCCGACCAGCTGGTTCGCGAACACGTGGGCTGGGCCCTTACGCAACACCCGAAAGGGTAGGCGCAAGAGGCGGCCCGGACGCCGGTCAGCGCGTCCGGCGCACCCGGGCGATCAGCTCGCGCGTCACCGGGTCGTCCGCTTCGGCTTCCCCCGCCAGCGCCGGCAGAAGCCGGTCGGCCACCTGCTTGCCCAGCTCGACGCCGAACTGGTCGAATGGATTGATGCCCCACAGCACGCCCTGCAGGTACACGCTGTGCTCGTACATCGCCACCAGCGCGCCCAGTGAGCGGGCATCGAGCCTGTCCAGCAACAGGACGGTGCCGGGGCGATTGCCGGCGTAGGCCCGGTGTGGATCATCGCTGGCCTGGCCGTTGGCAAGTGCCTCGGACTGCGCCAGCAGGTTGGCCAGCAAGGCGCGCGCATTCTCGGGATGCCCCTCGACGCCGGGGTCGATCACGCCGATGAAGTCCATCGAGGCGATCCCGGTGCCCTGGTGCAGCGCCTGGAAGAAGCTGTGCTGCACGTCGGTTCCCGTACCGCCCCACCACACCGGCACCGTGTCGACCTCGACCGGGTTCCCGTCCAGCCGCACGGACTTGCCCAGGCTTTCCATCACCAGCTGCTGCAGGTACGCCGGCAGCAGCCGCAGGCGCTCCGCGTACGGGAGCACCGCATGGGTATGCAATCCGAGCCCGTTGCGGTTCCATACCGCGGTCAGGGCATGCCACACGGCAAGGTTCCCGCGCAGCGGGGCGGATAGCACGTGGGCATCCATTTCCCCGGCCCCGGCGAGCAGGGCGTCGAAGCCGTCCATGCCCAGGGCGATCGCGATCGGCAGCCCGACCGCGGACCACATCGAATAGCGCCCGCCGACCCAGTCCCACATCGGCAACACGCGCGAGGCGTCGATCGCGAACGTTGCCGTGGCACGCGCAGGGTTGGCCGTCACGGCGTACAGCCGCGAATCGTCACCCAGCCACTCGCGCAGGATCCGGCCGTTGAGCAGCGTTTCCTGGGTGCCGAAGCTCTTGGAGACCAGCAGGACCGCCGTGCGCGCCGGATCCAGCCCCGCGGTGACCGAAACCGCGGCCGCGGGGTCGACGTTGGACAGGAAATGCACCCTCGGGCGTCCGTGGACTTCCCGGGCAAGCGCATCGACCACCAGCCGGGGGCCCAGGTCCGAGCCGCCGATGCCGACGCTCACCACATCGGAGATGCCGGCCTGGTGGATCTCCCGCAGCACCTCGCCCATGCGACCGCGGGCCTGTCGCGCCAGCGCCGCCGCCTCGCTGGCGACCCCGTCCGGTGCCTCGCGTGCCCGCAGCGCGGTGTGCAAGGCAGGCCGGCCCTCGGTCGGGTTGACGGGTTCGCCGGCAGCCTGTGCCCGCAGCCGCCCGGGCAGGTCGGCCGCCGACGCAAGGCGGAACAGGTCGTCGAGCGCCTGGGCGTCATACCGCTGGCGCGCGAAGCTGGCACTGACCGGACCCGCTCGCTGGACGAAATCGCGCGCCCGCGCCGGGTCGTCGGCCAGCAGGCTGCGGATCGGCATGCCGGCCAGCCGCGCGGCGTGCGCCGGCAGGCTGCCGAGCAGGGTTCCAGGCTCCGGCGTTCCTTCCCCTGCGCCCGCCATGTCAGGCCGCCTGTGCGGGAATCGAGTCGTTGGTGTGGGTCAGGCGGTTGTCACCGTCCACGTACACCAGGGTGGGCTTGAAGCGCGCCGCTTCGTCTTCGTCGCAGTGCCCGTATGCGCAGATGATCACCAGGTCGCCGACGCTGGCGCAATGCGCGGCGGCGCCATTGACCGAGATGATCCCGCTGCCTTCCTCGGCCCGGATCGCGTAGGTCACGAAGCGGTGGCCGCTGTTGATGTTGTAGACGTGGATCTGCTCGTACTCGCGGATGCCCGAGATGTCGAGCAGGCGCCCGTCGATCGCGCACGAACCCTCGTAATGGAGTTCGGCATGGGTGACGGTGGCACGGTGGATCTTGGCCTTGAGCAGGTTCAGTTGCATGGGGGTCTCGACCGCGTGGGGTGCGGATTGGGTACGGAAGTCGGCGACCGCCAATTCTAGCAAGCGCAAGGCTGACGGCGGCGTGACCGGCCCGCCGGATGCCGGCTACAGGCTGAACTCCAGGTTGTCGATCAGCCGGGTCGTCCCGAGGCTCGCCGCGACCAGCGCCACCCGGCCGCCATCGTCCTGCCCCGGGGCTTCCGGCTCCAGCAGGTCGGTCCGGCGCAGGACCGCGTAATCGACCACCAGGCCGGCCGCCTGCAGGCGCTCGCTCGCCTCCTGTTCGACCAGGGCGCGCGGACGCGCTGCGCGCGCAGCCTCCGCCATGCCCTGCAGGGCACGATGGATCTCCGGTGCAATGGCCCGCTCGGATTCCCCGAGGTACTGATTGCGCGAGCTCATCGCCAGGCCATCGTCCTCGCGCAGGATCGCGGCGGCCACCAGCTCCACCGGGAACGCCAGGTCACGGACCATGTAGCGGATCACCGCCAGCTGCTGGTAGTCCTTGCGGCCGAAGACCGCCACGTCGGGCTGCACCTGGTTGAACAGCCGGGCGACCACGGTGGCGACCCCATCGAAGTGGCCCGGGCGATGGGCTCCCTCGAGCACGTCGGTGATGCCGGGGACCTGGACCCGCACCGCATGCTCCGGGCCGTAGGGGTAGACCGTTTCAAGCTGCGGCATCCAGGCGACGTCCGCACCGGCCTCGCGCAGGCCCTGGATGTCCGCTTCAGGGGTGCGCGGATAGCGGTCGTAGTCCTCGCCCGGACCGAACTGGGTCGGATTGACGAAGATGCTCACCACGACCCGGTCCGCGTGCTGCCGCGCCAGCCCGACCAGCGAGAAATGCCCGCCATGCAGGTTGCCCATGGTCGGGACCAGCGCCACCCGCAGGCCCTCCTGGCGCCACCGGGCCACTTGCCCGCGCAATGCGGCGAGCTCCTTGATCACTTCAGTCATAGCGCAATGAACCGGATCCAGCGGAAAAGAAGACGGGTCAGGAATACGAATGTTCGACGCCGGGGAAGCTGCCGTCGCGGACCGCCTCGGCATAGGCACGCATCGCCCCGGTGATCGAACCGCCCTCGGCGAGGAAGTCCTTGACGAACTTCGGCCGGCGATGGCCGCTGTCCATGCCCAGCATGTCATGCAGCACGAGCACCTGGCCGTCGCAGCCGGGACCTGCGCCGATGCCGATGGTGGCCACGTCCAGTTCGGCGGTGATCTCGGCCGCCAGCGCACTGGGCACCCCCTCCAGCACCACCAGCTCGGCACCCGCGTCGACCACCTGGCGGGCCTGCTCGCGCAACACCGCGGCGGTGGCGTCGTCCCGCCCCTGGACCTTGTAGCCGCCCATGCGCAGCACGGCCTGCGGCGTCAGCCCGAGGTGGGAGCAGACCGGGATCTCGCGTTCGACCAGGTACCGGATCACGTCCAGCTTGGGCCCGCCGCCCTCGATCTTGACCATCGCCGCACCGGCCTGCAGGAACGCAGTGGCGGCGTCCAGGGCACGCTCCGGCGTGGCGTCGGCCTGGAACGGCATGTCCGCCACGAGCAGGGCGTAGCGGAGCGTGCGGGCCACGCAGGCGGTGTGATAGGTGATGTCGGCAACGGTCACCGGCAGCGTGCTGGCATGGCCCTGCATCACCATGCCCAGTGAATCGCCGATCAGGACCAGGTCGATCCCGGCGGCATCGACGGCACGCGCGAAGCTGGCGTCATAGCAGGTCAGCATCGCCATCCGGCGTCCGTCCTGCTTGGCCGCGCGCAGCATCGGCACGGTCCAGGGCTTGCGGGTGACCGCTCCCGCACTGGCGGGGGCGGGACCGGTGGCGTGCACGGACATGGTTCAGCTCCTCGGCAGGTGGGGGTCTGCCGGATACGGCGCATACGGTAGCGCCTCGATCGCGCAGCTGGCCAATGCCGCGAGCTGCTCATGAGCAGGGCCGCGGCCCGGGATGCACGCCTGCGGCGCGACCTCGAGCAACGGGACCAGGGCGAACGCGCGTTCGTGCAGGTGCGGGTGCGGCACGCGCAGGCCGGGCAGGTCGATCGGCCCGGGACCGTACAGCAGCAAGTCCAGGTCCAGCGTGCGCGGGCCCCAGCGATCGGAACCGTCCGCCCGCCGGGTACGGCCGGCCCGGCGTTCGATCTCCAGCATCGAGGACAGCAGCTCGAGCGCACCGAGCGTGGTTTCAAGCAGTGCGGCGGCGTTCACGAAGTCGGGCTGGTCGCGGACGCCCCAGGCCGGCGTCCGGTAGTAGCGCGAGGCACGAATGAGACGCGTCGATGCAAGCCCGTCGAGGGCCCCCAGGGCTTCACGGAGCAGGCCGATGCTGTCGCCCTGGTTGCTTCCCAGGCCGACCACCGCCTCGACGGGTGGGCTCACCGCTTGTCCTCAGCTTCGCTCGGGCCCGGCCGGGCGGTGCCGCGGACGCCGACGGCGGCGCGGACGCGAGCCCGGCCCATCCTCCACGTCCTCCGCCCCTCCAGCGTCGGGATCGCCGTCGTCACGGGCATGGGCATCAGGCTGTGCGCCCTGGTCGATGCCGCCACCGGCCTGCGCCTCGCGCCAGAACTCGACATCCGCCGCGTGGCTGTCCGAACCGGCCAGGCGCAGGCTGAGGAAGTCGAACGCGGCACGGAACCGCGGGTG